>Ga0308393_1000292_pt1 | contig 26888 bp, 25 predicted proteins | sample Hotspr2Sampleee2_FD_202364 | JGI IMG/M metagenome (GOLD analysis project Ga0308393, IMG submission 202364) | Hot spring phototrophic mat microbial communities from Mushroom Spring, Yellowstone National Park, Wyoming, United States - 20050630_ee2 ... | reverse complement strand
TGCCCGCGATTCTCCACGACTATTGCCCTCCGCAGAGCGGTCAGCTCCTCGTGAACGGCGATTTCAGCACCGGCGATGCGACCGGCTGGATGTCGGAGCGCACCAATGGCGCTGAGGGGATCATTCAGCCCTACAACGACATAGATTACGGGGCGTGGCTAGGGCGCTACGACGAGAATCAGGATCGGTTATCTCAGCTCGTGTCGGTGTGCCCTGGCGATGGCGAGACGCAGATCAGCCTGTCGTTCTGGTGGTGGATGAATTCCGCCGAAGCAGAAGCAGCGGACGAAAGCGACTCTCTGTACGTGCGGCTGCGCAGCCCGAATGGCGAGCTGCTCCGGACAATCCTGGTGCTCACCAACCTCAGCCAGCGCGAACAATGGACGCAAGCGGTGTTCGACCTGAGCGCGTATGCTGGCCAGACTTTCTGGGTCTCCTTCGAGGCGGCGAACAATGCTGAGCATCCGACGCACTTTTGGATTGACAACGTGAGCCTGACAGTGGGCCGCTAGCCTATCGCGCATACATAGGCATACATGCCCGATTGCTACGACTATCTCATCACTGGGGCTGGCGCAGCCGGCTTGAGCCTGGCGTATCACCTTAACCAATCCGGTTTGACCGACAAGCGCATCTTGCTGCTTGACCGCGCGCCGAAGACGGGCAACGATCGCACGTGGTGCTTTTGGGAGGCGCAACCAGGTCCTTTTGAATCGCTGGTCTTCCGCGTCTGGGACTGCATCAGCATATACAGCCAGGACTTCTCCGCCAAGCTGGAGATTCGGCCCTACCGCTACAAGATGATCCGCAGTGCGGATTTCTATCGCCACATGGAAGACTGGCTGATGGCTCAGCCAAACATCGAGCGCGCCTGGGATGAGGTCCTGAGCGTTGAAAGTGCTGCTGATCATGCAGTGGCGCGCACACGCGGGGGAGGGGTTTATCGCGGGTCGTGGGCGTTCAACAGCATCCTCTTCACGCCGCCGGCTGCTCAGCCTGCCTATCACTTTTTGCTCCAGCACTTTCTGGGCTGGGTGATTCGCGCTCCTCGATCAGCCTTTGAGCCGGCGGTGGCAACGCTGATGGATTTTCGGGTTGATCAGGTCGGCGACACGCGCTTTGCGTATGTGCTGCCATTCGATGCCCAAACGGCGCTGGTCGAGTACACCGTCTTCTCGCCGGCGCTGCTCGCGCACGATGAATACGTGCGCCCGCTTGCGCGCTATATCACCGCGCAACTGGGCATCGCCGACTTCGAGGTGCAGCACGAAGAGTTTGGCGTGATCCCGATGACGGATATTCCTTTCTCGGGTTGTTACGGCCCGCGCGTGATCAACATCGGGACGGCCGGCGGCGACACCAAGCCCAGCACTGGCTACACCTTTCAGCGCATCCAGCGCCGAACCCGCCGCATTGCCTGGTCGCTGCGGACGAATGGTGTTCCGCCGCCCGAGCCGTCGCCGATCTCTACACGGCATGCGCTGCTGGATAGCGTGTTGCTCAACGTGCTAAGCCACGGTCGTCTGCCAGGGTGGCGTGTGTTTGTGGACCTGTTTGCGCGCAACCCTCCGCAACGTGTGCTGCGGTTTTTGGACGAAGACACGACGCTGCGAGAGGATCTGCACGTCATGTGCAGCGTGGACTTGCGGGCGTTCCTAGTGGCGACCGCAGACGTCTTGCGCCGCCGGCTGCTCAGTGCTATCTTGATGAGGCTTAGGCCGTCCCAGTCGCAGTAACCGCAGCAGCGTTCGCAAAGACAAAGAACTGACGGCTTCAATCGTGATCGTCCTCCAAGAGGATCATATTGCGGTATTTGAGTGCTTCGGCGTTGCGCTCAATGCTGCCACAGCCGCCCTCGCCGCTGGGCCGCACATGTGGCGCAGCGCGCGCTTCGATACCTTTCCAGGCGTAAGGGTCCTGCCCTGCGATCATGACGATGTCGCGATAGTCCAGCGCCGAGACTGGTCCGTGAGCTTGGTCGCTGATGAACCAGGGCAGGAGCGATTCTGCGCTCATGTAGTGATTGACGAGCGAGCGCCGATAGCCGGAAGGGGCGTAGTTCGGCAGAGAGCGATGGAGCAAGTAGCCGTTGAAGAAAACGATGCTGCCAGCTTTTACTTCCACAGGCATGGCGTCGTCATCTGTATAGGGGAACATGGTGGCTTCTCCGGCGCAGTCAAAGCGCGGATCGCGCTGCTGATGCTGAGGCCAGAGCACGCCATGTTTGTGCGAACCTGGGATCACCCACAGGCAGCCATTCTCAACAGTTGCGTCGTCCATTGCGATCCAGGCGCCGGTGAGCGAGCGGTCGCGTGTAGGGATGTAGTACTCATCCTGATGCCAGGCCTGGCCAGGCTTGCCGCTGGCTTTGATAAAGAGCATGCTTTGCATGCACTTTACATTCGGTCCGATGATGCGGGTGAGCACCTCGACGATGGACGGCAAGGACAGCGCAGCGAGCATCACAGGCGAGAGTTTGTGCGGGAAATGAATGCACAGATAGCGCGTCATTACCTCGTCGTCGCTCTCGCCTGGGTCAGCCGGCGTCACGCCCTGGATTGGGCCGCGCTCGCCACGGCATAGGGCGACCGTCTCGCGGATCAGCGCCTGAAGCATGGGGGGGTCTACAGCGTTCTCAATGACGCAAAAGCCATTCTCGCGGTAGAACGCTACCTTATCTGGCGTCATTGGCAAGGTGAACCAGCCGGCAGGTCGGCCAGCGCCCAAGGACGAGAATGGCACAGGGCTGTTCATGTTAATTTGGGTTGCTAGGGCACACATGCTGGATTAAATAGCATGCTTTATCCGGCTACACCATGCCTGCGCCGATACGGTTTATGTCCCACCTTCACCGTCTATGCAGGGCCGATTTGGTGACCTTTGGCGACGTCACCTATGCGCCCGGCGGCACATGCGGCCCGCGCGTTCAGCCAGACTACCAACTGGTGGCGATCTACGAAGGCGAAGCGCACATCACAGTGGATGACCGTGTGAACCACCTGCCGCCTCACCATGTTGCCCTGATGCGGCCTGGCCATCACGAGTTCTTTCATTTTGCCGAAGCGACGACGACGCACCACACGTGGTGTGCCATTCATCCATCGCTCGTCGAAGCGCCGCTGGCTGATGCCCTGGTCAGAGCGCCGTTCTGTCTGCCGATAACGTCGCGCTTGCACAGCTTGATCGAACTGGGATTGTCATTCGCGCCTAGCGAACTGCCAGCAGCAAACGACCTGTTGTCTCAACTGGCACTTTGCGCGTTGTTTGCCTACGCATTTGAATCGGATCAAACCGCGGTGCAGATGCTGACGCCGGCTGTGGTGATCCAAGCACAGCGATTCATCGAATCCAACCTCGCTAGCTCAATAAGTCTGGACGACATCGCGCGCGCAGTTCACGTGTCGCCGGCTTATCTGATCAAATGCTTTCGTCAACATTTGCACACGACGCCAATGCGCTATCTCTGGGAGATGCGGACTCGGCGCGGGGCGCAGTTGCTCGTTCAGAGCGGCTTGTCGGTGGGCGAGATCGCCAAGCAGTGTGGCTTTCAGAGCCAGTTCCACTTCTCGCGCGCGATCAAGCGGCGCTATGGCCTTTCGCCGCGCGTGCTGCGTCGGCGTGCATGGGCCTGAGCGCGCAAGCACATACTCTGTCTTGCGCCGGCTACGACTATGCGTCGGGTGCATTCACAGCCAGGGGCAAAACCTTGGGTAGGCGACGGCACTGCCGTCGCCTACCCTCTGTAGATTTGCCTTCGCTGGCAGCATCGCTTGTGGAAGATGCCCCTATTGGTGAACGCACCCTATGCGTCGCGCGTAAACGCCCAGTTGTAGAATCGCCATCACACCATGACGGATAGAAAGTTTGGCTTCAATACGCTGGCTCTGCATGCCGGCCAGCGCCCCGACGCTGCTACTGGATCGCGCGCGGTGCCAATCTACCAGACCACCAGCTACGTCTTCGATGATACCGATCATGCCGCAGCGCTGTTTGCGCTCCAGCGCTTCGGCAACATCTACACACGGATCATGAATCCGACCAACGCGGTACTCGAAGAGCGCATCGCTGCCTTGGAAGGTGGACGTGGCGCGTTGGCAACCAGCAGCGGCCAGGCTGCGCAGTTCATCGCGCTGTTTACCTTGTTACAGCCAGGCGACGAGATCGTGGCGGCCAGCACGCTCTATGGTGGCACATACACCCAGTTCGATATCAGCCTGCGCAAGCTGGGCATACATACGGTCTTCGTCGATCCTTCAGATCCGGAGAACTTCCGGCGCGCTATCACGCCGCGCACCCGAGTGATCTACGGTGAAACGATTGGCAACCCGCGCATTAACGTGCTGGACATCGAAGCCGTTGCGAAGATCGCGCATGAGCATGAAATCCCCTTGATGATAGACAACACCTTTGCCACGCCATACCTTTGCCAGCCGATTGCATGGGGCGCTGATATCGTCGTCCACAGTGCGACGAAGTTCATCGGCGGTCATGGCACCAGCATCGGCGGCCTGATCGTGGATAGTGGCAAGTTCAACTGGGGCAATGGCAAGTTCCCTGGCCTCACCGAGCCGAGCAAGGGCTATCACGGCGTGCGTTTCTGGGAGAACTTTGGCGATTTCGCCTTCATCATGAAGGCGCGTGTGGAATCGCTGCGCGACCTCGGGCCGGCACTCAGTCCCTTCAACGCTTTCTTATTTCTACAGGGCCTGGAGACGCTCGGTGTGCGCATGCGCGAGCACGTCAAGAATGCCTTGGCCGTGGCGGAGTTCCTCGCGCAGCATCCGGCAGTTGCCTGGGTGAACTACCCTTCGCTGCCGAGCAGCCCCAACTATGCGCTGGCGCAGAAGTATTTGCCCAAGGGAGCTGGCGCAGTGTTGACCTTTGGGATCAAGGCGTCGTCGCTGGCTTCGAGCTTCGAGTCCGCGCGTATGTTTATTGAGAGCTTGGAGCTATTTAGCCACCTTGCCAACGTCGGCGATGCGAAATCTTTGGTGATCCATCCTGCCAGCACCACCCACGCGCAACTGACCGAAGAGGAGCAACGGTCTGCCGGCATCACCCCCGACATGATCCGACTCTCGGTTGGTCTGGAGGACATAGATGACTTGCTCTGGGATCTGGATCAAGCGTTAGACAAGGCACAGACTCAAAAGCCGCGCTACTACTTGTTCTCGCCGAACAACCATGTTGAGCCGGTTGCATGCCGGATACCGCTAAGGAGCAATGGCTAAGGTCCTCCAATCATCCAGCGAGATCTTTGACCTGCTGCTTCGCTACCGGCACATTGCCATCGTTGGGTTGAGCAGCCGGCCATCGCGGCCTAGTCACTTCGTGGGCGTATATATGCTGGCCGAAGGTTACGACGTGATCCCAGTAAACCCGCGCGAAAGCGAGGTGTTGGGCCGCAAGTCATACCCATCGCTGATCGAGGCAGCGCGAGAGCACGCGATAGAGATCGTGGACATCTTCCGCAGCGCCAGCGAAGTGCCACCGATAGTCGAACAGGCAATTGAGATCGGCGCAAAGGTAGTGTGGATGCAGCTCGGCATTGTGAATGAAGAAGCTGCTCAGCGCGCAGTGAGCGCCGGCCTGGATGTGGTGATGAACCGTTGCGTCAAGCTGGAACACGCCCGTTTTCTGGGCGGCCAAAATCTGGTCGGCTTGAACACCGGCGTGATCAGCGCCAAGCGGCTGCGCCGCATCTGAATCCTCTAGCGCCAGCGCTTAATCCAATTGATGAACGCTTCGACAAACGCGCGGAGCTGATCGCAAGCCTCGGCGTCGGTCAGCTCGCCGGCTGTGTTGAACTTCTGTTTTGCCTGCGGGATCATCAGCTCTGGCTTGGGCAGGACGAACATGTCCAAGCCGGCAGCGATTTGGCGGAAGTGGGCCTGCGCGCGCACGCCTCCGAAGCGCCCGCCGGCGCTCATTACGGCCGCGGGTTTGCCCGCGAATGGCTGAGTCTCTGGCGGGCGCGAAACCCAGTCCATCGCGTTCTTCAGCACCCCTGAGAGCGAGTAGTTGTATTCCGGGACTGCGAAAAGCAGCGCATCGGCGCTGGCGATCTGAGATTTAAGCGCCTGCACCGCGGCGGGCAGCGGGTTCTCGTGGTCTTGGTTGAAGAGGGGGATGCCAGATAGGTCAGCAATCTGTAGCGACGCATGGGCGGGCAGCATGACCTGGACGTTGCGCAGCAGCGCTGTGTTAAGCGAGCCGGCTCGCAAACTGCCGGAGATGCCAAGGATGCGAAGGTGCTCGGACATAGGTGGCGCAATTATTGATCGGGCCGGATGTGCCCCCTGCGCTAGGTGTGTCCACCAATAGGGGCATCCTCCACAAGCTATGCTGCCAGCGAAGGTAGAGGGTGGGCGACGGCACTGTCGTCGCCCACCCAAGGTCTTGCCCCTGGCTGTGAATGCACCCCCTGCGCTTGAGTGATATATCTAGTCCGTATAATTCTTGCGATGCCCATGTCGCTCTCCCTCGATGAACAGGTAGCGCTGTTGATGCAAGGCACGGCCTATGGAGATGACGCGCTATCCCGCAACATGGCAGAGGAATTACGCGAGAAACTGAAAGAGGGCCGGCCTTTGCGCGTGTATTGTGGTTTTGACCCTCGCACCAGCGACCTGCACCTAGGTCACACCATCCCCATGCGTAAGCTCAGGCAGTTCCAGGAGTTGGGGCACGAAGTCACCTTCCTCATCGGCAACTACACCAGCCTGCTAGGCGATCCTTCGGACAAGGATAGGCTGCGCCCGATGTTGACGCCGGAGCAAGTGGCCGAGAACGCGCGCACCTACGCTGAACAGGCCTTTAAGATCCTCGATCGCGAGAAGACTCACGTCCGTTATAACGCAGAATGGTTGAGCAAGCTCTCGTTTCTGGAGCTGATCAAGATCGCGCAGAACTTTACCGTGCAACAGTTCATGACGCGCGAGAACTTCGCCAAGCGCCTGGACAAAGGCGAGCCTATTTATCTGCACGAGACATTCTATGCCTTGATGCAAGCTTATGACGCGGTGATGTTACAGGCCGACGTGCAGGTAGGCGGCAGCGACCAGTTGTTTAACATCATTACTGCTGGGCGCAAACTTCAGGAGGCGATGGGCCAGCGTCCGCAAGTGGGGATCATCCTGGGTATCTTGCCTGGTACGGATGGGGTGGTGAAGATGTCTAAATCGCTCGGTAATCACATCCCCATCCTTGCGCCGCCGGAGGATATGTACGGCAAGGTGATGTCTATCCCCGATAGCGCCATCATCCCATACTTCGAATTAGCGACGCGCTACACGCCACCGATGATCGCGGAAGTGAAGCGACAGTTGGCCGCCGGCGTGAATCCGCGCGACGTGAAGATGGCGCTGGCGCGAGAGATCGTAGACATCTTTCACGGCCCAGAAGCTACCGCTCACGCCGAAGCGCACTTTCGGGAAGTATTCCAGAAGGGTGGCTTGCCAGACGATATGCCAGAGTTCGCTGTCCATGAGGGGATGAACATCGTCGAGGTGATGGTGGCGCTTAAGTTCGCTGCCTCTAAAGGCGACGCGCGTCGGCTGATCGCCGGCAGAGGGGTATATCTGGATGGTCGCACGGTCACCGACGCTAACGAAGTGCCATACCCACCGCAGGTGCTACAAGTTGGCAAGCGCCGCTTCGCTCGGCTAGTCAAAGCCTAGCTGGCCCCAGCGTTCATCTGCTCGCGCACGCAGGCGATCAGGCGCTCGCCGTGCAGGATGAGCCATGCGTCAATGCGCTGCATGGCGCTCACCCAATGCGCCACGTCAATGTAGGGGGTTAGATTGGCCAGAAAGCGCCCAATCAAGTGCATGAGCACGCTGGCGTTGCGGAGCAAAATACCGGTAGGTAGTAGATCAATCTCGGCTTCACCCAGACAGCCAGCCTGGCGATAGCCGCGCGCCAGCGCAGCAACGCGCGGCCACTCCTGACCGCTGCCGATAACGTCCCAGCACCACGTATCTATTGCGATCGCAAAGTCCATGAGGCGCGGATTAGGCGCGCAGTTCTCGAAGTCGAGTATCGCCGTGATACGCGGACCTTCTGCGAGCAGATTGCCTGGGATGAAATCGCCATGGATGAGCTGTTGTGGCATCAAGCGGAAGCGTTTCTCGTGATCGTAGATCTGAGCCAGGATCGCCTCGACGCGAGCGACATCAGATTTCGCAGCGAGTGAGCCTACTAATCGCATCGCCTCGAGGGGATGGGGCACCAAAGGGTGCACCTTGCCTAACTCGATATAGGGCCTGGGCGTATTAACACCTCGCAGTTGGACCTGGCGAAGCGCGGCGTGTAGCTGGGCCATTGCCATGCCGGCGGCCTCCGCCTGGGCAAGGTCGCAGACATCCGGATTCTGGCCCGGCAGAAATGGGATCAGCGTCATCAAGCGTGGCCCTTGCCCTTCGTCAACCAAGGCCCAGCGCTCTCCACGGCGGGTGGCGATCGGGATCGGCAAGCCGAAAGGCAGGACTTGGTTGCTCAGTTGGCTGAGGGTGGACAGCTCGTGCTGAATATGCTTGGGGTTAGCGTGATTGCCGTAGATGCGCAGGACGAATGGCAGTGGCTCACCAGAGGCGCTGTGCAGGCGGTAGAGCAGATTGTTGTAACCACGACCCAGAGCCTGAAGCGTGCAGCCTGCTGGCACCTCCCAGATGGCCGATAAATCTAAACTCGCGCGGCCCATGTCGCTTCAGTGGCGATCGGCCGTATATCCTCAGCGGCCTGTGCTTCAAAGCTCAGGCGCGGTCGCATGGCAAATGCACCAAACTTGCCCCGCACGTTCGTCAGCGTGGCGCAGCCGGCGGCCAGCGCACAGCGCCGGGCTATGACGCACTCGCTCACTATGCTCGCGGGCTTCGCGCCGGCGCTGCGCAGCCGCTGGTGTGTGTGGCTGGCGATGAACGCATTGTGTACTACGCCCTTTGTTAGGATGATCGTCGTCGGCGACATGCGCTTGTGACTTGGTGTTGGGCTTCGATGATGCTCAGGCGCGCTTGAGCATTTACATAGGATGTTAAATGATGCCCCTGCTACGCAGCCACTCTATACGTTGCATGAGGTAGTCCAAGGGCACTCCCTCGGCTTTGGCCACAGCACTCCAATCTGGCAGGCCAAGCCGTGCCGTCTTGATGGCTTCGATGATGGCTCTTTCCAGCTTGGTGAGTCTAATCGTCACGCGGCCTACAGTCTTTTGCGGTTGCATCCTAGTCATTATAGGGTTGAGTTTAAATGAGAGCCTGTGCCGACATTAGCCTTATGGCTAACTCAGCATCACCACGCCTAGGATGCGCGCCCGCGCGCGGGTGAGGATGTCTCGGGCTTTCTGGGCACTATCGCGGCGGGTCTTACCGGCTTCGACGACGAGCAGCGCGCCATCCACGCGCGAAGCCAGAATAGCCGCCTCGCTGTGCGCGCCGAGAGGTGGTGCGTTGAATAGCACGAGATCAGCCATCTCGCCCAGCCGAGCAATGGCATGGGTCATCCGGTCGGAGCTTATCAAGTCAGCCGGGATGACTGGCTGGGTGCCGCTTGCTAGCAAGCGCAGATCTGGCAGCGCGGTAGCCTGTAGCGGTGGTTGAGAGGCGGCTGTTAAGTCCGCCAGCCAGTCGGCCAGTCCAGGTGTGTGGTGGGCATTGAAAGCCAGGTGTAGGGCAGGGGTGTAGAAGTCAGCATCCGCAGCAATCACTCGCCGGCCAATTTGGGCCAGGGTCACTGCCAGGTTGGCCACGACCAGTGATGGGCTGCTGCTCGGATTGGGCGCGACGACCAGCAGTGTGCGCAGTGGCGCCTCTAACATGGCGAAGTGCAGATTGGTGCGCAAGCTGCGGTAAGCCTCTGCGGCCTTCGATTGCGGATCTGTGAGCGTGACGAGGTTCATGACTGGACTGGGATGCTGCCGATGACCGGCAAAGCAAGCTCGCGCTCTACTTCTTTTGGCGTGCGCAGCAGCGCAGACTCTCGCCACTCGATAAACGCAACGATCAAAATGCCGGCGGCGATTCCTAACACCAGGCCGGCAGCAGTGTTGACGCCGGTGCGCGGATAATCCTGGGTGTAGCGGGGTTCGTCGCCCAGAATTGCCTCGACGCGATCTTCTCGGCGCTGCTTTGCGTTGTCGCGGTTGCGAAACTCTACGAACAGTTGCGCCCATTCTCTGGCGATGCGGTTGGCCGTCTCGCCATCGTAATCGCGCACTTCAATCTCCACGCCATAGCTGGCGGCGTCGTCGGCCATGCGCGTCTGATTGAAGATATAAGCGGGCGAGTAGTCCAGTTGAAGGCGCTTGGCAACTTCGGCGGCGTTGCGCTCGGTGCGGATGATGCTGATATAGGAAAGCAATAGTTGTTTGGCAGCTTGGGTCTGGCCAAAGTCGGTGCGGGCAGGCTGGATGGTGAGCTTCATTGATGATTTGTAGATGGGCGTTTGCAGGCGGCTAAAGACAAAGGCGCTGGCCGACGCGATGAGCGCAACGACGAGGATAATCCACCAACGCCGCTGCGCGATGCGCACGTAGTCTTGTAGCTCCATAAGTTTGTCTTAATGATTGGGTATTTCAGCGATGACGCTAAAGCCCAGGCGTTCGACTTCACGCCGATTGCGGATGAACGGATCGTAATAATGCCACAGCAACGCCAGCCCAGCGCCAACTGCCAGGCTAAGCGCAATGCGAACGGGCAGGTCAAGTTGACTGCGCAGGGGAGCAGCAACCGGGACAGCGACGATCGGATCCATCAGTCGCACGGGTGACGCCCCAGCGCCTTTGAGTTGCGGCCAGTAAGCTTCGTAGTTCTCGTTCAATTCCTCCACCACGGCCTGCGCGATCTGGGTGGCCTGCTCTGCATCTGGCCAGGAGACGTAAATCACCAGCACGCTGGAGCGGTATTCAGATCGGATCGCGCCGGCAATAGGGATGCGCAGCGCCACATCACGCTGGGCCAGCCGCTGCGCGACGTTGTTTGCAAACGTTCCCTTGCCAACAATCAGCGCGAAGCCCTGAGTGACGTATTCCGAGGCCAGCCAGTTGTAGTGGCGGTCGTAGTTATACGCCTGGTCGCGCAGTGGCTCAGGGGGCAAGCCGACTGCGAACGTCATCGTCACTACATAGGTGGTTGGCGCTGATGGCGTCGTTAACCAGGTGACCACGACAGTGGCGATAAGCGGTAGCGCGACCAGCCACCAGCGGCGCAACAGTATTTGAAAGTAGTCGGTCAGCATTACAGTAAGTCGTTGCGCTGCTGCTGCTGTAGCTGCTCGACGATCCGCTTCAATTCGTTAACGCGGTCGAGCGCACAGACGAGCAGCGCATCAGGCGTGTCTATCACAACGATGTCCTTAACGCCCATGATGGCAACCAGCTTGTTGCTCGTGCGCACCAGTGTGTTGCACGTCTCAATGGCCAGCACGTTATCCCCATAGAAGACGTTGCCGTGCTCGTCTTTGGGCAAGATATCGTGTAGCGAAGCCCAGCTACCGATGTCGCTCCAGGCAATGTCCACTGGTATCACAGCGACGCGCTCGGCGCCCTCCATGATGGCATAGTCTATGGACTTCTTAGGAGCGACTTCCCACGCCTGGTGCAAAGCAGCTTCGTAATCCGGGCTGCCAATAGTGAGCTTTAGACGCGCAAGGGCCTGGGCAAAGGCCGGCTGCTGTCGTTCAAACTCGCGGATGCCTACTTGACATTGCATGATAAACATGCCGCTGTTCCACAGGTGGCGGCCTTGAGCGAGATAGTCTTCGGCAGTGGCCTGGTTGGGTTTCTCAGTGAACTGCACAGCGCGATAAGCCTGCAAACCCTCAAACACTCCGATAGCTTCACCGCGCTCGATGTAACCAAAGGCAGTTGAAGGATGCACGGGCTGGATGCCAAGCGTAGCGATGTAACCGTGCTGGGCAACCTGGTAAGCGGCGCGCAGCGCGCGGTGGAACTCCGCTGTCTTGCCGATGTGGTGGTCGGCGGTGAGGATAGCGACTGTCGCCTCGGGATCGCGTCGGCTAATGTGGGTCAAGGCAAGGCCGACTGCCGGGCCGTTATCTTTAGCGCTTGGCTCAATGACGTAGTTCTCTTCTGGTATGCCGGGCACTTGCTCTTTGAAAATGGCTGCCATGGAAGCGTTGGTCACCACGTGTACGCGATCAAGCGGGATCAAAGGATGCAAACGATGCGCTGTGACCTGAAACATGGTGCGCTCTTCCACCAAAGCCAAGGACTGCTTCGGACGGTCTTTGCGGCTCAGTGGCCATAACCGCGTCCCGCTTCCACCGGCCATGATCAACGCGTGATACATACTGCGTATGACAGTGAGTGTATCAGCCTGATTGGTATATTGCCGTCGCTTCCCTGGCCAACACGTAGCTAGTGCCGGTGGCCTGACGGATCAGGCCCTTCAGTTCCATCAGTGCCAATGTGGCGGTCACTTCGGCCGTTGGCAGATTCAGCGCGCGCACTAGCTCGTTGACTTGGGTGGGTTCGTGCGAGAGTAGCTTGAGGATCGTGCGTTCGAGATCGCTCTCTGGTGCCGCAATCTGGGCCTCTCGTTGTTCGGTGACCATGTTCAGGTTGAGTTCTTCCAAGATGCTTTGGGTATCGACCACAATATGTGCGCCTTTCTGGATAAGGCGATTGGTGCCGCGACTGGTGCGGTTGAAGATGTTGCCTGGCACGGCGAACACGTCGCGCCCTTGATCGACAGCGAATTCAGCGGTGATCATCGCACCGCTCTGCTCATCCGCTTCAACGATCACAACGCCTAGGCTCAGGCCACTGATGATGCGATTGCGAGGGGGAAAGTTCGCGGCGTCCGGCGGCGTGCCAAGCGGGTAGTCGCTCACCAGCGCGCCTTGTTCGGCGATCTGATGAGCAAGCTTGCGATGCTCCGGTGGGTAAGTCACGTCCACGCCACAGCCGAGCACAGCAAGGGTGCGCCCGCCAGCCTTCAGGGCTGCCTGGTGGGCATACGCATCTATGCCGCGAGCCAAGCCGCTTACGATCGTGATGCGATGGCGCACCAGCTCGCTGGCCAGCATCTCCGTCACTTCGCGCCCGTAGACCGTTGCTTGCCGCGTGCCCACGATGCTGACCGCCCAGTTGTCATCTTCACTCAGCGAGCCTTTAACAAAAAGCACCGGCGGTGGATCTGGGACTTCGCGCAACAGGCGTGGGTAGGCTGGATCGTCCCAGGTGAGGGCGTGCGCGCCAGCCTTTGTCAGCCGCTCTACCTCTGCCGATGGAGAGATTGACTTTCGGCCTTGGATCAGCGCGCCGATTGTGCGTAAGTCCAATCCGGCGGCAGCCAAATCGAACTCGCTGGCAGACCAGGCTACCTGTAGCGAGCCGAAGTGGGCTTTTAGCTTGCGCAGCCGCACAGCGCCAATTCCTCTCACGCGCGCAAACGCCAAATAGTAGGGAAAGTCAGCCGATGTGCTCATTGTGGTTCCGAAGCGTCGTCTCTGGCGAGGGGCGCGCCCAGCCTCACGACATGCCGCTTGTCGCCGCTTACGCCAGCAGTTGCATTACAGCAATCCACGACGACCGGGACATTGCGCACAACGAAGCCATAGTCTACGCCGCGGTGTCCGGTGACGATCACCGCGCAGTGAGCCTTGCGCAGGGTTTCCTCACCCAGCGGCTGTGACAAAAGCTTCGTCGGTTTGCGGTAGAAGACGTTGCCGCCGACTTCAAAGACCGGTATATATGGGTCGTGGTAGAGCACCCTAGCGCCGCGCTGCAACAGCAGTTCGATCACCCGTTCTGCCGGCGAATTTCGCGCGTCGTCCACGTCGCGCTTGAATGCGACGCCAAGCACCAGCACTGTTGCGTCGCGCAATGAAACGTGCGTGCGGTCGAGCGCGTGTTCGATTAAGTCCACCACGTGGAATGGCATGCTCTGGTTCACCTCAGCGGCCAGCTCGATGAACTTTGTGTAGAAGTCGAATTCGCGCGCTTTCCAAGACAGATAATAGGGATCGACCCCGATGCAGTGACCGCCCACGCCGGCGCCAGGGGTGAAAGGCATGAACCCGAATGGTTTGGTGCTTGCTGCGTGGATCACTTCCCAGATGTCTATGTTCATGCGTTCGCACAGCAATGCGAGCTCGTTGACTAGCGCGATGTTGACCGAGCGGTAGATGTTCTCTAGGAGCTTGCTCATCTCGGCCACGCGCGGCGAAGAAACGCAATGTGTCGGGGCGCCAAGCGCGCTGAGCAGCGCGCTCGCCCGCTGCGTGCTCTCCGGCGTCACCCCGCCGACGACCTTTGGCGTGTTCGTCACCGTCCAGTCGGTGCGGCCGGGGTCTATGCGCTCAGGGGAGAACGCCAAGTCAAAATCCGCGCCGGCCTTCAGCCCACTGCGTTCCAAGATGGGCTGAACGATCTCCTGAGTAGTGCCTGGGAAGGTCGTGCTCTGAAGGATGACCAAGTGGCCGTGGCTCAAGCGCGGGGAGATGCTCTCAGCAGCGCTTATGATAAACGATAGGTCTGGCGCGCGCATGGCGTCGAACGGCGTGGGGACGCAGATAAAGATCGCGTCGCACTTGCGCAGTGCGTCGTAATCTGTCGTAGCAGCGAATCGGCCGGCTGCTATGGCGTTTGCGACCGCCTGACTAGGTACATCGGCGATGTAGCTCGTCCCAGCGTTCAGCAGCGCTACTTTGCGCGCGTCCACATCCACGCCGTAGACGCGCCGATCGGCATTGGCAAACGCAATTGCCAGAGGCAACCCTACATAACCAAGCCCTATGACAGCGATGTGCTGATCGGCTCGGTGGCTTGCGGGTCGCGCGACGGCAGATCGGGAGGTGCTGGTGATGCTGTTTCCCAGTCTATCGTTGTTAGCTTCCACGGGCCGAACTCCATAAACCAGAGCATATATGCGCCAGCGCCGAGCAGGCAAATGGCGATCAGAAAGCTGGCTATCATGTTGGCGACCGATGCGATGATGGCGATGACGCCAAGCGCGCCACTTGCTAAGTAAAGGATCATCACCGCCTCGCGCTTGCTGAAGCCGTGATTGGCGATTCGGTGTGAGGTGTGATCTTTGCCTGGCGAGGTTAGTGGGTTTTTGCGCCGCCGCAGCCGAGAGAGAGTCACCAAGGTGGTATCGAAGATCGGCACGCCCATGATGATCACTGGAACCATCCATGAGACGGCTGGGGTCTGTCCAATGAAGCGCAGCTTGATGGCGATGCAGGCGAGCAGGAAGCCCAAGAACATGCTCCCTGAATCGCCCATAAAGACGCTGGCTGGGTTTAGGTTCCAGAACAGAAAGCCGATGCATGCGCCGAGCACGGCTGCGCTGAGCAGACTGACGAGGTATTGGCCGTTGATCGCAGCCAGAACCATGAAGAACGCAGCAATGACAGCGCTCACGCCGGCCAGCAGTCCATCCATGTTGTCGAGCATGTTCATGGCGTTGGTGATGCCGACTATCCAAAGCACAGTGAGCAGGCCATCCAGCAGCGGATTGCTGAAGATCAGCACGCGCACATCGAAGAGATAAGCCATGATGGCCACACCGATCTGGAAGCCGAGCTTGAGATATGCGTTGAGTTGAAATCGGTCGTCCACCAGGCCCATGAAGGACATGAGCGCTGCGCCGATCACCATTGCAGCCAACTGCTGAAAAGCAGGTTGCTGACCGAGCAAGATCGCCATCGCCAGCACACCGATTAGGATAGCCAGACCGCCAAGCTTTGGCACGGGCTTGGTGTGAATGTCGCGCGCGCGAGGCTGAGCTACGAGGCCAACCTGCGGCGCAAGCCATTTACTCACCGGCGTCAGCGCGATGGCGATTACCAGCGCGCCAAACAGTAACAAGATCAGCTCGACCATCGCAGCGCTCTAACCAAGGGTAAGCCTGATTATTGGGGTGGGTTCAACTGGCGCACGAACGACTCCAGGAGCGGCTTTTGATCGGGCGGCGCGAGGGCAATTGCGCGCTGCGCATATTCAATTGCGCGCGTAATTTGTCGCATGTCGTTATACACAATTGCCAGGTTCTTGAGCGTGTTCCAATCGTTGGGGTTGGTGGCCAAGCTGGCCTGTAGCGCTTCGGCTGCTGCCGGCAGGTCTCCCAGTTCCAGTGAGATGCGGATCAGCTCCTGTTGTATTTGCGCTGAGTTGGGCACGAGGAGGAGTGCTTGCTTCAGCTCGTCGCGCGCGCTCTCCAGCGTTGCTCGCCAGGCGGCGCCATCCTTTTGTCGGTCAATGGTGCGCGCTTTCTCTATGAACCACGACGCGCGCAGCAGATAGGTCTGGTCGAACTTTTTATCCAGTTCCAGCGAGCGATCCAGGCGGACCTTGGCTTCGTCCAGGTTGCCCAGCCGCGAGAGGTATAGGCTGGCCCATTCATTCCACAGTTGGGCGTTGTTGGGGCTGAGCCGCGTGGCGGTAGCGTATTCTCGGGAAGCGTTCTCGAAGCGCTGGCGCGCTTTCTCCTCCAGCTCAGCGAGCTTGCTGGCTTCGACCACGGATTGCGCGCGCGCCAGATCTAGCTCCGCCCTAGCCAAGTCGCCGGCCTGCTGCCACATGCGGGCCAGGTTGGCGCTGTGATCTGTGTTGAGCGGGTTGATCACACGTGCCTCTGTGAGGATGATGCGTGCAGCGGTCAGCAAATCCTCACGACTCAAGCCAGCTGATGGCAGGGCATCGGAACCATACGGCCGGTTCCAGTTCTCCGGTTCGTTGCCGATAACGCGGGTAAAGGGGGCATCATCTGGGATAGTTCTGGTTTGCGCAGTGTTTGGCGTGCTCTTGGCCTTCTCAAGGAGCGCGCGCCCGAGCCATAGGTAGTAGAAATCCTCATTGGGGGCGAGTTGAATGGCGCGTCGGTAGTGCTCGATTGCCAAGTCCCAACCTTGAATGCCCGTGCCGGGCGCCAACTCTTGGGGACCGTTCTGATCCCATGGGCCGCCCTGCTTGTAGACGATATCGGCTGAGATGGGCTGAAGGTTGCTGAAGGCGACGGCAACGGGCACGATCAGCGCGCCGCTAAACAGCGCTGTCAATCCCCCTGATGATGCTGACTGGACAGGCAGGCTAGGCTCCTCGCTGCGCAGCAGGAAGGCGCTGCCGATCATGACGCTCAAGATAAGTAGGTATAGATAGGCAGGGAAGGCGCCTAAACGATCGGCGATGTTTAGGATGTTGCCAACGGTGTTTTGCGTATTGGCGACGAACCCGACCAACTGACCGGCAATCAGCGTGCCGAGCGCGACCCAGAGGAAGGCAGCGAGCGCGGCCATTAACGTGCCGGCAGCGACTGTCTGTTCGTTGTTCTCGATCGCACCACGCACCCTCAGCTCAGCCAGGATGATGCTCAAGCCAACGACGAGCGTGATCAGGAACATTGCTAAGACGCCGTAACTGGGCTGACCTCTCACGCGCGTCATCGCGCCTAGAAAGACCTGGCCGGGTATGAGCAGGCGATCGGAGTTGTTCACAAAATCGAAGGCCATCACGCCCATGATCAGACCGAGCAACAAGCCGTAGGTCGCGGCTGTGCCGAACCAGTTAGGTAAGAGGGCATGCTTGGCGGGCGTGGCTATGCGCCGCGCAATCGCTCGCTGTTGCTCGGCACGGCGCTGGCGACGGGTGCCGCCGGCTGCATTGCGTTCTAGGCTGGGCTTGTTCGCCTTCTGCACTATTGTGTTGACTTCGCTGCTCTTCGCTTCTGCTGCTGATGTGTTTGCCGCGGCGGGCGCTTCGTCCTTGATCATGCCGGCGCCGACGACGACCATCAGGCCGATGAGGACCCAGAAGTGGGTGCGCGTGGCTGCGATAGCGATCCCTGTGTGGATCTCCACGAAGTGAGCGACCACTGTAGCGATGATGGCAATGAGCAGGACCTGATCGCGCAGGGAGAGCGATACAGGCAACTCCTGGTCGTCGCCGCGCCGGGCGTTAATGACCGCGCTGATGAACAGAAAGAGCGTCAAACCGAAGGCGACGCCAGCGCCTACAGCTACTCCGAACAGTTCAATCTCGCCCAGCACGATGGCCCCAATGCCGAACAGCGCTGCACTGCTGATCCAGGTGATGACAAAGAGCCAGGCCTCAAATCGCGAGGCAATCAGCCCAATCCAACGACTGCCGTAGTAGAAGACGCTGCCAAAGAGGAAGAGGTAAGCCAACAGCCCAAATAAGCCAGTGATGACGAGCGCATCCCAGGTCTCATTGTGGCTGCGATCAGGAGAAGCGTTGCGCGCTTCGAAGTTCGCCAGGCGTGGGGGATAGAACCGGTTGTAAGCGACATACATGGACTCCGGTCCATAGCCCACTAGCGGCCTGATAGCGTTGAATGAGTCTGGTGACCCGTTGGGTTGCTCGATTGGGTCATGTGGCAGGACAAGCCTGGCTGCCCCATCCCATATCAATACGCGCACTGCGTTCGTGCCTTCCTCGGTGGTCAGGACTGTGCTCAGGCGTCGGAAGAGCGGAAATTGACGCAGCCAGTCAAAGGATGCATCGTTGCGGGTGACGTTGATGACATACAAGAAGGCCAAGCCAGCAATGCCCGCCCCGATCATGCCAATCGTCAGGCTAAGGCGTGCCTTGCGTTGGCGAATCAGTTGGACCATCAACAAGGTGAAGAACAGCATTCCACCCAGCCATCCAAGCTGCGGTCCGCGGCTGCCAGCCAGGACCAGGATGACAATCGCATTCGCAATTGCTATCAGGATGTAGCCGGCGGCGCGCACGACATCGGCCCAGCGCGGCTGTGGGCTACGAAAAACCGCGACAAAGCTATCGGCGATCCGATAGAGCGTCACGAAGAACGTCATCACCAAGTAAGCGGCGATGAAGATCGAGTTGCCCATGTTGCCGGCCACCCGGTCAGTGGTGTCGCCGCCCCAGGGCAGAGGGTCGAGTTGTAGTCGCTGCAAGATGCCATAGATAGAAATCGGCAGCGAGTTAAGCACCATCACGGTGAGCAATCGCTCGACCTGCGCGCGCTGACGCATGCCCTGGAGGATCATCAGGAAGACCACGATGTAGGCCAGGGTGGTATAGGTGCCTTGCAAGCGCTGATACGATCCAAGCAGGCTAGTTCTTGGGGCGACCGAGAGCGCTGTGCTGACCATGTACACCACGACCGTGATCACCGTGGGCAACACCAGGGGTGTGCGCCAGCTAATTCGTTGATCGCGCTCCGGGTTGCGTCGCTCCTCAAACCACTTCACCAACCAGGCCATCGCCATTACCAATGCGATAGACCGCAGCGTGGTGAGCTTGTCCGGCTCGAAGACGCGGCTGGAGTAAATGTTAAAGAACAGAGGAACAACGAGAACAGCGGCCAGCCAACCTGCTTCTATCAATCGGTCGCACCAGACGCTCAGGTAGCTCGCGGGTCTGGTGACGCTGCGCGCATAAGCTTCCTCAGCGTCAATTGCTAAACCATTAGTGACACGTGTCGCCGCAGCCATACTGGACATGATATCGTTTGGAGTAGTTGAGGGCCAGTTCAAGTAATTTTCGGCACTTCAGCGCATGATAGTGCTCTGGTATTATTCCCCGCGCAGAGCATCATAACACGCTCCGACGAATTGCTATCCAGGCGATTGAAAGTTTCTTCAACGCATCCTCTGTTCGAGCGCAGGTACGACATGGCAGTAAGGATTGATCCTTCAGCACGCTACTTGAAGACCCACGAATGGGCCAGACGGGAAGGGGACGAAGTCGTATGCGGCATCAGCGATCACGCCCAAGCCGCGATGAACGACTTGGTGTATGTGGAGCTGCCCCGTGTGGGCGCCACCTACGAAGCAGGCCAAGCTTTTGCTGTCGTGGAGTCGGTGAAGGCTGCTTCTGACGTATATATGCCGGTTAGCGGCACCATCACAGCAGTGAATTCACTGCTTGAGAGCGCGCCAGACACCATCAACCGAGATCCTTATCAAGCCGGCTGGATGGTGCGCATCAAGCCGAATGATCCAGACGACTTGGAAGCGCTTATGGACGCCGAAGCATACGCTCAGTTTTTAGAAGCAGAAGAGTCCAACAGCGAAGATCGCTGAGCTCGCCCTATGAGTTACATTCCTCATACCGATCAAGAGCGGCAAGCCATGCTGGAGCGCATCGGCGTGGCACGCCTTGAGGATTTGTTCGCCGCTATCCCGGAGAAGTTCCGTTTCCCACGCCTGGACCTGCCCGAGCCGGTCACTGAGATGGAAGTGATGTGGGAACTAGGCGCGTTGGCCGACGTCAATGCCGACGCAAATCATCATGCCTGCTTCCTCGGCGCCGGCGCATACAACCACTATATCCCTAGTCTGATTGATTATCTCATCCGTCGCGGTGAGTTCTTCACGGCATATACCCCCTACCAGCCTGAGGTCAGCCAGGGCACGCTCCAGGCCATCTTCGAGTTCCAGAGCATGATGAGCGCGCTGACCGGCATGGAGATCAGCACAGCCTCGCATTATGACGGAGCGACGGCGTTTGCCGAGGCTGCGCTCATGGCGATTGCCGTGACGCAACGCCATAAGGTCGTCGTCATGCGCACCGTGCACCCACACTACCGCGCCGTGTTGCGCACATACACGCAGTTCAATCCTAGGATCCAAATCGTCGAAAGCGATTACGATGAACTGCCGAATCTGCTGAATGACGCAGACACGGCGTGTGTGTGCGTCCAGCATCCGAACTTCTTTGGCCAGCTTGAACCATTTGCGACCGATGAGCATCCCACTGGGCTGGCTGAGCGCATCCACGCAGCGGGCGCACTGTTTGTGATGGCAACCAACCCAATCGCCTTGGGTTTGTTCAAGCCCCCATCGGCCTATGGCGCAGACGTTGTGGTGGGCGAGGGTCAACCCCTGGGCATTCCTCTGAGCTTTGGAGGACCCTATCTAGGTTTCTTCTGCACGCGCCGCGAGTTCATGCGGCGTATTCCGGGACGGATCGTCGGCGAGACGGTCGATCGCCAAGGGCGACGCGGTTATGTGCTCACGCTTAAGACCCGCGAGCAGGACATTCGGCGCGAAAAGGCCACTAGCAACATCTGCACCAACCAAGGGCTGATGGCGCTGGTTGCCTGCATTTACCTGAGCATCATGGGCAAAAGCGGCCTTCGCCAGGTCGCGCACCTGTGTTATCAGAAGGCACACTATGCAGCGGATCGGATCAGCAAACTAAACGGCTGGCGTGTATGGAATCAGCAGCCGTTCTTCCACGAGTTCGTCGTCGTCTGTCCGCTGCCGGTTAAGGAAGTGAACGACTACTTGCTCGATGAGCATGACATCATCGGCGGCTACGACCTGGGTCAGAGCTATCCAGAGCTGCAAAACCACATGCTGATGTGCTGCACCGAGACCAACACGCGCGAAGAGATTGACGCATTGGTTGATGCCCTCGCCGCACTTGAGGAGTGAGCATGTGTCAGTTATAGCGATGGGTTAGTTGGCGATGACCCGCTTGTCTTCTAAGTTGCGCGCCGCTGTCATCGGCGTGGGGGTGGGCTGGAATCACATCGAAGGCTACCAGAGCCATCCCGACTGCGAGCTGGTGGCCATTTGCGACGCCAATCCGGAGATCTTGAGAGAACGCGGGGAGCGCTTCAACATCCCAGAGTCCCGTCGCTATACCGACTATCGCGATGTGTTGCGCTTGGGCGATGTGGACGCGGTGAGCATCGCGCTGCCGAACTGGCTGCATGAGCCGGTAGCGCTAGAAGCATTCGCTCATGGCAAACACGTGTTGTGCGAGAAGCCCCTTGCCACGTCAGTGGAAGGTGGCTATCGGATGATCGAAGCAGCCCATGCAGCGAACAAGACGTTGATGGTGTGTTACAACCACCGCTACCGACCAGAGATCATGTGGCTTAAGCGCCTGATCGCCGCTGGCGAGTTTGGTCAGCTCTACGCAGCTAAGGCTGGCTGGATGCGCGAAGGTTGGATTCCCACCCACGGTCAGTGGTTCACCCAGAAAGCCCGCGCGGGGGGCGGCGCGCTCATTGACCTGGGCGTTCATGTGCTTGACTTGGCGCTGTGGTTGATGGGCTATCCGAAGCCGACGGTGGTCTGCGGGGCTGCCTTTGCAAAGTTTGGCCCGCGCGGGCAAAAAACCAAGCCGCGCGAAGTGAAGCCAGAGACTTTCGATGTAGATGACATGGGGTTCGGGTTTGTGCGCTTCGAGGATGGTTCGGTATTGCAGTTTGAATCGGCCTGGGCCTCGCATCGCGAACCGCTGCAAGATGCCTACTTTGTGCGCCTCTTCGGCAGCGAGGCCGGCGCAAATTTCTACAGCGGCGCACCGAATGGCGAGACAGTTGTGATGTTCAAGCTGATTCACGACCAGCCCACCGAGATCGTGCCGCGCCTGCCGGCTGGCGTCAGTGGTCATCGCTTGGCAGTTCATCACTTCGTGGATTGCCTGCTGAAAGGTACGCCGACTGAATCACCGGGAGAGCATGGGCTGGTCGGTCTGCAGATCATCGAAGCCATCTATCGCTCGTCACAGCAGGGCCGGGAAGTGACTTTAAGCATTGGCTAGGAGGAGGCATGCGAATCGTTTCTCTGCTACCCAGCGCGACCGAGATCGTGTGTTTTTTGGGACTGCGCGACGCTTTGGTGGGCCGCAGCCACGAGTGCGACTTCCCGCCCGACGTGGCCGATGTGCCGGTGATGACCTTCAGCACAATCGGCGTCACAGGGGCTGATGGTCAGATAAACCCTGACCTAACAAGCGCTGAAATTGATGCCCTGGTCTCGCAACAGTTGCGCGATGGCCAAAGCCTATATGGGCTTTACCTGGAGCGCCTGGATGCCGCGCAGCCCGATCTGATCCTCACGCAGGCGCTGTGCGACGTGTGCGCGGTCTCGTATGGCACAGTGCGCGCGGCGGTGCGCGATCTGAGCTGTTCCTGGGATGGCCCGGCTCAGGTTGTCTCTCTAGAACCAACTGATATCGAGAGCATCTTCGAGACTATCCTCATCGTCGGCGAACTGACGAACCGCCAGGCGCTTGCCAGAAGGAAGGTCCAAACGTTGCGCGATCGATTAGACAGCGTCCGCGAGGCGCTGGCGACTGTAGACCGCCGGCCGACCGTGGCCGCTCTGGAGTGGCTCGATCCTCCCTTTGCGCCAGGACACTGGGTGCCCGAACAAATCGAGATGGCCGGTGGCGCGCCGGTGCTTGGCCATAAGGGCCAGCCCAGCTTCCGCTGCACTTGGGATGATGTGTTCAATGCGGAGGCCGAATGGGTGGTTGCGATGCCGTGCGGCTTCGATCTGGCAGGCAGCGCCCGCGAGGCCCTGAACGCAGCGGCGCGCTTGCGCGATCTGCCAGCGTCTCAGCGCGGTCAACTCTACGCAGTGGACGCCACGGCGTACTTCAGCCGGCCCGGCCCGCGCGTCGTGGATGGGGTTGAGATCTTGGCGGGCCTCCTGCATCCCCAACGGTGGCCGGCACCACGACCAGACCAGGCTGCTGCTGTACCTCTACCCATCGAAATAGCACTCAGCCTGTGATGCTGGAAGACCTGGCGCTGTTGGGCGTGTCGCTGGTCGGTGCCTTGTTGGGCTGTGGCATCGCGCTGGTGCCAGGGCTACACGTGTTCAACGTCGCGGGCATAGCGCTATTGCTGTATGCGCAATCCGCACTCGTTTTGAGTGAGCAAGCGCTGGCGCTCTTCCTGCTCGGCGCGCTAGTGGGCTGGTCTGTGGTTAACGTCATCCCAACCGTCTTCCTCTTTGCGCCAGACGACGCGCATGTCACTGTCGTCCTGCCGGCAACGAAGTATCTTATGCGCGGTCTTGGTCTGGAGGCGACGCTGTTGATAGGCAGCGGCAGCCTGGGCGCGTTATTGGGTTTGGTGCTGCTTTCGCCAATCCTGGACGAGATCGTCAGGCCGCTGCGGGCGATCCTGCAGCCGCACACCGGCTGGATGCTGGTGGCGATCATCGCGTTTCTGCTGCTGGGAGAATGGCCGCGCGCAGACGACTTGGCCTCGCCGCTGCGCCGCTTGCTTTCCGCATGGGCTTACCTCGGCGCTGGACTGCTCACGTTTACGCTGAGCGGGTTGCTGGGTCTCGTGCTCTTCTACCGAAGCCCGATCGCCATCGAATCAGGCTTTGTGAACCTAATGCCGGCTTTTGTCGGCATGTTCGCTGTGCCAGGCCTGTTGCAAGTCCTGGCCTTTGGCACCAGGCCACCTCGCCAGTCCAGCGCGCCGCCACAAGAGATAGAGCCACGCTTGCTGCTGCGTGGGTCGCTGACCGGCCTGAGCGGCGGGCTATTTGCCAGCATCCTGCCTGTGGTGAGCGGTGGCATCGGTGGTTTGCTGGCCGGTCATGCGACTGCCCTGTGGAATGAACGGCTATTTATGATCTCGCTGGGCGCGTCCAAGGTCGCTTACTATGTAGGCAGTTTGTTGCTGCTGTTTGTGCCCGGCCTTGCGCTCACGCGCGGCGGGATGGCCTGGATGATCAGCAGCATCTATGTCCCTTATGGCTGGCACACTTACTGGTTGGCGATCGCCGTCGTGGCCCTGTGTGGCACGCTGGCCTTCGTCGTCTTGGTCGCCATCGCCCGCCTGGCAGCTCGATTGGCCAACGTTTGGAACCCTAAGTGGTTGGCCGGCGCTGCGTTGCTGCTCGTGGCGGCACTGACCGCGGCGTTTACAGGGCTGGGCGGCCTTGCGGTGATGGTCGTCGCAGCAACGGTCGGCCTTATCCCCGTGCTGGTGGGCGGACGGCGGATCAACGGGCTGGGCCTTCTATTGGTGCCAATCACGCTGAACGCCCTAGGGGTTGGACCAGCAGTGGCCAAATGGCTGGGGCTGCTATAACTGCTAAACATGCGCAGGGCGCTTTTCGAGGGCTTGGTCAGAGATCAGCAAGGGACTGTGCTGCCGGTGACCTACGTAGGTCAGGAACCAACCTACGTATTGACCGAAGACGGCTTTAAGTATCACGTAGACGCCCAGAAGGTAGATCTACAGATTTTGAACATCTTTCGCGAGCAGATCCTCGAACACAAAGACCTGATCAGCAGCACGATCTTGAAGTTGCTTGGACAAGACGACCTCTTCACGAAAGCTGCTGTGGAGGCACAGATCCGCAACCTCGATCAGCACTTTAGTCGCCTGTTTGAAACCGGCATCCCTGAGCCGGCCCGGCAGTATCTGGGGATGCTTGGCTTCAGCGTCAGCATCGATCGCCACGGCAATGTGGTGAATATGGCAATGCCGACGGCGCCTTTCGATACAGACGGCGGGAATTAGACTGGCTGGCTAGGCTGGGCTTGCGAATGGCGAGGGGTGAAGACATGTCTAATGCGTCGCCTGTGGTCGAAGCGCCGGACTACCGCATATTTGACCTGCGCGGCGATTACGCGCAAATCGGTTACGTTCTTGGGCAGGCCGATCCGCCGTTCAGCATGCAGCCTTGGTGGTGGCCGCCGCCCTCGTTGCGGTTCGCCAACGCCTGCATGGATGTCGTAAAGGACTTCCATCCTCACCTTATCGATGAATTGCGCGCTTATGCCGACGCGCAGCGCCTGCCGCTGCGCGAGTTCTGGCAGCGCTGCTGTCGCATCAATCTAAAGGCGCGCCTGTCGGTCGCGGATTTGCTAGCGCTGTCGTCGGGCGCAGGAATTGCTGAGGGCTGCTCGACCTTTGTTCGCTACGTGAGTGTGCGACCTGCAGCGGGCGGTTCGGAAGTGCGCCGGGCGATCGTCGGCCGCAACTACGATTATTTGCCAAAACAAGCCCGCCGACAGCGCATTCGCTTCGTGCCGGACTGTTGCGCCCATGCCACCATCGGCGCGCGCGGGAGTGTGCCGGCTGGTCGCTACGATGGTCTGAACCAGCATGGGCTGTTCGCCTCGCTCCACGTGGTAATGACAGATGCACCGGGCGAGGCTGACATTAAGCCTGGCGTTCCCTTTCACCTGGTTGTCCGTCTGGCGCTGGAACTGTGCCGCACCGCGCGCGAGGCCCGCGATCTGTTGACCCGCATGCCTCATCTCAGCTCACTGAACTACCTGGTGGCGGATCCCAACGAGGCGTTCATCATTGAAGCTGAACCTCGCCGTGTGCGCGTAATTGAGCAAGAAGGACCGCTCCTCGCAGTCACCAACCACTATCGTCACCCGGACATGTTGGGGCTGCAGGGCGGACGCGCCTCGGCCAACTCGGCGTGCCGGCTGGCTTTTCTGATGCAGCAGGGGTGCTGGGATGGGGCACAAGACGATGTAGATGGACTGCTGAGCGCAGCAGCAGGTGTGATGGCCGATCGCAGCGCGCCAGTATGCGGGTTGCAAGGGGCGACGACAACGCTGTGGTCGTGTGTGGCGGAATTAACGACACGCCGCATTCGCTATGCGGCCGGCCCACCGTGTTTCGCGCCCTACCAAGAGATGCCAGCGTTCTAGCGCTGCCAGCGCTCGCGCAGCGTAAAGACAGCTTCCAGCACGCCGCCCCCGATCGCAAGAGCCTTGTCGCTGATCGAGAAGCAAAAGCGCACCTCGCCTCGCGGATCAATGTCTGCGATCTTCATGCCGGCTTTCGCTGTCACGTTGTCGTGTAGCAAACCGCGCAGTATGCCGCTGAGCGGGGCATATACAGGTGTATCGCCGACTTGCGCGATGATCTCACCCTCCTGGACGCGATCGCCGATCGCTCGGCGGCCATAGAAAGGGCCATCGCAGGGTGACCGGACCACTCGTCGCGTATCTTCGCCGCCTATCTTGCCGGGAATGCCGGTGTTAGGTGAAGCACTGCCCGACCAGAGCACGCGACCCAGGTCGTGGCCGCGCTGTGTTTCGATGACGGCATGGCAATCCTGGCCGGCGGTGAACCCAGGGCCGAGGGCGATCACGCACGCGGCGTCGGTAATCGCCGTGCCTGTGTTGTGCTTAGCCATGATCGCGT
>Ga0308393_1000289_pt1 | contig 27003 bp, 18 predicted proteins | sample Hotspr2Sampleee2_FD_202364 | JGI IMG/M metagenome (GOLD analysis project Ga0308393, IMG submission 202364) | Hot spring phototrophic mat microbial communities from Mushroom Spring, Yellowstone National Park, Wyoming, United States - 20050630_ee2 ... | reverse complement strand
AGTTTATCTACGGCAATTTCAAGTTGATTTTCTTGGTTATATGTGTGTTTGTATAGTATTCTTCCGCTCAAATCGGTGATAGCTACTACTTTTGAGCCTTGCATTTGCTTGGGCAAATCAATTTGCAAACGATTCTGCATAGGATTGGGATAAACAACAAGTTCATTAGAAATGTCTTCCAAAGCTAAAATACTTACCACCAAAGGCTCTGACATTTTTTTACAAGTGCTACTGATAGATTGAGCTTCCACTTTGTAAGTACCTGTTTGGTTGATGTCTAATTCATTCACACTGTTAGTTGTGCCGATAAACACATCATCTCTAAACCAGCGGTAGTTTCTGTAACCTGCTGTGGCTACGAGTTTTGTGCCGTTTTGCGTGAGGCTTACATTCACACCGATATTTTTAGCTGTGGTAGTTCTTTGGTTATTGGCGGCGTTTTGGTCGCCTGTGGCAGTAAGCGAGGCTGAAATAGTATAAGTTTCTTCCGAAATGCTGAAATCAGCTGTTAGGTCTATGTTTTCGGTAGCGTTGGGGGCTAAGGAAACAATATTTCTTGTGCCATTAAGTAAAATCGTATTATCCGATTTTTTCACTTCGTAGCTTACGTTGATGTTGGTGATAAGTGTAGTACCTTCATTTTTCACTACAATTCTTATTTGCTGATTTTCAGTGAGGTTACAGGAATTTCCCGAAGGCGATATGCTACTAATGCTGGCATCAGTAGTACAAACAGAGGTCGTATAGGTGAAGTTTTGGGCGTTGGTTCTTCGGCTGGTAGCTCCGTTTGTGCCTAAGGCTCTTACAGCATACCACCCTGATTCGCCAATGGTTGCTGGCAACAAGAAATTAGTGGTATTAGTCGTCCCTTCCGATTGCATATACATTGTGCCTAATTTAAATACTTCGTAGCTGGTAGCCCCTGCCACTGGCGACCAGGTGAGTTGCACGCCACCACAACCATTGGCTAAGGTTAGCCCTGTTGGAAATGGAAAAATAGAAAAGTTAGCAATGCTTTCGGAACTTTGCGAGCCTTTTTTTACACGAACTTTTACTTGCCCACTGCTCACGTTAGGTACGCTCCACGTAAAAGAACGCGAAGAACCTGAAATGCCCGATGCGATGCTTGTCCAAGTAGCTCCTCCGTTGGTGGTGTATTCTAAGTCAAATGTTCCGCTACTGCCCCAAGCGTCCCAACGGATAACTTCGCTGGTGCCGGGTGAGAAACTTTCACCACCGATAGGGAAGGTTAGCACTACCTCGTCGCGTACAAATTCATACACTACTACATAATTTTGCGGTCCTTGTGGAACAGAAAAACCATTCACACTAATCGTATAATTGCCAGCGGCGGGATCGTCGATAGTTACTTGTTCAGAATTGTTGATGTTATCTGTACCACGCACTGCTACAGCACTTGGGTTGTTGGGGTCAAGCACCCAAGGTTGAACGATGGTAGAAGTTGGCGTAGTAACCGTAAGGTTAAGGTTATTCACCAGAGGCACACTTGCTGAAGCGGCACCTTCGTAATCGTTCCAGTAGAGCATTACTTTGAGTTGTTTTGTACCTGCGGGTACGTTGATAATTTGCGTTTGCGTAGTACTTTGCGAGATGCTATTTTGGTAATAGCGGTTTTGTTCTAAGCAGAGGATAGCTCTACGAGCATTTACGCGTCCATAGCCGAAGGTAAAATCGGGACCTTCATTGCCCAAATCGTCGGCGGTATTTAGCAAAATTGCCTTCATCAAATCGGAAGTAGGCATTTGGTTGGCGTTGAGGCTTCGGTAGGCGTGATAGAGAGCCGCCAAAGTGCCTGATATAGCGGGGCAAGCCATCGAAGTACCTGATTTGGTGTTGTAGGTATTGTTTTCGCCTGTGGAAAGCACACTTGTTCCTACGGCAGCGATTTCAGGTTTTAATCTGCCATCGGCGGCGGGACCTCGGCTACTCGTACTTGCTATGACATCGGTTTTACTTAGGTTAGCAACAGCAATTACATTTTTCCCTGCCTTTCTGCCACCAGTAATGGTAAAAAATCCTGAACCAGAGTTGCCTGCCGAGAAGACGTGCATTAGTTCGGGCAGTTGGCGGATTTGTTGGTCTACTTGGCGGGCACCTGTGTTGTATCCTGCATTAAGTCCTTCGCCCAAAGAGTGGGAGGTAATTCTTACATTTTGCGTGTTGTAAGGGGTAGGCATTTGGTCTATGTCGTTGTGTCCGCTATACACTTGTAGAAAAGCACCGGGGGCTTGTCCTTTGAGTAGTGGGTTGAGGTTGCCTGCTCCCATAATAATTCCTGAAACGTGGTCGCCGTGGTCGCCACCTTGCGAAGTGCCATTGTGGTTGGTTCGTCCTTGCCTGTCGATGTGTGTATCGGCACTGCCGTCATCGCCCATCGATACTACAATGCCTGTGCCATCGTATTTTCTGCCACCTGTGTATTCGGAGTTCATAAAATTGATGCGATGATTGCTCGTAGCTTCGCGGTTTTCGAGTTGTGGTTCGGGGAAAATAGGTTCTACGAAAAATACAAACGGCACGGCGGCTAATTCGTTGAGCCGATTTTCAGGGATACGCAATTCCATCATTTCGGGCATCGCTTTTTCGCGTAGAATTTCTATCCAGCCTTTTTGCAAGAAAAAGTTTTTGACTCTTTCTACCGAAACGTTTGGATAAATTTGCACCAATACATCTACTTTGCCTTTTTGCTTCACTGCCCACGTAGGTATGCCTTTTTCGGCAAAAACTTTGGAGAGTTTGTCGGTTGCTTCATAAGGGTAAATGTTTTTTACGCCCAAAGATTGTAATTGAGTGGCAGTTATGTTTTCGGGAATGTAAGCCCAAAACGCATAATGAGGCAGGTAATCAAAAAGCAAAATACCATTTTGCTTGATAATTTGTTTGGCTTGTTCGGTCGGTATTTGATGAAATTGCAAGATAGCATATTGTCCGTTGCCAAACTTGGCACTTCGTAGCGAGGGGGCGTTGTAGGTGTATTTTTCAGGAGCAATAGCCGTAGGTTTGCCTCCCGACTGCAACATAAGGCGGTAGTCTTGTGCCATTGTAAAAGAGCCTACAAGCAAAAACAAGATAACTGACAGCAAGCGTTTTAGCATACGTATTTTTTTATTTTGAGTTTAAAAGAAGGTTTTGAAGTAACTGTTGGCTTGGATAACAAGTTTTTGCAAGTTAGTTTTTTCCTAAATCAATTCCAAATAAGAGAAAGTTTTTGTATCTTGCCGTTAGTTTTAACCACCAAAAAATATGGCTCTCATTATTCCTGTAAGAAGTTTTACGCCACAAATTGGCAAAAATTGTTTCATTGCTCCCAACGCAACTTTGGTAGGAGAAGTGATTCTGGGCGATAATTGTAGCGTATGGTTCAATGCCGTACTGCGAGGCGATGTAAATACTATCCAAATCGGTAATAACTGCAATATTCAAGATGGGGCAGTGCTACATTGTACGTATCAGCGTTCTAAAACGATTTTAGGAAATAACGTTTCGGTGGCTCATAATGCAGTAGTTCATGGTTGTATTATTGAAGACAACGTCTTGGTAGGTATGGGAGCTATCATTATGGATAATGCTCATATCGGTACGGGTTCTATTATTGCGGCGGGGGCAGTAGTACCTGCGGGAGCAAAGGTAGAAGCAGGAAGCATTTGGGCAGGTAATCCTGCCAAATTCCTGAAACCTGTCGGAGAGAAAGCCTCCGAAATACAACGTATCGCCAACAACTACCCAATGTATGCATCTTGGTTTAAAAAAGAATACTTTTATTTAGACAAAATCTAAATAAAATCCTTAACTTTGTGCCGTTCATCAATTTCCAGAGCTATGTTCGGTACAAATCGTTTCCTTTTGAGTTTTTATCTGTATCTTGGCTTTTTGACTTCTGCTTTTTCGCAGGGATATAGTATTTCGGGCAGGTTGCTTGTGGCTGATAACGAAAAAATCAGCTATGGTGTGGTTGCCTTGCAAGGTACATCATTCCAAACACAAACCGACGAAAACGGCAACTACAACCTTACAAATATTCCGAAAGGCAATTACACACTGATAGCCTTTTGTGCTGATAAAAAAACGCATTATCAAGAAATAACGCTCAGCCAAGATTTGGTCTTAAACATTCGTTTAGAAGATTTTGATAACGAAATTGAAGCCATCACCGTGCAAGCCGAACGAGAACGCCTTTTGGGGCTTACTCGCCTGCAAGCCGTTGAGGAGTTTGGCATTTACGAAGCCAAAAAAACAGAAGTCATTGACCTAAAAGCACTTACAGCCAATTTTGCCACCAACAATGCTCGTCAAGTTTTTGCACGCATCACAGGGCTGAACATCTGGGAAAGCGACCAAGCAGGTTTGCAATTGGGCATTGGTGGCAGAGGGCTTAGCCCTAATCGCACCTCAAACTTTAATGTTCGGCAGAATGGTTACGACATTTCCGCTGATGCCTTAGGCTACCCCGAAGCCTACTACACGCCGCCTGTGGAGGCACTCGAACGCATAGAAATTGTACGTGGAGCGGCTTCCTTGCAATATGGCACGCAGTTTGGTGGAATGTTGAACTTCAAATTTAAAAAGGGTAGCGACAAGAAAATACAACTTACCAGCCGTCAGTCTGTTGGCTCGTGGGGATTTCTTGGCTCTTTCAATAGCTTGGGCGGTACTATCGGCAAACTTAATTACTACACCTACTACCACTACAAAACGGGGCAGGGCTATCGACCTAATTCGGGTTTTGGGTATCATAATTTTTATGCAGGTTTGGAATACCTATTTTCACCAAAATTTTCTTCCGAACTGCAAATTACCAAAATGAATTATTTGGCTCAACAGCCCGGCGGACTGACCGATAAAAATTTTGAAGAAAACCCGCGTCAATCTTTGCGAGAAAGAAACTGGTTCACTGTGGATTGGAATTTATTTGCTCTCAACTTTACCTACAAACTCAACTCAAACACGCAACTCAATATCCGAAACTTTGGGCTTTTGGCTCAAAGGCTTTCTTTGGGAAATTTAGACCGCATTAATGTAGCTGACTTTGGTAAAGAAAGAACGCTTATTGCAGGAAAATTTCAGAATTTTGGTTCAGAAACTCGCTTACTACACAATTATTCAGTAGGAAAGCAAAAACACACTTTTTTGGTAGGCACAAGAATTTACAGAGGACTTAGTACAGCAAGACAAGGCTTTGGTACAAATGGCAGTGATGCTAATTTCAATTTCTTAAATCCCGATAATTTAGAAGATTCCGACTACCGCTTCCCAAATGAAAATTATGCCATTTTTGTAGAAAATATTTTCAAAATCAATAATAAATTGAGCCTTACGCCCGGCTTGCGTTGGGAAAATATCCGCACCTTTGCCGAAGGCTACTACAAACGCTATGTAATTGACGGAGCAGGCAATATCATTGTTCAGAATAAAATTGACGAAAGTCTGCAAAGAAAGCGAAGTTTCTTGATTGCAGGGCTGGGAGCAAGCTACAAGAAAAGTCCGAAAATGGAAATCTATGCTAATTTTTCGCAAAATTACAGAGCCATCAACTTTACCGACTTGCGTATCAATAACCCCAATTTGCGAATTGATGCCAATATCCAAGATGAAAAAGGCTTCACCGCCGATTTAGGACTGCGAGGCAATACCGACAATCTTTTTACGTATGAAGTTACTTTGTTCTATTTGAGCTACAAAGGCAAAATTGGGCAAGTATTACGTACCGATACGGTGCTGTTCAATGATTTTCGTTTTCGTAGTAATATCTCTGATGCTCGCAACGTTGGGGTAGAGGCTTTTGCCGAAATTTCGGTGCTTAGCCTGCTCGGTAAGGAAGAAACGCCTTGGCGTTGGAGTGTGTTTGGAAATTTTGCCGTGATAGATGCTCGTTATGTGCGTACGCAAGAAAGTTCTATTCGCAACCGCAAGGTGGAGATGGTGCCGCCTGTTACGCTGAAAATAGGCAATACGCTCAAATACAAAAATTTTAGCACTACGCTACAATACGCCTACACTGCCGAGCATTTTTCTGATGCCTCAAATACTCGGCGTACGGCTTCGGCAATTGAGGGTATTATACCGAGTTATAGCGTTGTGGATTGGTCTTTTGCTTACGATTGGCGTATGCTACGAGCCGAGTTTAGCATCAATAATTTGCTTAACGAACGATATTTTACTCGCCGAGCTGAGGCGTATCCTGGGCCTGGTATCATTCCTGCCGATGGCAGAGGCTTCTATGGAACTTTGCAGGTGAAGTGGTAAGACTTTTCAGAAAAAAATTTTTGCAAAAAACATTTTTTAAAAAACTTTGTTATATTTGCGAAACAAAAGCCAATAAGTTAAATAACATAGTAAATCCAAAACCCTAAAAACCCTAAAAATCAATGAAATCAACCAAATTTTTCGCTGCAATTCTTTTTGGTGCTACAATTTTTGCTGCTTGCGAAAGCAAACAAGGTGGTGATCCTGCAAAAGCAAAAGCCGATTCTTTGGCTGCAAAAGCTAAGGAAGATTCATTAGCCAAAGTAAAAGCCGAAGAAGAAGCCAAAAGACCTAAATCGGTAGTAGAAGTTGCCTCTGCCGATACCACTATGTTCGGTACGCTTGTAGCCGCTGTGAAAGCCGCTGATTTAGTAGGTGCTTTGAGCAACGCTGCCGATAGCATCACGGTTTTTGCTCCTACCAACGCCGCCTTCGCTGCCGTTGATAAGAAAGCCTTAGATGACTTGATGAAACCCGAAAACAAAGCTAAATTGGCTGATGTTTTGAAATTCCACGTAGTAAAAGGAACTATCAAAGCCGCTGACATCAAAGATGGTGTAACCGAAGTAGCTACGCTTCAAGGTAAAAAACTAAAAATTGAAAAGAAAGACGGTAAAGTAACCGTAAACGGTGCCAACGTAGTAACCCCCGATGTACAGGCTGGCAGCGGTGTGATTCACGTGATTGATAAAGTCGTAATGCCATAAAAATTCTACGTTCTTGGTTTGTTGAACAAATGTATAAATACCAAAATCGCTAAAGTTTGCAAGAAAAACCTAACAGAAGTTAGGTTTTTCGCTTTTTATTAAAAATTTCATAAAAAACTTACATCAAATTATTAGAAAAAACTATTATCTTTGAAATACCTGTAAATTTTATTTTTTTCAAAATTTTTGTAAGTATCACTCTATTGAGTTACATTACATTTTGATTGTATTATTGCTTCACCAAAAAACTTAAAACTCGTGCTTGTACAAAAAAGAGATGGTCGTTTAGAGTCCGTGAAGTTTGATAAAATCACGGCTCGCATTGAGAAGTTGTGTTATGGCTTAAATATGAGATTCGTTGAGCCAGTAGAAATCGCTAAACGTGTGATAAATGGGATTTATGACAAAATACCCACTACTGCATTAGACGAACTTGCGGCACAAACAGCCGCCTCAATGACTACCATACACCCCGATTATGCTATTTTGGCGGCTCGTATTGCTATTTCCAATTTGCACAAAGAGACCAGCAAGTCTTTTTCCAATACAATGAAAAGACTTTATGAATACATTGACCCCAAAACAGGCGAAAATGCAGGCTTGATTGCCAAAGATGTCTATGAGGTAATTCGCAAAAATGCTGCCCTGTTGGATTCATCTATCATTTACGACAGAGATTATCATTACGATTATTTTGGCTTTAAGACCTTAGAACGGTCTTATTTGTTGCGTATTGATGGTAAAGTCGTCGAACGCCCCCAACATATGCTTATGCGTGTTGCCGTAGGTATTCACAAAGACGATATTGCTTCGGTGCTAAAAACTTACGAATTACTTTCTGAAAAGTGGTTCATACACGCAACACCCACGCTTTTCAATGCGGGTACGCCCAAACCTCAACTTTCATCTTGCTTTTTGCTTACGATGAAAGAAGACTCCATCGACGGCATCTACGATACTTTGAAACAATGTGCTAAAATCTCACAATCGGCAGGGGGGATAGGTTTAGCCATTCATAACATCAGGGCAACAGGCTCGTACATCAAAGGTACGAATGGTTATTCGAATGGCATTATTCCGATGCTCAAAGTCTTCAACGATACAGCTCGTTACATTGACCAAGGCGGAGGCAAACGTAAAGGTGCTTTTGCCATTTATTTAGAACCTTGGCACGCCGATATAGAGCCTTTCTTGGAGTTACGCAAAAACCACGGTGCCGAAGAACTCAGAGCTAGAGACCTTTTCTATGCCCTCTGGATACCTGATTTGTTTATGAAACGCGTAGAGGCAAACGAAACGTGGTCGCTCTTTTGCCCCAACGAAGCCCCTGGACTTTCAGACTGCTACGGTGAGGAATTCGAGAGATTGTACGAAAAATACGAAACCGAAGGCAGAGCCAGAAAAGTTATGAAGGCACAAGATTTGTGGTTTAAAATTTTAGAGGCTCAAATCGAGACAGGCAATCCGTATATGCTTTTCAAAGATGCCGCCAATAGGAAATCAAACCAAAAAAATCTCGGAACAATTAAATCCTCGAACCTCTGTACCGAAATTATTGAATACACCTCGCCCGATGAAGTGGCAGTATGTAATTTGGCGTCACTGGCATTGCCCAAATATGTTATCAATGGCAAATTCGACCACCAAAAACTCTACGAAGTTACCAAAGTAGTTACCCGCAACCTCAACAAAATTATTGATATTAACTATTATCCCGTTCCCGAAGCCGAGCGTAGCAACAAACGCCACCGCCCAATCGGTATCGGTGTGCAAGGGCTTGCCGATGTGTTCATCTTGCTACGTATGCCTTTTGATAGCGAAGAGGCACGAGGCTTGAACAAAGATATTTTCGAAACTATCTATTATGCTGCCGTAGAAGCCTCGATGGAACTTGCTATTGAGCAAGGACCTTACGAAACTTTTGCAGGTTCGCCTATTTCACAAGGGATTTTTCAGTTTGATATGTGGGGCGTAAAACCAAGTTCAGGGCGTTGGGACTGGGAAAGTCTAAGAGAAAAAGTAAAAAAACACGGTGTCAGAAACTCGCTACTGCTTGCACCTATGCCTACGGCTTCCACTTCACAAATTTTGGGCAATAATGAGTGTTTTGAGCCTTACACGAGCAATATGTACACGCGTAGAGTGCTTTCGGGTGAGTTTGTGGTAGTAAATAAGCACTTATTGAAAGATTTAGTAGAACTCGGTCTTTGGAACGAAAAAATGAAAGAAAAAATACAAGCCGCCGAAGGTTCTATCCAAAATATCAAAGAAATCCCTGCCAATATTCGCGAAATTTACAAAACAGCTTGGGAAATTAAGCAAAAGTCTATCTTAGAAATGGCAGCCGACAGGGGAGCATTCATCTGCCAAAGTCAAAGTCTGAATGTTTTTGTTACAGAACCTAATTTTGGCAAACTAACCTCAATGCATTTCTACGCTTGGAAATTAGGTTTGAAAACAGGTATGTATTACTTGCGTACCCAAGCTGCCAGCAGTGCTATTAAATTTACCGTTGATGCAGAAATCCTTAAAGAACAACAAAAAAAGCAAGAACCTGTTAGCATGGAGCAAAAACAAAAAAATATGATGTGTTCGCTTGATAACCCCGACGATTGCGAGTCTTGTGGTAGTTAAACCCAACCTTCTCCCAAAAGATATTCATCTTTTGGGATTTTTTTTGAGAGTATTAAGTTTAGATAGATTTTGTATATTTGTAAAAAAATCTATCAAATGTATGAATGCTATATCCTGTAAAAAATGTGGAAGTACAAATGCTGTTAAAAATGGAAAAGTAAGTAGTTCCACAAAATTAAAAGGACACTTTTACTGGGGCAAAATGCTGATAGACTCGGGCAAAATGCTGATAGACAATTTTTTGTCTTGTCTCTTGCCTCTTGTCTCTTGTGTCTAATCACTGAGTAACTTGCTGTTTAAATGAATATGGCTACTACAACTTTTTTCAAAATCAATTTTTATCTATCTTTACTTAACACTCTCAAAACTATCAAGCCCGTTAGGAAATACTGCCTAACAGGTTTTGTTTTTTATACGTATTCTTGTTAGATTTGAAAACTAAAACTCATAAACCTATGCTTACAGCCGAACAAAGTTTTCAGGAGGCAATTTTGCAAGGTATCCCTACTGAGCTACCACCGCTACCTGTATATGATGAAAGTATCAATCACGCCCCCAAACGCAAAGATATTTTAAGCAAAGAAGAAAAAAAATTAGCTATTCGCAACGCTTTGCGTTACTTTCCTGCTCGGTGGCATAGTATTTTGGCAAAAGAATTTGCCGAAGAACTGCAAAAGTATGGCAGAATTTATATGTATCGCTTTCGCCCTACTTACGCAATGTATGCTCGCCCGATACACGAGTACCCGCATAAAAGTTTGCACGCCGCCGCCATTATGGCAATGATACAAAACAACCTTGACCCCGCCGTAGCCCAACACCCCCACGAACTTATTACCTATGGAGGGAATGGTGCGGTTTTTCAAAATTGGGCTCAATACTTGCTCACCATGCAATATTTAGCCACAATGACCGACGAGCAAACCCTCGTAATGTATTCAGGACACCCCTTGGGGCTGTTTCCCTCACACCCCGAAGCCCCGCGTGTTGTTGTAACCAATGGAATGATGATACCCAATTATTCTAAACCTGATGACTGGGAACGCTTCAACGCCTTAGGCGTTACACAATACGGACAAATGACAGCAGGTTCATATATGTATATCGGTTCGCAAGGAATTGTACACGGCACAACCATCACAATCCTAAACGCAGGACGCAAAATTTCTAAAAATGGCGAAGGGCTGGAAGGCAAACTTTTCGTAACAGCAGGCTTAGGCGGAATGAGCGGAGCCCAACCCAAAGCCGCTAAAATTGCAGGTTGTCTCTCGGTTACTGCCGAAGTCAATCCGAAAGCGGTAGAAAAAAGATATCAGCAAGGCTGGGTTGATGAAGTCGTTGATAATCTTGATGCCTTAGTAAAAAGAGTACGCAAAGCACAAGCCGAAAAAGAAGTCGTTTCTATTGCCTACTTAGGCAATGTAGTAGAGGTATGGGAAAGATTTTTGCAGGAAAATATTTTCATAGACTTAGGCTCTGACCAAACTTCACTGCACAATCCTTTTGCAGGAGGTTACTATCCCGTAGAAATGAGTTTTGAAGAAGCCAATTTGCTAATGGCTGAAAATCCAGCTCTTTTCAAGGAAAAAGTTTATGCTACTTTACGTCGCCACGCTGCCGCCATCAACGCTCACACAGCAAAAGGAACATATTTTTTTGATTATGGCAATGCTTTTTTGCTTGAGGCTTCGCGTGCGGGGGCAGAGGTATGGGCAGAAGATAAAACTCGCTTCAAATACTCTTCATATGTGCAAGATATTATGGGTCCGATGTGTTTTGATTATGGTTTCGGTCCTTTCCGTTGGGTGTGTATGAGCCAAAGTGAAGCAGATTTGGCAAAATCAGATGCCATTGCTCTGCAAGTTTTGGAAAAACAATACCAAAATGCTCCTGCTGAAATTCGTCAGCAAATAGCCGATAATATTCTTTGGATAAAAGATGCGATGAAAAATAAGTTGGTAGTTGGTTCGCAGGCTCGTATTTTGTATGCCGATGCCGAAGGTAGAATAAACATTGCCAAGGCTCTCAATGATGCTATCGCCAAAGGTGAAATTTCCGCTCCGATTGTATTGGGTAGAGACCACCACGACGTTTCAGGCACAGATTCACCTTACCGTGAAACTTCTAATATCTATGATGGCTCGAGTTTTACGGCAGATATGGCAGTGCAAAATTTCGTAGGCGATGCTTTCCGTGGAGCAACGTGGGTAAGTTTGCACAATGGCGGAGGTGTAGGTTGGGGAGAGGTTATCAATGGTGGTTTTGGTTTGGTAATTGATGGCACGCCCGAAGCCGAAAAACGCCTCCGTATGATGTTGCATTGGGACGTAAATAATGGCATTGCTCGCCGTAGCTGGGCAAGAAATCAAGAGGCAATTTTTGCTATCAAAAGAGCTATGCAGACAGAGCCACGCCTGAAAGTTACGCTGCCCACTATGGTTGATGAAAATTTGTTGAATTTTTTATGACTTTTTGTAAATAAGTAATTGTCCCTTAAAAAGTATTCAAATTTCTCACTATCAATAATTTATGAAAAATAAAATGCAGAAAAAGGTACTTTGTACTTATACCCAAAAATAATTGGTTTTTGTTGAACCTCAATCCCTAAATCCCTTTATCCAAAGGAGAAAGGGACTTTTTGCAGTCGTAGATTTAAAGTTTTACTAAAAACCACTTTTTTCAGGCATACTAAAACTCGCCCCCCTCAAATTCACCGCCTTGCATTTCACCTCGGCTGCGGTTTTTCTTGGCTTTCATTTCGCCACCAAAGCGATAGCTGAAACCAGCCATATAGGTACGCGTATTGCCTCTGAAAGTGAAATCGTTGAATAAATTGGGCGTATTGACCGTTCCCCCGAAACGCATCGATTTAGCCACGTCGCTGATACGCAAACTGAATGTACCTCTGTTTTTAAGCACTTGTTTCGAAGCACCGATGCTGTTCATAAAGAAATCTTTGCGTGTGCCTTGTGCCGTAGCGACAGGAGCTCTATAAAATACCATTCCTTGCAAACGCCAATTATTTTTGAGGTTAAAGGTAGCATTGAGGCGTGCATTCCACGAAAAAATATCGTTCAAGGCTTGGTCATCAACGTTCTGGGCATTGACTACGGTTCTGAAAAACGAGGCATCGCCATTGAGCGTCAGCCATTTGCCTACACGGTACGAACCGATTAGCTCTAAGCCATAGTTTTGAGCCGTAGCAATATTGAGCGGAGCAAAAAGCGTTGTATCACCTGCTAATTGCCTAATGAAAGGTTGAATCACATCGGTGGTGTTGCGGTAGAAAGCCGAACCTGTAAAGCTGGCTTGTTTCCAATCTTTCAAATAGCCTAACTCGTAAGAATTTGTGTATTCGGGGCGTAGGAAGGGGTTTCCTGCACGTAGCGTAAGCGGATTTGTGAAACTTGCAAATGGATTGAGTTGTCTGAAGCCAGGTCGGTTAATTCTTCTGCCAAAAGTAAATTTAATTTGTTGCTCTTTGGGCAAACGATATGAAACAGCAAAATTGGGAAAAGCGTTGAGGTAGTCGTTTCGGAATGTTTCGTTGGTGGTAAGTAATTGCGAGGTGGTGTAAGTTTGTTCTACACGCACACCTGCCTCGAAATCAAGTTTCTTGTATCTGCCAAATAAGATGCCGTAAGCTCCGAAAACTTTTTCGTCGAAACGGAAATCGTTTGAAAAAGCGGGGTTGTTTGTCCAAACATCATTGATGAGGTCTTCAAACAAGAAGTTGTTTTGTATGTTTCGGAAAATACTTTTGTAGCCTGTTTCCACACGCCAGCCTTCTTTTGTGAAGGGGTGAATGTAGTCGGCTTGGAGCAAAATCATTTGATTGCTATTTGGTTCATTAGTTCTTTGTTCTATTCCACCTGTTTGGCGGGTTACGAGTAGGTTGTCGCTCTGCGAATTGGCAAGTGAGGCAGAGAATTTTAGTTCTTGGCGAGGTTTGCTAAATTTACGAGTGTAGCCAAAAGCATAATTTTGGTTGAAAGCATTGCCTTTTTCGTCAGAAAAACGTTGGAACTCGCTTAGCAGAGTGTTGTCGGTGTTGCGGTTGAAGTTATTGAGTATTTCACTTCCGTTATTTCTCCCTCCTCCAAAATTAGCTTCTAAGGTGAAGTTATTTCGGTTATTGGGCGAAAATTCTATACCAACAGCTCCTGTGTAGTTTTGATTGAAGCGATAAATGCCACGTCTTTGGTCTATAATGGGGGTAGTGTTGGGGATAAAGTTTCTTCTGAAAATAGTAGCCTCCGATTGGCGAGTGTCTTGATTGCCGTTGAGGCTACCGTACAAGTTCCATTTTCCTTTTTTGTAGTTAAGGTCAAAATTGGAGTTGTAACGGTCAAAGTTACCACCGTTGAAACCTATGTTACCGCCAAAACCATCGTCTTGTTGGGTTTTGAGTATGATGTTGATGATACCGCCGCTGGCTTCGGCATCATATTTTGCCGAAGGGTTGTTGATGATTTCGATGCGTTCGATAGAGCTGGCAGGAATACGCTGAAAAACAGCTTGTGGGTTTGTGCCTGCAAGTCCCGATTGTTTGCCATTGATGAGGATAGTGAGATGGCTCGAACCACGCAGCGAAACGTTGTTGTTTTCATCTACTTGTACCGAGGGGATATTTTGCATCACGTCGAGAGCTGTAGCACCTTTGTTGATAAGGTCTTGGCTTACGTTGTAACTACGCACCCCAATATCGGTTTTGATAAGTTCTTTTTCGGCAACTACTTCAATTTTCTCAATAGTTTCGTTTTCGCCTTGCATCGCAAGGTCGTTGAGAGTGATGTCGGTGATAGCAACTTCAATTTCTCGTTGAAGGTCTTTGTAGCCAATCATTTGTATGCGAAGTACATAGCTTCCTGCGGTTACATTTTTGATTTCAAAATTGCCGTTTTCGTCGGTCATAGCTCCATTGACAGGCTGGGCAGGAGCATCTTTCTTAAATAAAAATACATTGGCAAAGCCGATGGCTTCTTTGCTCGTCTTGTCGGTAATTTTTCCTTTGATGCTTTGAGCTTCTACACTAAGCGAAAGCAAAAAAGCAATTGTAAAAAGTTTCCACATTTTTTCCAAAAAATTTTGATGTTACAACAACTAAACGTAGGAAACTTTAAAATGTTGTATAGAACAGCTAATTTGGGCTTATTTAGAGAGTTTCTAAATGAAAGAAAAACTTAAAAATTTTGCGAATTGATACGGCTATCTTAAATTTGAGGCTTCAAAAAATCAAAAATCTCAATGATACAAGAACAAATCAAAGGCGTAGGTGTAGCCTTAGTTACTCCTTTTGACAAAAATCACGAAATTGATTTTGTGAGCTTTAAAAAACTTTTAGAACATACCGCCGCCATAGGCGTAGATTACTGGGTAGTACAAGGTACTACGGGCGAGTCGCCAACAACTACCTTGGAAGAAAAAAACAAATTATTAGCATTTTGCAAAGAAAACAACCCTAAAAATTTGCCTATCGTGTATGGTATCGGGGGCAATAATACGGCTCAAATTCTTGAAATCATCAAGCAAACCGATTTCAGTGGTGTAACGGCTGTACTTTCGGCAAGTCCGTATTACAATAAACCTTCGCAGGCAGGTATTATTGCTCACTACGAAAAAATCGCTGATGCCTCGCCTGTGCCTATCATTCTCTACAACGTACCTGGGCGTACTGCCTCGAACCTTACGGCTCAAACTACCCTGCATTTAGCCCAACACCCCAACATTGTGGCTATCAAAGAGGCAAGCGGGAATTTGTTGCAATGTATGGAAATAGCCAAACACAAACCCAAAGATTTTTTATTGATTTCAGGCGACGATATGCTCACCGTGCCGATGATAAGTTTCGGAGCAGAAGGCGTAATTTCGGTAATGGCAAATGCTTTTGAGGCTTTCAACGAGATGAGCCATTTGGCTTTGGAAGGGAAATTTAGAGAGGCTTCGCAAAAAATGTTTAGCTTGCTTTCGCTCAACGAACTAATGTACGTAGAGGGCAATCCCGTAGGCATCAAACAAGCATTAGCATTGATGGGCGTATGTTCCGAAGAAGTGCGTTTGCCTTTGCTGAAAGCCTCCGATGCACTGAAACACAAAATCCAATATCAATTATCAATTATCAGTGAACAATGAACATTTATCAGTGAACAATGAACATTGATAACCGATAACTGTTCATTGTTCATTGTTCATTGTCCATTGTTCATTGTCCATTGTTCATTGTCCATTGTTCATTGTTCATTGTTCATTGTTCATTGTTCATTGTTCATTGTCCATTGTTCATTGTCCATTGTTCATTGTCCATTGTTCATTGTTCATTGTTCATTGTCCATTGTTCATTGTTCATTGTTCATTGTCCATTGTTCATTGTTCATTGTTCATTGTCAAAGGAAAGGGAAAATCTTTGAGCGGCACTTGTACTTTTTCGGCAGTGGGGCAAAGCACCCATTGTTCGGTGATAATGCTTTTTTCATTTTCGATGCGATAAAACGAGTACGTCCATTGATTTTTTTTCGGGTTGTACCACGATTTTACGCCTGCTACGTTTCTGAAAGGTTTTTTTAGACTTACAAAAACTTGTTCTTGCTTGGCATTAAGGATACTTTCTTGATTATACGAAAACACGGTTTTGCCTGTTATTTCCATTTCAGCTCCGCCTTGGGCTTGTTTGCGTAAGATTTCTTTGAGGCGGTTGTTTTCATATTTGTACTCTAAAAGCATTTGCTTTCGCCAAATACCTTTTAGATTTTCACTTTGTTCTATTTTTGCAAGTCTGCCCGAGCTATCATAGATAGCGGTTTGGCGTAGCGAGTCTGTCCAAATACCTTGTTTGTAATTTTTGTAGATTGCTTGATAAGGTTGATTTTTGTTGTTATAGATAAATTTTGCTTTGCTAAGTGCGAGATATGTATTTTGCTTGTTGTTCCATATTTCGTCGGTATATTCGGTGGGTAGGTGTCTTACATTGTAGGCAAAAGTTCTTCGTTTGAATTTGAGCCAGTCTTTGGCGGTGCTATCCCAAAGTTCGTATTTGATGCTTTGCAGGCGGCTGAGGGCATTGTAGCCAAAGAGCATACGTTTTTCGTATTGCCAAGTTTTATTTTGATTGGTTTCCAAAAGCACTTCCCTGATGTGTCCTTGCTTGTCGTAGATATGAAAGAGACGATTTTTCAAAACACGTTTGGTGGTGTCGTTGTTATTGATTGTAAAGACGAAAATAGTGTCGGCAGGCGGAAAAGTAGGGGTGTATTGTGCTTTTGTAGAGTTTGTACTTTGTAAAATCAAGCAAATCAGTAAAATAGTGAGTTTTAGTGTATGCATATATGAAAATTTTTTTAAAATGGAGAAATATTTGTAATTTTGTTGTTACATATTCAAGTTTTGCTTTATTTGGTTAAAATTAAAAAGATTTTTTCTTAAAAATTTTTTTGTTCTGCACGAATACATTATCTTTGTGCCTCAAAATTATGCATAATTCCGTGAATTATAGTTATTTAGCATAAAATATTAAGAAAATGACAAAAGCAGAAGTTATTTCAGAAATTGTTACTCAAACGGGATTAGACCGTTTGGAAGTACAAAAAACGGTAGAAGCGTTTTTTGATGTTGTAAAGACAAATATGATTAAAGGTGAAAACATTTACGTAAGAGGTTTTGGTTCTTTTATTAACAAAAAAAGAGCCAAAAAAACAGCTCGCCACATTACCAACAATACGGCTCTTATCATTGATGAGCATTACGTACCTGCTTTCAAACCATCGAAGGCTTTTGTGGCTGCGGTAAAGAAAAATGTTACAGATAAAAATGCTAAGCAGGTAAAAAAGAAAAATTTAGTATAATATGCTCAAATCGCAGATATATTTGTTAGTAGGTGCAGGGGCGTTGGTATTAGGTTTGTTTGCTTTGCCGAAAGTGGTTGTCAAAAATCCTTCTGGTATAGTGAGCCAAGAGGCTATCAATACCAAAAAATTAGAGAAGGAAAGCCAAATGCACACGACAAATATCTCTGAAGAGCAAAAAAAACGTTTATTGATTTTAAAAAATAATTGGAATAAAGCCGCTGACGAAAAAGACCAAAACCAATGGACTGACTCGTTAGTGAGTTTTTACAAAACCATCAATCAATGGGATAGTGCGGCTTTTTATGCTGAAAAGACAGCTACTAAGCAAAACAGCGAAGCGGCTTGGCTGAAAGCAGCTGAAAATTATTTTGAGGCTTTTACTTTTGCCTTAGATACAAATAAAGTTCGTATTTTAGGTGAAAAGGGCTATCAAGCCTACGAAAAAGTGCTTGAAAAAAATCCTGACAATCTACTTGCTCAAACTAAAATGGGCGTACTCTACAAGTACCTCAATCCACAAGCACCGATGAAGGGCATTCAGATGGTTTCGGCAGTAGTAAAAAAAGACCCTAACAATGAATTAGCTTTATTTTATTTGGGTACATTTTTTGCCGAGCGTGGGGCTTTTCCCGAAGCCATTGAGCGTTTTGAGCAAGTGGTTAGGCTTAATCCTAAAAATCCTGATGCGTGGATTTACTTGGCTCAGTGTTACGAGGAAACCAACAAACCTCAAAAAGTGAAAGAAGCTCTCGAAAAAGTGTTAAGACTGGAAGTTGCCCCCGAAATCAAAAAGGAAATTGAGAAAAAAATTAAATCTATTAAGTAATTAGACACAAGAGGCAAGACATTAGACACAAGACAAAATAGTTTAATTTTGCCGAACCGCTTAGATGCAGTATAAAAATTTATCATTCATAACTCATCAATCAATCAATTGTTAAAATATTGTTTCACCTTAAAAAATTACGATTATGCCTTGTGGAAGAAAAAGAAAAAGACACAAAATCGCAACACACAAACGTAAAAAAAGACTAAGAAAAAATCGTCATAAGAAAAAGTAATTGATTTTTATTTTTCAACCTCCAAGACGTGGAGGTCTTAGTTTTGTTTGTTGTACTAAAATACTACTACCTTGAATAATGAACTGATAATCAATGCCAGCACCGAGGGTGTTCGCATTGCTTTGCTCAAAGAAAAACAAATCGTGGAGTACCACGTAGAGCAAGAGGGAAGTCAGTTTGTGGTAGGAGATATTTACTTAGGCGTTGTAAAAAAACTTGTACCGGGAATGAACGCCGCCTTTGTTGATGTAGGCTACGAAAAAGACGGCTTCTTGCATTATTTGGACTTAGGTCCCAACATACGCTCTCTAATCAAATATACGAAAGATGTAATCGCCAAACGCCAACAATCTGCTTTCCTGAAAGGCTTTAAAATGGAGCCTCAAACTGACAAAATGGGCAAAATAGAAGATATTTTTCAGAAAAATATGCCCATTTTGGTACAGATAGCCAAAGAGCCTATTTCTACAAAAGGACCTCGTCTTTCTTGTGAATTATCTTTGGCAGGCAGGTACTTGGTTTTAGTGCCTTTTGCTAATAGTGTTAGTATTTCCAAAAAAATTGTAAGCCGTGAGGAAAGGCAGCGTTTGGCTCGTTTGGTCAATTCGGTAAAGCCCGAAAATTTCGGTGTTATCGTGCGTACCGTAGCCGAAAATGTAGATTTAAACGAATTAGAAGCCGATTTGCAAAACTTGATGCAAAAATGGCAAGATGGCTTCAAAAATCTTCGAGATGCTTTACCTCGCGAAAAAGTGATAGGAGAGGTAGGCAGAGTTTCTGCTATTCTCAGAGATATGCTCAACGATAATTTTGATAACATCATCGTAGATGACAAACACCTCTACGATGAAATCAAAGGGTATATCAAACAGATTGCACCTAAGCAAGAAAAAATCGTAAAGCTACACAACAGCAAAGCCAAAATATTTGAAACACTCGGTATTGAGCGACAGCTGAAAGGGCTTTTGGGCAAAAATGTTCCCTTGCCCAGTGGTGGCTACTTGATTATAGAGCATACCGAAGCCTTGCACGTGATAGACGTGAATAGCGGCAATAAATCTGCTTCGGAAGCAAACCAAGAAGATACAGCCCTGAAAGTCAACTTAGAAGCTGCCGCCGAGATAGCCCGCCAGTTACGTATGCGTGATATGGGTGGTATCGTAGTCATTGATTTCATTGATATGAAAAAGCCAGAGCATAAAAAATTGCTCTACGAGAAAATGAAAGAGATGATGTCCGAAGACCGAGCCAAGCATACGATTTTGCCTCTCTCACGCTTCGGCTTGATGCAAGTAACCCGTCAGCGTGTTCGTCCCGAAGTAAATATCGCTACCTTAGAAGACTGCCCCGCCTGTGGTGGCACAGGAAAAATCGGTGCAAGTATCGTTGTTGCCGATTTGATTGAGCAAAATTTGGAGTACCTTATCCAAAAAAACAACGAAAAAGGTATCGTACTTACCGTACACCCTTACTTAGAAGCCTATTTTACCAAAGGAGGTATTTTCTCCAAACGTTTCAAATGGCTTCTAAAATATGGTAGATGGGTGAAAATTTTTGCTGATAGCTCGCTGGGAATCAATCAGTTTAGGTTCAAAAATAAGCAAGATGAAGAAATCGAAATTTAACAAAAAAGCCTCATACACAAAAAAATGAGGCTTTTTTGTTGTATCAAAAAAATCTCCAAAATAAAGTTTTTATTATTCAAAAGATTTTATCTTCAATCAAAATTGGTTTTTAGTAAAACTTTAAATTTACAACAACCAAAAGTCCCTTTTCTTGTAGAACTGAAAATCGGCGAAGCCAAAAAGATTTAAGGATTGAGGTTTAGAAGAACCAATCTACTTTTTTGAGTATAATATAAATTGTATTTTCAAAACCACCAAAAATCTCATGAGAGCTAACTTATGAGGTTTTTGGATTTTCAAAGCTTACATTCAGGTATATTTCGCTCATCGGAACACTAATTTCCAAACTCTCTAATGCAATTACCTCATCAAGGTTTTGATAAATTCTTAATTCCCACAAATTTTTCAATTTTTTGGTAAAAACTTCTACAAGATAACTTTCAGAACTTACGAGAACATAAGTTTGCAGAGATATAATATCGCGGTAGAGTTTGAATTTTTCGCCTCTGTCGTATCGTTGCGTACTTTCGGAAAGTACTTCTACGAGCAAGGTTGGGTTAGTAATGATGTCAAAATTATCGTCTGTAAATTCAGGTTCGCCACAAATAACCGTTACGTCAGGGTAAGTGTAAAGTGTATTGGCAGGAATGTGCAGTCGCAAATCACTGGGGAAAACACGACAAGACTTTTTTTGCTTACGCAAAGCATCTTTGAGAGCAAAAATAATGTTTCCAACAATTTCGTTGTGTATAAGACTTGCTCCTGCCATTGCAAAGATTTCGCCTTTGTAGTATTCGCTTTTGTGCGTAGCGTTTCGTTCTTGTTGCAAATACGCTTCGGCAGTGTAGTAAGTGTTTGATTTGGGAATGGCAGTCATTTTTCTTTAAAATTTACATTTACGTAAAACTCTTTTATCGGGACACTAATGTCTAAGCTTTCTAATACGACCATTTCATCAACATTTTGATAAATTCTTAATTCCCACAAATTTTTCGATTTTTTGGTAAAAACTTCTACAAGATAACTTTCAGAACTTACGAGAACATAAGTTTGCAGAGATATAATATCGCGGTAGAGTTTGAATTTTTCGCCTCTGTCATAACTTTTTGTGCTTTCCGAAAGCACCTCTACCAAAACAATCGGATTAGTAATTACGTCAAAATTATCGTCAGTGAATTCAGGCTCGCCGCATATAACCGTTACGTCAGGGTAAGTGTAAAGTGTATTGGCAGGAATGTGCAGCCGCAAATCGCTCGGGAAAACTTCACAATTTTTTCCTTTTTTTCTTAGACCATCACGAATTGCAAAAATTGTGTTACTTACAATCCGATTATGATTGAGACTTGCTCCTGCCATTGCAAAGATTTCGCCTTTGTAGTATTCGCTTTTGTGCGTAGCGTTTCGTTCTTGTTGCAAATACGCTTCGGCAGTGTAGTAAGTGTTTGACTTGGGAACGGCAGTCATATCGGCAGTTTTTTGCAATTTACGAAAATAAAGCGTAAAAGGAAAATTTTGTATTGCCTTTGCTAAATTGTACTTTTGGATATATTTTCGTATTTTTGTTGAAACTTTTTTTCTCATGGCAAAATATAAAATAGAACGAAAAACCTTTCAAGAACACACCAAAGGCTGGGAAATGTGGAAAGATGTTAGTTATGAGGACAGACTCGCCGCCTTGCAAAAAATTAGAATGCTTGCATTTCAATTGAAAGGGTATGGAGAAATAAAAGATGTATCCGCTGATGGAAAATACTCTACAAGAAAAACTTGAACCTTTTTTCAAGAATTTTCTTTCTTTGCTGAACAAATATGAGGTTGAATATTTGGTCATCGGAGGATACGCCGTAGCTCTACACGGATACGTAAGAGCCACAGGTGATATAGATATTTGGGTTAATCCTACTCCAAAGAATGCTGATAAGATGCTTTCTGTAGTGCTGGAATTTGGATTTGATGTGTATGATTTTCAGCTAACAGATTTCTTAATTGATGAAAATAATAAGGGAGGTTTCGTTTCTTTCGGTGATGTGCCATTTAAAATAGAAATCCTAACAACAACACTCGGAGTTACTTTTGAGGAAGCCTACCGGAATAGAAAGACTATTTTCATAGAAAACCTACCGATACATTTCATTGGCTTAACAGAACTTATCAAGAACAAAAAAGCCGTTGGGCGTCCCAAAGATATAGAGGATATTGAAAATCTACCTACTCCATAGCCTCAACTTTTTACAAAATTTTTTATACTTTTGCTCTTCAAATATCTGATGTCTAACATCTAAATATCTATCATCTAAAAAATGGAACTTTCAACCAAATACAACCCCAGCCAAACCGAAAAAAAATGGTATGATTTTTGGCTCAAAAATAAATTTTTTTCCTCTAAGCCTGATAGCCGCGAGCCTTTCACGATTGTAATTCCTCCGCCTAACGTTACAGGCGTATTGCATATGGGGCATATGCTCAACAACACTATCCAAGACATTCTCGTTCGTCGTGCCAGAATGCAAGGCAAAAATGCTTGTTGGGTGCCAGGCACCGACCACGCCTCTATCGCTACCGAAGCCAAAGTAGTGGCGATGCTCAAAGAAAAGGGTATTTCCAAAAAAGACATTACTCGCCAAGAGTTTTTACGTTATGCTTTTGAGTGGAAGGAAAAATACGGCAACATTATCTTAGACCAGCTCAAAAAACTTGGTGCTTCTTGCGACTGGGACCGAACCCGCTTTACGATGGAAGATGACCTGTCGGCAGCAGTTATCAAAAGTTTTGTGCATCTCTACCGAAAAGGTTGGATTTACAGAGGCGTAAGAATGGTAAATTGGGACCCAGTAGGCAAAACTGCCCTTTCTGACGAAGAAGTTATCTTCAAAGAAACGCAGTCTAAAATGGTGTATGTAAAATATCTTCTCAAATCTGCCTCTCCTTTGGAGTCGGGCAGTGAAACTGACAGCACCTCCTCTCCTTTGGGGTTGGGCAGTGAAGCTGACAACACCCCCTCTCCTTTGGAGAGGGGGACGGGGGGTGAGGTCAATAACACCCCCTCTCCTTTGGAGAGGGGGCAAGGGGGTGAGGTAGAATACCTCACCGTTGCCACTGTCCGTCCCGAGACTATCCCCGGTGATGTTGCAGTTTGCGTAAATCCGAACGATGAACGTTACAAGCATCTGATTGGCAAAACTGCTATTGTACCACTTGTAAATCGTGAAGTGCCTATCATTGCTGATGAATACGTGGATATGGAATTTGGAACAGGTACGCTTAAAATCACTCCTGCCCACGATATTGCTGACTACGAAATAGGACTAAAACACAATTTGCCCGTAATTGATACCATTGCCGAAGATGGCACGATGTCCGAAGCCGTAGGTATTGCAAAATACGTAGGAAAAGACCGTTTCTGGGTACGAAAAGAAATTATCAAAGATTTAGAAGCCGAAGGTTTGCTCGTAAAAGTAGAAGACTACAAACATCAAGTTGGTACTTCGGAACGAACAGGAGCGGTGATTGAGCCTAAACTCTCAATGCAATGGTGGCTCAAAATGAGTGAAATTGCTAAGCCCGCCTACGAAAACGTAATGAACGATACAATTCGCTTCTTTCCCGAACGCTTCAAAAATCTTTATCGTAGCTGGATGGAAAACCCCAAAGATTGGTGTATCTCTCGCCAACTTTGGTGGGGACAGCAAATCCCTGCTTTCTACGACGACAAAGGCAACGTAGTTGTTGCCGAAACCCCCGAAGAAGCTCTCAAAGAATACCAAAAACTATTCCCCGATGCTCAAAACGTAACGCTTCGTCAAGATGAAGATGTACTCGATACGTGGTTTAGCTCGTGGCTCTGGCCTATTTCGGTTTTCGATGGCTTCAAAGACCCTAACAACCTCGATATAAATTACTATTACCCAACCGATGTGCTGGTTACAGGTTTTGATATTATTTTCTTTTGGGTAGCAAGAATGATTATGGCAGGCTACGAGTTTCGTGGCGAAAAACCTTTCAAAGATGTTTATTTCACAGGCTTGATACGCGACAAATTGGGCAGGAAAATGTCCAAATCCTTAGGCAATAGCCCCGATGCTTTGCGTTTGATTGATATCTACGGTGCCGATGGCTTGCGTTTTGGTGTGCTTTTCAACTCACCCGCCGGTAACGATATTCTTTTCGATACAGGCATACCTAAATCTCAAAAGCCCGAAGATATTGAGGCTTTTATGCAAAATCCTGAATCACATAACTCAAAACTTTGCGAACAAGGACGCAATTTCGCCAATAAAATTTGGAACGCTTTCCGATTGATAAAATCGTGGCAAATTGCTGAAAATGAACCCGTAACCCAAGAAGCAATCACTTGGTTCGATGCCCGTTTCAACGAAGCCTTTGCCGAAATTGAAGACCATTTCAGCAAATATCGTATCTCCGAAGCCCTGCAAACTATCTACAAACTCTTTTGGGACGACTTCTGCTCGTGGTATCTGGAAATCATCAAACCTGAGTACGGAAAACCTATTCATAAAGAAACGTATGAAAAAACAATTCTATTTTTGGATAAACTCCTAAGAGTTTTGCACCCTTTTATGCCTTTTATTACCGAAGAGGTGTGGCAAAATATCGTTCCACGCAAGGAAAACGAAAGCATTTGCATTGCCGAATATCCAAAAGTTCAGGATTTTGATAAAACGATTTTGCAAGAAGCCGAACTTGCTTTTGAGGCTGTCAGTCAGATTCGTAATGTACGCAATACGCATAATCTATCGCCCAAAAAAGTGATTGAAATTACCATCAAAAAAGCCGATACCGAAGCTATTTTACAGAAATGGCAGAAAATCATCGAAAAACTTGCTCATGCAACTTTGAGTTTTGTAGCCGAAAAGCCCGAAAAATCGGTGAAATTTTTGGTAAAAACTACCGAATTTTTTGCCAAAATCGCCGTTGAAACTGATTTGGAGCAGGTGAAGAAAGATTTGGAATATTACAAAGGTTTTAGAGAAAGTGTTATGAAAAAACTTTCAAACGAAAAATTTGTTGCAAATGCCAAGCCCGAAATCGTCGCAAACGAACGCAAAAAACTCGCCGATGCAGAAGCCAAAATCAAAGCCTTAGAAGAAATGCTGCATTAGAAATCTGTCAGATTTTCAGATTGAAAACCAGTAAAAACACTGCCACACAAGCAGCCGCCAAGGTGCTTATTTGCCAAATAAGCACTTTTCGTTTCCATTGCTTTTGCAGATTTTGCAGTTTTGAATTCAAAATAAAAATTTCTTCATCTGTATTTTTGGTATTGTTTTCCTTAGCGATATTTGCCGAGAAAAGTTCATTTTCTTGTTTTTGTGTAGAGGCGAGTGCTTCTAACTGACTTTGCAGGTGTTTATTTTCTTGCGTAAGGTTTCTGTTACGAGTTTGCAACCATTTGTTTTGGGTAGTTAGTTTTTTTACTTGTTCGTGGAGTGTTTTTGTTTCAGGGTGGTTTTCTAAAAGTCTTTTGACTTCCGAAGCAGTATAGTAGCGTTCTTCACCGCAGACGATACATTTCGGTTCAGCATCAAAATTTACGGTTTCGCAATTCAGACAAAGCCACGACATAGTTCCCAAAAAAAGATTTTATTTCTTTCGTAAAGAGGCAAAAAAATGTAGTTTTGCAAACAAATATACCAAAAAAATTTATGCAAGACGAAAAAGTAATCTTCTCGATGGCAGGCGTGAGCAAAATTTATCCGCCTAACAAACAGGTACTCAAAAATATTTATCTTTCTTTTTTCTACGGAGCAAAAATTGGCATTTTGGGGCTAAATGGCTCGGGAAAATCTACTCTGATGAAAATTATTGCAGGTCTTGATAAAGACTATCAAGGCGAGGTAGTTTTTTCGGGCAATTATACCACAGGCTATCTGCCCCAAGAACCTGAATTTGATAAAACTAAGACCGTCAGAGAAATCGTAGAGGAAGGCGTAGCTGAAACGGTAGCCTTGCTTAAAGAATTTGATGAAATCAACGCCGCCTTCGCCGAACCTGATGCCGATTTTGATAAACTCATTGCAAGGCAAGCCGAAGTACAAGAACGTTTAGACCAATTAGATGCTTGGACACTCGACGCCCGCTTAGAAAAAGCTATGGACGCTCTGCGTTGCCCCCCGCCCAATGCTCTTGTTGCCAATCTTTCGGGTGGTGAAAAAAGGCGTATTGCTTTGTGCCGCCTGCTTCTCCAACAGCCCGACGTGTTGCTTTTAGATGAGCCTACCAACCACTTAGACGCCGAATCGGTGCAGTGGCTTGAAAGACATCTGCAAGAATACAAAGGCACCGTCATTGCCGTAACCCACGACCGCTACTTCTTAGACAATGTTGCAGGCTGGATTTTGGAATTGGATAGGGGAGAGGGTATTCCTTGGAAAGGCAATTACTCTTCGTGGCTCGAGCAAAAACAAAAACGATTAGCCCAAGAAGAAAAATCGGAAAGCAAACGCCAAAAAACCTTAGAACGCGAGTTAGAATGGGTGCGTATGGCTCCCAAAGCCCGTCAAGCCAAATCGAAAGCTCGTTTGAGTGCCTACGAAAAAATGCTCTCCGAAGAAGCCAAAGAAAAAGAAGCCAAATTAGAACTCTACATTCCCCCAGGACCTCGCTTAGGTAACAAAGTAATCATTGCCGAAAATGTGAGCAAAGCCTATGGCGATAAATTGCTCTTTGAAAATTTAAGTTTCCAATTACCTCCCGCAGGCATTGTAGGAGTCATAGGACCCAACGGAGCAGGTAAAACAACGCTCTTCAAACTTATCATAGGTAAAGAAAAACCCGATACAGGGCATTTCGAAGTAGGTGAAACCGTAAAAATCGCCTACGTAGACCAAGAACACGACAATTTAGACCCCGA
>Ga0308393_1000280_pt1 | contig 27329 bp, 15 predicted proteins | sample Hotspr2Sampleee2_FD_202364 | JGI IMG/M metagenome (GOLD analysis project Ga0308393, IMG submission 202364) | Hot spring phototrophic mat microbial communities from Mushroom Spring, Yellowstone National Park, Wyoming, United States - 20050630_ee2 ... | reverse complement strand
GCCGAGATGCCCGAAGACGGCTACCACGGCGAGTATGTGAAGGAGATTGCGCAGGGCATCCGCGCGCAGCACGGCGACTCGTTCGCGCAGGGCGACCCCGAAACCGTGCTGAAACGCTTCGAGGGAATCGCCAAGCAGCAGATGCTGGAGGAGCAGGCGCGCGACCTCAGCGACTTCGGCGTGCGCTTCGACCGCTGGTTCTCGGAGCAGAGCCTGTACGACGCGGGCGCGGTGCAGGCGACGCTGGACGCGCTGCGGGCGCGCGGCTACGCCTACGAACACGAGGGCGCGCTATGGCTCAAGTCCACCGCCTTCGGCGACGAGAAAGACCGCGTGCTGGTGCGGGCGAATGGGATGCCGACCTACCTCGCCGCCGATGTCGCCTACCATCGCGACAAGTTCGAGCGCGGCTACGACCTGATGATTGACCTGTGGGGCGCGGATCACCACGGCTATGTCGCGCGGATGAAGGCGGCGATGGCGGCGCTGGGCTACGACCCGAACCGCCTGCATATCCTGATTTACCAACTGGTGAACCTGTTTCGCGGGGCGGAGCCTGTGCGGATGTCCAAGCGGGCGGGCGAGTTTATCACCCTGCGCGAGGTGATGGACGAAATCGGCACAGACGCGCTACGCTTTTTCTACCTGCTGCGCTCGCACGACAGCACGCTGGACATCGACATCGAACTGGCGCAGGAGCAGTCGGAGAAAAACCCCGTCTACTATGTGCAGTATGCGCACGCGCGAATTTGCAGCATCGAGCGCACGGCGGCGGAGCGGGGCGTCGCAATGCCCAATCCCGAAACGACCGACCTGAGCGTGCTGACGCACCCTGCGGAAATCGCGCTGGTCAAGCGGCTGGCTGACCTGCCCGACGAGATTGCGCTGGCGGTGCGGCACGACGCGCCCCATCGGCTGACAGCATACGCGCTGGAGGTCGCGCGGGCGTTTCACGGCTTCTACACCGAGTGCCGCGTGCTGGGGGCGGAGCCTGCGCTACAAGCGGCGCGCCTGCTGCTCACGCAGGCGACGCGGATTACGCTTGCCCGCACGCTGGGGCTGCTGGGCGTCTCCGCACCTGAACGGATGGAACGCGCTGAAGAGTCATAATCGCTCCAACGCCTGTTCCAAGTCGGCAATCAAATCGTCGGGATGCTCGATGCCGACCGAGAGGCGCACGAGGTTGTCCGTGATGCCGCGCTCCAGACGCTCCGCTTCGGTCAGCCCCTCGTGCGACATCGTGGCGGGGTAGCCAACCAGCGACTCCACTCCGCCGAGGCTGCTGGCGAGGTTAAACAGCCGCAGGCTCTGGCAGAAGCGGTCTACCCCTGCGCGGTCGGTCTTGAGGTAGACGGCGAGCATCCCGCCGAAGCCGCGCATCTGCCGCTTCGCCAACTCGTGCTGCGGGTGGTCGGGTAAGCCAGGGTACAGCACGCGCTCCACCTTTGGATGCTCGGCGAGGTAGCGTGCGACCTGCATCGCGTTCTCGCAGTGGGCGCGCATGCGCACCGCGAGCGTCTTCATCCCGCGCAGCAGCAGCCAACTCTCGAACGGCGACAGCACCGCCCCGCCAATCGCCTGCTGATCCCATAGCGGCTCGTACAAATCGTCGCGATTGAACGCCAGCGCGCCGCCCAAAATATCACTGTGCCCGCCCAGATACTTCGTGACGCTATGCACCACCACATCGACGCCCATCTCCAGCGGGTTCTGCAGGTACGGCGTGGCGAAGGTGTTGTCGATGACCACCAGCAGGTTGCGCCGATGCCCCAGTTCGGCAAGCGCGCGGATGTCCAGCACATAGGTCAGCGGGTTGGTCGGCGATTCGAGCCACAGCATGCGCGTGTTCGGCTGGATGGCGGCGGCGGTGGCGTCCAAGTCGAGCATGTTCGCATACGAGACGCTGACGCCCCGCTGCGGCGCGAGGTGCTTCCACATCGAAATCGTGCCGCCGTACACATCGCGCGTGCAGACCACATGGTCGCCTGGGCGTAGCAGCCCCAGCAGCGCGACCTCCGCTGCCATGCCCGACGCGAACAGCAACCCGTAGCGGGCGTTTTCCAGCGCGGCGAGGCACTGCTCCGCTGCCGCGCGCGTCGGGTTCGACACGCGCGAATACGAGTAGCCCTCGTGTTGGTCAATCGAGCGTCGCTGGAAGTTGCTGGTGGCGTAAATCGGCGGGATAATCGCGCCCGTGGCAGGGTCTGGCTCCTGTCCTACCCGAATGGCTCGTGTCTCGAAATGCATGTTGGCTCGCTCCCGCTGCAAGTATACCTTCAGCGGAAGCCCTGCACCAACGCCTGCGCCAGTATATTCCAGCCGTTCGCCAGCGTGAACACCAGCAGCTTCGCAGGCATCGAGACCACTACAGGTGGGAGCATCATCATCCCCATCGACAGCAGGATGCTCGCCACGATGAGGTCAATCACCAGGAACGGGATGTAGATGTAGAAGCCGATGATGAACGCCGTCTTGAGTTCGCTGAGCATAAACGCGGGGATGAGCGTGGTCAGCGGCAGGTCGTCGGCGGTGCGGGGCGGCGGCTGCTTGCTCAAGCGGATGAACAGGTTCAGGTCTTCGGTGTAGGTTTGGCGGAGCATGAAGGCACGGATGGGCTTTTCGGCGCGTTCCAACGCCTGTGGGAAGGTGATTTGCTGGCGCATGTAGGGTTGCAGGGCGGTGCGGTTAATCTCGTCCAGCGTGGGCGCCATCACATAGAAGGTCAGGAATAGGCTCAGCCCGATAATCACGGGCGTAGGCGGGATGTTCGGCGTGCCGAGTGCGCTCTTGAGGAACGACAGCACAATCACGATGCGCGTGAACGCGGTCATCATCAGCAGGATGGACGGCGCGACTGACAGCAGGGTGAGTATCGCGAGGATTTGCAGCGAGGTGGAGACCTCTTGCGGGTTGCGCGCCGCGCCGACCTCTACGCTCACGCGGGGCAGGGGAACGGTCTCTTGCGCGAGGGCTGGGAGAAGGGGGGTGAATAGGAGCAGCAAGGTGAAAACAGTGCATAGGGCGCGGTGTGCGGGCTTTGCCCCCGCCCCAACGCGCCCCAAAGCACGAATGAACGAAAACCCCCTCCTTAAGGTTCCCCCTGCAGGCAGGGGGAACCGAACGGTCGTGCGGGTTGGTTCCCCTCGTGAGTCGGGGTAGCCCCACGCGCTATGCTCGGTTCCCCTCGCGAAGCGGGGGGAACCTAAAGGAGGGGGGCAATTCGTGAACTTTGAACGCGCGATTGCCCTCATCGTTCGCCTCCCAGCAGGTTCTGCAGGCGTTCGCGGGTCTGTCGGAGGCGCGTCTGCACCTGCGCAGCGGCTTCCTGCTGCAGGTCGGGCGGCGGGGCAGTGGGGCGGGCGGTGCGGAGTACCTGCTCGAACGCGCTCTCGGCAAGCGGCGTGGGTTCTGGTTTGGGCAGTGTATCGGTTAGGTCTGCCAGCAGGTGCATCCCCTGTGGCGTTGCGCCAATCAGCAGCAGTTTGTCGCGTGCCTTGACCAGCATCAGGCTGCCCCCGACTGCGCTGCGTGTTTCGATAATCCGTATCTGTCCGTCGACGGGCGAGCCGTCGCCTGTTTTGCCTGCCCAGCGCAGCAGGCGGGGCAGTCCCCAGCGCAAGCCGACCGCCACGATGAGCAGGGCGACCCCCAACTGCGCCCAGCCCGCCGACGAGGCGTCGGGCGACGCCACGCGCTGAATGGGCGCGCCCGCCCGCGTGCCGAACGCCCCAGGCGCAAGCGCGTCGGGCGACTCTTGCGCCCAAGTTGCCGAAATTGCCGTTGCGATGCCAACGACCAAAGCACACTTCGCAAGGGCGCGGGTGATGGAGAACCCCCTCCTTAAGGTTCCCCCTGCGAGCAGGGGGAACCGAACGGGTGGTTCCCCTCGCGAAGCGGGGGGAACCTGCAGGAGGGGGGGCAATAATCTTCTATCGGGAAGGCGTCTCATGGCTACGCTCCCAGTCGTTGAATGCGCTCGGCGGGCGAGAGGATTTCGGTGATGCGCACGGCGAAGTTGTCTTCCACGACGACCACCTCGCCCCGCGCGATGAGCCTACCGTTGACCAGCACCTCTACAGGCTCACCCGCCGCTTTTTGCAACTCGACGATGGAGCCTGTGCCGACCTCCAGCAGTTCGCGGATGAGCATCGTCACGCGCCCCAGTTCAACGGACACCTCCAGCGGGATGTCCAGCAGCAGATCAAGGTTCTGCTCGCGGCTGTCGTCGTTATCGGCGAAGATGTTGAACGCCGCGGGCGTTGGCGTCGGCGCGGCGGCGGGCGCGGCAGGCTCTGGCTCCATCAGCAACGACGCCAGCGGGTCTGCCTCAGCGGGCTTCATGCCAAGCAACGCGCGGGCGAGGTTCTCGGTCAGCAGCCAAGTGAGTTTGAACGGCGGGCGTTCGGGAATCTGCACAGTAAACCGTGTCGCGATAACCTCGTCGACGGTCAGGAAGTTGGGCGGGAAGGCGATAGGCTCGTAGCGGGCGATGACCTGATCGGGCGTGAAGGTCTTGCTGGTGAGGTTGCCGAACGCGATTGCCAGCCCCTGCATTAGGTGCTGTCCGAAGGCTTGCGCGGCGTTGAGCGCGGCGTCGTCGATGGCGTCAGGTGCGCTGCCCAGCGTCGCTTCAAGCAGGGCGCGCTGGCTCTCGGCGCGCTCGCTCATCTGCTCGCCCACCACAAACAGGCACGGCGCGTCGCTCTGCTCGGCGAACTGCGCCTGAATGTGCAGCACAGTGTCTGCGGTCAGCCCCGTCAGGTCGCCAATCGGCACCGCGCTGGACTGCGGCGTCGGGATTTCGACCAGCGTGTTGTTCTGCTCGGACAGGTACATGGCGACGCTTTGCCACACCTGCGCCTGCTTCACCACAAATTGCGTCAATACTTCCGCCGAGACTTCGCTCACGGTTCACTCCTCCGAGACGACATCGGTAATCGCGACGACCAGCCGTCGGTTGCGGATGGCGGGCTTGCCGCGAAACTTCACACGGTTCTCTGCCAGCAGGTCAATCTTGCCGTTGACGGGCGTATCCAGCACCAGCGTATCGCCCACCTTGAGATGGAGCAGGTCGCGCAGGCGGATGCGGGTTCTGCCCAGCCGTGCGCGGCAGGTGACGGCGGTGCGCTGCAGGTGCTGGGTCAGCATACGGCGCAGCAGGGGCGTGGTGCGCTTGCCTGCGCTGGAGACCCAGTTTTGCGAACTCAGGCGCGGCGTGATGGGTTTGATCACCATATGGGGCACGCACAGGCTCATCGCGTCGCGCCGCTCGCCAAAGCGCGCCTCCATCAACACGGTAATCACGATGTCGCTGGGTGGGGCGATTTGCACGAACTGCGCGCTGGTCTCCAGCGTCTCGATTTTCGGGTCAACCTGCAGGATGCTCTCCCACGCGTTGCGGTACGCCATCAGCATGCGTTCGGCGAGCGCGAGCACCAGCGGCTTCTCAATCTCGGTGAAGGCGTTGCGTGCAATCGGCTTGCCCATCCCGCCCAGCAGACGGTCGAGCATCGTGAACACGAGCGCGAACTCCATCTCCAGCACCGCCTCGCCCGACAGCGGCGGCGCGCTGAACACGATAAACGCCGACTGCTTGAGCGAGCGCAGGTAGTCCTCGTAGGGGATTTGCTCCAGCGAGATGAGTTCGATATGCACGGGCGTGCGCAGGTAGGTGGCGAGGTTGGTCGAGCAGAGCCGCGCGAAGGTCTCGAACACCATCTGCAGGGTACGCAGTTGGTCGCGCGAGAACTTGTCGGGTCGGCGGAAGTCGTAGACCTCGTAGGAGATAGGCTTGCGGGGGGTTCCCATCCCGCCCACAGGCGCGGCGACGGGCGCGGCAAAGTCGCCGCCCGCGCTCTCTTCCGCGCTGAGCGATGCCAGCAGCGCCTCGATCTCCGCCTGTGATAGAATCTCGCTCAATCCGTTCGCCTCCCGCTGGACATTCGCGCGATATTATCGGCACGCGCAGGCGGTTTTTGCAGGCAGGAACTTTCGGCGCGCTGGGGAATCCAACAGTACCATGCGAGCCGTATGGGTGATTGCGCTATTGGGGTTGCTGCTTGGGCGCGGGCTGACTCAGGAGTCGCCCAAGCCGCCCGCTCAAGAGAAGCCCGCCGCGCCGCGCGAAACGACGCTGAGTTTCGCGGGGGAAGGGGAGCGCTGGTGGTGGACAGAGAGCGCGAAAGGCGAGCCGCTCAGCCCGCCCCAGAAGACCCGCGACGCCTCCGTCGCGATTAAACTGCCCCCAGACGCCGACGCGCTCTGGGTCTACGACGCCAAGACGGGCAACCTCGCCCAACTCAAGATCGCCGACCTCAAGGAGAAGACCGAGCTGACCAGCGACCGCTTCAGCCATGTGGCGCGGGTGCAGGTGAACCTACAGGCGCAGGGTAAGCCCGTCGCCAGCGCGGTGGTGCAACTCACGGACGCCAACGGCAAGACGCACACGCGCGTGCTGGAGCCGTCGGCGGAGGGCGTCCTGATTTTCGAGCGCGTGCCGCTGGGCAAGGTGTCCTTCGTGGCGCGCTACGGCGACGAGGGCAAAGCCTCGCAGGAGACCACGCTGAAAGCCGAGCGCGAGACGCGCGTGCCGATTATCGAACTCGCGTTGAGCGGGAGCGTCGCCACGCTGGAGGTCGCGCCGAAGGGCAGGGAAGGGCAGGGCGACGCCGAGACGCCCCAGACCAGCCGAATCGGCGCGATAGTGATGTTTGTGATTGCGCTCGCGCTGGCAATCGGGGTCATCGTGTTCCTGGTGCGCTTGGCGACGCAGAAGCCGCAGCAATTGGGCGAAGCGATGAGCAAACTCGGTGTGGAGCTGCCGCAGCCGACCCCTGCAGGGCAGGGGAGTGGGACGGCAACCGCGCCATCCGCGCCGCCGATGCCTGACCTGCCGCCGCTGGAGAGCGCGGGCGTTGACCCGACGGCTGCCCCCATCGGCGCGACGGCGACCGTAATCGCTGCGGGACCCGCCACGCGCATCGTCGCCACGCAGGGACCCTACGCAGGGCAGGCGTTCGAACTCACGGGCGACCTCATGACCATCGGGCGCGACGCTGCCCAAGCCATCGCGCTGGTGAACGATATGGGCGTGAGCCGCACGCACGCGCAAATTACCCGTCAAGGCGACCAGACGCTGATTGAAGACCTCGGCAGCACGAATGGAACCTATGTGAACGGGGTGCGCATCAGCGCGCCGACGCCGATTAAGCCTGGCGACACACTCCAACTGGGCGCGAGCCTGTTCCGTGTGGAGTAGCGATGGTCAGCAAGCTCTTCTACATGATGGTGTTCGGCGCGGTGGGCGGCGTGCTTGCTTGGTTCGTGAACGAGCCGTTCATGAACGACGATATCCGCCGAACGGTGGACTGGGGCGAGCTTGCACGGTTTGGCTCCACTTCAGGGCTACTGATTGGCGCGATGATTGGGCTGGCGACGGGGCTGTCGCTGGGCACGGGCAAGCACATCCTGCGTGCGGTCGCGCTGGGAGCGGGTGTGGGCGCAATTGGCGGCTGGGTGGGTGTGACCATCGGGCAGATTATCTTTGGGGTGTTAGGCGCGACGATACCGATAGCAGGGCTGATTGTGGGGCGCATTCTCGGCTGGAGCGCGTTTGGGGCGTTGATTGGGCTGTCGGAGGGGCTGATTGCGCGCTCGCCGAAGCGGATGCGCAACGGGTTTCTGGGCGGCGCGATTGGCGGGGCGTTGGGCGGCGCGCTGTTCGATTTTCTGGCGTTCACGATTGGCTCGGTGTTCGGCTTCGCGCTGCGTGCGGAAGGCGAGGCGGGCGCGCCGTCCCGCGCGGTCGGGCTGACGCTCATCGGCGCGGGGATTGGGCTGTTCATCGGGCTGCTGGAGTGGCTCACCCGCGCGGCGTGGGTGCGCGTGCTGTACGGGCGCAACGAGGGCAAGGACTACCCGATTGACCGCGACGGGGCGTACTTGGGGCGCGACGAGTTGGCGGATGTGCCCCTGCGCGGCGACCCGCAAGTCGCCCCACGCCACGCTGAGATACGCATGGATGGCGGCGGCTATGTGCTGATCCCGCTCGCGCCGATGGCGGTCAACGGGCAGCCTGTCGGCGCGCCTGTGGAACTCAACGACGGCGACCTGCTGCAGATTGGCTCGTTTCAGGCGCAGTTCCAGCTGCGCGAGGGTCAGGCGGCGCGTTTGCCGCGCGATGTGGTACGCTCGCCGTTGCCGCCCCCGCCACCCACACCGCCGGGCGTGTGCCCCTACTGCGGGCAACGGCAAGACCCCCTCACGGGCGCGTGCGCCTGCATGCCCACAGCGATGCCCCCATCTCCTGCGCCGACATCAGGCTACCCCGCTGCGCCCGCTGCGGGCGTCGCCGTCGCGCAAGCCACAACGCTGGTGGGCATCGACGGCGCGCTTGCAGGGCAACGCATCGCTGTTCCACCCACGGGGCTGACCATCGGGCGTGAGACGGACAACATGCTGATTATCCCCGACCCGTCGGTGAGCCGCCATCACGCCCGAATCGCTGTCGAAAACGGCGCGCTTATCGTGTATGACTTGGGCAGCACCAACGGCGTCTATGTGAACGAGCAGCGTGTCAGTAAGCAGTCGCTGCGGGCAGGGGACATCGTGCGCTTCGGCGGGGCGCGATTCCGCATCGAGTAGGGTACACTTTAGAGCGCATGGCGTTTCGGATTTACTGTGGCGCGTTGGTGACGGACGGACAGCGCTACCCGCACCGCGCGCTGGTGGTGGACAAAGGACGGATTGTCGCGTGGGAGGCGTATGACCCCGCCCAAGTGGGGCGCATCGAGCCGCCCGATGTGGACGCACGCGACCTGATTGCGCTGCCGGGCATGATCGACCTCCATGTGCATGGCGGCTTCGGGCGCGACATGATGGAGGGCACGCCCGAGGCGATTCGCGCGATTGCCCAACGGCTTGCCCAGCACGGCGTCACGGGGTTTCTGGTGACCCCGCTGACCGCCCCGTGGTCGGCGATACGGCAGTGCATCGAGGCGGCGGGAGAAGTGCGCTACAACGGTTCGGGCGGCGCGCGCGTGCTGGGCTGCCATATGGAGGGTCCGTTTATCAATCCCAAACGCGCGGGCGCACAGCCGCCAGAGCACATTCGCCCCCCAAGCGTGCGCGAACTGAAGACCGAGCTGGGCACATTAATTAACGAGCTGCGCGTCGTGACGCTTGCGCCTGAGTTGGAGGGCGCGCGAGAGGTGGTGGAGTTTCTGACGCAGGAGGGTGTGATTGTCTCCATCGGGCACAGCGACGCGACCTACGAGCAGACCGTACAAGCCATCGAGTGGGGCGCGCGGCACGCCACGCACACCTTCAACGCCATGCGCCCGTTCCAGCATCGCGATCCGGGACTGGCGGGCGCGGTGATGCTGCACGATGAGCTGACCGCCGAGATCATCTGGGACAATGTGCATACGCATGCGGCGACGGCGCAACTGCTCATCAAGGCGAAGGGCGCAACGCGCGTGATTTGCGTCTCGGACGGCGCGACGGGCGTCGGGATGCCCGACGGCTACACCTTCGAATTATGGGGGCATCAGGCGGTGGTGCGCGACGGCGCGGCGCGGATGGTCGAAACGGGCGGGCTGGCGGGCAGCGTCGTCGCGATGGACGCCTGCCTGCGCCACTGCGCCCAGACGCTGGGGCTGGAGGTCGCCTCGCTGGTGTGCGCGGCGAACCCTGCCCGTGCGCTCGGCTACGAGACGGATTTGGGCACGCTGCGCGCGGGCGCATGCGCCGATGTGATTCTCTGGAACCCGCACACGCAAACAGTGGAGTATACTTATATCGACGGCGTTTTGCACGAATCGCAGCCGCTGTCGGCAGGAGTCTCTGAGCCTGCCCCGAAATAGGAGAGATAGCCCTGAAGGAGGTCCGTGAAACCATGTGGAGTGACGAGCAGACCCGCGAGAACCTGATGACCGAGTCGACGGAGGCGACGGCGAGCGTTGTGGAGACGATAGCGACCGAGCCGAGTACCGACATCGAGAGCGCACGCGACGCGGAGGCGGCTGTATCGGCGGGCGCGCCTCACGAGACGCCTGCCCCCGTTGCCAGCGCGCCCGAGCCATCCGCCAATGCGCCTGTGTCTCCGATAGCCCCTGCGCCTGAGCCTGTTGCTGCTGCCGCAGAACCCGCCCCAGACGCCGAGGAACGCATCTCGATGGACGAAGCCATCGAGCAGAGCTTCCCGTCGTTCGAGCCGGGCGAGGTGATTCAAGCGACCGTCGTGCAAGTAGACCGCGACGCCGTGCTGGTCGATGTCGGCACGAAGACCGAAGTCAAAATCCCCAAGGAGGAACTCTCGACGGACAAGGTCGAATCGGCGGGCGATGTGGTGCAGGTCGGCGATACGATCGATGTGAAGGTGATGCGCACGCGCGGCGAGGAAGGCACGCCTGTGCTGTCCAAGCGCGAGGCGGACTTCGATAAGCTTTGGGAGTCGATAGTGCGCGCCTACGAGAATAAGGAAACCATCGAGGCGATGGTCGAGGACGCGGTCAAGGGCGGGATCGTGGTCAACATCGGCGTGCGCTGCTTTGTGCCCGCCAGCCAGATTGCCCGCCGCCTGCCGCCGAACCAACTGGATCGGCTAATCGGCGAGGTCATCCCGATTAAAATCATCGACCTTGACCATGAGCGGCGCAAGGCGGTCGCGTCCAACCGTCTGGCGGACGAAGAGATACGCCGCCAGCGCGAGGAGGAGGAGCGCAAACGGCGCGAGCGCGTGTTTGCATCTCTTCGGGTCGGCACACGGCTCACGGGCGTAGTGAAGCGTATTACAAACTACGGCGCATTTGTGGACATCGGCATGTATGAGGGCTTATTGCACCTCAGTGAAATTTCGTGGGCGCGTGTGAACGACCCGCGCGAAGTGCTCAAAGAGGGCGACGAGGTAGAGGTTGTCGTTATCCGTTTGGAACCTGAAAACGGCAAGATTGCCCTCAGTCGCCGTCAAGTGATGCCTGACCCGTGGCAGATCGCGGCACAAAAATATCGGGAAGGTGACGAACTGGAAGTGCCCATCTCCCGCCTTGCGCGCACAGGCGCCTTCGCCCGCGTCGAGGAGGGCGTGGAAGCGTTCCTGCCTCTTAGCGAACTGACCAGCAAGCGCGTCAAATCGCCCGATGAGGTCGTCTCGGTCGGTGATGTCGTCAAGGGGCAGATTATCGAGTTCGACCCGCGCCGACGGCGCATGGTGCTGAGCCTGCGTGCGCCCGAAGAACGACGCACCGTGCAGGAACACCGCCAACGCGCTGGCTCCAGCAGGAGCAGCGGCTTCACCATCGGCGATCGGCTCTCGTCGCAGGTGCAGCAGTTGCGCATGGCATCGCAGGAGGAGCCACAAACATCCACTGAAACCGACGATTCGGCGGTAGGAACCGAGACGAACGCCGCGAATGACTAATGCAACGGATTGCCATCACGGGCGGCGTTGCTGAAGGCAAGACGACGGTCTTGCGCATGTTCGAGTCGCTGGGCGCACAGGCAATAAGCAGCGACCAGTTGGCGGCGACGCTTCTCGTTCCAGGGACGGATGTATGGGAACAACTCATAAGGGAGTTTGGGCAGGCAATTACGACAGCAGAGGGCGCACTGGCGCGGGAGCAGCTGGCATCGCTCGCATTCAGCAACTCCACAGCGCGCCGCCGCTTGAACCGTATTGTACATCCCGCCGTTGCGCGCACACTACAAGCAGAGCTGGAGAACCACCGTTTGTCGCCAGCACCTGTTTTTGTCGAAGTGCCGCTACTAATCGAGGTTGCCCTGCAGGGCTTCTTCGATGCAGTTGTGGTAGTGCAAGCAACGCCTGCCCTGCAGCGTCGACGGTTGCTCGAACGCGGCGTCTCGCCCCCGCAAGCGCAACAAATCCTACACGCACAACTTCCCACCCGATGCAAGATCGCTTTCGCCGACTGGGTGATTCGCACGCACCGCTCGATAGAACAAGCCGAGGCACGTGTGCACCACATCTGGCACATGCTTGCCCCCTAACAGTCGGGTATACTCACGAGTGCAACAGGATTGCGTCTGAGTCGTCAAAATCGGGTAGGAACATCGCAATCGACGCAGAACCCAATCGTGGAAGAGGAGGCTCGAACGCAGTGATACGACGATGGCTTTGGGCACTGGCGGGGTTGTTAATGGCTTGGACAGGTCACGCGCAGGGGCACGGCATGGAAGACCCCTATCGTGACCACCCGAACAGGCATGTGTTGCCTGCTTCGGCGCACAAACCGATTCCACCGCAAAACTACCGAATTGCCCCTCCGAGCGCGCCACCCAGCGGTGACGCGCGATGGCACAAAGATGGGCTGTTCGACCCTCAGCGATTCCATCAATCGCTCCAACAGCAACAGCAGCGCACGCGCGCACCGCGCTGGGATCGCGACATCACCAACGCCGCCCCCGATGAGATGCATCCTGTCTACAACCCTGGCGCAACTAAGATGTACTTCTCCAGCAACGCAGGCGGCGTCGGACCAGATGGACGACTGATCAACCCCACGCCGCGCTATCGGATCTGGCGCGGCGACCTCGACGAAGGTTCCCAAACTTACCTCAGCAACCTGACGAACCTTACGCCGATCACAGGGGACACGCCCGACGAGCAGTTTGGGAGCCAAATCCAGCCTGCCATCAACGAACCTGCTAACATCATCGTCTACGCGAACCGTAGCGCGGCGGGTAGCTACAACATCGTCGTGCGCAACCTAAGCACAGGACAGCGTATCGTTCTCACTTCTGATAACAACGGCATCACGCAGAACCTCCGCCCGACGCTCAGCCCCGGCGGCAACTTGGTAATCTTTTCCTCCAATCGCTTGTTAGCAGGCGAGACGGAAGCGGATCGACGCTACCGCCTCTATGTGGCGCGCACCGACGGACGCCCGTTCGAAGACGGAACCTTCTTCAGGCGCATTACCTTCCCTGCACCCGGCGAGAACGATGTGGAGCCCGCATGGTCGCCTGACGGCAATCGTGTGGCGTTCGCCCGCATCGCGGCGGACAGAACCAGCTACATCTATGTGCTGGATTTCAACACGCTGACCGTCGTGCAATGGACGACCTTTGTCGATAGCAACGGCAACCGCCCACGCGACCGTCAGCCCACTTGGGCGCGGATTGGCGACACCCCATATATCGTCTTCTCCTCGACGCGCAAGTCAGGGCAACCACATAAGTTAGGCGAGCCGTCCGATCGCGTCGATGTGGCGAATAACATCTACGACATTTACTATCTGCCCGCACTGTTGCCTGAACCCCTGTCGGCAGCCAACACACGCTCGCTGACCACCGACCCCAGCACGGCGGCGTTGGCGCGCCCCGATGTGCCGGGTGTGGATTCCTTTGTGCCTGCAGCAGGCGCGAAGTACCCCACCGCCGCTATCGACACGCGCAACCGTGTCGCCTACCACTCCACCCGTACTCAAGGCGCCGAGGCGCCCGGACCAGGCATCCACGACCTGTGGGAGACGCTGGTGTTCGACCTCACGCCGCCACTGGTAGAGGTGCTGCCCGTCGTCAACCCCAAAGAGATGTTCCCTGGCGACACGGTCACCATCAAGGTGCGCGCGTTAGATTTGCAGAGCGGTATCAACTTCGTGCGCGTGCAGTTCAAAGACCCCGATAGCGCCGAGCAAGACGCCGAAGGGCTGGAACACCGCCTGTATCAGCTGTTCCAGTTCGATATCTTCTTCCCGAACCGCATTCTGGTCGAGCAGGGGCAGGCGTATGTGCCGCTGTTTGTCGAGGTGGGGCAGCAAGCGATCAACCCGCAAACATATGAGTATAAAGATCCCTACAGCCTGAGGCGTTTGGGCTTCGATGGTAGACTGGACGATACCTTGTTGCTACAACCCGAGCTGGACGCCAACGGCAACCCGACCGACTGGTATGTCGCCACTTGGCGCACGCCCGACATTCCGAGCGATTTTTACTTGGATGTGATTGTGCGCGACAACGCGGGCAACGAGTTCATCTACGATAACATTTCGGGCTTCACGACGCAGCAGTTCACGGGCGCGCACAATATCCTGCTGGTCTCGGACTACATGGGCGGTCAGATTTTCGTGCAGAACCGCATCGATCGGATTGGCAACTCCCTCACGCGCCCGACTTGGCAGCCTGTCGAGAGCTACTGGACGGACAACCCGACGGGCAAGCCGCCGTTCGATATCACGCAGCCGCCGAGCGGGCAGGGAACCATCATTCACGGCGACGGGGCAATCCCCCACCCGAACCTGCCGCCTGGGTTTTTCATCCGCTCCGACACGCTGGGGCAGAACACCACCTACGGCAACTTGTATAGCATCTGGCGCGTGCAGTGCCGCAACCCGATTACGCCTGCCGTGCTGGCAGGCTACCTGCCGCGCACGGAACGCGAGCCGACCGACCTGACAGGTGGCTTCCGCAATAAGCTGCATGCGACCCGAATCGTGGTCTGGGGCAGCCCCTACGCAGGCAATGTGTGGGCGGGGCCGGGGCACATCTTAGACCCCGAAGTGCAGACGCTAATCCGCAGCTACCTGCAAAACAGCGGGCGTATCCTGTTTAGCGGTCAAGACATCGCGTGGGCGCTCAGTCTGCGCGGCTCGTTCGCGAACCAATTCCTGAACGACATTCTGCGCGTGTCGTTCGACAGCGACACCGCCGACGATGTATTTTTCATTCCCTATCGCGGGCTGCGCCACCAACTACAAGGCGTCGCGCCGCCCGCAGGCGAAGATCCGAACCCATTCGCCGACAACCCCGGCGGCATCGTTATCTGGACACGGTTTGAGGGCAATAATGTCGTCCCTGACCAGCCGAACGAGCTACGCTTGTCGCACCCCGCGGCGTATGTGGTGCTACCGAACTTCGATACCTTCGATGTGATTCCGCCTGTGGGCGCGGGCACGGGGCCGCTCTACACCGACGCGGCGTGGAACCAAGTGTGGCTGGACACCGTGTCTGTGGCGCAATCGGCGCGCACGACCTACATCTATACGCAGCCGCGCGTCAATCAGGGAAGCCTGCTCGGCACTTCCAACCAAGCCGGCTCCTACTATGTCAACGATGCGAACCGCTCGAAGGTCGGCTTCTTGGCGTTCGGCATCGAGGGTGTCAACTCGGCATATTCGCAAGGACCGCAAGACCTGCTGTGGTGCCGCTCGTTTCGCAACAAAATTATCCACAACGCCTTCGGTTGGATGACGCACAGCGTGCTGGAGGGCGTGGTGCGCCAGTATGACCCCGATACGCGCACCTTTACGCCATTGCCGCGTGCGCTAGTGCGCGTGGTGGGCGTCACGCCCCCAAGCATCGCAGGCGTGAACGCAGGATATGCGATCACTGACTCGAACGGCTTCTACCGCATTGTGGGATTGGAAGCAGGCGTGTATGTGGTGGAAGCCGAGCGCCCTGGCTTCAAGACACAACACCCCGAGACTGTCACTTTAGTCGCGACAACTCGAAGGCTTAACCTGATTATGCTGGCGACGACGCCAGGGCAGATTAGCGGGCGCGTGATTGACATTAACGACCAACCTGTGCGCGGTGCGCTGGTGCGTGCCACCAACGCTACAGACCCTGAACTTATCCGCGAGGTCGTCACAGACCCCGACGGCACCTTCCTCATCCCGCGTGTGCCCGCTGGAAGTTGGAATGTAACAGTTGTTGGGCTGGCGTTCGGCAGCTATTCGCTGCCACCCGTGCAGCCGCCCGGTGGCGTCTACAGAGATGTGCAGGTGCGCTCAGGCGAAACGACTAACATCGACAATTTCGTGTTAGAACCTGAGCCTGGAACAGTTACGGGCGTAGTGACCGATGTGGAGAACAGGCAGCCAATCGCTAACGCACGCGTCACCGCCGTCGCCACGAACACGCGCCGTGAGACGACTACCGACGCAAGCGGTACTTACACTTTCCCAGTACCTGCAGGCGAGTATGTGATTACCGCCGTTGCTCCTGGCTACGCACCCGAAAGCCAAACGCTCACTGTGCCTGCCAACCAAACCAGCACGCTCAACTTCCAGCTGCGACGGCTGCCCCCCGGCTCTGTGTCGGGGCGAATCGTCCGACGCTTCGGCGGCGCGCCTGAGCCTGGAGCAACCGTGCGACTTCGTGCAGGCGCTCTGGAACTCACAACTACCACCGACCCGAACGGCAACTACAGCTTCGCAAGCGTGCCACCTGGTGAGTATCTCGTGATCCCCGAAAAGACGGGCTTCACCTTCACACCGAATCAGCGGACAATTACAGTAAATCCGAGTCAGGAAACCGTCGTCGGTGAGTTCCGTTCGGAGCCGTTGCGCACCTTCTTCCGCGGACGGTTCCTGGTCTCCGCGCCGTTTGACTACACGCAGGATGTGCGCGACCTGCTAAATGTGCCCGCGTCGGCGACCTTCCGCTTCTTCACTTGGGAGCCGAGCCAGTCGCGCTATGTGTTCTACCCAACTGCACCTGCGAACCGCTTCCAGCTCGGACGCGGCTACTTCCTCGAAACTTCAGAAGACCTCCCGCTTGCCGTAGAGGGAACCCGCGCGGACACCAACCGACCCTTCGAGATCGCGCTCCAGATCGGCTGGAACCTTATTGGCAATCCGTTCCCCTTCGATGTGGACTGGAGCCAAGTGCAGTTTATCGACCCCGACACCAACACCGCAGTCTCGTTGCCGACAGCAGTAGGAAAAGGAATTGTGGCGAACGCGCTGTGGAGCTACTCGTTCGGAAGTTATGCCGCAACAACTCGGATGAGAATCTGGGAAGGCTACTGGGTATATGCTTACCGCGCCACGCGGCTAATTGTCCCGCCGACAGCGCAGGCAGCAGGCGCGCCCAGCCGCAGTGCGAACACAGAAGCAGGTGGCTGGCGACTGACCTTGGAAGTGCAGTCGGGCGATCTGAGAGACCGCGCCTACATCGGCGCATCGCGCAGCGCAACCCCAGGTTATGATCACGCGCACGACCTACTCAAGCCACCGCCTGTGGGCACGGAGTACGTACACATCAGTCTCCCACGCCTAAACTGGGGCGCACACAGCGGTATCTACGGTGTGGACATCCAGCCCGCAACTCGCAGCGCGAGCTGGGAGTTCACGGTGGAGAGCAGCCAGCCGAACCGCGAGGTCACCCTGCGCTGGCCCGATGCGCAGCAACTCCCGCGCGCGGCGAACCTCGTGCTGTTGAACCTGGAAACGGGCGAGCGACGCTACCTGCGCACCTCAGGCGCGTACACCTTCCGCACGAACGGCAGCGGCGTGAGCCGATTCCGTCTCGAGATGGCGTCCAGCGGCGGGCTGCTGCGCATCCAGCAAGTGCAGGTGCAGTCAGGGCGCGGTGGACAGCACGCCATCGCGTTCCAACTGACAGGAGATGCAACCGTGCAGGTGAATATCCTGTCGGGTGGCAAGGTCGTGCGCCAACTGCTGAACCAGGCGACGCGCAGCGGCGTGCAGCAAGCCAGCTGGGACGGGCGCGACCAGAGCGGAATCGCACTACCGCCAGGCACATACACCGTAGAGATTCGAGCCGTGAGTGAGGATGGGCAGGTCGCTCGCGCGACTGCACCACTGGTGCTCACGCGATGAGAACAGAACTATGAAGGAGGAGCGATCAGGGTGAAAACACGGATGAGACGAACTTGGACGACGCGCACAGTCTCGCTCGGCGTGCTGAGCATGCTTGCAGTAGGGCTGCTCTATCCGCTGGGCGCTGTGCGCGCCTATGCCCAGCTGGTGCAACTGCCGCGTGTGGCAGTGCTGGACTTCGAAAACAAAAGCGGCTTCGGCGGCGCAAGCATCGCCCGCGCGGCGACCGACGCTGTCGCAGGCGAATACCAGAAGTCGCGCAAATTCGAAGTGTTGGCGCGCGGCGAAATCGAACAGCAACTCAGAGACCTTGACCTCTCGACGCCCCTCGATAAGACAGGGTTCCTGCGTCTGGGACGCGCGCTTCAGACCGAGTCGCTCATCACGGGCGAGGTGAACGCCGTGACCTTCGTGGGCAACCCGAAGCAGGCGCAAGTTGTGATCACGGTGCGGGTCATCGATATCGCGTCAGGTGAACCCATCAACGGCGCGGTCGCCACAGGGCTGAGCAACCGACGTCCAGGCTACACGGGCGACGACGACACGCTGGTGCAGGAAGCCATCCGCAACGCCGCCTTTGAAGCCGTGCGAATCATCAACAACTACACCATCCCCGAAGCGACCGTCCTAACCACGCGCGCGGGCAAAGAAGTGTTGCTGAACCGCGGCATACGCGGGGGACTGCAGCCAGGCATGGAGATGATCGTCGTGCGGCGCGGCGAGGAGGTCGGACGCATCCGCGTGACCCAAGTTTCGGATAGCGACGCGGTGGGCGAAATCATCGACTTTGGGCGCGGCATCCAGAGCGAAGACCGCGCACGCGCCATCTTCCGTGTGCCTACGGTTGAGGTCAAGGCAGGGCGCGTAGTCACCGAGCGACCCCGTCAACGCGGCGAGGGCAACAAACTCCTGCGGGCGCTGGGTCCGATTCTCATCATCGGGCTGATTGCGTTCGGCGTGGCGCGGGGTTCTTCGGGAGGTAACACCCCCGTCCAAACGGTGCTGGCGGAGCCGAGCGCGGACGGCAACTTCGAGCCGTTCGTGCGCATCTCGTGGAAGACTACGCTCTTCGCCAAAAGCGCGCCCGATACTATCCAGTGGCAAATCTACCGCTCCGACTTCATCGGCACAGATGGCAATGGCAATCTGCGCCCCGTAGGAGTCGTGCCAGGCAACCAGAACTTCTTCATCGATACCACCGTGCCGCGCAATGTTACCTACGCCAGCTTGCCTCGCGAAGGGGCTGAAGACTTAGAGTTTGAAAGCCTCGAAGACGAAGAGGCAGCTCCAGGAGTTGCTCCAGGACGCTCGTATACCTACCAAGTGGCGCTGGTGTACCGCGAGCGTATTCAAGCAGAGGGCGAAGAACTCGTCCTGTTCAAACTTTCCGATCGTGTACGCTCTGGGCAGGCAACTGTACTGTTTCCTGTGCAGCTACTCACCCCCGTTCAGCGCAGTGAGGATGTCGACCCGAAAGATGTGCGGTTTAGCTGGCTCGCAGCGGAAGGAGCAAATGCATACCGCATAGAGGTATCGACCGATCCGACCTTCCGAAATCGCGACCGAACCTTTGTGTCACCTGAAATCTTGTCTACCGCTGCAGGCGGTACACCCGTTTCCACGGAGCGAATCAATCTGGAGACAGCGCTTTTGAACCGACTGGGGTTGGCAGGGCGACGCGTGACACTCTACTGGCGCGTCGGCTCGCGTAATCTTGGCGACGACCCAGGCCCTCTTCCTGGCCCTGGCGGCTTACGCTATGTGTGGAGCCGACCGTTCGAGTTCAACACGCAAGAGCTGCCACCCAGTCCCTAAAGTGCTTGGGGGCACCGAGAAACTTGTGCCCCCCAAATTCGTCCAACATGCGATTATATGCGGAGGAGAATTACAATGCGATCGATGTGGCGATGGCTAATAGCAATTGTCGTGCTTCCACAGTGGGCAGTGGCGCAAATGTCTGAATGGTCGCCTGAAAATGTCGTGCCAGGCGAAATGCTGATACAACTCAAGCCTGGACGCACTCTCGAAACAGCACGCATAATCGCGAATACCGTCAACGCTCAGGTGCAGCCCATACCCGTACAGGATGTGTATGTGCTCCGCCTGCCAAACAACGGGCTCGCCCCTGAACTTCTCATCGCAAGAATGCAGGAAACTATTGACCGACTGAAGGATCATCCCGATGTTTTGTATATTGAGCCACACTACATCCGCCATCGGCACGCAGAACCGAACGACCCACGCTTCGACGAACAGTGGGCGCTCTTTATGATGCAAATGCCCGAAGCATGGGATATCGAGAAAGGAAAACAAAACATACGCATCGCTTTTATAGATGACAACTTTCAAGACAGGCATCCTGACCTACTTAATGTGTTTGATCCAGACCTTTCTCAAAACTTTACCACCACCGATGCGAACCAACTGCGCAACATCGCCCCAGAGGGAGCAGGATTTTCACATGGGACAGCAACCGTGGGCGTTGCTGCTGCGCGTACTGATAACCAGCTTGGAATCGCAGGTGCGATATGGAACAGTGAGCGCGTAATCGTCGGTCTCAAGGTCGCACGCACACCTAACGACCCCCTGCTTCTTGCAACCATCCTACGGGCATATCAATATGTAAGGGATAGAGCCAGTCAAATTCATGTCCTCAACATGAGTTATGGGGGTTTTGGGTTCTCACGGATAGAAAATAGCCTTATTCAAGAAATCTACCGTGCAGGGGTTATTCCCGTCGCATCGGCAGGGAATGAACGAACAAGTATTCCTGTCTACCCCTCAAGCTACGAGAATGTAGTGAGGGTCTCTGCGGTTGGACCGACGGGCGAGCGTGCGTTCTATTCTAACTTCACAGACATTGACTTGGCTGCGCCAGGAGGAGACCAGCAAAGCAGTGTATTCGATGGCGTCCTATCGACGGCGACCACTTCACGGTTGTATGAATACACTCAGGGAACCTCCTTCTCAGCACCCTATGTTTCGGCAGCGTTGGCACTCGTACTTGCAGCGGGCGCCCGGCGCCATGATCCGACCGATGTGGAGCCTCAAGCCGTTATTGCGCTCAAGGAAACTGCCGACCCTCGTGGACGCACTGTGCCTGACCCCGAGCTAGGGTTCGGAATCATCAATGTAGCAGAAGCGCTCCGAGGAGTGTCTGGCGTATCCATCGTTTTCTTAGAGCCTACCGCAGGTGGCACAATTGAAACAACCCGCGTGCGCGTGCGCGCGTCACTACGCCGCGTACAAAATGTTGACCCAGCAAACATTCTGGAAGTGCGGTTGAACGACAACTTGCTTGAGCGTCGTCTGTGGGAGCCAACCGCACAAGTCATTCGAGAACGCAAAACAATTCTGCTGAGCTTCCTCGTGACGCTTCCGAGCCCTGGCACGCACACGATTTCCATAACCGCTGTTGGTGACAATGGGGTTGTTCGAACCAACTCGGTGCGTGTGCTGGTGAAAGCGCGCACGCAGAACGAGGGGTTAGCGATGTTCAGCACGCCATATGTCCTCACACGCACACCAGAGGAGATCTTTGGGAGCGATGTGATTCTCGCGCGCTACCTGCCCGCTGAGAACACGTACGCTCGCTATTCCCTCGTGAACCGCGACCCACGCGCCAGCTTCACACCGCCAGATATAGGAGTGCGCCCTGATGGCTCGAACACGCCCACACCACCGCGCGGACTGGGCTACTTCGTGCGCACCACGACACCCGCGTTTCTGTTGGGCGACGAGGCAATCGACCCGAACACGGCGTACCTGATCCCACTCCAAGAAGGCTGGAACATGGTCGGTAATCCGTTCCCTTACAATGTGCCCTGGGCAGCATGTGAGGTCGAAATTATTGGTGCAGGCGGAATCCCGCAACGAATCAGTCTGCAAGAAGCTGCTGACCGCGAGTATATCCGCTTGCAGATTTACCGATATGTCCCGCTCACGGGTGAATACACTTGGCGCACAGCCCCACTGGGCGAGCTAACTGCTTGGCAAGCCCACTGGGTGAAAGCACTCAAACCCTGTACACTGGTTGTGCCCCCTGTGGGCAGCTTGCGCAGCCAAATTGACGACACACCGCGCGTGGAGCCGACGCAGTCCGATGGCTGGCTCCTGCGCTTGATTGCGCGTAGCGGTAACCGCGAGGACTCGAACAATCTCATCGGGACAACTGCAACGGCTAACGACGAGATAGGGCACGAAGATGTGGAGAAGCCTCCTCTTTTCCAGTCGTATGTCGCGCTGCGTATTCTGGAACCACGCACGCGCAGTACTTTAGCGCAAGACATTCGACGCGGGAGCAATCGCACGCATCGCTGGGAAGTGGAAGTAATCACAGACCAACCCAGCGCGGAGGTCACGCTCCAGTGGACCCAAGAGCTTCCTGTGCCCAGAGGCACTCGACTTATCCTGACCGACCAGACCACAGGCACACGCCTCTCAATGCTCCAAAACAGTTCTTATCAATTCCGTACCGATGAGACCAGTCGGCGACGGTTTGTGATCGAAGCACACCCTGCGCGTGCAAACCGCCTACGGGTGACGAATGTGTCGATCACACAGACGCGCGGTAGCCAGTTCACCATTCAGTATGCGCTCAATAGTGAGGCATCTGTGCAAGTGCTGATTCAAGACTCCACAGGCAAGACGATTGCGCGCCTTCAGGGCGGCGCCCGCTCATCGGGTGTCAGCACGGCAAGTTGGAATGGACGCAACGAAGCAGGGATTGCCGTACCGCCCGGGACCTACCAAGTGCAAATCATCGCGACAAGCGAGGAGGGCGAGGTCGCGCGCACAGTCCGACCCCTCATAGTGACTCGATAGGAGGGAGGCAACAAATGATGAGACGAGCAACTCTGGTAACTCTCTGCAGCCTATTAATTGGGCATGCATGCGCTCAGGTCGATGACGGGCTGTACTCGCCCTTTCCAGGCGAGATATGCGCTTGCCCAGAGCTTCAGGGCGACCAGAACCCCGTTAGCGACGATTATGGAGTGATTTTTGTCTCGAACGGGGTACTGGGAGCGACCCTTGGGCTTAGCGGTACTGTCAACTGGTGGACGGGATGCTTCCCGATAGAACGAACGCGTTGCACGACGCGTCCTGCGGAAGGAAGTATTCAGCTGGGAACCTCCGGGGGCAATACGCTGTTAGGCGACAGCGATATCGCGCTCACCTCAGGCTACCCGTGGGCAGTTTATCCAGGTGGGATCTTTATCAGCCTCCAGGCGCGGCGCGGGGAAGAGACCCAGACCTTTGTGTGGGGACGCGCTGACGGCGCACCGCCCATCACCTTTTCACAAGCGTGGCCAGGAGCCAGTGGCTTCTATATCCGCCGCATTTGGAATGTGCAAGGCTGGGATACAGACTTGCGAATCGACCTCATTCAATCCGTAGCACGCATCAGCCTGCGTGTGCGCAATACGGGGGACTCCCCAGCCACCTTAGCGCTTCGCCTCGCCTCCGATGTAGAAGTGGGCGTTGAGGCGGGCTTCGATGTGAGTGGCGCCTCCGCTCCCCCTTATGTGTATGTGCAGGGGCAGCGCCCTATCAAAATCGACACAGACCTGCGCGGCGTGCAAATCCCCAACGCCATCGAGTTCTATCTGGGGCGTGGCGAGATTGGCGGCTCCTCACGCTACCTCCTACGCCCGATTAGGGGGTTCGACGACCAAACCCCTATCGACCGATTGGTCATCGGCGATTGGTTTTTTGTTCAAGGAACAACCATCTGGGAACCTGTGCTTTTCCCCGACTCGTTTGTCAACGATGTGGCGATTAACCTGTTTGTAAACCCACGCAATTTTGCACCAGGGCAGGAACGCGAGTTTGTGTTCTATGTGACGCTGACGCCGAATGACTTGGATGTTCAGCCGCCAATCGCCTTGGGAGTCGAGACGCTACCTGTGATTGAACCAAATCGGCGCGACCTTTCGAGACTGGCACAGGACGGGCTATTTGAAGTCGTGGCGAATGTAACGAACCAGTATTTTGTGGTCGGGCGCGAGATTGATCTCACAAATGTTTCCGTCGATCTGTCTTTGCCTGCGGGAGTCTCTTTAGCACCTGACGAGAGGCGTACGCGCGTCATCCCACGCCTCGCGCCTGGACAAACAGCCTCTTTGAGATGGCGTGTGGTGGCTGACCCAACCACTGTCGGGTTTGTGACAGTTCGCGTTGCCGTGCAAGCGCCACCAGCACCCACTAAGACCGTCTCACGGACTCTCCTCATTTCTGCCACGGCTAACCGCAAATTAGAGTCGGGATTCCAGCTGGTGTCCATTCCGTTTGAAACCACAGCCTCTCTTGAGGAGTTACTTAACCTCAACGCTTACCAAGCGAGGCGCTGGAATCCGGAGCGCGAGCGGTATGAGTTGATAGAAACCATTCAACCAGGGCAGGGCTTCTGGCTTTTCCTGCCCACTGAAGCCACAACTATCTCCTACGACGCTTCGAGGCTGCGCTTCCCAAGCGGTGTGTTTGAGAGGAGCATCCCCCTGCCACTCAGGAGGGGCTGGAACCAGATAGGCAACCCTTACCCGTATCCCCTGGTGCTGGGACAGGTCGTGGTTGTTGCGTCCAGCGATCCGAGACGCAGCCTGAGCTTTTTCGAGGCGGCACAACGCGGCGTGATTCGAGGCGTGCTTTACTACTGGGATGAGTTCTCCAGAGAGTACAAATTCACTTCCGACCCCAACACACCGTTGCTACCACATCGTGGATATTGGATCAGAGTGAACGAAGACATCGAGTTCGTCTATCCGCCTGTGTTCCTGCCAGGTACGGGCTTCGGTGGTGTTGTCCGCTCTGCGGCGGATCATCCCAACCTGCCGAACGACTGGCGACTGCAGATTGTGGCGCGCACGACGCGCGGCGCGGACACACAGAACTTTATCGGCATAGGCAGCGGGCGCAGCGCAGGCGACATCGAAGAGCCGCCCACGCCGCTCTCAGACCGACCCGTGAACTTGCTGATTCTCAAGTCGGGCACAGGGACGCCGCTTATGCAAGAAGTTCGCCCGCTCGCCAACCGCCAACAGTTCGACCTGCTGGTGGAGGCGGCTTCGGGCGAGGAAGTCACGCTGACCTTCCCGAACCTGAACACGGTGCCGCGGGGCTACCGCCTACGCCTGACCGACCTGAACACAGGGCGCACGGTCGATCTGCGCACGACGCCCGAGTACCGCTTCATCTCCACAGGGCGCACGCGCCTGCAAATAACCGTTGAGCGTGCCGTGCGTGCAGGCGCGCTGATTACCAGCGTGAATGTGGGCAGCGCAGGACGCGGCGCGAACAGTGTGTCCATCTCGTATGTCCTGGCAGACAACGCGCAGACCAGCATCCAGATCGTCGGCTCGGATGGGCGCACAATTGCAACCCTGCATCGCGGACGCGCAGCCACGCGCGGTGTCAATACCGTCTCGTGGAACCTGCGCGACGATCAAGGGCGCGCCGTGCCGCCGGGAACCTATCAGGTGCGGGTGGAAGCGCGTACCGAAGACGGGCAAACCGCGCGCGCCGTGCGACCACTGGTGCTGACCCGATAACGCATCACGGGCTGGGGCAATTCCCCAGCCCACCTGAAGGAGGCGTCATGGTGAAAACAATCTGGGGAGTTGCTGTTGCTTTTGGCTTGTCGCTGGGAGTGGCTGCCACGCAGACGCGCGAGCTGGTGCTGTTCCCGTTCGCGCAGGGCGTGGCGGTGCAACCGACCGACGAGTTCAATGTGAATGTTGAGGTGCTCAACGCCCTCTACGCGCAACTCAAAGAGATTCCCGGCATCTATGTGCTACGGTTCCGTGAGACGAACCCGTCGATTACCCGCGCGGTGGAAGAGAACCGCATTCGGCGCGATCGCTTGACCCCACCCTTCAACGAGCGCGAGGCGGATGGCACTTGGCGCGCTGCGCGCGTGGGCGCACTGATGGATGTTGACCTCGCGTTTGCAGGGCGCATCGAGGAGTTCAGCTACGACCCCACCAAGCGCGAGGCGATTATCACCATCAGTGGCGACCTCATCGATGTGCGTACGGGTGAGGTCATCGTCTCGGTGGCGGAGTCGGGGCGCGGGCGATTAGGCTCGGACGACACCGATGTGAACATCGCGCGCATTGCGGCGGTCGCCGAGGTCGCCCAGAAGGTGGGCGCTGCCGTGCGCGAACGCTTAGCGCCGCCTGTGCAGCAACCAACCCAACCGCAAGAAGAGCGTCGCCCCGACCGCAAACGCGAGCGCGCGACAGTGACGCTGTTCGCGATTATTCTGGGCGCGGTGCTGGGCGGCTCGCAGTTTTAGAATGCGCAACCGACCCATCCGACGACCTGTTGGGGCAGGGGGGCTGTGGCTCCTCTGCCTTTGTGCTTGCTGGGCGAATGGGGCAATTCGCCTGAGCGTCTACCCCGCGGCAGCGGTCGCCGATGGTGCGTCGCAGATACTTGTGGTCGCCGAAGTGCGCACCAGTCAGGGCAAGCCTGCGCCCGACGGCACGCAGGTCGCGTTCACCACGACGCTGGGCGCGTTCCGCGAGCCTGTGGTCGCCACCGAGGGCGGCGTGGCGCGTGCGATGCTCATCGCCAGTCAGACGCCTGGTACAGCGACCATTACGGCGACCGCCGTCGGGCTGGGTGTGGTGGGCGAGACGCAGGCGCTCTTCGTGGCGACACAAGACGAGCTGCGCAGCGCGACCGACTATGTGCAGGTTCTGGGCACAGAGTACCTCGCCTACGCCAACGAGCAGCGCGTCATTGCTGCGTCGGGCAAGGCGCGCGGCGCAAGCGTTCGATTCGGCTTCACGCGCATCGAAGCGGACGACCTGCAACTCGAGGTGGAGAGCCTGCGCGTGCAGGCGCGCAACGCCCGCCTGCAGTACGGCTCCGAGACCGCCGAGTTCGCCGAGCTGAGCTACGAGCTGCGCGCCTCGCAAGGATACGGGTTGACCCAACGCGACGGGCGCTGGGAAGTCGTGCGCGTGCGCTACGGGGCAACCGAGCCGTTCGACGCCGTCGTGCCGCCTGAGCTGTTCCAGTTCGCGGACATCTCCGAGTCGGATCTGGTCATCAAGGCGGCGCAGATTTGGTTCTACCCCAACGAGCGCATCCAGTTCCACCGCGCGGAGTTTTATGTGGGCGAGGTGCGCTCGCTGAGCCTGCCGCTCTATTCGCAGAGCCTGTGGAGCGGGGGCGTCGGCAGCGACACGCTGATTGGCGTGCAGAGCGGGCAGGTCTATCTGGATGTGCCGTACTACTACACGCTGTCGCCGACGCAGATTGGCGCGTTGCGCTTACGCACGGCGCAGGTGGGCGGGCGCACGATGGGCGCGGCGCGCGGGATGTTCCTTGACCTTGAACACGAGTATCGGGTCGGGCTGGGTACGGGGATGGTGAGCCTCACCAGCTTGGCACGCAGCGACTGGGGGCTGAACTGGCGGCACCAGCAGCCGCTTGCGCCGAACGCGCGCCTCGCGCTGTGGCTCGACTCGCCCGTGCATCAGGGCGTCTACGGCTCCCTGCAACTCTCGCATCAAGCGCGCGGCTACTCGACAGGCGTGACGCTTGCGGGCAGCACCTATTGGCGCGGCGCACGCGCGCGGAGCCTCCGCACGGATGTGTTCATCGAGACCCCCCCGCGGCGCGTCGCCGATTTGCCGCTGCGCCAGAGCCTCTCGCTGAACCTCACGACCAACCGCGTGCAGGGCAGTTTGGGGACACAGACCCGTGAAGGCATCGGAGTCCGCGCCCGCTGGAACCTGA
>Ga0308393_1000273_pt1 | contig 27867 bp, 31 predicted proteins | sample Hotspr2Sampleee2_FD_202364 | JGI IMG/M metagenome (GOLD analysis project Ga0308393, IMG submission 202364) | Hot spring phototrophic mat microbial communities from Mushroom Spring, Yellowstone National Park, Wyoming, United States - 20050630_ee2 ... | reverse complement strand
CAGAGGGGCTGTTGCGTTTGGATGTAGAGGTAACAGAGGCAAGTTTGTCTGCGTTCGCACAGGAGTTTTCCAAACAAACAGGATGGCTGCTGCACGTGGAGAAGGAGCTTGAACAGATACGCCTTTTCATCCGGTGGACCGATGCCTCGCCAGCGGAATTACTGGAAGCGCTAACTGTGTTGCTCGGGGCTCGTCAGACAGTGATCATCGATCGCTCGGAAGAGCAGAAACGGCGGGACCTGCACCAAATTGAGTCCGCAGCGGACACACGCTCCGAAGAGGAAAAGGAATCGGAGCAGCTGCTGTCAAAGCTGTTACATATTCTGAATGAAGAAGAAAAGCAGAAATGGCTGAACGGGGAACGCATCTCTGTACCGCTCTCGCGTCTACCTTCGGAGACTTTCACGCAAGCGTACGATTATGCCACCAAGCGGTTTCAGCGTGCGCTGAAAACTTTTCCCCCTGATTACGCCCCGCCTTCCGACCTTTTGTCCAACATCGAGGATGTTTCCCTGATTCTGCCCAGTCCATCTGAAACCGTTATTCGGGTGTTCGTTCGCGATAGACGCCAAAATGTGGATTACGTTTTGTGAGGGCTGTAGAAACATACCACCCGCAACGGCTAACCATTAGCAGGCTTCCGCAGTCCCTTTTCCACCAGCAGCTGGTGGAGCCAGTTCATGCCCTCGGCGTCCAGTGGCGGGTCTGGGTCGCGGGAATAGTTAATCAGTTGGTCGTAGCGACCGACCTCGTAGCAACGGTGGAGCAGTTGCTGTAATTCCAGCACCACGTCGGCATCGCTAGGGCGCAGCGGCACCGCCACCTTCGGCAACGGCTGGTTCAATGCGATGGGATAGACCTCTCGCTGGCGAGGTTTCCAGCTACGGAATACGCACACCAGATAGGGCACGTTCACAAACTGCAGGAGGCTGGTGGGCGACAGGCTAACCACGCGCTGCCCGGTGCGCAGCAGGTCTATCTCCACCAGATTAACCCCTGCCTCCAGCAGTCCCTTCTGTTTGTTGAGGTATACTTCCAGCCCTTCTCCAGGCATTTTGTCGGCAACGCTCAGCACCTCAATGACGGTAATCACCAGCCCACCCGCTGGGTCCACCACTTCAATGTAGGTCTCGACAATGGGCACCTCTTCTTCTTCCACGATGATGCGGGTGCTGATATCCACTGCTTCGAGGACAGCGGTCGCCGTGCCAGCCGAGGAGGACGGAACAGGCTGGCGAAGGTCAGAAACGCGGATGTCGGGGTAGATGAGCCGAGTGATGCTCTCGCGGGGATAGTCCACATACACCCGCTCCTCAATGCGAGCAATCAGTCCGGCGGGAAGCTGCGCCTGCAGGGAATCGCAGGCGTACACGATGAGCCTGGCGTGCACGTCCCGCCAGTGCCGTTCCAGATACGGGTTCATGCCGGGGAAGGGGTTCATGGCTTTATTATACCTGAACCGCGTTAGATATGGAACCGCCTACCGCTGTACCATCAGCGTTTTGGAGAGGCGGGCGGCGCGGTCGGGGGGCAATAGCGCAAGGATTTGCGCTACCTGACGCTGCTTCATGCGGCGCAACAGCGGTATCATTTCGCGGTCGCTCATCCGTTCCAAAATGCGCACCGCCTCCTCGGGTTCCATGTTCTCGTACACCTTCGCCAGCCAGCCGACTTGTCGGCTCGCGTCTTGGTGTGACGCAGATTGGGCAGCGGCAGGTGGTGGCACACTTTGCGTGGGCGGAGGCGCAGGACGAACCACTGGCGGGGCAGGGGTGGTTTGCACAGGAGGCTCAGATGCCTTTGTGTCTGCCTTCACCGCTTGCTGGCGAGGCAGCAAGCCCAGCGTCCGCGCCACCTTCGCCGCGGTAGGGTTCTTTGCGGTCAACTTGCCCACCGGAATCACCCCAAACTTCGCCAGTGCGTAAGGCAGCCCCAGCAACACCAGAAGCACCACCATTATCACCAGCAACCGCCTCATCGTCGTTCACCCTGCCACAGGTCTATGACACGCTGCACAAACTTCTGGGTTTCCGCATAGGGAGGGATGCCCCCATATCGGCGTACCGCTGGTCCGCCCGCGTTGTATGCCGCCAGCGCGATCCGCACGTCCCCGAACTCGTCCAGCAGCCCCCGCAACAGGCGCACGCCGCCGCGCAGGTTCTGCTCGGGGTCAAAGGGGTTCTGCACACCCATCGCCCGTGCCGTTTGCGGCATCAGCTGCATCAAACCCATCGCGCCCTTTGGGGAGACGGCGTTGGGGTTTCCGCCCGATTCCGCCTGCACCACTGCCCGCACCAGCGCCTCGTCCACGCCCTCTTCCTGCGATACCCGCGCGACCAACTCGCCGATGCTCTGGGGTAGCATAACGGTTGTGGCTCGCTGCGCCACACGCAAGACCTGCGCAAACCCCGAAGGCGCGGTCGTGGGAGCACCGGCGGATAACTGCTCCACCCTCTCCCACAGCGCTTGCATCCGGGCCACTGCCCGCGTGTAAAGACTACTCATGCTCCTCCCCTCCCGCCTGCATCGTCAACAGTCCAGGCGAAGTGACGGCTCGCACGTTTGCTAATTCGTCCAGTGCTTTCTGCTCGGTACGCAGCCACTCCTGACGCCATTCCTCGTACTGCTTCTCGCGCAGGCGTTCCAGCGTTTTTCGTTCGCGTTGCGCCCCGATCAACGCCTGTCGCTTCTCCTCCAGTACCTTTTCTGCCTCTGCCACCCGCTGACGCTGCTGTTCGATGCGCTCCTCTAAAGCCGACAGATAGGTCTGTTCGACCGCCAGCAGCTCCACCGATAGATGTTGACGGCGATGCGAGCGGCGCAAACACTCTTCGCGCTCGATAAGCAGTTTGTGCAGCACAGCCTGTTCATGCATCAACTGTGCCTGCGCTTCCGCGAAGGCGCGAATTGCCTGCTCTTCCAGCCGTTGGCGGTATTCCAGCACCTTCTGCAGCGAGAACACAAACCGCCGCATCGCGTCACTCCGCAAACAGCGTCTTCAGCTGCTGTATGGTCTCGTCCAGTAGGCAACCCTCCTGCTTGCCCTGTTGCAGGAAGGCGCGCACCTTGTCGATATAGCGCAGGGCGTGATCGATATTCGGGTTGCTACCCTGCTGGTACGCGCCGATGTTGATCAGGTCTTCCGCCTCCGTGTAGTCTGCCAGCACCTGGCGCACCTGCGCGGCTGCCTGCTGATGCTCCGAGTCGGTAATCTGGGGCATGACGCGCGATACACTCGCCAGCACGTCAATGGCCGGGTAGTGGTTGCGGTGCGCCAGCGCACGCGACAGCACGATGTGCCCGTCCAGGATGCCGCGTACGGTGTCGGCAACTGGTTCGTTCATATCATCGGCTTCCACCAGCACGGTGTACAGCCCCGTAATCGTACCCCGGTCAGAGGTGCCAGCGCGCTCCAGCAGGCGTGGTAGCATGGCAAACACCGAAGGCGTGTAGCCGCGCGTGGCGGGAGGCTCCCCAATCGCCAGCCCCACCTCGCGTTGCGCCAGCGCGAGACGGGTGACCGAGTCCATCATCAGCAGCACGTCCAGCCCCTGGTCGCGGAAGTACTCGGCGATCGTGGTCGCCACCATCGCTGCCTTGATGCGCAGCAGAGCGGGCTGGTCGGAAGTGGCAACCACCACCACCGAACGCTTCAGTCCTTCCTCACCGAGGTCTTCCTCTATAAACTCGCGCACTTCGCGCCCGCGCTCACCGGTGAGCGCAATGACGTTCACATCCGCGCTAGTATAGCGGGCAATCATGCCCAGCAAAGTGCTTTTGCCCACGCCGGAGCCTGCAAAGATGCCGATGCGCTGTCCCTTGCCGACGGTGAGCAGGCTGTCGATGGTGCGCACGCCCAGACTGATGGCGTCGGTAATGCGCCTGCGGGCAAGCGCGTTCGGTGGCTGGCGGTGGACAGGGTAAAGCACCTCGCTGAATACGGCTGGGCCTCCATCCATCGGTCTGCCCAGCCCGTCCAGCACTCGCCCCAGCAGAAGGTCCCCCACGGGCACTTTATGCACCATTCCTGTAGCCACCACCAGACTGCCGGGCGTGATGCCCTCCATCTCGCCCAAAGGCATCAGTAGCACGCGGTTCTGGCGAAAACCGACCACCTCCGCAAAGATTGGCGGGCGCGTACGCTGGAAGTGAATCTCGCAGACCTCTCCCACCCGCGCGGCAGGCCCGACGCTCTCAATCACGAGACCAATCACTTGCTGTACCCGACCGTGTACCTTGATGGGGTCCAGCAGGCGCAGACGCTCCCTCGCCTCCGAGAGATCGGGCGGCGAAAGAGGTGGCAGGTTGATTAGTGTGTCTGGCACGGTTGCCCTCACCCCCGTCCCCTCTCCCACGCTGCGGGAGAGGGGTGTGTTTGCCCTCTTCCCCCCGCAGGGACAACGGGTGCGGCAGGCAGGTTTTCAACGGCTCGGCGGAAGCGCTCCCTCCCTGCGACGTTACCTTAAGCTGCCTGCTTGTTCTCGCGCAACGCCTTCTCCACCGACTGCATCTGCGTGCGCAGTGAGGCATCGATGGTTCCGCCAGGTGTTTCAATGATGCAGCCTCCACCACCCACGCGCTGGTCGTCTACAATCTCGATGTGCCGCACCCCATCGCAGACCGCGAGAAAATCGTTGCGGTGCTCTCGGGCGATTTGCAGGTCTTCGGGATGCACACGGATGCGCACTTGCTCGGTATCCGCGACTCGCCGCAGGGCATGTTTGATGATGGACAGGGTGGCTTCCCGCCGCGCCTGAATCTCCTCGCGCAACACCTTGCGGGCAATATCCAGCACCAGTTCGATAACCTGCGGCTCCATCTCCTCCCACAGCCGCTGCCGTTCGGCTAGCAGCGCGTCCACCAGCTTCTGCACCTCTGCCTGCAAGTTCGCTATCGCCTGCTGGTAATCGCGGCGTCCCTCTTCCCGCCCTATTTGCAAACCGTCTTCATAGCCTTTGCGCACGGCATCCTGCCGCATCTGGTCTGCTTGCTGTTGTGCTTCCACAAGCACGCGGCGCGCCTCTGCCAGCAGTTCCTCAGGGGTCGGTCCAGCGGGTTGTGGTGGTTCCTGTACCTCTGCAGTCGGCGGGGGCACGTGCAGGGGCTTGCCCACCCAGCGGGTAAAGCGCCCAATCTGGTCGCCTTTGATTACCTGCACGCGCATCGCTTACACCACCATCTCTTCTGCGCCGCCACCCCGCGCGATAACGATTTCGCCCGCTTCCTCCATGCGTCGGATAATCGCCACGATGCGCTGCTGCGCCTCTTCCACGTTGCGCAGGCGGACGGGGCCCATGAACTCCATATCTTCTTTGAGTATGTTGGCAGCGCGCTCGGACATGTTCTTGAAGATGCGCTGCTGTACTTCCTCGCTGCAGCCCTTCAGCGCGAGCGCGAGCTCCTTCATATCCACTTCCTTGAGCACCGCCTGGATGGATCGGTCGTCCAGCTGCACGATGTCATCGAACACGAACATCATCTTCTTGACCTCTTCCGCCAGTTCGGGGTTCGTCTCGGACAGGCTGTCTAGGATCATGCGCTCGCTCGTTCGGTCGACCCAGTTCAGCAGCTCGACCAGTGCTTTCACCCCGCCCGCCGTGGTGAAGTCCTGAGAAATTACCGAAGAGAGCTTACGTTCCAACACCCTCTCTACTTCTCGGATAACATCGGGCGGTGTACGGTCCATGATGGCGATGCGGTGCGCAACGTCAGCGCGCAGTTCAGGCGGCAGACCCTGCAACACCTGTGCCGCCTGATTGGGGGGCAGGTACGCCAAAATCAGCGCGATGGTCTGGGGATGCTCATCCTGGATAAAGTTCAACAGCTGGCTGGGGTCGGTCTTTTTCACGAAGTCGAAGGGTACAATCTGCATCGCTTGAATCACGCGGGTGATGAGCTGATTTGCCTTCTCTGAACCGAAGGCGTTCTCCAGCACCTGTCGCGCGTGTTGTAGGCCGCCTTCCGCGATGTACTCCTGAGCCACACACAGTTCGTGAAACTCTGCGATGACCGCTTCGCGCACTTCGGGCGCGATTTTGCCCATCCGCGCAATTTCCAGCGTGATTTGCTCCACTTCCTCCTCGTTCAGGTGGCGCAACACTTTGCCTGCCACGTTGGGCCCCATCGCGACAATCATGATAGCTGCCTTTTGGCGATGAGTGAGTGAGGGCGTTACTGTTCGGGTCGCCATTATCGCTCATCCTCCGCTAACCAGCCTTTAATCAGCATGGCTACCTTTTCGGGCTTCTGGTCTGCCAGACGAATGACGCTTTCCAGATTCACTTCCACGCGCTCACGGATGGGCGTGATCTCCACATTTTCCTCGTCCAGTTCGTTGTCGACGCTTGTCTTTGCCGTGAATGCTTTGGCAGTGGCAGACAGGTCGCCTTCATCGCCCGCCGCACCTATCTCCTCAGGCACCTCGCCACCTGGCAGCGACATCACGACCCCTTCCGGAGTCTGTGCCACGCGCGCCGGTCGAAACGCCTTCGCCAGTAACAGTAGCACGATGAGCAGCATCAACAGCGGCAGGTATCTCAGGGCGGTGTCCATCAGCTGGCGGCTGGCAAACTGCTTGCGGGCAGCTTCGGCTTCCTTCGCCAGCGTGTTGTCGAAGGGGATGCTCTCCACAATCACGCGGAAACGGCGGTTCGGGTCGGTCTGCTCGGCGCCCACCGCTCCCTCCAGGAAGGCGCGCACCTTCTCCACCTGCTCCTGCGGCACCGAGGCGTCAATCATCGCCGCCACCGACATGCGCACCACCCTGCCCGGTGTCTTCACCCGATGGATGGTGCTCTGTCCCACCTCATAGTTGGTAGTAGTGGAAGAGTGTTTGTATTCGCCAGGGGTACCTGCGGGCGCGGTCGGGTAGGTGGGTGTTCCTGCGGCACCACCAGCCCCGCGCGGCGCAGCCCCGCGCACGGTCTCCTCAGTGCGGGTTTCACTGATAGCGATGCCCTGTCCGTCCGCACCGGTCTCAATCTGCTTCTGATTCACCTCTTCGCGGTCGAGGTCCAATTCGGCAGTCACGGTGAGCCGCGACTTGCCCGGACCGAGCACGGCGTCAAGCTGCTGTTGCAACTGTCGCTGCACGGACTCTGCGTAGGCGCGTTCTAATTCCAGCTTGTTGCTCGCCACGCCGGGTGCCATGTCCGACGCCTGAGAACCGTCCCAGAGCAGGTTGGCGTACTCATCCACGACTGAGACGTTCTCTGGAGATAGCCCTGCCACGCTGCGCGAGACAAGAAACACGATGGAAGCAATCTGCTCACGGGTCAGTTGCTGTCCCGGCTTCAGGTCGACCATGACGCTTGCCTTTGCGGGTTTCTTCTCGCCCACGAAGGGGGAATCGATAGCGGGGGTGATATGCACGCGCGCGCCCGCCACCGGCTGCAGGCGAGAGATTGTGTTTTGCAGTGATTCTTCGTGCGCGATGCGGGTGGTCTCCTGTTCCACTGTCTGTGTGGTGCCAAAGCCCAGTTTCTCCAGACGGCTGTAGCCCAGCGTGCCCTGATTGGGCAGTCCTTCTGCTGCCAGCGATAGCAGCATCTCATCGCGCCGGTCTGCAGGCACCTCGATAGTACTTCCGCCTGCCGACAGGCGATAGGGCACCTTTGCCTGCTTCAGCCTCGCCACGATAGCCCCCGAATCCGAAGGCGACAAGCCGGTATACAGCACATCCCATTCGGGCTGAGTCGCCCAAAAGGAGAGGGCTATCATCACCACCACCAGCCCCGCCGTCGACGCGACAGCGATCAGACGGGTCTGGCGGTCACTGGATTGCCACCACTCGCGAACGCGCTCTAACATTGGTTATACCTGCATCCGCATGATTTCCTGATACGCCTCGATGACCCTGTTGCGCACCTGCACCGCTAACTGCAGTGCGACGGAAGCCTCTTCCGCCGTCGTCACCACGCGCACGAGGTCATCGGTCTCGCCAGCAGCAAATTGTCGAGTGAGCTGGGCGGAATCGAGCTGCATCTGGTTTATCTTGTCGAAGACGCCCTTCAGCGTTTCCGCAAAGGAAGGGGCATCGTAGCGATTATGGAGCGGGGAGGTGTCGGTCAGGGCTCCTACGGTGCCTGGCAGGACAGTGTTCAACCGAATATCCATCGTTCATCCCCTCCTTATGCGTTCCTGCCGATGTCCAGGGTGCGCAGCGCCATCTGTTTGGCTGCGTTCATGGCAGTGACGTTCGCCTCGTAGGCGCGGGTGGCGGTGATCATATCTACCATTTCGGTGACCACGTTCACGTTGGGCATCAGCACATAGCCGTCGGCATCAGCGTCGGGATGTCCTGGATTGTACACGCGCTGCGGTGGAGACGTATCCTCCGCAATGGCTGCGACGCGCACGCCTCCCCTCCCCATCCGAGAGGCGTTCTGAATACCCAGCAGGTCGGCAAAGCCGCTAGGGCGTTCCTCCAGCACCGCCACCTTGCGCCGGTAGGGACCGCCCGCCGCCGTGCGCGTGGTGTTGACGTTCGCCAGATTGTCGGCAATGACGTCTAGGCGCAACCGTTCGGCGGTCAATCCCGACGCGCTGATGCGTAGCGAGTTAAACAGGCTCATGGCTTACCTCCCTCCTCCGCCTGTGATGACCAGTTTCAGGCTCTGGTAACGTCCGGTAATCAGCTGGCTAAGTGCCTGAAAGCGTATCTGGTTCTCCGCGAGCTGAGCCATTTCATAGTCGATATCGACGGTATTTCCATCGGGACGCATCGGTGCCTCTTCGTCAGGGGCTACCTGCGGGTTCGCCAGCAAGGAAGGCGGCGCGGCATAGTGTCGTGGGCTCGTCGTGCGCAAACGGGTTGTTTGTGCAGCTCTCAACAACTCCTCAAAGGAGACGTCGATCCGGCGATAACCGGGCGTGTTCACGTTGGCAATGTTGTGCGCGATGGCCTCATGCCGAAGGGCACTCGCATGAAGCGCCTGCTTCAGCAAGGGATAATGCCCGCCAAACAGTTTATCCATCATCGGTTTGCCTCCTCAAAACAGCCCGCAGTATTCGTTTCCATCGGCTTTCATCGGTTGTGGTATTCTTCCACACCTGTTCCAGTTCTACTTTTGCGCCCCGCAGCAGCGCGCGAGGCACACCGGTCGTCAGCATTTGCGCCACATGCCGTCCGTGCGTACGGCGAATCAGCTCAGCCGCCTCGCCCATGTCGCAGCGGCGGTGGGTGACGCCATGGCAGTCCGAAGCCACCACACTCACCAGCCGTCGTTCCATCAGCTCGTAGGCGCATCGCGCCACTGCTGGCGAAGTCCTGCCTGGTATAAGCGAGCTGGTGGTCAACTGCAGGTGCACACCCATCTGCACCAGACCTTCCAGCAACGGCAGGTTGCGTTGCAGGGCGGGTATGCGCTCCGGGTGCGCCAGCACCACCGTCCAGCCCGAGTCCAGCATCGCTTTGATGACCCCCTGACCGAAGGCAGGCCAGTCCTCCCACAGCGGCTCCACAAGCACCACGCGCGTCCCCTCACCCAGCGACATCCACTCATCGCTCTCCAACCGTCGCAGCAAGTCGGGAGCAATGGGGATTTCGCAGCCGGGCATTACCTCTAACGGCACGCCCTTCGCCCGCAGCAGGACGTTCAGTTGCTCTACCCCTTCGCGAATCTGTGCCGCGCCAAGGGCAGGACGGTCACCCCAGTAGAGATGTGGGGTAGCCACCATTGTCGTCACGCCCTGCGCAGCGGCATCTTCCGCAAGGTGTAGCGCCTCGCCCAGGTCAGGGACACCGTCATCAACGCCGGGGAGAATGTGGGTGTGGATATCTATCATGGAAGGCTAACGGCGGAAAACGGAGTAGACCGCCACCAAAGTGCCCACTATCGCCGTCCATTCATAGTTGGGTCGAGGGCGCGAGGGCACAATCACCACATCGGACGGCTCCAGCGGGAAGCGCGCACCCTGTGGCGTGGTGGCGTTGACCTGCAGGAACCGGTCGCCGCGGTTCACCGCGATACGGTCCAGACGAGCCTCCCTGGTGGGACCTCCTGCGGCGGTGAGTGCATCCATCAGCGTTTCACAGCGCCCCTTCTGCCAGCCGTATGCCCCAGCCTGTGCGACCTCGCCAATGATGAACAGGGTGTTCTCGCGTTCGGGCACGCGGATGGTCATGCCTGCCTGCAACGGTCGCTGTCGCACGCTCGCATCGAGCAGGTCGACCACCTCCACCTTTTCGCCCACCTGAACCTCGGCGCGAGACGGGTCTCCGAATGTCAAGGTGCCTCCGGCGGTCGCCAGTGCCTCTTCCAGGCTTCGCAATGTGCCTACAGGATACACTCCCGGACGTGCTACCGCACCGGTGATGGTGAAGGTGGCTTCGGTCACAATCAGGTTATCGCCCGGCTGAAGCACAAAGCGTACCGCCGAATCCTCTCGTGAGAGATTATCGGTAAATCTCACGGAGAACTTTACGTCTTGCGCCCCATACCTGCGGATGACGGTGATGCGGTCGCGGTCGGCGTTCGGGGAGAACCCTTCAGCCAGCGCGATAGCCTCCGCCACGGTCAGGCCCGGTTGCAGCGGGTAGGCTCCGGGGCGACCCACAGCGCCCAGCACGAAAACCTGATGCTGTGCGAAAGATTTGACGATGACGCTCACGCGCGGATTCTTGACCCAGCGGGAAAGGGAGGTAGTGATCATCTGTGCCAGCGCATCTGGGGTCGCTCCCTGCGCACGTAATTCTCCCACTACCGGCAGTGAGATGTTGCCATCGGGGCGTACGATGACCGTGCGCGACAGGTCTTCGTAGCCCCAAACCGCCACTTCCAGCGTGTCGCCGGGGCTGATACGGTAATCGTCGGCACCTGCCATCGCCCACGATGACAGCAGGAACAGAATACCGAGCAGCAGGGCATATCTGGCCCCCATGGCTGACTACACCTCTTCTTCCTCTTCTTCCGCTCCCTTTTCTTCTTCTTGAGCCAGCTCCTCCAGCGAGGTGGTTTCCAAACCTTCCTCGCGCTCGATAACATCCATATCCTCGACAGGCTCATCGGTCAGAGGGGGCAGGTCGTCCAGAACCACCACTGGCGTGCGGTGTTTGGTGCGACACTCCTCGCAGGTGAACTTCACCTTCACTCCAGCCAGCCAGGAAGGGATTTTCTCCAGAGGCTTGCCGCAGTCCACACAGGTCACCACACTCATTTGAGAGACTCCTCCTTCTGTTTCGAAGATTGCTCCTGCTCCTTCATCTTGTGCTCGTAATGCCGTACCGAGAGGATGGCGTTCACCACCATCAGGATGGCAGCAGCGAAGTACAGCCAGGGTAGCAAGGGGTCATGCGGCTGACCGGGGTCGCGAATGGCATCCGCCCCATATACCAGTCCCAGCGCCCCAATCAGAAACAACAGCACTGCCAGACCGGTGAAGCTGTTCAGAAACTTCCACACGAGATGAAGCCTCCATGAACTTAGTAGCATACTAATTGTACCCGCTTAGCCCGGCTTATTTTCACCACCAGGCGGGCGCAACCCTTCTTGACCTTCCGCTGGGTACTCTGGTATCACTTGCAGGGCAAATGGCACAGGAAAGGGCTCGTCGGCGGCGAATCGGAAGGCAAATACCGTTTTGAGGAGCATGTGGAGATGGATGACTTCGTTTTCCTGCGCAGGAGTTTACTGAAAGGCATCGGTTCGCTGGCGGCACTGACCGCTTTCACTGAGGGGGCAGGTATACATATAGCCCGGGCAAGCGTTCCACCAGAGGAAGAGCCCCAAGGCGTGCTGAACGTGCGGGACTTTGGCGCGAAGGGCGATGGCAAAAGCGACGACACAGAAGCCTTCCAGAAAGCCATCGATGCCGCGCACGCGATGGGCGGAAATATCGTGTTCGTTCCGCGCGGGGACTACCTGATTGCAGGCACGCTGGAGGTGCGCGAGAATGTGGTGCTGGAGGGCGTGTTTCGCGGACCCACGATGCAATCGCATCTTAAGGGAAGCACCCTGCTGGCGGTGGCGGGCAAGGGGCAGATAGACGGCACGCCGTTCATCACTCTGCGCCAGAACGGTACCCTGCACGGCATCACTATCTTCTATCCTGAACAGGTGCAGCAAGACCCGCCGCATCCCTATCCCTGGACGATTCGGGGCATCGGCGATAACTGCACGCTGGTAGACGTGCTACTCGTGAACCCCTATCAGGGCATCGACTTCGGTACGTTCCCCGCAGGCAGGCACTTCATCCGCAACGTGGGCATGCAGGCGCTGTACCGCGGGCTGTACATCGACCAGTGCTACGACATCGGCAGGGTGGAGAACCTGCACATCTGGCCCTTCTGGGAGGTGTGGCAGACCCCACTCAAGCAGTTCATCGAGCGCGAAGGCATCGCCTTCATCATCGGGCGCACCGACTGGGAGTACATGAGTAACTGCTTCTGCATCGGCTACAAAATCGGCTTTCAGTTCATCCGCACCAAGGCAGGCTCGGCAAACGTGTTGCTGACGCAATGCGGTTCCGACGTAGGTCCCATCGCGGTGCGGGTGGAACACGTCATGGAACACGCAGGCATCTCCTTCGTGAACGGTCAGTTCATGGCAGGCATCGAGATCGAAGAGACCAACCCAGGGCCAGTCAAGTTCACCGCCTGCGGCTTCTGGGGTGTAGATACCACCGAAAGCCACGCGGTGTTGAAGGGCAGAGGGCATACCTTCTTCAACGGTTGCCATTTCAACGGCTGGGACCGGAAGAAGACGGGTGCGCCCTGCATCGACGCGCAACGAGGTGGCATCACCGTCATCGGCTGTGACTTTATGGACAGGGGCAAAACGCACATCCGGTTGGGCTCCGGCATAGACTGCGCCATTGTGACGGGCAACCGCTTTCGTGGGCAGGAGGGCATCGTCAACGAAGCGGGCGACAAAGCACAGATAGGGATGAACGTGGTGACACCTTAGGCGGTCTGTTACTCCGCGCGGATCACTTCTTCCCAGTCGTACACGCCGACGACGCGCTGTCCCGGGTGTACGATGAGGAAATCGTCATCCCATTCGCCGTGAATCAGCTTGCGCAACAGTCGGCTGCTGCCTTCCAGCACCACGAGTTCTTTGCCTTCCGCCTCGGCGAGGGCGCGGCAACGCTCCAGCGCGTTCAGGTGCCGGGTCTCGGGCAGGTCGATGAACACCACCCGGTTGCCTTCGGCGGCTTTCATGCTTGTGTAAAGCGTCTCGAAGATGTATCTGCCGTTCTCTTCGCCGTAGCGGGCGATATACTCTTCCAGAGTAGCATACAGCCCGGTCGCGCTGCTCAGCGTCGATTCGCGGGTGTAGGCTCCGTCGCGCTCCATGTAGCCCAGCGCGCTAAAAGGGGTGCTGGGCGCATCCGCGAAGTGCTGGCGGAACTTCTCGCGCGAGCCGAGAAACAGGGTACAGCAATCGTGTGCTCTGGGGATGACCAGCCGCGTGCGGCGCGCTGTGAGATTCAGCGTGGAGTTGCCGCACAAGCCATATCCCAGCAGGATCGCCTCGTAGGGGCGCGGTGAGGCTTCCGCTTCGTCGATGCGCGACTGGATGAGCGCACGCAACGTCTCGCTGTTGTCATGCGCGCCTTTCGGGGTAAACTCCAGGTCGATCGTGTGCGGGCTATCTGCCACGTGACGACAGACCTCGCGGGTAAGCACCTCGCAGGCAATCAGTTTCAGGTACACCGGTTTCCTCCCAAACACGCTCCTCTGCCTATTGTACCGTGTTAGGGCAGTGTTGTCAAAGGATGCAGGGAAACGCCAGATGTCGGTATAATAGCGGTAATGGTAATCTTATCTCACCTTCGGCACACGAAGGGGGCATAGTCGTATGTCCACCCGTATTCGCAAACCGGAACCGGTCTCTCCGGTGGTCATCAGCCGGCGGGTATATGACATCGTGGGTATCGTGCTGTTCACGCTCGGCGCGGTGGTGCTGGTGAGCCTGACCACCGCCGAGAACGGCTACCTGGGGCAGTGGCTGAGCGAGTTACTGCGTCGGCTGGCAGGGCTTGGGGCATTTGCCGTGCCGCTGTTGCTGATGCTGCTGGGCACGTTATTCCTCATTGGCTACGAGCGTTTCTCCTTCACCAACACCTCGTGGGGCGCGGTGCTGTTGTTCCTCACGTTTACGGGATGGGCGCACGCGCTGCGCGTGCCCTTCGAGCGCAATTTCGCTGCCGAAAGCCTGCGTGTGGGTGGCGGCTACATCGGCGGCGTGATAGTCTATGCCGTGCACTCGTTACTCAATCTGGCGGCGGTGTATATTGTGCTGACGGCTCTCACCATCATCGCGGTGCTGCTGATTGTGGACTTGCCGTTTGTGGACATCGCCCGGCGCACGATCGCGGGCTGGGTCAAGGGCTTTCAGCTGGCGCAGCAGGGCGCGCGTACGGTGAAGGAGAAGGGAGCGGCGATTCGCAGTGCACGGGCGGCACGAAAAGCGGGCAAAGAGGATGTGAAGCGTACGCTGGCGAGCAGCGACAATCGCGCCGTGGCGCAGGCACCTGCTCCCGCCAAAGAGGCTCCCAAGCGCAGCCCCAACCTGATAGAAGCGGTACAGCAACGGCTCGCTCGCGAGGCTACCCCGGCGGATGAAGAGATGACAGCAGTCGCGCCGGTGAACGGGGAGGTGGGGGAAGAGTATGAGTACCCGCCCCTGTCGTTGCTGAAGGAACCCGCGCCGCCCCCCAAGCGGATTCAGGCGGAGCTCTCCGAAAAAATCCGCATCCTCGAGCAGACTCTGGACGAGTTCGGCATCGGCGCGAACGTGGTGGAAATCGCACACGGGCCCACCGTCACCCGCTACGAGGTGCAGCTGGCGCCCGGCATCAAGGTCAGCAAAATCGTCAGCCTGGCGGACAATCTAGCGATGGCGCTGGCAGCCATCGACGTGCGCGTGGAGGCGCCCATTCCAGGCAAATCTGCCATCGGCGTGGAAGTGCCCAACGATAACCCGCGTATTGTCACCCTGCGGGAGGTGATCGATACCGACGAGTTCCGCAATGCCCCTTCGCTGCTCACCTTCGCTCTGGGTAAGGATGTGGGCAACGAGAACCGCTATGCCGACCTCGCCAAGATGCCGCACCTGCTCATCGGAGGGGCGACCAACTCCGGTAAGAGCATGTGTTTGAACGCGCTGATTGCCAGCATCCTGTATCGCGCCACGCCCCGCGAGGTGAAGTTCATCATGATCGACCCCAAGCGGGTGGAGCTCTCGCTGTTTGACGGCATCCCGCACCTGATGTGCCCGGTGGTGAAGGACGTCAAGCAGGCATCAGGCATCCTGCGCGCTGCCATTAAGGAGATGGAACGGCGGTATGACCTCTTCTCACGCACCGGCGTGCGCAACATCGACGGCTACAACTCGCGCGTGGGCGAGGAGGAGAAAATGCCCTACGTGGTGATTGTGGTGGATGAGCTGGCAGACCTGATGATGCAGGCGGCGGCGGAAGTGGAAACCTCTATCTGCCGGCTGGCTCAGCTGGCACGGGCGACGGGTATCCATCTGGTCATCGCCACACAGCGCCCCTCGGTGGACGTTATCACGGGTACCATCAAGGCGAACATCTCCTCGCGTATCGCGTTTGCGGTCTCCTCGCAGGTGGATAGCCGCACCATTCTGGACATGGCGGGCGCGGAACGGCTCATCGGGCGGGGGGATATGCTGTTCCTGCCCATCGACGCCTCCAAGCCCACGCGCATTCAGGGGTGCTACATCAGTGAGCAAGAGGTGGAGGCACTGGTCAAGTTCCTGAAACAGCAGGGCGTGCCCGAATACACGCTGACCCCCATCGACAGCGGCTTCAGCACGCGCGACGACATCGAAGAGGAAGACGAAGACGAGCTCTTCGAGCCGGCGGTGCGCCTCGTGGTGATGAACGGTCATGCCTCCACCAGTCTACTACAGCGACGGTTCAAAATCGGCTACACCCGCGCCGCACGGCTGATCGACATGATGGAACAGCGAGGCATCGTCGGACCGCTGGACGGCGCGAAACCCCGCGAGATACTCATCACCCGCGATGAGATGGAAGCCATGTTCCAGCGCGAACCGTAGCCGATGGCGCTCCACGATGCCCAGGTTCCTGCAGTTAAACGGCTCGCTAACGCTGCGGCGCACCCATCATCAGCCACACCCCGCACACCACCATTGCCGCAGAAACGGTCACCGGCAGCCACACGGGACCAACCCATGGCACCGGTATCAAAAACAGCACATCCAGAGTCTTCAGCGACTCGGGCCAGCGAATCAGCACCTTCAGGAACACGTAGTAGAAGATGTCCCACACGCCGAAAGCCAGCAGGAACACCCCCAGCATCTGCAACGGGGTGCTTCCCACCAGCAGAGCCAGGGTGGCAAGCATGACGATGGTGGCAGCCTCGCGCCCCATCTCGGTACGCAACATGCTCGGGGGCATCCTGTTCTCGAACTCGGGAATGCGGGTGAAGCGTATCGGGAGCGCGCCCAGCTTCACCGGCACAGGGAAGCCGTCGGGGTAATACAGCGCACGCAGGTACACCACCACCGCCGCCTCCACGTAGCCCATCGCGATGGCGAACAGCGTCACCAGCAGTACCTGGGGCACAGGGATCACCTCCTCAGCGTGGCGATGGCGTAGCAGGCGATGCCTTCCTCGCGCCCGATGAAGCCCATGCGCTCGCTGGTGGTGGCTTTGATGTTCACCCGGTCCACGTCCACCTGCAGCACCGAGGCGATTCGCTCGCGCATGGCGGGCACGTGGGGGCGCAGGCGGGGCGTCTCCGCCAACACCGTTACGTCCACGTTCACTAGGACCCAGCCGTGTTCCCGAACCTGCGCCCACGCAAGGCGCAACAGCTCCGCACTGTCGGCGTCGCGGTAGGCGGCGTCGGTGTCGGGGAAGTGCGTGCCGATGTCGTCCATCCCCGCCGCGCCCAGCAGGGCATCGGTAATGGCGTGAAGTACCACATCGGCGTCGGAGTGCCCGGCTAACCCCCGCGGCGCAGGGATGTGTATTCCTCCAAGCATCAGCCGTCGCCCCTCGGCAAAGGGGTGCACGTCGTAACCGAAGCCGGTGCGTGTTTCGCCGCCCTCCAACAGTATCGCCTCCAGCCGTGCAAGGTCTTCGGGGTAGGTCAACTTGATGTTGCGCGGGTCGCCCGGCACCACGTTCACCGGATAAAAACGCTCCACCAGCATCGCATCATCCGTCGGTGCGCCCTCGCGAAAGTCGTAACGCTCGTATGCCTCGCGCAGGATGTCCACCGCGAAACCCTGCGGCGTCTGCACCGTCATCAGCTGCCATGTTTCGCCGCCGGCGTGCCTGCCGCGGGGGAGGGTCTGCTGCACCACGCGCGCGGCGTTGACCCATTTGACGGTATCGGGTATGCGCAGGGCGGGGATGGCGGCACCGGTTTGGCGGGTGGTGTGCAGCACGCGGGAGATGAGCTCCGCCGACACCGCTGCCCGCGCCGCATCGTGCACCAGCACCCACCTGTCCTCATCGGGAACCGCCTCGAGCCCCCGCTGCACCGATCCCCACCGCTCGCGCCCACCCCGCACCACGGCTATCACTTTGTCGAACGACGCCGCCTGCTCGCGCAAGCGGGGCAGGTCTTGCTCCCTGCCCACCAGCACGATGCGGTCTACCTCAGGATGCTCCTGGAAGGCGCGAACCGCCCACCTCCACACGGGCACGCCACCCACCAGCGACCACACCTTGCCCCCGGCGCGCCCGAACCGCTCGCCCCTGCCAGCCGCCAGTATCAGGGCGCAGGTGCCTTCCACGCACACCACTTCCTACCGCCGCCGACGCAGACGCGCCGCCGGCAAGCGCAGACTGGCGCGGTCCGCCCATTCGCTCGGTTCGCCGTCCGAAGCCTTCAAGCTGGCGAAAATCATCTTGCCCGCCACCGTCTGCAGCACGCTGGTCACCAGCACGTCCACATCCTGCTCGATGTAGTCGCGCCCGCCCTCCACCACAATCATCGTGCCGTCGTCCATGTAGCCCACGCCCTGATTGGGCTGGTTGCCCTCCTTAATGATGCGCACCCGCATCTCCTCGCCGGGCAACACCACCGGCTTGAGGGCGTTCGCCAGCTCGTTCACGTTCAACACCGGCACGCCCTCCAGCTCGGCGACCTTGTTCAGGTTGAAATCGTTCGTCACTATCACGCCGTTGATGCTCTTGGCGAGGCTCACCAGCCGCTTGTCCACCGGCTCGTTGGGGTCTGCCATGTCGTCGTAGGTGCGCACCTCCAGATGCCGCTCTTTCTGCATCTGGTTGAGGATGTCCAGCCCGCGCCTGCCCCGCGCGCGACGCAGCGAGTCCGACGAGTCGGCGATATGCTGCAGTTCGTCAATAACGAAGCCAGGCACGTAGATGGGCCCCTCGATAAAGCCCGTGCGGCAGATGTCCGCAATGCGCCCGTCGATAATCACGTTGGTGTCCAGAATCTTGATTCGGGGCGTCCCGCCGTCCGACTCGCCGTCCGTTGGCGGAAGCACCACACGCAGTTCTTTCATGCTCAACACCGCCACCGTGCTGAGATACACAAAGGTGATGCCCACCACCAGCGTGAGCGGAATACCAATCAGCCCGTAGCGGCTGAACAGCACAGCAAAGGGCACGGTCAACAGCACGCCAAACGTGCCCCCAACGGTCAGGGCGATTTTCTCGCGGGTGGACGCGCTCTCAATCTGCTTCTGCACGTTCAGCACGAAGCGGAATATCTCCGAGCTGAGGATGACGCCAATCAAGCCGCCCACCACCGTCAGCGCAACCCGCACGGTGAGCTGAAAGTTACGGTCGTCCAGAATGTTGGGGGTGTCGGCTTGACCTGCGCCCATAGGCAGCAGTCGCCTCAACGTATCGATAAACCACGGCGTGGACTGATACCCCACCACCAGACCGAGGATGATGAGCAGCACGGTCAACGTCCAGCGAAAGGAACGCGCGGACATGGTAGTAATGCCTCCTTGAAAGGGAATAATGAGTGCTTACCTTACTCGTTTCTACCTTCGGGGGGCTTTTTCCTGCCCGCGTGTGGGGTGCGATGGAGTGCAGTTACTCCTCGACTTGCCACTGGCGCATAATCTGCTGTTCTACCCCCAGTTGCTGCAGCACCCGCGCCACGACGGTATCCACCAGCTCCTCCACCGTGCGCGGACGATGGTAAAACGCGGGCGCCGCGGGCAGCACTACTGCACCCGCCTCCGTGAGCGCAGTGAGCGTGCGCAGGTGAATCAGGTTCAACGGCGTCTCCCGCACCACCAGTATCAGCTTCCGCCTTTCCTTCAGGCAAACGTCCGCCGCCCGCGTGAGTAGGTCGTCCGAGACGCCGTGCGCGATGCGTCCTGCAGTGCCCATCGAGCAGGGGATAATCACCATGCCATCGTGCCGAAACGAACCGCTGGCGGGCGGAGTGAAATAGTCCCTCGGATTCAAGAACACGATGTTGGGATAATCCCGACCCAACAGGCTTTGGGCGCAAAGGCTTTCAGGCTGAACATCCAAACCCAGCTCCGTCCGCGCGACGGATAGCGCGTGCTGCGAAGCGATGACCAGCAGTTGCTCGAAGTGCTGAGCCGCGTACTGCAGGAAGCGCACCGCGTACATCGCGCCGCTAGCCCCCGTGATGCCGACCACCAGTTTTCCCGTCAAACCGTGCCTCCTGTTTGCTGCGATGTCCCTGACCTTTCGTCACCCTGAGCGTCAGCGAAGGGTCTCCGACATTCTTCGCCCTGCTCAGACTCACAGAATATATCCCTTCAAGTTACCAGTCGTCAGACGGTCTTTGAGCCGCGCACCGTCCAGTAAGATTATACCCCTGCGATTTTGCGCAAAATAGCGTTATTTGCTGACACTAGATTTCCGCGAACCCCAATTGATCACGCTCCAAGCGTGAGGTTCGCGGAAGGCGATGTAAGCCAGATTACTTGACACATACGCAAAAAGCCTGTATAATAGCAATTGAAGTTGTGCGCTGCACGGTTCAACGCCTCTGTTTAGCGGAAAAACTAGACAGCTGTGTTGAATTTAGTGCGGTTGTACGGCGTTGCACCCGTCCTCCGGGACGGGTGAGGATTGAAACGAGTGGGGCTGGACGCTCAGTCCGTACCTCGCGCGTTGCACCCGTCCTCCGGGACGGGTGAGGATTGAAACGGGGATGGCTACCCGCCTCCCCTACCGACGGTTGCAGTTGCACCCGTCCTCCGGGACGGGTGAGGATTGAAACCGCATCCTTGCCTCCTAGCAAAAACGCGGCGAGCCGTGTTGCACCCGTCCTCCGGGACGGGTGAGGATTGAAACTCGGTATCGGGTTTGTGGGCAATTCGGTGGTTGCATGTTGCACCCGTCCTCCGGGACGGGTGAGGATTGAAACGCGGGTTTATCGGGCCTCGCACCATTACGTTTCAGGGTTGCACCCGTCCTCCGGGACGGGTGAGGATTGAAACCTTGCGCTCTTCCTTGATTTCCTGAATCAGTGTCATGTTGCACCCGTCCTCCGGGACGGGTGAGGATTGAAACCAATCTGCTTTGCCAAAGGGTTTACAGCGGTGGTCGTTGCACCCGTCCTCCGGGACGGGTGAGGATTGAAACTCACAATGCTTGACGAACTCGGTCCACGCAACGCGTTGCACCCGTCCTCCGGGACGGGTGAGGATTGAAACCTGATGCAGGCAGTCCATCCCACGATTGAGGTGCGTTGCACCCGTCCTCCGGGACGGGTGAGGATTGAAACTGTATAGCCAACCTTGCGCAGCTCGGCGTCGGTGCGTTGCACCCGTCCTCCGGGACGGGTGAGGATTGAAACATACCGAACCACCGCGTCGGCGGTCGCGTCGGTGGAGTTGCACCCGTCCTCCGGGACGGGTGAGGATTGAAACAGGGGGTGCTGTTTCATTCACCCAGTCAATAATTTGTTGCACCCGTCCTCCGGGACGGGTGAGGATTGAAACCTGGTGGATGTGGAGACTGGCGAAGCGTTGGACGCAGTTGCACCCGTCCTCCGGGACGGGTGAGGATTGAAACCTTTGACGGCGTATGGTGCATTTCCTTCACGGATTGGTTGCACCCGTCCTCCGGGACGGGTGAGGATTGAAACTGTACCTTCAACTGACTAGAACCACCGGTCGCCAGTTGCACCCGTCCTCCGGGACGGGTGAGGATTGAAACACGGCATGAGAGCATACGTTAATTCGGTCGGTACGAAGTTGCACCCGTCCTCCGGGACGGGTGAGGATTGAAACTGCCCGGGCGGCGCAAAGCCCTTCTTGGTGGGCGTTGCACCCGTCCTCCGGGACGGGTGAGGATTGAAACGCACATCTCTCCCGTCGTGGCATCCAACACTATGGTTGCACCCGTCCTCCGGGACGGGTGAGGATTGAAACCCCATGCAGATACCTGAGTTCTTTCTCAGTTGTTGCACCCGTCCTCCGGGACGGGTGAGGATTGAAACTGTACGCCGATGTGGAGAGCGGGCGTACGGCTCAGGTTGCACCCGTCCTCCGGGACGGGTGAGGATTGAAACGAGGCGCAGAGGGGCTTTTTGCGCAGGCGCGGTGCCGTTGCACCCGTCCTCCGGGACGGGTGAGGATTGAAACAACCTTCCACCCGTGTTGCTGAAGCAGTGTCAGCACGTTGCACCCGTCCTCCGGGACGGGTGAGGATTGAAACGGGATGTGGGCGAAGAGCCGACGCTTGCGCTCACGTTGCACCCGTCCTCCGGGACGGGTGAGGATTGAAACGACGAACCCAATCCAGATGTTATCGCTCCACAACGTTGCACCCGTCCTCCGGGACGGGTGAGGATTGAAACCAGACGCTGCCGATAAGGCTATGCCCAGCGGGTAAGTTGCACCCGTCCTCCGGGACGGGTGAGGATTGAAACCATACCTCCTCACATGAATGTTTGCACTAACGGCATCGTTGCACCCGTCCTCCGGGACGGGTGAGGATTGAAACCAGATTGTCCAGCTTCGGCGCACGTGCGGTCGTGGTTGCACCCGTCCTCCGGGACGGGTGAGGATTGAAACAGCCTTCGTTGCGCAGCAGTGCTTGCAAAGCCCTCGGTTGCACCCGTCCTCCGGGACGGGTGAGGATTGAAACTTGTGGTTTCTGGTGTCTCTATGTCAACCCTCGCGTTGCACCCGTCCTCCGGGACGGGTGAGGATTGAAACCCCGAAGCGGTGATTCAGCAGCAATCCGGTCATAAAGTTGCACCCGTCCTCCGGGACGGGTGAGGATTGAAACGGGTGCGCAGCAGTACGTAGCGCACTCCTGCCTGGGGGGTTGCACCCGTCCTCCGGGACGGGTGAGGATTGAAACTGGAGACATGCTGCGTCCACAGTACATGCAGAACATCGTTGCACCCGTCCTCCGGGACGGGTGAGGATTGAAACGCCGAACACAAATCCCAACAAGAATGCGCCTATGGTTGCACCCGTCCTCCGGGACGGGTGAGGATTGAAACTGCGAGCCGCTGTTGGTGAAGTACCCATGCACGAGGAGGTTGCACCCGTCCTCCGGGACGGGTGAGGATTGAAACAACGTGGTTCCAATTGTATTCCCCTGTCTGATGCGTGTTGCACCCGTCCTCCGGGACGGGTGAGGATTGAAACCCTGACGAGTGGCACAGCCGGTTCGGTGCGCCGCGTTGCACCCGTCCTCCGGGACGGGTGAGGATTGAAACCATTGCGCGGTATCACTCCTCCCGCTGTGATAATGTTGCACCCGTCCTCCGGGACGGGTGAGGATTGAAACTTCCAATCATGCCGCGCCATAGCATTGGGGGTATACAAGTTGCACCCGTCCTCCGGGACGGGTGAGGATTGAAACTCGCCAACAGGCTATTTCAGCATCGCTTTGGCTTCGGTTGCACCCGTCCTCCGGGACGGGTGAGGATTGAAACGCGCCCGGTGGGCAGCTTCGGCTATTTCTTGGATGGTTGCACCCGTCCTCCGGGACGGGTGAGGATTGAAACGTTGACTCTGAAACTACCGTTGTTGCGATGTAAGGTTGCACCCGTCCTCCGGGACGGGTGAGGATTGAAACGTCAAACAACTTTCGCACAGTGACAAATGTGAGGTTGCACCCGTCCTCCGGGACGGGTGAGGATTGAAACTCGTCCTGCGATAGACTCTCACCTTAAACTGCATAGGTTGCACCCGTCCTCCGGGACGGGTGAGGATTGAAACGATAAACGAGTGCCCCATGCGCTCATGGGCATACAGTTGCACCCGTCCTCCGGGACGGGTGAGGATTGAAACGGAATCCGCTCTGTACGAGATGATACAGATTTTGGTTGCACCCGTCCTCCGGGACGGGTGAGGATTGAAACCACCGGGCGATGCACCCGGATTAGCCCCGCATCTTCGTTGCACCCGTCCTCCGGGACGGGTGAGGATTGAAACATGCTCCGTAACCCAATCGCATACCGGTCACACGGTTGCACCCGTCCTCCGGGACGGGTGAGGATTGAAACACCAACGCGACCGGGCAACTGGTGGTGGCTATGCCGGTTGCACCCGTCCTCCGGGACGGGTGAGGATTGAAACTTCGTAAAGCGTCAGCGGCGCCCGGCCACTCCAGCAGTTGCACCCGTCCTCCGGGACGGGTGAGGATTGAAACCCCCGACGGCGGGGTTGTTTTTGGGGGGAGACCCGGTTGCACCCGTCCTCCGGGACGGGTGAGGATTGAAACTTTGTCATTTGAACCTCTCCACATCGTTGCCATATGTTGCACCCGTCCTCCGGGACGGGTGAGGATTGAAACGCTTAGTGCAGGAGTTTTCCCCGATGCTGTGGAGTTGCACCCGTCCTCCGGGACGGGTGAGGATTGAAACATCCCCGCCGCAAGCGAAGGCGCGGTTTTGGGAGGTAGTTGCACCCGTCCTCCGGGACGGGTGAGGATTGAAACAATGCTGGATAGAAGAAATAGCCGAAAAGCATTACGTTGCACCCGTCCTCCGGGACGGGTGAGGATTGAAACCACCACGAAGAGCCGGGAGCCCGGCGTGGGATACTGTTGCACCCGTCCTCCGGGACGGGTGAGGATTGAAACGCTCGCCGCGCGTCAAACGCAGATAAATTTCGAGTTGCACCCGTCCTCCGGGACGGGTGAGGATTGAAACGTGGAACCAGCACCGGTTGAGTTACCAGCACCGGTTGCACCCGTCCTCCGGGACGGGTGAGGATTGAAACCTGGCTTTGGTAACCAAGCTGTCGCAGGCGCGTAAAGTTGCACCCGTCCTCCGGGACGGGTGAGGATTGAAACCTGCTGTCAATGCAGGTTTAGTGGCGTACTGCATGTTGCACCCGTCCTCCGGGACGGGTGAGGATTGAAACATCACACTGGCCGCCGACGGTCGGGTGAATCTGGCGGGTTGCACCCGTCCTCCGGGACGGGTGAGGATTGAAACTTACGAGATGGTGGAGACGCTATGCCCCGGCAGAGTTGCACCCGTCCTCCGGGACGGGTGAGGATTGAAACGGGTTGGGTAGTTGGAGCGGCGACCAACGCGCATGTTGCACCCGTCCTCCGGGACGGGTGAGGATTGAAACGCTCGTCGCCTGCCGTTGCACGCCGGCCTCGTCGGTTGCACCCGTCCTCCGGGACGGGTGAGGATTGAAACGCTGGAGGCGAACGCATTCAGCCTGAGCAATCTCGTTGCACCCGTCCTCCGGGACGGGTGAGGATTGAAACTGGATTTGAGAGTGGATCCAGACGACGCCGTGTCGTTGCACCCGTCCTCCGGGACGGGTGAGGATTGAAACTGCCATCGGCGAACAAACTGTAAGGCGAATTACAGTTGCACCCGTCCTCCGGGACGGGTGAGGATTGAAACTCGTTGTGGTTGGCGATAGCACCGTGAGGGTAGAGTTGCACCCGTCCTCCGGGACGGGTGAGGATTGAAACAAGGCGCAACTGAAAACCACGAGCTTGCAGGCTGGTTGCACCCGTCCTTCGGGACGGGTGAGGATTGAAACAAGGGGTTTTCGGGGATTTTCCAAAAATTTTTTGAAGTTGCACCCGTCCTCCGGGACGGGTGAGGATTGAAACCGCTGGAGTCGATAGCACCTGCACCGCAGGAGACAGTTGCACCCGTCCTCCGGGACGGGTGAGGATTGAAACAAGCACGGCGCGTCATCAGCGAAGCTCTGGCGCAGGTTGCACCCGTCCTCCGGGACGGGTGAGGATTGAAACTGCCACCCGCCCATTCTCGATGCCATCGTGCCCCGTTGCACCCGTCCTTCGGGACGGGTGAGGATTGAAACCTGGAACGGGAACGCTGTAGGTACCAGCGTGGTGGTTGCACCCGTCCTCCGGGACGGGTGAGGATTGAAACTGCCCGGCACGCAGTTGGAGCAACGCGATAACGGCGTTGCACCCGTCCTCCGGGACGGGTGAGGATTGAAACCGCAGTGGTCAAAGCGTCATACACTTTGTCGCGGCCGTTGCACCCGTCCTCCGGGACGGGTGAGGATTGAAACGAAGGTGAGCAACTGCCGAATCCGTTCTTTGTTAGTTGCACCCGTCCTCCGGGACGGGTGAGGATTGAAACCCGCGTCCAGCGGCGGTATGCTCTCCGCCTCCTCAGGGCGTTGCACCCGTCCTCCGGGACGGGTGAGGATTGAAACCATTTGGACAGCAATAACAAGGAGGAGGTCCAGCAAGTTGCACCCGTCCTCCGGGACGGGTGAGGATTGAAACTCGCAGAACCCCGAAGACGTGGCTTTTGCTGTCGGTTGCACCCGTCCTCCGGGACGGGTGAGGATTGAAACTTCACCGGTGATTTGCGACAGCGTGGCTGTTGTGAGCGGTTGCACCCGTCCTCCGGGACGGGTGAGGATTGAAACGTGCTACCCGGCTTCCCGATGCTGGTTAGAAGCTGCCCGTTGCACCCGTCCTCCGGGACGGGTGAGGATTGAAACCGAGGTGCGAGTGGTCGCCGAGGTCACAGGGTGGCTGCACGTGGAGAATTAGGCATGAAATATTTGGTACAATCTCCACAGATGAGGTTGCGGAGGTAAGGTAGGATGCACGCGAATACCACGATTCAGGATTACCGGCTCTCAGAGCACGAACGGCAGTACAAACAAGCGTGTTTGTCCGAATATAAGTGGAACGCTGCCGTATTGGGTGCCCTGTGCTTTGCCGTGTCGACCGGTTTCACGGGATGGTATGCTTTCCGAGCTGGTTACCCCGCGTCCGCAGCAACCGCCATGTTCACCGGAGGGGTAAATGTTATGCTGGCGGTCACGCTAGTGGCGGCGATAGCCGGTTTTCTCGCGAAGCAACGCAAAGAAACCCTGCGCCGAGAGGTCGCGATGATGAACATCGATGCCCACGCATGGTCGCAGCGTGTGGAATCTTCGCTTGCCGAGGACAGAGCCCGCATCCGTGCCAACGGTTGGCTCTGGACGGCGGTAGCCATCCTGATGAACGTGCTGTTGACGGTTGTCGTGGTCAGCGCGTGGTAACGGGGTCTCCTGCCGCCGATTCGGGGCACCGCTTGGTTCTGGTTGTACCCGTCCTCCGGGACGGGTGAGGATTGAAACTTGAAACCCGTCTTCACTGCTCACCGCAACACTTCGTGAGCCAAAAGACTGTGGCATCGAGGAGCAAGGTTGAGATGAAAAGGTTCAAATCGTTTTTTTACGGCGTGCTCGCGCTCTATGCTGTGCTAAGGCTGGTATTTCTGTGCATTCAACATTTATTGGGAATGTTGAATTTCCTTGAATTTTCATTCCGAGGTCACTTTGCCTCGCAATCAGCAGTGAGGGCGGTGGAGAGGTGGCTGAAAAGCCGCAAAGACTGAGCAGCTGTTGTCCATCCGCGCTGTGACGTATGTGAACCATCAGGACGGGCTCTGCCTGCTCATTCCTGGAGGACGCGGACAACAGAGCGGACACACGACCACATTAGAACACATAGGTCATATACCATTCAATCACCCATTGCAGGAACCACAGCAGGAATACGATCGCGAGAAGCAGCAGCGGAGGCAGGAACAGAAGTCTCAGGAGACCGAAGACGGGATTGCCCTTGAGTAGCCATTCTATGGTGTTGTCTATGGTCTTTGTCACCCTGCGCCCGGCACGCGCAAGCAACGAATTGGATGGCTTTCTGGGCGGGTCGATCCTGCTCAGCGTGCGATCCATGTGCTCCTCGAGCATCTTACCCGCTGTCCTGAGTGAAGAGTAGAACAGGCGGGTCACCACTTTGTTGACCGCCAGTGCACCTTGTAGCAGTGCTTCGATGACGGGGTCCCCGAACTGCTTCCTTTTGAGTTCGCGCTCGTACCAGTCGGGCGTGTCCAGTATCCACTCGTAAGAGCCATCCGGGTTCCTGCGCTTGCGCCATACCATTTTGGGCTTGCCCTGCTGTCCCATCGCCAAACTCCTCCTATGGTGGGTCTCGGGGGTCTACCTCCGCGTCCGGCGCGGAAATCATGGGCAGTATCAACAGCGTGCCGAGCAAGCCTATCAGCGGCCCAAACAGTGCGCTGAGAATGAGGAACAGCACCGGCGCCGCCAAGCATCCCAGGCAGCAGCCGTCTACCGGCTCGTCAGGCTGAGGCTGTTCCATTGTGAGGCACATCCTTCATTATTATTATGCACTGATTCGCAAGAGGTAATCACTGTCATAAATAGGGACTCTGGAAGATAATTTCCGAAAAAAGGATTAACAGGACAAAGAACCGTCACCTGCGAAAACACGGGAACGGATATCGCAACCTGTCCTGCCTCCGGTGTGTCGTTCTAAATGGTTACGTCCGCCGGCATGGACGGGCACGGACGGCGACCAGAGGAGGTACTCTCCATGCGTGACTGCTGCGCGATGTTCGGATGCGCCTTCCTGATGGCGTGCGCCATCGCCGTGCTGAGCGCGGCGGCGCCCGTGCTGCTGGTG
>Ga0308393_1000270_pt1 | contig 27994 bp, 26 predicted proteins | sample Hotspr2Sampleee2_FD_202364 | JGI IMG/M metagenome (GOLD analysis project Ga0308393, IMG submission 202364) | Hot spring phototrophic mat microbial communities from Mushroom Spring, Yellowstone National Park, Wyoming, United States - 20050630_ee2 ... | reverse complement strand
CCGGGGGGGGGGCCCCCCCACCCCGGGGGCCCCCCCCCCCTTGGGGGGGCCCCCCCCCGCCCCACAAAATACCACCAACTCGCATTTAGAAACTCTTTGCATAGAATTGGTATAAGGCGGAGCAACCTCCTCATGCCTAGGCTACTCTTGCTAAGCTATCATTGCTTTTTCACGGGAGGCGGCTGCCCGGCGCTTATATTCCGAAGCTACACCCAAAGGGAAACCATAGCTTACCCTCATGAAGGGCGGGCCTTTGTAGGGGTTCGGCGCCGCAAGGGAACCTCCATGAAGAAATCGGCGCCTTGTCCTGGCTCGGAACGGTTGTGGTAAGTGGCTTTCAGGAGTTTGAGGCGGGCCTCAATGTTGCGGAGGCCGATACCCGAGCCTATCAGATTACGGGGGTCGTAGCCGCATCCATTGTCTTTGACTTCAAGCACGAGTGAGCGGGCCTTAAAGCGGAGGAAGACCTCCACCTGGGTAGCCTTAGAATGCTTGAGCGCATTGGTGAGGAGCTCCTGTAAGACACGATAGATGGCAAGTTTTTGTTGGGTGGTGAGAGGGGGTTCTTCGCCGCTGACGGAGAGGTGGAAACTCATAGTATGAGAAGCCTGGTCAAAGCGGCGCACGAGGCCCTCTACGATGCTTTGGAGGCTGAAGTGTTCTACGAGGGGCGGCATGAGGAGGTGGCTGGTGAGCCGTACGGTGCGGATGACTTCATCTACTTGGTGGAGGAGGGTTTGGAGTTTTTCCTGGAGGGGGGGCGGGGCGTCGGCGAGAAGGGAAGCCAGGTGCATGCGGGTAACGCTGAGAGTAGCCCCTACCTGATCGTGAAGGGCTTCGGCGAGGTGCTGGCGCTCCTGCTCTTGAGCTTGGAGGATGCGTTGGGTCTGACGAGCTTCCAAGAGCAGGCGCCGACGCGTCAGCTGGTGCAAGGCCGTTTCATCCTGTACGATGGCTATCCATAGTCGTCCCTTCCAGACAGGGGGCTGACTTTCGGAGGGAAGCACCTCCAAAGCAGGCAGATTCAAAGGATACAAATAAAGGCGCAGGTGAGACCACCCTTTTTTAGAATAGCTCCCCACCAGCTGAAAGGTGCCTTTTTCACCAGCAGCGAGGGTGCGCTCTAACTGGCGACGCAGGTCCCGAGAAAGGTGCGCTTGGATTTGGGACCAGAGCTGCTCAGGGGGCACCGTAAACCACCTTCGCAGTTGGGAATTGACATACAACGGGGAGAGTCCCTCGGAGTTTTCCGCAAATAGCGCCAAGCCTGTGGGTCCAATCTCCCAGGCTTCCCGTAAGACGCGGTTTTCCTGGTCCGACTTGTAAAGTTGGGTGACATCCTTGACCAGAATGAGAAATAGGTCGGTGGCGGGGAGGGGGCGGGTTTCCCAGCGGATGAGCCTATTTCGGAGCGTCAGATAGCCCTGCGGCTTAGTCAGTAGCTGGGCAAGGAGGGAGGTATTCGTGATTTCGGGTCCGAGAATGGTCTCGGCGAGGACGTTGGCATAAGTTAGCCCAGCTTCTTTTCGCAGGGTCAGAATCCCTTCTGAAAGGCTATTAGCCACCAGCTCTGCCAGCTCCCGCTGGACTTTTAAGGTCTCTAGAAGCCGGTGATGCACCGTAATATCCAGACCCAGGTAAGCCACAAAGCGCTGAGAGCCCTGATTCAGGGGAAACATTAGGATATCTACCACACGGCTCTTGATGGAGCGAGTGGTGTGGACAGCATGGCCCGCCAGCGCCATCTGAAAGTCGGTCTCAAATGCAGAAAGGTTTTCGGGCAAAACGAGTTCTCGGTAATGCATCCCCCGCCGAATACTTTTACCCACGTACTTGGAGAGCCCTGTGGCAATCGTAGCATTGAAGTCTCGGATATATCCCTTCTCATCAAGGAGCATGTAGTAGAGGGCGGCTTCGTCTAAGGCTTTATGCCGCAGAAGGGCCCTCTGGAGCCGTCTGAGCCGATAACGGGCATAGGAGAGTTCTACCTGACAGAGAGAAAGCGTATCGGGCCGATAGTAGAGGGCGGGCTTCTCAGGGGCTTTTTCGGGGTTATATAGCAGGACGGGGAATTTTTTGCGGAGAGTATGCGTAACGAGATAGATCGTTCGGGGTTCTGATTTTGGTGGTAAAGCGGGGAGGCGCTCCTTTACCCAGGGAGGGGCAGGAGCTTCGCCTACGGCTATGACCCGATACTTCACCCTTCAAAAGTAGCAAAACTCCCCAAGGTTGGAGGCGGCACAAGGGTTGGCAGGTTTTGTGTTTTTTTGGGTATGCGGCTGTTAGTCGGAGCAGGGGTGGCTGGGCTTCTCATGGCCTTTCTTCTTTTGAGTGTTGGGCGAGACTTATCGGTGTATGCGGACTTTCAGACGGCCCGAGCGAATGTAGGCAAGACTTATCATGTGGTAGCGCAGTGGGTGGAGCGAGAGCGGGCTTATTATGATGCGGCGGCGGATGCGTTTTGGTTTCGGGCGCAGGATTCGGTGGGGCAGGTGTATTGGGTACGGTATCCTGATCCGGAGCCCGTGGGTTTTGCGACGGCCCACAAGGTGGTCTTAGTTGGCAGTATGCGTGATACGGTTTTTGAGGCGGAAAAGATTCTCATGAAGTGCCCTTCCAAGTACAAGGAGGAGGTTCGGGCGGGGGGCTCATGAAGGTAGTGTGGGTGACGGGGGCCTCGTCGGGGATTGGGGAGGCGCTGGTGCATCGGTTTGTACGGGAAGGCTGGGGAGTGGTGGCCTTTGCTCGGCGAAAGGAGCGCTTAGCGGCCTTAGCGGCGCATTATCCGCAGCAAGTGCTGCCGTTTGTGGGGGATGTACGGAATATGACCGATTGCGAGGCAGCCGTCCAAGCAGCTGTAGAACGGTTTGGGAACCTGCATGCCGTCATTGCGAATGCCGGCATTTCTATGCGAGCTCTGGTAGAAGAGGCCCGAGAAGAGGTTTTGAGAGAGGTGATGGAAGTGAATTTCTGGGGGGCCGTGCGAACTGTCCGCGCTGCGCTGCCCCTCATCAAGAAAAATCAGGGCTGGATTGTGGGGGTGTCATCTATTGCGGGTTTTCGGGGGCTGCCGGCCCGTAGCGCCTATAGTGCGTCTAAGAGTGCGCTTCATGGTTTTTTGGAGGCTTTACGGGTGGAGCTCCGACCGGCCGGGGTAAAAGTCTTGATTGCGGCGCCGGGCTTCACTAAGAGCGAAATACGTCAGAAAGCTCTAACCGCTTCGGGCATCCCCCAAGCGGAAAGCCCCTTACCCGAAGACCAGCTTATGTCCGCCGAAGCCGTCGCCGAAGCCATCTACCGCGCCATGAAACGTCATCAGAAGTATCTGATCCTAACTACCGAAGGGCGGCTGGTACGATGGCTGAACTGCTTGGCACCGGGCTGGTTGGATAAGGTACTCTACGAGCGTTTTGCGGCGGAGGCGGGCTCCCCCTTAGCCCGCTAAAATCCCCTTCCCCTCTCAGCGAGGACTCTCCTCCACAGGGAGGGCAGGCTTACTCTTAGAGGAACGGGGTTTCTTGGAGGGAGCACCCGAGGGGGATTCTACCTGAAGCGGCAAAGACCCTTCGCCAGAAACCTCCGAAGAACGAGGTCTTTTTTGTTTTTGAGCCTTTTTGGAGGCGGGCTGCCAACGAAAAGTGGGATTCTCCGGACTTCCTGTAATGTGAATAAGCAGGCGGAGGCGCTCCCCCTCCTCTTCCTCCACGATGTCAGAGACCTGGGAAGTCTGTTTGAGGAGTAGATTGCGGGGTACCTCCACGAGGAGGTGGTAGGCCAGATCATTTCTGAGGGTGTGAAAGCCGCTTACCCAGAGACGCCATTCGTTAGCTTGGAGGAGGGTCGTATCTATTTGGACGACGCCATCGTGCAGGGAGAGACGTGTCTGGACTTGCCCCACCTGAATCCGCTTGAAGTCGGTAAGGGGCACAATGGAAAAGAGCTTGTAAGTGTAGGGGGACTCCTCAATGATGAAGTTTTTGAGGTGAATGTGGGCTTCTCCAATGGCTTCAGCCCAGAGCGGGCGCTCCCGCACAAAAGGCACGATAGCCTTGACCTCGGTGCTGACGGCGCCGCGCAGATGAGGCAGCAAGGGCAATAGCGAGTCCAGCTCAGGCAAGTCCCGGCGCAAAGTAGGAATGTGAAGGTCTGAGGCCGTCAGCTCAAGGCGCCAAATCGTTTTCTCATTCTGAGAGAAGCTTTGGAGGGTGCCTTTGATGGAGCCTTGCGCAAAGCCGCCCAAGTGATGCAGAGTAAAGGTTAGCGTATCGGGCGTTTTTTGTAAGGCTGCTCGGAGGGGGCCATAGCGGTGATGGCGCCAGAGAAGGGTATCAGCGGCTATGTGGAAATCCAGCATGACCACGGGGGCAGGGCTGGTGTCTGGACCTTGGGAAGCAGGAATGGGAGGAGGAAAGGAAAGTCGTGGAAAGTGCAGATGGCCAGAAAGGAAAAGGCGCTGCTGCTTCCAGGGCTCTAAGGCGGGTCTCAGGGTGAGGAGGGGGGCTTCTACCTGAAACGTTTCGTACTCTCCCCGGACTTGGCTCAAAGCGATGGTTTCAGCCCCCCATCGCAGGTCGGCCTGGTGAAGGGTGAAACCCGCATAAGCCAGCCCCCGAAGCCGCCCCTGCGCCTGAATGTGCCAGATGCCCTCGCTTTGGCCCAGGGTGAGCTGACCCCGATACGAGGCTAAACCCAAAGTATCATAGCGAAGCCCCTCCGCCTCCCCCGAAAAACGCAAAAGCCAACCCATAGGCTCATTCCGCAGGAAAGCTTGGCCCCGGACTTTACCTTCTAAGGCGGTTAGCCCCACTACACGCAGACTGGAGAGGTTGAGATAACCTTGGACTTCGCCTGAGCCAGCCCCGGTAGAGAAGGTGTAGGTGCCCCGGCCAGCGAGGCTATCCTCCTGCCCCCGCAAGAAAAGAGAGTCTATGACGAGCGCGCTTTCTTTTACGGCGAGGGGATGCCAGTATAGACGTAGTTTCGCATCAAGGCCATGCAGGGGGTAGCCATTGATCTCAAAGGGCTGTTTCTGGTGGAGGGTGGCTTTTAGGTCTATAATAGGCAGGTATCCCTGCCCAAGGAAGCCTTGAAGGGTGCCTGATGCAGAGATGTGCCCGGGCCAGTTTAGCCATTCTTTGGGGAGGCGGGGCCAAAGCCGCCCCAGCTGAGCAAAATTTATATAGAGGCGTCGGACCCTTAGACTCACATAAAGAGGCTTCTGACTCCATTGGAGGTGGCCTTCCAGCTCTGTTTTGAGGGCCGAAAGGCTTCCTATCAGGTTTTTCAGGACTATTTGCTGGGCTTTTTTGAGGAAAGCGCCTTGCGTTTTCAGGTAAAGGGGCAGAGCGGCAAGGCGAGGGGTTGTAGGGGTTGCGAAATGGCGAAGGGTAGTCTGGATTTCGGCCGTAAGGTGCCAAGTGGTATCCAGAAGGGGCGTGTGGCTGACGGAAGCTTTGAGGTGCAGCGGGTCCAGAATAAATGATATACGGCTTTTTTCGTCCAGGTAGAGGAGACGCCCGTGGTGCAGAATGAGTTTCTCAATATGCCAGCTTGTAGCAGCTGTATCCTCTGAGGGGCGAAACACCGTGCTCCAGATGGATTGGCCAGCCTTATCCCAACGCAGACGAAGGTAAGGCGCCTCCGCCCGAAGCCCCATGATACGATAACGCCCCTGAAACAAAAGCTCGTAAAAGTTGAGATATACTGCGATTTGCTGGCTGGTAAAAAGGGTTTCGCCAGCAAAGGTGGTAAGAACGAGGTCGTTTAGCGTAAGGGTAAGAGCTGGGAAACCGCTCCACCCGTCGACGGAAAAACTTTTGAGGGTGATTCGGGCGGAGAGCTGCGAACTGAGTTCCCTTTGAGCCCACTGCCACACCTGATCGCGCAAGAGATAGGCCAAAACGCCGAGGAGAAGCATCCCTATGCCCAGCCCCACAACGATTCCGAGCATAAACCGAGCTATTCGGCGCAGCATAGGGTTATTCTTCGGAAAGGGAGTCTGGAGGGAGGAAGATGCGGCGGGCAGGGCCTTTGAGGCAGGCCTGCGAAGGAGTCAGGTCCCGAAGGGAATCCTCAGGAACGAAATTCGCTTTGCTTACAAAATACCCCACCCGCTGAAAGGCCGACTCTAAGGATTTGCGTGCGCAATGGGTAGAGTCGTCAATAAAATAGCGGTAGTTTCTGGGGCTGGGCAGGATAAGGCCTAAAAAGATGGCTTCGGCCAAAGTCAGGTCGTAAGGGCTTTTCGCAAAGTAAAACTCGCTGGCTTCGGTAAGGCCATACACTTCGGGGCCCCACTCAACCATATTGAGATACAGCTCTAAGATACGTTGCTTAGAGAGCATCCGAAAGCGCTCTATGAGGGCGGTCAGGCAGATTTCCTCTACTTTGCGGGCCAGCGTCTTTTGGCGGGAGAGAAGGAGATTGCGCACTAACTGCATCGTGATCGTCCCAGCCCCGCGACGAAAGCACTTACATCGCCAGTTTTCCAGAATAGCCTTGAGAAAAGCTTCTTTATTGAAGCCCTGATGGTAGAAGAATGCGCCATCCTCGCTGTGCAGGATTGCGAAGAGCACATAGGGATGAATCTGGTAGTAGGTAAGGTATTTGGGATTTTCGGGGCCGAGGAGGATAGTTCGCTGGGAGCGCCAGGGATGATAGACAAAGGGCTGCTGCAAGAGGAGGGGATTGGGGGGTGGCCAGCTTAGGACCCGAAAGCCTTCGGTTTGCCAAGAGACTAGGAGGTCCAGCGTGTCCGGCAAACGGGGATTGTATGTGAAGAACAGGTCTAAGGCGGAGGTGCCTTCCAAGCGCGCCTGCGACAAAACCGAGAAAAAACCCCGAGGAAAAGATTGCTGATACGCTGTAAACGGCTGCGCCGGAATATGAAGATGCCAATCAAAAGAGTCTTTGGCTACACCCCGACCTTCCAATGTAAAGTCAAGAGGCAGGGCTCGTGGCCTAAAATGCACGTACCATTCGGGCGCCTGATACACAAACCGCAAATCCCCCCCTACGCTATCATAAGAAAGAGTTTGGGCCGCCAAACGCGGATAATAAAACGAAAAACCCTTAGCCAGCACAGAAAGCTCAAACGTATCACCCCGCCAGCCTAAAGATCCTCTCAGAGAATTCCAAGCAAAACGCATCCGCTCCCCAGAAAAAGAAACCGGCAAAACCTCCCAGGCATAATAGCTTGGTTTTTCCTCGCTCTGGAAAGTGAGCAGGAGAGAGTCGTATTGAAGGGTCAGCCGTAGGGTGTCGCCACCTTTGAGAAAGCTCGCCGTGAAGTTTCCAGGAAGGATAATCTCAGGGGCGGAGAGCGTATCTATCCGATGGAGGTGGCGGAGAACTTTCTGGATGAGTTTGATGGGATTGGAAGGAGGAGAGGGCTGGGAAGGGAAGGCCGAAGGAGTCTCTTCTGGGGAGAGGCGGGCTTTTCCGAGGTAGAGACAGGGATTCCAGCCCAGGCGCAGCCAAAGGGAGTCTATGTGTAGGCCCCAACGCCCCTTGTAGAGAGAAACCCGATAAAGCGTAATGATGCGGCCTTCCCAGGTAGCGTCCTCGTAGCGGAGAACATCCAGAGGAAGACCCTCCAAAACCCCCCGCAAAAGCCACGGGAGCCACCACAGCCGAGTCACCCATACCCCCCACACCAGCACCAAAAACCCTCCCAACAAGATCCACCCCAGCCGCCGCTTCATTTCTGCAAAAATCCAAAAGGATAAAAAGCGTAGGTCCGACGCCAGCCCCCCTGCCGAACTTTTTTCCAGCTATGCCACATGTCCCAGCTCCAATAAATATCATCACATACAAACCACCCTCCGTCCCGTAAAGCAGGGTAAAGCTGCGCGATGTAGGCTTCTAAAGCGGAGCCCCGATGGTCGCCGTCTATGTAAATCAGGTCCCACGGCCCCGAAAGAGTGGGAAGCACATCCGCAAAGCGACCTATATGCCTTTTGATAGAAGCTCCCAGAAGGGCAAAATGCCGCTGCGCATAAATAGCCAAGGTTTCAGCAGCCTCAATGGTGTGAATTTCAGCTGTGGGCACCGCCGCATGCAAATAGAGGGTGCCTATGCCTAAATGGGTGCCTAACTCTAAAAGGCGCTGGGGTTTTAGCGCCCGGACGAAAAGGTAGAGATAAGTGCCCTTGAGGGGCGGGGTGGCAGCCCTTCGAGTAAGGCGGGCAAGAGTGGTAAGGCGATTGCTATCCCCGTGAGAACGAGCTCCAAACTCCTCCACCTCCAACGAAAAGCCCTCCGCCCGCCTCATTCGGCTATAAAGCGCATAAATAGAACGAAGCTCAGGCGGAGGGAAATATCGGGTTTTTAGGAGGGTGATGAGGTCGGGGAAGGCTTTTGGTGAGGCCATAACCGGTAACTGAGAAGAGCCGATAGCGTCGTGTGATGCACCAGCGCCCGATAACTGCGAAAAAGGCCCCGATCCCAAGCCGGCGACCAGTCTATCTCCCACCGCAGCATCAAAGCTAAACGTTCGCCCCATCGCCTTTCTAAAAAAGTGCCCACCCGTAGGATCGCCCGCCCATAATAGTCCTGAAACCTATACACCCTTGCGGAGTCGGGCACGCTACGGGCTTGGACTAAGAAGGCCCCACCTACGCCAGCTCCAGCGTACCAGCTCTTTTCAGGGAAAAGGCGCCATCCCGATTGCACCCCCGCCACCGCATATAAAAACTGCTCTCGCCGCCCCCCCGGATAAACCCGAAACCCCTGCACCCCCCACGAAAACCCCAAAAAGTGAATAGGAGTTCGGACATACCGGCTCATCATGAAGGCCGTGAAGCCGGACCCCGGCAAACGTCTTTCCCCCCCTCTGTGGGAAAGGCCCTCCCAGGGAGCCTGACGAACGATAGGCACCTGATGAGCCACCAAAAGCCCCCCACCCACCCAACCCTCCACTTGCCCCCACACCACCGCGCCCAAAAACCCATACCAACCTCTCATACTCCAAAGATACGGGTAGGATGCGCACTTTGCCGTAGATTTGGGGGATGCGTCCCTTAGCCCTTCCTTTTCTCCTAATACTTTGGCTTATCGGGTGTGGCCCTAAACCTCAGGGCGAGGTAATCATTTCCGAGCAGACCATCCTCTATGAGGCACCCAATCTAAGCGCTCGCATCCTGGATACCCTTCCCACAGGCACCATAGCCACCTACCTCGGTCAAAAGGGAGAATGGACTTGGGTCTGCCTGCGCGGTCTCAAAGGCTGGATCAACCTCCGAGGCACCATGGCTAACCTTCCCAGCGAACCCCTCCCCGAAGGCATCCTCGCCGAAAAACACCCCGACACCCTCCTCGCCGACATCGGCATAGACAACGAAAAAAATACCTACCTCCGCCTCTCTGACCTCAAACCCTGGTTTGTATCCGACTCCATGGGATATGCCGGTTTCTACGAGGGACTGCCGGGAGAACCCTTTGCCCTCCTCATAGTCAACTTCGCCCCTAAGCTCTCACTCATCCTGCGCACCTCCGAAATAGATATCGAAACCATGGAAATGCACGAATCGGACTATGTGCTAAGCGGAGATTATTACCTGCTCGGAAACCTCATTTTGGCTAACGACCCATCGGCTCAGCTCCCTTTTAGACGCGCAGAGTTCATTTTGTATGCGGGGCGCCGAGGGATTCTGATAGAACAAGCCCCCGGAAACTACAAAATTCTGTGGCGGCGGGAGATTTTTAGCTAAATGTTATGTTTCGCGTGGCGCTTATTGGCCGACCTAATGTCGGCAAATCCAGCCTCCTTAATCGCCTGGCTGGGAAACGGCTCGCTATCGTAGAAGACACGCCGGGCGTTACCCGCGACCGCCACACCGCCCACATAGAACTGGAAGGAAAACCTATCACGCTCATTGATACGGGCGGCTTCCTATCCCAGGCAGAGGGATTGGAAGCCCAGGTAGTGCAGCAGGTTCAGTTTGCTATTCAGGAGGCCGACTTGATTTTATGGATAGTGGATGCGCAGACGGGGCTACTGGGCGAAGACTTTGCTCTCCAAGCGTGGCTCCACCGAAACCTCCCACCCGAAAAACCCCTCTGGCTGGTAGTCAATAAATCGGATGATCCGCAGAAGGAGATAGCGGGGTTTGAGGCTTTTCGGCTGGGGATTGAGCCCGTGTTTTTTGTTTCGGCGGCGAATGGGCGAGGCATAGCCGCTCTCAAATCAGCCATTGCGGCCCTTGCAGAAAAGGCCCCCCCTTTAGTCCCACCCACCGACGCCCCGCGCTTTGCTATCATTGGCCGCCCTAATGTCGGTAAGTCCAGCCTCTTCAATGCTCTTTTAGGCGAGGCCCGCGCCATCGTGAGTGATACGCCCGGCACTACTCGGGATGCCCTCTACATGCCCACCACCTGGCAAGGCAAATCCTTCTTCTGGATAGATACGGCCGGCCTGCGCCGAAAAAGCCACATCCCTTCTCACTCCTTAGAACGGTATGCCGCCCTCCGCGCCTTAGAAGCCCTCGAGCTATCCGATGTCGTGCTCCTCACCATGGACGCCCAGGAAGCCCTCACTGCCCAAGACCTGGCCCTCCTGCGCCTGGCCGAAAAACGCGGCAAAGGCATCGTCTTCCTCCTCAATAAGGCTGACCTCATAGATAAGAAGCGCCGCCCCGACATAGAGGCATGGGTGCGCCAAAAAGTCCTTCCCTTAGAGCCCGTACCCGTGATCTGGACTTCGGCCCTGACAAGCGAAGGGGTCCGTCGGATTGCGCAGGAAGCCTTCACCGTCTATGAGGCAGGCCTATACCGCATTCCCACCCGCCAGCTCAATGACACCCTCCGCCCCATCCTTCGGAATAACCCCCACCCCACCTCCGGCACCCTCCGCCCAGCCGTCAAATTCCTCCACCAAATAGGCACCCACCCCCCCACCTTCCAACTCCACGTCCGCCATAAGGACAAAATCCGCCAGAGCTACCTCCACTTTCTCATGCGGCAAATACGGAAGAACCTCTTTGCATTTCCGGGATGGATGCTACGCTTTGAGCTGGTGGAAGCGAAAGACTAAGAAGCCCTATTGGAGGCCGCCATCTACGACAATGACTTCCCCCGTAATGTACGAAGCCAAGTCCGACAAGAGGAAGGCACACACGTGAGCAACCTCGCTGGGCTGCCCCAAACGGCCTAAAGCAATGCGACTCTGCCAGGCCTCAGCAGGAAGATGCGTAGTCATATCCGTTTGAATAAAGCCCGGCGCAATGGCATTGACCCGGATATTGCGCGAGCCGACTTCTTTGGCCAGAGACTTCGTAAAGGCAATCAGTCCTGCCTTAGCGGCCGCGTAGTTGGCCTGGCCGGGATTACCCGTAATGCCGACGATAGAGCTGATATTGACAATGCTGCCTTGGCGCTGCCGTAACATGGGCTTGAGCGCGGCCTTCGTGTATAAGAAAGGCCCCTTGAGGTTGGTCTGAAGAACGGCGTCCCACTGAGCTTCGGTCAGACGCAAAAGGAGATTATCCTGCGTGATGCCCGCGTTATTGACGAGGCCATCCAGACGGCCATACTTTTTGACCAGTTCGTCAATGATAGCCTCTGCTCGGGCACCATCGGTTACATCAGCCTGATAGGGCCACACTCGCTCGGGATGCGCTTGGGCTAAGCTCTGGGCCGCCTCCACAGAACCCCGATAGGTGAATGCTACAATAGCCCCTGCCCGAGCTAAGGTCTCCACAATCGCCCGACCAATCCCTCGGCTGCCACCCGTCACCAAAATCACTTTATCCTGTAACGAAAGCATGTGGGCAAACTTACGCCGAAGTAGCTTATCTTTGGGGGGATGCGGGGGGGGGAGGAAGCCCATATCCTGGCCCAAATAGCGGCAGGCGAAGGGCAGACCTTGGACTTCAAACAGCGCATTGACAGCGCCCGCAAGATTGCCAAAACCCTCGTCGCTTTTGCCAATAGTGAAGGAGGCACCCTCCTCATCGGCGTCAAAGACAACGGCCGCATCGTCGGCATCGCCCCAGAAGAAGAATATCATATGATTGACCTGGCGGCCCGCCGCTATACCCAGCCCATCGCCACCTTTGAAGCCAGAGTCTATACCATAGACAACAAAGCCCTTCTGGAAGTATATGTGCCCCCCCAACCCGATAAGCGTCCCCTGCGTGCCTTAGAAGAAGATGGCCGCTGGCGCGCCTATGTGCGCATCGGGGACCAAACCCGCCTCGCCGGCAGTTTCTTAGAAACCTACTGGGAAGCCCAAAAAAAACCGCAGCACATCCGCTTCCGCCGAGAAGAAGAGCTTCTGCTTACCTACCTGCGTCAGCACCCCACCATAGATGAAAGAGCCTATCAAGCCCTCCTCGGACCCCGCCACGCCTGGAAAGCCCGCCGTATCCTCATCAAGTACCTTTTGATTGGCCTTCTCACCATGGATATCACCCCCACAGGCGAAGTCTTCCGCCTCGCCAGCTAAATAACCCCCCCTCTCGCCCAGCTAAGTCTGTACCTTTGCCGTATGTACGAGACCATTTTATACGAGGTGAAGGAGGCCGTGGCTTACATTACCCTCCATCGGCCAGACCGCTTCAACGCCTTCAACGAGAAAATGAGCTATGAGCTTCTTGCCGCCCTTCGGGAAGCGCGTAAAGCCGCCTCCGTCCGAGCCATCGTCATTCAAGGGGCGGGGAAAGCCTTCTGCTCAGGCCAAGACCTAAAAGACATCGTAGGCGTACAACGTTCCTTAGGCGAATCGGTAGAAAAGCGCTACAATGCCTTAGTGCGCGCGCTACATGAGCTGGAGAAACCCATCATTGCCAGTGTAAATGGGGTAGCGGCGGGAGCGGGGGTGGGCTTAGCTCTGGCCTGCGACTATGTGATAGCCGCCGAAAGTGCCTCTTTCGTCGTGGCTTTCATCAATGTGGGGCTCTCCTTAGATACGGGTACCTCCTTCCATCTGGTGCGCACCATCGGCCTCAAACGCGCCTTTGAACTCGCTACCCTCGGCGAACGCATACCCGCACAAACCGCCCTCAACTGGGGCATGATCAATAAAGTCGTGCCCGACTCCGACCTCCCCTCCGAAACCCACCGCATCGCCACCCTCTACGCCGAAAAACCCCCCAAGGCCCTCGCCTACATCAAAAAACTGCTCCTACGCAGCTTTGAACGTTCCTACGAAGAAGCCCTCCAACAAGAACTATACTATCAAGAGCTGGCCGGTCGCACCCAAGACTATCAAGAAGGCCTTCGCGCTTTCGTAGAAAAGCGAAAGGCGCAGTTTCAGGGACGATGAAAGAAAACACTACTTGGTCATCCTGGTTCCCAAACGCCCAAAACACCTCCCTTCTCATCGTCGCAGGCCCCTGCGTCGTAGAAACCTACGACATTTGCGCCCGAGTCGCTGAAGCGCTCCAAGAGACCTGCGCCCAAGAGGGATTTTACTACATCTTCAAGGCTTCCTATCGTAAAGCCAACCGCACTCGGGCTACTTCCTTTCAGGGCATTGGAGACGAAGCTGCGCTTCGGATTTTGGCGCAGGTTCGGGAGCGAGTGGGTGTGCCCGTGCTTACGGATGTGCATGAGACGGCTGAGGTTCCTGCCGCCGCAGAAGTGGCCGATGTGCTGCAAATCCCGGCGTTTTTGGCTCGGCAGACCGCCCTCCTCCAAGCCGCTGGCCGCACCGGCAAAGTCGTCAATATCAAGAAAGGGCAGTTCATGAGCCCCGAGGCCGCCCTCTTCGCCGCCGAAAAAGTCGCTCAGACAGGGAATACCCGCATCTTCCTGACGGAGCGGGGGACTTTTTTTGGCTATTCGGACTTAGTGGTGGATTTTCGTTCCATAGTTCGGATGCGTGCAGGCGGATATCCTGTGCTGATGGATGCGACGCATGCGGTTCAGCGGCCCAATACGAGTGTTGGGGAGACTTTGGGGGAAAGGGCTTTTGTGCCGCTTTATGCTCGGCTGGGCATAATAGCCGGGGCGGATGGCGTCTTCATGGAGGTGCATCCTGAGCCAGCCGCCTCCCCAAGTGATGCCGCTACCATGCTTTCCATAGAAGAGGCGCAGGCACTTTTGCGGAGCCTCCGCCGCCTCTATGAGGTTAGATAGACCCCTTTACCTTCATGGCCTTTGGGGATATCCTACCCCTGAAGCCGTTTTGCCCGAACCCGCTCGGGGTTGGACTTTTGTGGGGGATTTTCCAGTTCGCCCCATAGGCTCAGAAGTCGCTCCCTCCGCTCAGAGCTTGTTGGACAAGCTTTTGGGAGCCATCCCCCCATCGGCCTACTCTACTCCCCCGGGAGCCGTGTATCTGGGGAGCGCACGGGGCGAAATGGCAGCGCTTCTCTCTATTTACAACAGCTGGCAAGGCGGCCAGAAAGAAGGGCTTCGGGCCCTACCAGAAACGACAGCCGGAGCCCTCAGCTCACGGGTGGCGGAGCGGCTTCACAGCTGTGGTCCCGCTATTACCGTTTCGCAAACCTGTATAAGTGGCTTAGTGGCCCTTTATCAGGCCAGCTTACACGCGCACGCTCCAGGAGAGCTTATCGGCTTTGGCGCTGTGGAGGCGCCTCTTCATCCGCTCTTGATAGAGAGCTTTGGCTACCTTCGCTTGGCTTCCCGCCGAAAGCAGTTTCCCTACACCCTCCCCTTCCAGGAAAATAGCGTAGCTCTCTCGGAGGGTGTAGTTCTGGGCTTTGTGAGCTTACACCCCAGCCCTTGGCAGATAGAGAGGGTCGTGGTGCATACTCGGCAGAGTGGAAGGACGACCTTCACGGGTCTAGCGGAGGAGGCTTTCCCCCCTCTCTTGAAAGAGCTTACTGAGACACCACCGCAGGCAGTTATTCTCCATGCGCCGGGCACCCGAAAGGGCGACATGACGGAGCTTGCCGCCGTGGAAGCGGTTTGGGGCCGCCTCCCCGTCCTCACTATAAAGCCTCTCATCGGCCATAGCATCGGCGCCTCGGGTCTACTAAGCCTGCTCTGGGGCCAATGGCTCCTTACCCACCAGTGCTGGCTCTACAACACCGAATCCCTTCGGCTAAGCCCCCCCGACTGGCCCACCTTGCCCTGCGAGACAGCCGAAGGGCTCGTGCGTCGCCTACCCCCAGAAAAACCCCTGCGGCGTTTGGCTATCTTGGGAGCCGGTTTCGGCGGTGGAGTCGCAGGCGTTATTTTGCGATATGCGCCTCTTTGAGCGGTTGGAGGCCCGCCTCCATAAGCTCCCTGAACGCCCCTTCTGGCCTAAACCCGCCTCCCTTGACTTTACCACCAACGACTACCTGGCCCTGCAAGCCGATGGTATCGTTCGTCAGATTCTTCAGAGCCTTCCCCCTGAGCTCTGGCAAGGCGGAGGCGCCTCGCGCTACCTCGGCGGCGACCATCCCGCATACCATGAGTTGGAACATCTCCTCCAAGAGAAATACGGCCAGCCCGCCCTCCTCTTTTCCAGCGGCTTTATTGCCAACCTCACCATCTGGGAGGCCCTCACCGAAAGGGGCGACACCATCGTGTATGACCGGGAAATCCACGCCTCCCTTCGGCATGGCCTACGGCTTTCCTGGGCCCGCACCTGGGGCTTCCCCCACAACGACTGGGAAGCCGCCGAAAAACTCCTCCGCCAAGCCCGCGGAGAAACCTTCCTCGTAGTGGAGTCCCTCTACTCCATGCGGGGCGACATGCCCGACCCCAACGCCCTACGCTACCTTCAGTCCCGCTATGGATGCCACCTCTTCATTGACGAAGCTCACACCACCCTCCTCTACCCCAACCAAAAGACTTGGAGCTCCTACCATGGCCTTGAACCTCTTATCACCCTTCTCACCTTCGGAAAAGCCGTAGGCCTCATGGGAGCCGCCATTTTAGCCCCACCTCCCGTCCATGCTTACCTCCAGCGACGGTGCATAGGCACTATATACTCAACCGCCATGCCCCCCCTTATCGCTGCCGCCGTGAAAGAAGTCTTTGCCCACGATGCCCAATGGGCCCCCCGCCAACATCAGCTCTGGCAAACCGTAACCCTCCTCAAAGAACGTCTAACCGCCGAAGGCATTCCTTTTCAGGGCCTTCACGGGCCTATCGCCATGGTCAAGACCCCCGCCGTGGGTATCCCCCTCAAACAGCTCCTTCCCCCCACCGTACCAGAACCCCTCTACCGCCTCTCCCTTCACGCCAACCACACACAGGAAGCGATAGAGAATTTAGTTCAGGCCCTCAAAGCAGGACTCGCTGAGAGAAACTCCGATCACCCTCAGTAAGGAGCCTCTCCACTTCGTTTTGTTCACCCCACCGCAAAGGGCCTCAAAACTCGAGCTCCTATTATTTCCTGGCACAGACTTTCTTTTTAGGCGGTACCAGTCCCCAGCGCACCCGCTCTGTGGGGCGGGGGCGCTCAAAATGTCCCTCTTACCATCCCCCCACTCCCTACACCCTCTCCCCCCTTGAGAAGGGGGGAGAGGGTCGGGGTGAAGGGGGAGCGTACACCCATGTGTCGTGCCCCCTCGGGGCCCTCCTCGTGACCTTATACCACCTTAAGTCAAAGGCCTTCTTAATGTGAGGAGGAGGTGGGCATGCCCGCCTGAGGGGGGAGCGGCAGCCACACCTAACTCTACCCTCCTACATTCAGAAACCCTTTGCCCGGAATTGGTATCCCCAGGAGCAGGCCGTAGCTCCCCTCTGAAGGTCCGGGATGCCTCCCCTACCTTTTTCTCAACGTCTCACTTAGCGGGGAGGGGGACTTCTACTAAGCTGGTTTCTCCGCCCTCTTCCACGGGCAGCTCATAACTCCAGAGGTAACAGAGGCTTTTTTGGTCTTTTCGGCAGACATAGAGCCCTATGGAGAGGCGTCCATGGCCGCCATTGGGCAAAGAGACTTCCAGCGTATGCGGAGAGAGGGGCCTTAGGGAAAGCGGCGTATCATTCCACTGGACCCAGGAGGGAGCCTCAGGGTTGAGTTCTACATGGGGGGGCAGGTGCAGGTGCACGCGACGATGCGGACCGGGGGGAAGGCTCACAGAGGGAAGGGGTTCTCCGTCTGTCCATAAGCTTTGACGACGGGTGGGGCGAGGTCGGGCCAGCCGCTCAACCGGCTGAAGCTCCAGCGTCCAAACGACCCCTTCCTTCGGATCCCACACCCGCAAAAGATGGTTATTCGTATCCGCAATGTAATAGCGGCCCCGAAAAGGCTTGATGTCATTAGGCTCATTGAGCAGGGCCTGCGAAGCGGGGCCATCTTGATAGCCTCGCCGCCCCTGCCCCACCACCGTCTCCACCCGACGCGTAGTGAGGTCTAACCGACGAATCTTATGATTGTAGGTATCGGCCACATAGAGGGCTCCTTCGTGCCAGCAGAGACCAATGGGATGCTGGAGGAGGGCCTCAGAAAAGGCTCCATCCGCATCGCCGAAATCAAAGAGGCCTTTCCCCACGAGGGTTTTGACGGTGTCGTTTTCCACGTATCGGATGGCGGAGCTTTCGCTGTCTGCGAAGTAGAGGCGGCCTTGGGGGTCTAAGGTAAGGCCGGAGGGCTGAGCTAAGGCGGCTACGAGCCGATGCCCATCCTGGAGGTTTTCCCAGCCTGAGCCGGCCCATACCCGTACTTTTCCCGCCGAAAGGTCCATTTCCCACAGCTGATGAAAGCCCGCCATGGCTATCCAGAGGCGGCCGGGCTGCCAGACCACATCCCAAGGAGAGTTGAGGGGCGTCTCCAAAGCCGGACCCTCCCGGTACAGGCGGCGCGCCTGCTGGCCCGTACCCGCTATGGTGGAAACCACCTTCTTCCGGAGGTCAATACGGCGAAGGAGGTGATTTTCCGTGTCGGCTACATAGAGGGCCTCTTCGGCGGGTGCATAGGCCAAACCCTGCGGCCGAAAGAACGCCGCCTCAGCATATCCCCCATCCCGCCAACCTTCATCCCCTGAGCCTATCACCTCTATCACCTCCCCCTCCGGCCGCAGCACTACAATGCGATTATGATTAGAGTCGCTCACGAAAAGCCGCCCACCCGCTTCGTCTACCGCTATCTTCCCTGGAAAAAAGAGGAGCCCCTCCGAAAGGCGATGCTTTTCCAGAGCAAGCGGCAAAGGCGCCAGGTGGATATCCTCTCTGTAGGCTTCTCGCCACTCTAAAAGGCGGGGACGCAGCGCCTCATAAATGCCTTCACCCGACGAACGCCACAAAAGCCGACCCCGCGGATCTATCAGCACAAAAGTCGGCCACGCCTGCGCCTCATATCGCCGCCATATCTCGTATCCCTCGTCCAAAATCACCGGATGCTCAATATCATACCGCACAATAGCCGCCCGCACATTTTCTATTTCCTGCTCGTTGTAAAACTTCGCTGAATGCACCCCAATCACCAACAGTTCGGGAAACTCCGCCTCTAAACGTTTGAGCTCGGGCAACACATGCATGCAGTTGATACAGCAATAGGTCCAAAAGTCCAGCAGGACGAAGCGGCCGCGCAGGTCGGTTTCGGTGAGGGGGCGCTTGACATTGAGCCAAGCAAAATGCGTGGGGAGGGTTGGCGCTAAGCGGCTCATCATACCGCAAAAGTAGGGAGGTTAGACACCCACCAGTAGGCTGCCCTCGTACCAGCGCTCTGCAAGCACCGGATCATATCCATAAAACCGCAGTGCCCAGTGATAGACCCCGGGGTCTTCCAAGACCACCTCTCCCCGATAGCGGGTCTCCCCCACACTTTCCAGCTCAAAGCGATAAAAGCTCCCATCGGGCTTCTCAAAGACGATTTCTAAATGGCGCTCTTCGGGGGGAATGGCCGTTGGCTCAATCTCTACTTCTACTGTGAAGGGTTCGCCGGCGACTTGGGCCGCTTCTCGGAAGGGAGGGAGCCGAAGGGTTTGCACTTTGAGGCTTGGCAGCTCCTTTTGAAGGCACTGGTAACGTTCTACGCGGGCCCGTAGGAGGGTAAATTCATTCTGAGTGAGGCGGAGATACCGTTCGGCCATGGGCTGGTAGAGGCGGGTGAGATACTCTTGGGCCATGCGGTTGGTGCCAAAGTGGGCAACGCCGTAAGCTTGGGCTTTTTCCATGCGGGCAATCCAGAGTTGGGGAAGGCCTTCGGCATCCCGCTGGGCGAAGGCAGGCCAAACCTCCTGTTCCAGTACAGCCGCTAAACTAAGCGCCTCATACGGGTCGCGTCGCTCGGGACTCTGATCTGGGGAAAGAGGGATGCTCCATCCGCCTGCGGCATCTGCGTCCACCTCTGCCCACCATCCATCTGGCACACTGAGATGAAGCACCCCGTTTAGAATCGCCTTCATACCGCTGGTACCGCTGGCCTCCTGACCATATACAGGGAGATTGACCCAGACATCCACCCCCTGCACCAGATACCGCGCCAAGGTCAAATCATAGCCCGGAATAAACAGCACTTTCCCAAAGAAAGGCGGCTCTAAACTTTTTTTCCATAGCGCTTGCAGGGCCTCTTTGCCGGCATTATCTGCGGGATGGGCTTTACCAGCTAAAATGAGGCGAAAAGGATATTTCTCAAATAGCTGCGCCATCCGCTGGCTCTCTAATAGGAGTCTATGGCGCTTGTAGGTTGCCATCCGCCGAGCAAAGCCCAGCACCAGCGCCTCTATGAAGTCTTCTTCTAAGAATCGCTGAGCTGCTTCTAAGTACCTTTCCGACCAGCAGGCTCCCTGTAGGCGCCTTTGAAGGTACTGCCACAGCTCCCGCTTAAGAAATACATGCGTCTCCCATAATCGGCGCGCCCGCTCCCACACAGGCGCCCGCCAAGTGGGGATATGCACGCCATTCGTAATGCCCACCACGGGTATTTCGGCCGCCAAGTAGCTGGGATATAACGGCTTAAGCAGTTTCTGGGTAACCTTAGCGTGAAGCTGGCTAACCGCATTCACCCGGGCAGCAGCCCACACCCCAAAAGCTGTCAGATTAAACACCCCCCGCCGCGGCGGTATATAACCCCTCTCCATGAAAACCTCCCATGCCCACCCCAATCGCTTCTCCACATAATCCCCTAAATACTCCCGCATTAGCTCCTCCGCAAATGCATCATGCCCCGCCGGCACCGGCGTATGCGTTGTAAAAAGCGTCCGCGCCCGACACAGCTCTATCGCCTCCTCTAGCGAAAACCCCCGCCCCACCTCCCTCTCCACCTGCGCTAAAAAGTGAAACACCGGATGCCCCTCATTGTAATGCACCACCTCATAAGACAGCCCCAGCTGCCGCACCAAGTACTCCGCCCCCACCCCTAATATGACCTCCTGGGCTAAACGTTTCTTACTATCCGCCGGATAGAGCAGGTGCGTAAGAGTCCGCAGCTCCCCCCTATTCTCCTCCAAGTCCGCATCTAAAAGATACCACCGCAAACGCCCTACTTCCACCTGCCAGACCTTGAGATAAACCACTTCTTTTCCCAGAGGCACCTCCAGCCGAACCCACCTCCCATCCGGAGTCTTTACCGGACGCAGGGGCAAATCCGAAAAACGCAGCGGTACTTGCTTCTCCACCTGCTCTCCTTCCGCTGTGATCTCCTGCTCAAAGTAGCCATACCGATAGAGAAGCCCCACCGCATAAGCAGGATAGGCCTGATCGCTCAGCTCCTTCAAATAATCCGCCGCTAAAACCCCCAACCCTCCTGAATATATCGGCAAAGACCGCATAAAAGCATACTCTAAACACAGATAAAGCACGGTGGGCTTATCTTTCTGGAGAGGGGTCGCTAAATAGGCATCAAAGCTCTGAATGACTTGGCTGAGGAGCGTTTGGAAGGACTTCTCTTGGAGAAGAATTTGCCAGCGGCTTTTGGGGGTGTGGTTGAGAAGCCAAACGGGGTTTTCATACTTTTCCCATGCGAGAGGGTCAATCTTAGCGAAGAGCTCCTGGGCAGGGGCATGCCAGCTCCACCAGAGATTATAGGCAAGTCGGCTCAGGTCGGATAGCTCCTCGGGCAGGTTCGGTCGGAAAAAGGCGCGCCCCCATCGCCCTTCCTCGGCTTGCCGCAGCGAAGCAGGTTTATAGTCCCACTGGCGAAGGCGCTTTTTTCGCAGAGCGATCTCGTACGCCTCTACATATAGCGGGAAGAACTGCTCCCAGCTGGTATAGGTAGCCATCGCCAAGGCTTCTCGGCGGAGTCGAGCCCGTATCTCGGGAGCCCACTGTAAGAACCGATAGAGCCAGTCCAGGATTTGACCCGGCGCATCCCCCACCTTATGGTCTACTAACCATAGCGCCTCCGAAAGGGGTTTTACATGGGTTTTCATCCAATGCCCGTAGCCTGCTTGTAGCGAGCTTAACGTAGGCACCCCAACCCCTATACTCTCCTGGGGCGTGTATCCCCATGGCTCATACCGAGAAGGAAATGCCGTTCCATCCACCGCCGCCAAAAGGTCATAGTACCCCACATTCACCACGCCGTCCCGCCCTTCCAAATACACCGGCAGATACGCTAAGAAGACACTTTCACTCTGGACCAGCGCTAACTCCCGAAGTTTCTGGTAAAGCGCATTTTCCTGTGGCTTGACCAGCTCATGACTTACCCACAGGCGGCGAAAAGCATGGGGCTTAGGGGCTTCTACCTCTGCGGGCATGGCGATCAGAAAACCCAGCTTCACCCCATGCAAAGGCGCTGACTGATAGCGCCGAATAGCCTCCAAAAGGTCATTTGTGCCTTTATTGACGAGTTCGGGGCGTCCGCTATGCAGAAGCCAGATGAGGGGCTCTTCGGGGGGGAGTTTCCAGGTTTGGGCGAGCGTTTGCAGGAAAGCTTTTCCGAGAGTGGGGTTGATGGGGGGAGGGGCCTGCCAGCCGTTCGGTGTGATCACATCGGGCAGGCGTCCTAAGTACGCCCCGGTCTCTTCGCCTACCAGTTCGCTCACGGTTGTCGTTACATCGGCTTCTTGCCAGGCGGCCCGTTCCAAGGTGTGTTTAGCCAAGAGCCCCCGCTCAGCCGCCCATCGGTCAGGCTCCTGCGTAATGGGATGCCCTTCCGCTGCACGCCCCACCACCGTCGCATGCGTCGTAAACACCGTCGCCACCGCCGGCTTATAGCGCCGCAAATACAGCACCCCAGCCCCCGTCAACCACTCATGAAAATGCGCTACCACCTCCACTTCCTCCTCCCCATAATAAAACTCCAAAAAACTCGCTATAACCATTCCCGCCGCATATCCAAATATGGCCGGCTCCACATAGTCCCATCCCCCCCACAAAGAATCTACCCCGAAGTTCTCCCAAAGCTCATGAAATATCTCATCCTTACGCCCTAAAAGCGCATGAAAGTCTATGAGCCAAGTAGAGACCTGGGTATCTCCAACTCTCCAAATGCCCGGATACACCCGAAGCCCATGCCGTCGCTCTAAGTATGCCTGCCACTCGGAATAAGAATTGCTCTCTTTCCAGTTTTGCCGCCCCTGCACGACATACGGCCCTATCAGGATGTACCGCTCTCCAAATCTTTGCTTGGCATAAGGGGCCTTACCTACCAGCACCGTATGGATGCCTCCTACTTTGTTACACACTTCCCAGCTTACCTCAAATACCAGCTCCCGCACACTCTCGCGCATACGCCAAAGGTAAAACTGGCATGGGGCTTGTACTTTTGAAGAAAATGATGCGCTTCATGCTTTTGCTCCTTGTAGGTTGGGGCGCTGGCGGTATTCTGGCTGCCCAGGGGACCGATGCGGAATGGGAAGACTTGGACAAACTGCTGGAGGACCCTTTTTATACCCCCACGATCTCAGACACGACCGCCTCCCCGCCCTCTCAGGCCGCCGCTACCGACCCCCTGGCCGAAGATACCCTTTATGAAAAACCGCCACCGCCTCCGCCCCTGCGCCTCATTGACTCCCCCCGCTATCCTCGCCTCACCATGGACCCCCAAACTAACCGGCGCATCCGAACCTCCCACCCCTTCCAAGTCCAGATCGTGCGCCCCAAACTCCAAAACTCCAAAGGTTACCCCCTCCCACATGGCTTTGACACCTATTACCTCTACATCGTCAAGGCAGAAGAAGTGCGCATTGAGGGCAAGGTCCTACGCAGTAACGGCCTCCCCATTTACTTAGCCATCGTCAGCCCCGCCAAAAGCCTCCCCGATGAGCTCCCCACCGTCTTAGAAAGCCCTGCTCTCATGCTCAAAGGCATCATAGACTACGGCGACACCATCGTCAAACACTTCAAAAACGAGATAACCCGACTCCAAAACACCTTAGATAGCCTCCGTCTCCTCCCCCCACCCCCCGATGAATACCAGGCCGAAAGGTTTCAAGAACTCCTCCAAAAAACCGAGGACTCCCTGCACTATGCCGAAGCCCATCACCAGCTTTACCGCGCCTTCAAAAGCGCCCGAGGCTCGGGACCAGCCCTTATCCAGTTTTTTCTGAGCTACCCTCTCAACCGCGACCTGGTTTATTCCATTTACGCTCGGCCCTACGCCCTCCCCCAATACCGCCCCGCCTCCTCCGAAACCGCCAACAGAAAACAACCCCCCAAAGCCCCCTAACTCCCCCACTCCCCATCCTGACCAATTCCCCTGAACCTCGTAGCTTTGGCCGGTGCGCCATTCCACTATTCCTCACCTCATCATCATCAATGCTCTAGTCTGGCTGGCTGGATTCCGCCTAAGAGAGCTACCCTACTATCTCGCTCTCCATAAGGCCGGCACACCTTCTTTTGAATACTGGCAAATCCTGACTTATTTTTTCACCCACCAGAGCTTCTGGCATATCCTGGTGAATATGATTGCATTATGGAGTCTGGGTACCGCTGTAGAGGAGAGGATGCGTCCCCCGCGGTTTCTGCGCTTCTACCTCGTTACGGGTCTTCTTACGGGGGTGTTTTTAGCGTATTTGGACCCTTCGCCTGCGCCCGTCTTAGGGGCTTCTACGGCTATCACTGGCCTCCTGAGTGCTTTTGCCACTTACTTTCCTAAGGGGCATCTCCTCATTTTTCCTATTCCTATTCCCATCCAGGCTCGCTGGTTGGCCCTCGGCTTCGGCCTCATCTCCCTCGTCCTATTCCTCCTGGACCCCGAAGCAGGGGGAGGCATCTCCCATTTAGGGCATCTCCTCGGCTTGGGAATAGGCTACCTTTACCTCCTTTTAGAAAGAAGCCTCCGACTCTAAGCTCCGCTCCCTACCCGGCTCCCCTCAATGCAAGCTCCTCCATACAATAACCTCCCCCACCTGCTCAGCATACGGAAGTGCCTCAAACCCTAACCCCATAAAAAACCTAAGGGCTCGCACATTTTCAGGATGGACGGCGGCCCGAACCTCCCGCCATCTCCAAGACCGCCCTACCTCGTCCAAAACCCGCCGCAAAAGAAACTTCCCATAACCCAGCCCTACATACGGCTCGTCTATCAATATCCGACTCACCCACAGAATAGGAGGGCGCCCAACCATCCGACACCACCCAATGAGCCGTCCTTCTAGCCACAATCCCCAACTCTCCCCCTCCCCTACCTCCCAATCCACAGAAAACCACCGCTCCGCCTCCGGATGTACCCGAAGCCCCTTCACAAGCTCTCGCTCACCCTCCCCTAAGCGCCGAACCAAAAGGCTCATGCCTGCGCTGCGTAGGAATAAAAGACCGAAAATATACAGGGACAAGGGCACCTATCGCCATAGGGTCTGATAGGCCTTCTACGCTGAGGCTCGCCCGCCCTACGCTCATCCAAGTTACTTCTGGCACATATAACCACTTTTCTCCCACCCTTACATTTCCAACCGCCAGAGAAGCGGTTCTTTTTTCCCATTCCTGCATAGGCAGAAGCTCGCCCTTCGCTTCCGCCGAGGGGCTATGCCATAAACCCCCATAGGCCTCCCGCTCTCGTGCCCGCCAAAGGGTCAGTATGCCTCCTTCCATGCCTGTCTGATACCGCGCCTCTTCGTACAATACCCGTAAGAGCGGCACAGGATACATCCTCCACCCCCAGCGCAGCGCCCAAGCCTTCGCCGCCGATAAGCCTACCCGCAACCCCGTATGCGAACCCGGCCCTATCATCACCGCCACCCCCTCCACCTCCGACCAGTCCAAACCCTCCACCCTAAGAACCTCCGCCACCATCCATACTAAACGTTCCGCATGCCGCCGAGCCCAATCCCACCGCCACCCACCTACTCCTTCATTCCCCCGCATCAGCCCTACCTGACAAGCCTCCCCACCCGTCTCTATCACAAGCCGCCACATGGCTTACCCTTCCTCAGAAGCCCCTTCCGTCTGGCTCCCCCGCAAACGCCGATATACCAAGTACCCCACCACCCCTGCCGCTACATACGGCGCCATAAAAAGCACGATTATCCCTACCCGCAGCCCCTTCGCTAAACCCGCATTCGCTTGCTCCGCATTCTTCCGGCACATCGCACATTGCCCCCACATCATCCCCCCCAACAAAAGCCCTATCAACCACGCCCTCACCCTACGCATAATAAGGCGCCAAAAATACGTATACTAACACCCCCGTAACCGATACATACAGCCAAAGTGGGAAAGTCCACCGAGCCAACTTCCGATGATTTCCGTACCGCCCCAAAAGCGCCGGCCGCAATGTAAATAAGGCTAATGGGACAATAAACACACTCAGCCCAATATGCGTAATCAACACAAACAAATACACCACCCGCCACAGCCCCGTACCCCCATAACGAACCTCTTCATGCGTCAAATGATACACCACATACAAGACCAAAAAGAGCACACTCAGCCCAAACGCCGTAAGCATGACTTTCTGATGTAAGTCTCGCCGCCCTTGCCGAATAAGCGCATACCCCACCACCAGCAGCACCGATACCGCCGTATTAATTAGCGCATTGAGCCGAGGAATGAACGAAGTATCAAATCCTACTTCCACCCGGGGTAGAGTCAAAAGGACAATCACCACCAGAGGTATAGCTACCGATACCGCCCATATCAAGCCCCGAGCGAGAAGCTTATCCGTCCAGGCCGAAGCCATAACTCCTCAAACAAAATATACTTTTCTCCCTTCGCATCTCAAAACCGCCCACACACGCCCGGGAGAGAGTTTTCAGGAAGGGCCCTCATACTCTAAGAGTAGCAGGTTTATGTCGTCTAAGAGTCGCTTGACCTGCAGCGAGTCCAAACCACTATAAAAGCCCCGAATACGAAGCTCCGGATCAACCAGAACCAGCATGTCGCTGTGCACATACCCTAACTCCCCTCGGGTAGAATCAGGGGATTTATCTACGGGGATGAGATAGCCTTTCACCGCCAATCTATATAGAGTGGTGTCTGCGCCTGTTACGAAGGTCCATCGCCGCAAATCCGCTCCATAACGCTGAGCATATTCCCGCAGAGCGGCCGGACTATCGTGACCAGGGTCTACGGTGTAGGAAACTAAACGTACTTTTTTGGCCTTCTCTCCAAGATAATCCTGGATCATTCGCATGGCGGAGCTGAGGCGAGGACATATACCCGGACAGCGCGTGAAAAAGTAATCCGCCACATGAATGTACCCCCTCAGCGAATCTGCCGTAAAGACCACACTGTCCTGATTTAGGAGCACAAAATCCGGCAGGCGATGCCAGGCCGTATCTCCCGGGGCTCTCACCTCGTGCGGCCCATAAATGGGAAGCCGCTTGTAGCGATTCTTACCCAAGGATAAAAGCCCCCATACTCCTAAGGGCAGAAGGAGCACCACTATGACCCCAGCCGCCGCCCACCCTCGCTTCATCCACCCAAAAGAAGGTGAAAGAGCTTTGCCCCTTCGTACCACAAAGCCGCTAAAAGCGCAAGAAGCAATATCAATGGCGAAATGATAATATACGCTAAACTCACCTTCTCAAACTTCATGTGCATAAAATACGCCGTAATGTAAAAGGCCTTCGCAATCGTCATCCCCACAAAAAGCGTAACCTTCACGACACCCTTAGGCACTGTGAAGGCAACAATAAACTCAGCGGCCGTAATCAGAAATAATATCAAGAATGGTCGCCAAACCTTGTACCACAGGCTATGTTCTGTCGCTGCCATAGGCTCACACTAAGTAGAAGAAGGTAAAAACGAATACCCAAACTAAATCCACGAAGTGCCAGTAGAGGCCGATATTCTCCACCCGATTGTAGTTGCGGATCCGATCAAAGTCTCCGCGCAAAATCTGAATAAGCACTACGAGATTCAGGATCACCCCGCTCAGTACATGGCTCCCGTGAAAGCCCGTTATTAGGAAAAAGAACTGCCCAAACTGCGGTGCCATGGGTTTGTGCTCAATGATACTCTGAGTAATCGTAACATGACTATGGGCTGGGTCACCCGTAATCAAATGCGTCCATTCCCAGGCTTGACATCCCAAAAATGTCAGCCCCCCTATGATAGTCAAAAATAAATACCACGCAGCGCCTTTCCTATCAAACCGATGCCCCGCTTCCACCGAAAGCACCATGGTAACACTACTGACAATCAGGATAAAAGTCATTATCCCCACAAATACGAGCGGGTACCCATGCCCAATCAGGGGCGCCGCATCAAAGACATGCTCAGGGTCGGGCCAGTTTGCGGATTTGAAGCGGATAAACCCATAGGCCGTCAAAAACGAGCCAAAGGTAAAAGCGTCCGATAGCAGGAAAACCCACATCATGAGTTTCCCCCAGCTCACATTCCCAAAAGGCGAACGCCCCCCACTCCAAGGCGAGCTTAAGTCTACCGTCTGTGTCGCTGTCGCTGCCATATCTCAGAAAAGTTGATTCACCTGCAAAAATACAAAGAGATACACCCACAACGCATCCAACGCATGCCAAAAGAGCCCTGCCACTCGTATGCGCTTGCCCTCCTCATAACGTACCTTATAAAGTAACGCCCGCCCCACCCAATACCCCACCACCACTAAACCCGCTATCAGATGAAGACCATGCAAAAAGGTAAGTACATAAAAATACGACACTCCCTTTTGATTGCCTACTAAAAAATATCCCTGTCGTACCATCATCTGCCACCCTATCACCTGCCCCAGCAGAAATAACACACCTAAAACCATTGTCAGCATGAGCCCCACCTGAAGCCGCCGATAATCCCCCAACAAAAAACC
>Ga0308393_1000260_pt1 | contig 28873 bp, 24 predicted proteins | sample Hotspr2Sampleee2_FD_202364 | JGI IMG/M metagenome (GOLD analysis project Ga0308393, IMG submission 202364) | Hot spring phototrophic mat microbial communities from Mushroom Spring, Yellowstone National Park, Wyoming, United States - 20050630_ee2 ... | reverse complement strand
AGCGGCCCAATCGTGAAAATAACCGGACTCATCGGAAAACCTCCCTCTGATATGGTATGATATTGTAGAAAGAGTACGCACCATCCAAGGAGGGGTACACCATGTCCAAACTCGTCAAGGAGTTTCGAGATTTCATCAGTCGGGGAAACGTCATCGACCTGGCGGTAGGTTTCATTATCGGCAGCGCCTTCAGCACCATTGTGAAGTCCCTGGTTTCCGACATCATCATGCCCCCTATAGGACTGGCATTGGGAAAGGTCGATTTTTCTAACCTCTTTCTGGTGCTCAAAGAAGGCGACCGGCCCGGTCCCTATTACACTATTGTCGCTGCCCAGGAAGCCGGTGCCGTCACCCTCAACTACGGGCTTTTCATCAACAGTATCGTGACGTTCCTCATCATCGCGGTAGCGCTGTTTTTTCTGGTGCGAATCGTAAACAGAATGCGACGGGAGAAAGAGGCTCCTCCCCCGCTACCGACTACCAAAGAATGCCCCTTCTGCTTTACCCTCATTCCCATCAGGGCTACCCGCTGCCCGAATTGCACTTCGGAGCTTCCTTGATAAAGGAGGCCGAGGTTATTCTTGCAACTCACCCACCACGGGAAACCGCGCCAGGAGCTCCTCCCCATGGGGTGCTTCCTGCATTGCTTCGGTTAAATCTTCCCCGGCCTGATGGAGAACCTGATGCTTTCCCCCACGCCAGAGAAAACTTCCCGACACATCGTACACCTTTCCCCGGAAGGCCACATAGGCCGGGCGCCCTTCTCTCCCATCAAATTCCCGCAGCTCCTCTCTGGTAAACGTCCGCATGTCGTTTCGCAAAAGGGGGGCACACGCCCCCCTCTACAGTTATTTCAGGAACTTGGACACAAAAGGCGAAGTTTCACCCCGGCGCATGAAGTGTCCGGAAGGTCCTTCACCCAGAAACTCCGAGAACCAGGACTCATGCTCGATCTCCTCATTCAATATGGCAAGCGCCAAATCGTAGGTCCGATGGTCTTTCCCGGCAGTGAGATTGCAAATATAGGTGTACTGACGAACTGCGCACCGCTCTGCTTCCACGAGAACCTTCAAAATATCTTCCACCGTTTCAATCTTTGCCGGTAAATAGGCCGGGGGACAACCGGAAACATCATGGAAGTCCTTCATGTCTCTGGGGAGCGCTCCGCCCAGCTCATAGATCCGGGGCACCAGGGCTTCAAAGTGATTCCGATCTTCGATCCGGGCCACTTCGGCAATCTCTTTGATACCTTCACCTTCAAGGCCGATCAGGTTACAGCGTAATATGGTATAGTAATAATAGGTGGTTAACTCCGCAGAAGCATTTTTCACCAGAAGTTCCACCAGTTGATCCACGTTGATTCCGGCCTTTTCCACCACTTCTCGCGCTACCTTGGCCACTCTTTTCACCTCCCAGAAGGGTTACTGTAATGGAAAACCCCTTCCCCCGCCAGGAAATTCCCCCTCCGCTTCTTCGCAGGGAATGCACTCAAAATCCCAGACGTACCGCACCGTTCCTCCCAGAGGAGAATAAGGAACGACCTTTTCTCCGCTTACTTTCCGGTAATCCGTAGTTACCCCCAGGATTTCACCGCTTGAAATTTCAAAGCGTTCGAGTTCCGTTTCTAACGAAGCGGTACTCTCTTCCCGGGTCTCTCCGGTGCAAACGTCATGGGAGGTACTCCGGAGCTCCGAAAATCCCTTCCAGAGAAGCCCCCCAAACCCGCAGGAGAAACGATACCGGTTGGTATGCCGATCCACCGCTACCTGAGCGAAGGTGCGAAAATTCCGGTCACTTAACGTTGCGTGTAGCTTCATCTCCGAAGACTCCCAGTTTCCCGGCCTTACCGGCACCTCCCCCTTGCTCCCTTTTCTCCGGCAGCTCGTGACGCAACTCTGACGGAAAGTGTTGATGGTCATCTCATAATTCCCCTCAAAATCCTGCGAAATGATTTCATCGAGCTGTCCCGGACGCAGAATCAGCTCCCCGAAGATATGCGCATGGAGTGTGGTAGTCAATTCTGACTCTTCCCTCCCACATTGGGAAGGGTCGCTTTTGTTTATTTCCTGTGAGGAAAAATCTACGGTAATATCCACCGTCCCCCGCCAGCACTGCGGTTGCTCCACCAGTGCAACCGCAGTCTGCTCCGTTACCCCCTCCGGATACCCCTCAGGTTGGTAGCGCGCTACCACCTTCACCCCATCTTCCTTGACCCCCGCCTCATAGGTTAAAACCACCTCTCCCTGACTATCGGTTTTGACGCTTCCTTGGGGCGAAAGCGACCCATCCACCAATCCTTCCGCCTCGATATCCACCACTTCACCCCCCAGGGGAACCTGTGCACCGCTGGGGGTAACCTCAAAAAGCCGCACCCTCATCGTTGTCGATGCCCCCGGAGGGAGATACACGTCCTCAGGCTCAATTTCCATGGCCACTCCGGCAATGGGAACCGGAGGCATAACCTCCTGGGTGCGCACCCCCTCAATCCCGCAGGTTTTCACCTCAAAAAGCTCCCTCCCCATCTCCAATCCGTTCCTGAGCGTATAGGTAACCGACCCACCCTGCTCACCGGTGATTTTCAGCAATACCAGATTTTCGGTAACTACAAAATCCTGGGGAAAACCTTGGGTAGGTTTGAGCTCTCCCCGCTCGGTTTTTCGGGGGAAAATCACCACCTGGCCATGGAATCTATCAAAAATATCTCTTCCCCGGCAATCCTTCACCCGAACACGGATATCCATCTCCCGTTCCGAAGATACCGGAGAAACATACGAACGGCTCAAAGCAAACTCCATCACCGGACGGCGCGGTGGAACCCGATGGGTGTTCTCGTAATTGAGAATCAGGGTCTCCAGAGAACCGTACCGGCCGATATTCCGCTCGATGGTCCGAAAAATATCGGTATCATCCTGAACAACGGAAACCCCAACCACATTCCCGGCCACGCCACAGGCGTCGTTTTGCACCAGTTTGGAACTCATGAAAAAGCCCACATCCTCCCCCGCGAGCACCCCGGCAACCTCCACATCCTGCCCTGCCGCAATCAAACTCAAAACATAGGAAAAACTGTACTCGTAATCGGCTTCCTCCTCCACAAACGTCACTTCCGGAGAGTTTTCACGCAACTTCTGGAAAATGAACGAGCGTATTTCCTGGGCAAGCGACTCTCGAGAGCGTTGCGGATATTGCTTTTCAAGATGTTCCCAGAAATCCGCTTCATCCACAATCTCTCCCCGCACCAGAACCCTGGGCGGGGAACAGCCGGCTTCCTGGGCATGGAGGTTCCGGGTAACTCCAGCCAGAACGATCATCACCAAAAAGAAGGCTATCCTGCAAAACCGCTTCATAATCCTCTCTCCTCAGCCAGTATTATAGCATTCAAAATCGCTCAGTTCGCACATGGAACACGGACACTTTAAAAGGAAAAAGAGTCATCCCGGAGGAGTGTCTGTCTCTACTGATCATCCCACGAAAAGATCGGAACTGGACTTCTCGAAAGTGAAGAACCGATTTCCCTTCGCCCCTCAAGGATATAGTATTCCCGGTGGTACACTCGATTTTTGAGATCTTGCAGGAAGCGACGGTGAATTCTCCCAAACCGTTACCGTTAGAATGAAGGCTCGAAGGAATAGCCCCGAAGTTACCCTTAAATGGGAAAACAAAAGCAAATCGAAAAATCCCGGATAGAGTGAGAAAAAACCGCGGGCGCGGAGGAGAGCGAAACTGCGTTGCTGTAAAATTGCCGTACAAGTTGTTCTTTCGAAATCCGCAGGTAGCTGAAACCCCTGAAAATACTGGTCGGGGCGAGCCGACTTGAACGGCCGACCCCCTGCTCCCAAGGCAGGTGCGCTTACCAGGCTGCGCTACGCCCCGACGGAAGAGATTATAGCAGGAACCTCCAGGGGTTACAAGATAAGGCCCGAAAAAACACCTAAGGGAGGCCAGATGACTCTGGCCTCCCTTAGGTGCAAGGAGGGGAAAGACTTCTATTGACTTAAGGAGGTGCTAGTGGGGTATCTGTATTCACATGTCAAACTTCAAGAAGAATTATATAAGAATCTTTTTCAAAGTCAAGCACTTCCCGAAAGGAAAAACAAAAATTTTTCCCTCAGTGCACTACCGGGACAATGGCGCCCATGGATTCTTTTTGATCCATGAAGCGGCGATAGATGGTCCGGGCTTTTTCCAGAGGAAATTCGCGCAAGGTTTGCACGTAGCGAAGGGGAAAGTCAAATCCCAACCCTACCGTCTCACAGAAAGAGAGCAATGATGCCAATGAAGAGACGGTCTCGAAATTATGCAAGAAAATCCCCCGGGTATAATTTTTCGCCTCTTCGAATTCCTCTTCACCGATGTTGATGAGATTCCGGAACTCCTCTCGCAGCAGAGCCACCACTGCATCGAAGTAAGCGAAGGGGAAACTACAGAATGCACAGAGGAAAGACGGACCGAGAAGGGGGAGATAAAAAGAACCTACCTGGTAACTTAAACCTCGCTCTTCCCGGATTTTCAGAAAAAGCCGGGAATACATCCCGCCCCCCAGAGCGTTGTTCAAAATCTCAAAGGCAATACGGTCTTCAAACTCCAGGACCCCAGGAGCCCGAAAACCAATGGCTACCCAGGCATCCCGGACTTCCCGGCGATCTACGATCTTCAAAGACGCAGGATAAAAGCTCTCCTTAAAAGGGCTCACCTTTTCTCTGGGAATGACGTTCCCCAGTTCATCTTCAAAGATTTTCCTGACCGTTTCCACGTCAAAATTCCCCACCACCGCAACCACCATGTTATTGGGGACAAATGTCCGTCCATACCAGTACCAGATTTTTTCCTCGGTGAGAGACTGTAACGTCGATTCTTCCCCCAGGGTGGGAAAGGCGTAGGGGTGCCTTCCAAAAAAAGCCTTTCGGAAACGCAGGAGCGCCGCTTTCATGGGATCATCGTCAAGGGAACGCAAAAGCGATACCAGGAATCTCTTTTCCTTCTCGATCTCCTCCGGTCGAAAGGCAGGCGTTTTCACCACCTCAAAGAAAAGCTTCAGGATTTCCCGGTGGTTTTCGGCCGGACCTTCGATCGCAATCCGCCCGGTAAAATAATTGGAAGAGCTGTGAATATAGGCTCCCAGTTTCTCCACAGCCTGACTGAATTCGATGGCACTTCGTTTTTTGGTTCCCTTCAGAATCACTTCCTGCATCAGCGCTGAAATACCCCGCTCTTTCTCTCCCTCAAAGAGATTTCCCAGGTTGAGACAAAGGTTTATCGAGAATAGGGCACTCTCCTCAAGAGAAAGGAAAAGTAGCACCAGGCCGTTCTTTAAGGTTATTTTTGCAACCCTTTTTACCACTTCTGGCATGGTCATTCACCCGGACCGATCAGAATGGACGTGGCCCGCTCCATATCGAAATATTTCCTGGCCACCTCAAGAAGATGCGACCGCTCCAAACGCTCCAGATGGAGGAGGAGCCTTAGAGGATGGTCAACGTTATCAATGACATCGAATCGCCCCAAAAGTTCAGCGCTCCCCAGGGTGGTCTCCACGGTATTGAAAAAGCTACTCTTCAGGAGATTTCTGGCCCGTTCCAGTTCTTCTTCCGTGGGCGGTTCCTGAAACAAACGTTCCAGCTCCCGCTGGACTGCTTCTTCGACGGTCTCCCGATCCCCCTGTGAAAAGGTATAGAACACCGTGAAGATACCTGCTTTTTCGTAGTAGGAGTAAGCCGTGTGGATGGTGTCCACCAGACCCTGGTTTTCCCGCAAGGCCACATTCAACCGGGAACCGGCGCCATCGCCTAAAATTACCGAAAGGAGCCTCAGGACGTTGAAATCATCGCTCTTGATGCCGCCACAGAGAAATCCGATGGCCCCATACTTCCGGCAGACATCCATCCGGCACTCCACGATCTGGCGGATGGGAACGGGAAAGGGCGGAAAGAAAGGGAGGTCGAATTCCCAGGAAAAGGGGAAATCGCTCAGGCTTTCTTCCGCAAAGGAGAACAGTTCGCCCTCTTCCAGGTTTCCACTCACCACGCAGGTCATGTTGGCCAGATGATAGAAACGTCTCTGGTGTTCGAGAAGGTCCTCCCGGGTGAGGTTTTTGACCGTCTCTTCTCTTCCCAGGATAGGCATCCCATAGGGAGTACCTCCAAAAACCCTCTGATGCAGAAGATGGGTCAACCATTCTTCCGGGTCGTCTTCGTCAAGGTGGATTTCCTGGATAACCACCATTTTCTCCCGCTCGATATCTCTGGCATCAAAGAGCGGCCGAAAGAGGAGCTCCATCGTGAGCGTAAAAGCTTCTCTCCAGTAACCCGCGGGAACCACCAGGTAGAAATCGGTGGTGTCCAGAGAAGTTCCGGCGTTGAGATTACCCCCCAGCGCCTGTACCCGCCGGGAGAGAAGGTTACCGGGAAAATTGGCCGTTCCCTTAAACACCATGTGCTCAAAGAAATGGGAAAGACCGTTCTTATCCGGTTTCTCATCCCGCACCCCCACCCGGACCCAGAAGTTAACGGCCACAAGCGGTGAACGCATCTTCCGGTAAATCATCCGAAACCCCGAAGGGAAAACCTTTTTGGTATAGTTCAAACCGACCATGGAAACTCGATACACCCCTTCACGTATCGAAAAGGGGAGGCATTTCGCCTCCCCTATCTTTTAAACCCACCACGCCTGGCCGACCTGTTCGGTGATGAGTACCGACTTCAAAAAGGCTACCGCCTTTTCAAAACCCTCCCGGGCCGACATCAGAGAGTCTTCGTGCTCAATGGAAAGAACCCCATCATAGCCCACAAGGCGCAGGGTGCTCACGAAATCTTTCCAGAACTGGAAATCATGTCCATAACCTACGGTGCGGAAGAGCCAGGAACGTTTGGCTTCTTCGGTGTAGGGTTTGGTGTCCAGATTACCATTCACCGGACTATTCAGGGGGTCAATCTTGGTATCCTTGGCATGGACGTGATAGATGGCCCCCTGGAGTTTACGCAGGGCCAGGATGGGGTCAATACCCTGCCAGAAGAGGTGGCTGGGGTCAAAGTTGGCCCCGATGACCTCCCCGATCTCCGCGCGGAGACGCAGGAGTGTTTCCGGATTATAGACCACAAAGCCGGGGTGCATCTCCAGGCATATCCGTACCCCATGGTCTTGAGCAAACCGCCCCACCTTTTTCCAGTAAGGAATGACCTTTTCTTCCCACTGCCATTTGAGAATCTCCAGGAAATCAGAGGGCCAGGGGCAGGTCACCCAGTTGGGATACTTGGAACCCTCCGAGTCTCCCGGACACCCCGAGAAAGTGATCACATTCTGAACCCCCAACTTTTCGGCTAAAAGGATGGTTTTTTCGAGCTCTTCGTGGTGCTTGCGGGCAATCTCCGGATTGGGATGGAGAGAATTTCCATGACAACTCAGAGCACTGATTTCCAGCCCCCGGGACACAAAGAGATCCTTGAACTTCTTCACTTCCTCAGGATTTCCCAAAATCTTTTCCGGCTGGCAGTGCGCATTGCTGGGATAACCCCCGGCACCAACCTCAACCGCCTCTACCCCCGCACTCTTCACGTAGTCCAGAGCCTTTTCCAGAGGTTCACTCTGAAACAACACCAGAAACACACCAACCTTCAACTGCAACACCTCCTTCAAAGTATTGACTTTTGGAAAGATTTCCTATATAAGAAAAAACAAAACTTTCCGCCCAACCAGAAACGCTGAAAGCTTATATACCCAAGTATACTCTCGATGCAAGCGGAAAGCAACGACCAAAGGGGGTACGGTATGCAAATTGCCGAAAGAGTAAAGCAGATTGAACCATCGGCTACCCTGTCGATATCTGCCAAAGCCAGAGCCATGAAACAGGAGGGCATCGATGTCATCTCTTTCAGCGCCGGAGAACCGGATTTCGATACTCCGGTCTCCATTAAGGAAGAAGCCAAAAAGGCCATCGACCAGGGTTTCACCAAGTACACCCCGACTTCGGGAATCCCGGAACTCAAAGAAGCGATCTGCGAGAAACTCGCCCGAGAAAATGACCTCCAATACCAGAGAGAGGAAATCATCGTCTCCTGTGGTGCCAAACACTCCCTCTATAACGCCATCATGGCCCTCTGCAATCCCGGAGACGAGGTGCTCCTCCCCCGACCGTACTGGGTCACCTACCTGGAACAGATCAAACTGGCGGGTGGAAACCCGGTGATTCTCGAGTGCCACCCCGAAACGCTGGTCTTCTCCCTGGAAGAACTGAAACGGAAGCTCACCCCCCGAACCCGCCTTCTCATTCTGAATAACCCCTCTAACCCCAGTGGGGTGGTCCTGGAAAAAGACTTTCTGGGACAGATGGCAGAGGTGCTCCGACACCGGGAGATAGCGGTCATCTCAGACGAAATCTACGAGCACCTGGTCTACGAAAGAGAACTTCCCAGAAGCATCGCCACCTTCCCGGGAATGAAGGAAAAAACCATCATCATCAACGGGGTCTCCAAAACCTTCTCCATGACCGGATGGCGCATCGGATATGCCGCGGGACCCAGAGAAGTAATAAAGTCCATGGAGAAGCTCCAGGACCATTCCACCTCTAACCCTACCTCCATCAGCCAGAAAGCGGCAGTTGCGGCCCTGCGTTCCGACCCTCTTTTGGTGAAGGAAATGGTAGAAAAGTTTGACCGGAGAAGAAGGCTCATGATGCAACACCTACAGGAAATTCCCGCAGTCACCTTTCCGATTCCCCAGGGGGCTTTCTACCTCTTTGCCAACTTCACCTCGTACCTGGAACGGGAATTTCAGGGAGAGCCCATCGGAAACTCTCTCCAGCTGGCAGAAATTCTCCTTGAAAAAGCCCATATTGCCTGTGTACCGGGGATCGCCTTCGGAATGGAAGGGTATCTACGGTTTTCCTACGCCACTTCGGAGGAGAGTATCGAGAAAGGGATGCTTCGACTCCGGGACTTTATCACCAGATTATAAAAGGAGGTCGAGAAAATGCCCAAAATCTACCTCATCGATGTGACCAACCGTGACGGTGTCCAGACCGCACGTTTAGGACTGGCTAAAATCGAAAAGACCATGATCAATTTCCTTTTGAACGAAATGGGCGTGTACCAGAGTGAATTCGGTTTCCCCACCACCCGCCACGAGACCAATTACCTCAACGCCAATCTGGAACTGGCCGAAATGGGGGTTCTCGCTCCCATCCGGCTGAGCGGGTGGCTGCGAGCCACCAAAAGCGATGTGGAGCTGGCTTACAAGCTGGTGCCCAATCTCAAGTATCTCAACCTCTCCATTTCCACCTCTGACCAGATGCTCTACGGGAAATTCCAGGGACGGATGACTCGGGAGGATATCATCAAGAGCATGGTTGAAGCAGTGAAAACCGCCAAAGACCTGGGAGCGGAAGGCATAGGCGTGAATGCCGAAGACGCTTCCCGTACCGAGGTGGGTTTCCTCATCGATTTTGCTCTGGCGGGAAAAGAAGCCGGAGCAGAGCGTTTCCGTTACTGCGATACCTTAGGATACGATAGCCCTTTCACCACCTATGAGCGGATTGCGTGCATCGGAGAAAAAGTCAAAATGGGAATCGAACTCCACTGCCACAACGACCTGGGAATGGCAGTAGCGAACTCTGTGGCCGGGGCCAAAGCAGCCATCGACGTGGGATGCGACGTGTTCATCAACACCACCGTAAATGGCGTCGGTGAACGGGCCGGCAACGCTGATCTCGTTTCGGTAATCTTAGCCATCAAGTACGCCAGCGGGATGGACGGAACGAAATACCAGCTGGATGAGCGGGTGAACTTGAAAGCCTCCTGGAAGACCTGTAAATACGCTTCCTATGCCTTCCGGGTTCCCATTCCCATCACCCAGCCGGGGGTAGGAGCCAACGCTTTCGCCCACTCCTCGGGTATCCATGCCGACGGCGTTCTGAAGGACCGGAAGAACTATGAACTCTACGACTTCGAAGAATTGGGACGGGGCGAACCAGAAATCATCGAGACCGGACGCCAGATCGTGGTGGGTGAGTACAGCGGTATCAAAGGATTCTACAACGTTTACGAAAAGCTGGAAATCGAGTTTAAAAATGAAGAAGAGGCTCGAGAAATCCTGGAACTGGCTCGCTTCGCAAACGTGGAAAAACAGAAACCCCTCACCGAAGACGAATTACGCTTCATCGCCCACTACCCCAAACAGGCCAAGAAAATCCTCACCCTCATTCCATAGCTTTCCCCCCTCCCTTACGGGAGGGGCCCCACTTTACTCCATACCGTATTTCCAAGAGAACTCGAGAGCTTTTTCCCAGTAACCCGGCACTTCCGGTTGATGCATGAGTTTTCGATAGACAGGACACCTGTGTCACGCTGTAAATGGAAAAACTTGGGAACCAATCCAGGGCCTCAAAACCAGGACGTCGAAACAGAATCCTGAGTAGGTCCAGAGTGAAGGAAGAGCACGAAAATCGCTGGAAAAGCCATCTTTCTCGTATAGAATGTTGGTGGGAAAGAATGAGCTCGGCTCTTAAGGCCGTTAGACCGCTTCTCCGGAAAAATGAGGTTGTCTCGCCTGGAATGATGAGAAATGCCGCTACGTTAATCTTTCTACACGTGCCATTCCGGAATCCCCGGCTACCCATCCGCAAGGCCCGGGGATTCCGATTGTGCAATTCCTAATTCCGGAGTACCTTTTGGGGAGTACTTTTCACTTCCCGCTTCCAGTCTCTCCCCGCTTTAAAGAAAGCTTCGATATTCGCCATGGGGACATCCTGGGGGAGGTCGCATCCCGAACTCAAAACAAAAAGGGGGAAATCCCGCATCGCTTCGAGAAGCCTGTAGGTCTCGATATAGATCTCCTGGGGCGTTCCCTGGAGCATCTCCACGGGACTGATGTTTCCGATTAAAAGGAGGTCCTCTCGCACCACCGAAGCCGTTTCAGGGAAAGAGACCATGCTATCCAGGCTCAAGCCCGCTACCCCGGAATCGCTCATTTCCCGCAACAGGTGGGTGGTATTGCCGCACACGTGGAGGATGATTTCGATGTCGTCGAAAACGCCCACCATCTCCCGGTAGAGGGGGGTGAGATGCTCCCGGAACTGCCGGGGACTGAAGATCACCGCGGTGGGTTCGAGAACCATGATCATATCGGCACCTTCGTCTTTGAGTGCTGAAGCGTAGCGCATCACCACCTGGAAAGAAAATTCGAGCAACGTCCGGAAAAATTCCGGTTCCAGAAGGCTCTTGATCGCCAGTTCATTCGCTCCCGCCAGAAGCCCCGCCAGAGTCAGGGGACCGATCACATATCCTCCCACCGGACAGGGAAAAGCCACTTTCATGTGGCGCAGGGTTTCAAGATAGACCATTACCCGGCCGTCTCCCAGGATGTCGATCTTTTTAAAGGTCTCCAGATCGCTCAGGGTTTGCACCGGATGAAATTCCACCGAAGGGGTTTCTTCCAGGGGGAAACGGACCGGCAGGCCCAGAGCGCTCGCCTCCACCGACAGATCCATCATGAAGAACATGGCATCGGGCCGAAAACGATCGTAAAGTCGACTCAGAGACTGAAACTGAACCAGATGATTGAACTGATTCTGCTTGATGGTGGTCCCGGTAAGCTGTAAACCCGGATATCCCATCAGGGGAACCACCGGACGCCTTCCATCCCTCCAGAGCGCCACAGTAACATCCCGCAGCGAAAAACGCTCTTTGATCCTTCGAGCCATGGTAAACACTCCAATTTTATAAATCGCTTAATTTTCTATTCTATTATATCACCCCTTTTTCGAAGGTTAAGAGAGTAAGAACATTGCACTTTTTTCCCGGAAGCCTTATAAATAAAGGAAAATTAGTCTGCTTCCCCCTTGAAAAAAATTTTTACCCAGCCAAAAAATTTATTATTCTTTTATTTTATTCCCATAACCTTCACCCACACCCTCCGGTTACGCGGTCCATCGAATTCACACAGGAAAATCCCCTGCCAGGTTCCCAGAAGCAGCCTCCCCTCTTCGATAAGGACCGTCACCGAAGAACCGATGAGACTGGCTTTAATGTGGGCCGGAGAGTTTCCTTCCCCGTGCTGATAGGGAGCGTTGCGGGGGACCATCCGATCCAGGCCGGCCATGAAATCCTCAACGACATCCGGGTCGGCGTTTTCCTGGATGGTCACTCCGGCAGTGGTGTGCGGAACGTAGACCACACACCATCCCTCCCTCACCCCTTCCTCCCGTACCACTCCCTGCACCAGGGTGGTAATAGAAACACATTCCTCACGAAGACGGGTTTTCACCGCAAATTCTCGATACATCGGCTCTTCCTCCTACTCAAGAAGCTTCTCCAGGAAATCCTCCGGTCGGTGCGGGCCGGTTTTCCCACCTCCGGTATATCGCTCCCCCCGGTCCTCCTCAGAAACTGCCCAGGGAGTCAGGGGAAAACGGACTGCAAGAGGTAACCTCAGGAATGGCTGATCCACGACGACCTCTCCCGGAAGGAGCATGGCTGCCCTCTCCTGCAGTATCCCGCTCAGGTGGGCATACTCGGGTTTCGCAAGTTCGGCCGGTTTCTGTCTTCCCACCACCACCGTGGAAGCCTGGGTCACCACCCGGTAATCGACCTGGGAAGCGGTTTGCTCCGCTCCCAGAAGAACCACCCGGAAAGAGCGGCCTCTTTCGGCTACATCCTGAAAGATGCTTCCCAGGGGGCCTCCCCCTTCCCGGGGAGCGTACTTATTGAGCTCGTCAAGGTAGATGAACACCGGCTCCTCCAGCGAACCTTCTTCACTTTCCTTGGCATACATCACTTCTCGCAGGATGGCTCCCACCACGAAGGCCTGTCCCCGCCGATTGAGTTTGGCGATGTCCACCACCGTCACCCCTCCCGGCCGGTTCCAGTCAATCCGGTAGGAGGGTTGGGGAACACTCCGGATTTCCCGCAGGTTTCTCACCTCTACCTTTCGCCAGAGTTTCCTGAGAAACGTTCTCTGCGCCATGCGCAGGCGACGGGAAATGGCAAAAACGGTGGCCTCTCCGATTTTCTCATTCTGCAGTTGCCGGAAAAGGTCGCTTTCTTCGTCGTGGAGCATGTCCACAAACTTCTGGCAATCGTTGGGAAGCCCGAGCCGCTCCAGAACCCCTTCCGGATCCCCATGGGCCAGAGCCACGGCATGGAGGTAAACCCGAATCAGGCTCCGGGAATCCAGACCCCCGATTTCGAAGGCCACGTTATAGGTGGCCGGAGAAGCCAGCTCCTTCTGGGCTTCCCGGTAAAGTGCCTCGTAACGATCCCGGAACAGGTCTTCGATGACGCTCAACGCCAGACCAAAATTGGGGTTCCGTTCCAGTTCTTCGGGATCAAACATGAGCGGAAAAAGTCCCAGTTCCACGATATCCAGAATATCCCACCCATAGGTCGCCACCTGAGCGCGAGCACGGCTCATATGGGGAGTTCCTTCTTTATCCCTGGGAGCTACTATCACCCTGAGATTTTCAAAGGGATGGGGTTCCACGCCAAACTTGCGGAACATTTCCTCCCATTCCCGGAACTGACGCCCCTCTTCCTGGGAGGAGTTTTTGGCCCTCTGCCATTCCCGGTTCCAGGAATCGAGAAAGAGCAAACTCTCTCCTTTCACGTTAAAGACGATGGCCCGGCTCTGGGTAAGGCTATCGGCAAATGGGGAATCCTGCATGGATTCAGTCCGGGGATAGTAGAGGAGCATCCAGAGAAGAAAGGTCGCATAGGAGGTCTTGGCAGCCACTCCCGATTGCCCACTCACGTTGACATGAGCACCGTTGTCTCCTAGGAGGTACTTCAAATCGAGATAGGCCACTCTTCCCCCACTGAGAACCCCAAAGGGTAAACCTCTCTTTCCCTTTTTCAACTGGTCAAAACCCAGAGCCACATCGATCTCTTCGGGGTTAACCCGAAAAACCCGCTCGCCGACCGGTGGAGGAAGCGAAGGGGTCACGGTGATCCAGTCGGTCCCTTCCTTCTTGAGCGCCCTGGTTACCACCACCTGCCCGAGATAGAGGGGTACACCATGGTAAACCCCTTCAGAACAGGCTTCCTCCTGATAGCCGCTCGAAATGGTTCCATCCCAGGAAGCCATCACCTCGGTAATCACCCCATAGGTGAGGAAATGCTCCTCCCCCCAGGAGTACTCCACCCGCACAATTTCATCCAGGGCGAGCACCCTTACTACCGCAGAACTCATGCGAACCCAGAAACGATACGGTGTTACCTCTTTAAGACCCGTTACCGTACCAAGGATGGTATCCATAGGTTACCTCCGTATACGCCTTTCATAGAGATATTGAATCCAGGAAGAAGAAGCGAAAAACCGTCCCAGGGCATCTTCCAGCGCAATCATCGGAAAGATGTTTTCCGGGAGCCTCCGCCAAGGAAAATCAGCGGTGAGGGCCGGCAAAAAACCGGCCAGGGAATCAAAAAAAAGCCCGATTTCGGCACCCATTTTGGGGAAGAGCTCCTGAGCACAGATGACCTCCAGACGCACCAGACCCTTCCAGGGAGCGTGTTCATCCCGATCGGTAAGTTTCAGATAGGAAAATACTTTGAGAAATTCTTCATTCAGCTCGAAACTCAAAAAAGGTGTCCTTGCTCCCCGATTCAAAGCAAAAAGCACGCTTTTTTCCTTCTCCGAAAGGGGAAGCCGTTCAATCCGCTTTACCAATCCCACCGGACCCACACCCGGTCGAAAAGCAAAGGATGAATCCCACGGATGGAGAATCCCATCCTTGATGACCGGAAAACCTTCCCGGAGAAGTTCCAGGGTCACCTCCCGCTCCAGACGTGAGAGAACGTTAAAAAGCGCCTGATGCGCAGCTTCTCCCCCCTGCGCATCACGCGACCCTCGGGCCGATTCTTCCAGCCAGAAAATGAACCCTTCACCCAGATCAAGATGCTGCTCCCTGAGGTTTTTCCCCTGCAAAAGCTCTGCAGGCACCCCCAGAACCCGTCGCAGAAGGGGCCACCTCTGCGGCGAAAATCCCATCGAAACCCCCCGGCTCTTCTCCCAGATAGCATACCCGGCCAGGAGCTCTCCCAAGAAAAGGACCTTTTCCTCTACAAGAATCCGGGCATGGACACGCATCCGTCCATCCACAAAAAAGGCTTTCTCGACACCACTCCGGGGCACACTCTGCCATCCCTGCCAGTCTTCCACCTCTCTCCATGGAGCCAGCGAGGTGTCTTCGGCCTCGGGGGTAAAAGAATGGGCGAAAGATCCCTCTTCCTGAAACCAGTGATCCATCTGGGCGTGAGAATGACGCAAAAACTCTACGAAATCGACAAAGATTCGGCGTTCTTCTTCCAAACGGCCTTACCCTCCTTCACTTCCAGGCGCAAAGGGAAATACTCAGCAAAAGCTTGGTCATGGGTCACGATGCCTACCATTTTGCCGTCCTTTCCCAAACGGAGGATGGCATCGGCTACCAGTTCCAGATGTTCCCGGTCTAAAGGAGAAAATCCCTCATCGATAAAGAGGCAATCCAGAGACCCCTTATGTCCCTGCTCTTTGAGCCACAGACGGGGAATGGCCAGAGCCAGCGACAGCGCAATCAGCGTTTTTTCGCCTCCTGAACACTCCTGCAAGGGCCGCTTTTCCCGTCCATAACGCCGGTCAACCACCATCATCTGGGCATTCCCGCCTTCACTCTCCATGCGGAGCACATACCGCTCTCCGGAGAGGAAAAATAAAAGATGCGAGGCCTCTTCCTCCAGCTTCCGGAAGAGAATCGCCAGAAGGTAATTTTTGAAGTTTCGCGCTTCCAGGGCGCTCAGGAGTTTTTCGAAAGCTTCCCGCTGTTTCTTTTTCCCGGCGATCTCCCGAACCAGGTTCTGCCACTCCTCAAGGTCCTGCGTCACCTTTTCCAGAGTAACCCGGAGTCCTCCCAACCGATTTTCCATGGCCCCCACTTCATCCCTTAACCGGCCGGAGCGGTTCCGCTCCTCATCCGTAAGTTTCGCCAGATACTCCGGACTATCCTCGACTCCCAGAACCGTCACCAGATGCTCCCGTTCTCTCTGCAACCCCTCAATCCGCTCCTCAAGCTGGCGCAGGGACCCCTCGATTTTACTCAACTGCTCCTGCCAGTTTCCTCTTTTCCGGGCCGCAAACTCTGTGAAATAGTCTTCACTCCACCCTAAAAGCTCCAGTTCCTCCCAAAAGGCACGGCCTCGGGCGCTCTCCTTTCTTTTCCATTCCTCCTCCTCTTTCGTTAAATGGAGAAGTTCCCCTTCCACCTCTTCTTTCCGTTCCCCGAGGTTGCGGAGTCTTTCTTTGGTCTCCTGCACCTTGACCGCAAGCTCGCCCAGCTCCTCCTTGAGCTCCTTGGCAGCCTGCGTTACCCTCCGGAAAGCCTCCCGGAAGGAATCCTCCGCCGCACCAGGAGCTTCTTTCTCCTGCTGCGTCTCAAGAAATGCCCGAACACTATTTCGCCGCCTGGCTATTTCTTCCTCGATCTTTCGGTATCGTTTTTCCGCTTCCTGGAGTTTGTGATCGAGCTCTATCCTGCGCTTCTTGAGGTTACTCTGTCTTTCCTCCCGGAAAGCGAGCTCTTTCTCGTGCCGGATACAGCGGTTGCGAAAATCTTCCACCTCGCTTTCCTTTTTGCGGATGAGTTCCCGCAACATCTCCATGTTGAAGCGTTTCTCCTGCCATCCCAGATCCCGTAAAATCTGCTGGATCCGTTCCTCAACCGCATTTTTTTGCCGTTCCCTTTCCGCAATTTCCAACCGGATTTTTTCCCCCTCCCTCTGGACACTTTCCTCCTCCGGAGCAAATCGTTGCCAACGTTCCTCGAGATTTTCCTTCTGAGCCCGGAGCTTTACCGTCCTGTCCTGCAAATCCCGATAGTGCGTCTCCCAGGAAAGAAAATCGATGACCTCCTCCTCTTCCTCTCCCCGGAAAGGAATAATCGTCCCGCACACCGGACAAACTCCTTTCTCTGCCCATTCTTTCCGGAGCGTCCCCACCATGAATGCCCGAGAACGCTTCCGGTACTCCTCCTCAAAAGCGTCTCTTTCCCGCTCTGCCTCCTGCAAATCCTTCTGCACTCTTTTCAGCGCTTCGAGCACGTCATTCCGGTCTTTTTGGAGCTTTCCCAGCTCCCGTGTCGCTTTTTCCTCCTGCTTTTTCAGGTACTCCAGATCCTTAAGATGAGCCAGGCGTTCTTCGTAAAGGGGCCCCAGGTCTTTCTCCCTTTCCCTGAGGCGTTTCAGTTCTCCGTCGAGAACACCGAAGTTCTTCTTTAGGGTAGCAAGCTGTTCCTGAAGTTTTTGAGACTCCTTGTTGAGCGTTTGTTCCTCTTCCTGGACCTGGGCAAGCTCCTCCTGAATCGTTTCGAGCTCTTTTTGGCAGTGAGAGGCTTCTAGCCTCAGCCGTTCGATTTCCTCCACCGTCCCGGCCATACTCTGAAAGGCTCTCTCCTTTTCGCCGAGGAATTGGGCTTCTTGCTCTTTGGCGTCCCTTTCCTTTTCCAGGTTCGAAAGTAAAACACGGGCTTCGGCTTCGTCCTGGCGCAAACGCTCGAGCCGTTCCTTTCTCTTGGCGATCTCCTCACTCACCCGCTGCAGTTCCCGGAGACTTTCCCGCCAGGGTTGCTCGAACTCCATTTTCACCCGCTGGGCCTCAACGATAATCTGGTCCTCCTGCGCCTTTACCTGGGCCACTTCCTTCTCCTGGAGGAGATCTGCTCTTTTTGCTTCCTCTTCGTAAAGAGCCCGGGAAAGTTCCAGAAGACGTTCCAGACTCTTGAGGCGTTTTTCACACCCTTCGCGTTCCTCTTTCAAAGTAGCCAGATCTTCCTTGACTTTGCGAATCTCCCCTTCCAGACGTTCCTTTTCTTCTTCCAGATTCCTCTCCGCCAGAATCTGCAGACGCGCTTCCTGGGGTTTTATTTCCCCCTCCAGACGGTTGAAGTCTTCTTTAACCTTTTCTCGCACCACATCGAGGATTCCAAGACCGAAAAGGCTACTCAAAATCCGAAAACGCTCTGCCGGCGTGGCTTCCACAAACCTGAGGGTTTCCCCCTGGGCCAGGAACACCGAAGAGCGAAAGGTGCCGACGTCAAATCCCAGGGCCTTTTCGATTTCTCGATTGACCGCCTGTTCTCCGGAACAGATGGTTTTCCAGTTTCCCTGCTCTTTTTTCTCAAAGACCGCCACGCCCCTTTTTTTCACGGAGAATTCCCGGATCACCCGGAAAAGCTTGCCCCCCATTAAAAACTCCAGCTCCACCCGCAGTGCATCCCCGGGAAATCCCCGGTGAAGAAGTTCCTCGCGGCCCCGCTCCACGCGAATACTCCGACCATAGAGGGCAAAAAAGAGGGCTTCAAGAATGGACGATTTTCCCGCTCCATTGGGACCTACGATGACAAAGAGATCCCCCTGGTTAAACTCCACCACCACATCCTCAAGCCCCAGAAACCGCCTGGCCACAAGTCGTACCGGTCTCATCCTGTTTCTCCCTCTTCCAGTGCTCGCTGATAATAGAATTCGAAAAGGCGGACCACTTCTTCGGGAAACTGGTTCACTTCACAGAAACGGGCAAAGAGCTCCGGAATGGTTCCTCCATCCATCGACTCATGTTCCTCCGGCATTTCCCGTTCTTCGGAAAGCACTTCCACCATCACCACTTCCCAATTCTCCCCCTGCAAGCCTTTGAGACTCCGGCACCACTCCGAATCCATGACCTCTTCTCTGATGCGCAGACGCACATAGTTTCTCTTTGGTCCCACCTTTTGCTCGATCATTTCCCGTATGGCCCTCTCCTCAAGCCTTCTTTCAAGGTCAAAGCTCAAAAGGCAGGAACTCTCAAAAAAATAGGGGGTAACCCGAGCCCGCTCACCCTCCTCAAGCTCCACCACCACAAATCCACCCCCGTTTCTTCCCGCCTGTTTGAAACTATCGAGAACCAGAGAAGAAGGATAGTAAATGGGAAAAGGGCCTTCCAGGGGGATGAGCCCATGAAGGTGCCCAAAAGCCCCGTAATGGAAAAAGGAAGGGATATCCCCCTTTTTGAGAAAAACCTCCCGGTCGGCGTTGGCTTCTAAATAGTGGAAGGCCAGTTCCTCGATGGTGGCATGGGCTACCAGGATATTCCAGAAGGAGGACTTTCGTTTTTCCTTCCAGTTTTCCATCCTGCCGTGGAGGCTTTCCTGCGCTCGGTCCTGGCGGCTTCCATCGCAGTCATTCCCCAAAAATTGAGCCAGCCTCAGGTAGGGAAGCGGGAAAATGCTCACCCCCAGTTCTTCAAGGTGGCGCACTTCGAAATCCTTGATGATCAGAACCTCCTCGGGAAAAAAATTTCGCAGGGCTTCCACCGCGTACCAGTCGTGATTGCCCACCACCCACACAAAGGGTGCCAACTGCGAAAATTCGAATATGGCTTTCACCGCTACCCGAATGGCCTCTCGAGGAGGACTCTGGGAATGATGGAAAAGGTCCCCGGCATGGAGCAAAAGGTCCACTTTCTCGCTTTTTGCCACCTCGAGCATTCTCTCCAGGCACTCCTCTTGTTCGGCGAGACGTTCCACCTCTTTCTGGGTTTTCCAGGAAGAAAGCCCGATATGCCAGTCGGCGGTATGCAGGATTTTGATGCTCGATTTTCTCCCCATTTCCCATCCACCTCTCGGTCTATTTTACCATGAGCCCAAACGGAAGGAGCGAATCACGAAGTAACTTTTCGGTATACGGATGTTCTGGCTCTGCAAAAATCTTTTCGGTTGGTCCGTACTCGACGATCCTTCCTTTCTCCATCACCGCCACCTCCTGAGCCATGGCCCGGACCACCGCAAAATCGTGGGTAATGAGGAGCAGTCCCATGCCTCTTTTTTTCTGCCAGTTCTCCAGAAGACGCAGGATCGAAGACTGAAGCGAGGGATCAAGCGCCGAAGTAGGCTCATCGGCGATGAGAAAGTCCGGCTGCAGCGAAAGCACCCGGGCGATCACCACCCGCTGAATCTGCCCCCCACTCAATTCGTGGGGGAACCTGGGTAAGATCTCCGGATCGAGTTCCGTCCACTCCAGGAGTTCCCGTATCCATCGTTTTTCTCCCTTGTCATCGAGCAAACGGTGGAGCCGTACACCTTCCAGAAGACTCTCCCGGATGGGTAAAAGGGGATTCAGGGCCCGGAGGGGATTTTGAAAAACGATCTGAACCCGACGGTGGAAAAGAAACCTTTCTCGAGGTTGCATCTTCTGTATATCTCTTCCCTCCAAGAGCACCCGGCCCGAAGAAGGTGTAAGAAGCCCCACCCCGATACGCGCCAGGGTCGATTTCCCGCAACCACTCTCGCCCACAAGACCTATTGTGATTCCCCTGCGAAGCGTAAGAGACACATCCTCCAGAGCTTTTATGCGCTGCGGTTTTTCAAAAACCTTGCTCACCCGTTCAAAAGCGAGCATAAGGACACCGTACCCACCGCCCGGGGGAGATTCGTTGCAGAGAAGGGTGATCCACACTACACGAAGAACGTGCCTGAAAACAGCGGGGATGAAACGAGCATCCCGAGGGAAGATTGGAGAGCGAGGGGCTCGTGCCCGGAATGGGCCTCATGCCCCGTTCGGGAAGGGCCCAGAGCAAGCTCACCGTATAGGGATGTAAGGGTGTATGGAACACTTCTTTGGTGGAACCGATTTCCACCAGTTCCCCGGCGTACATCACCATCACCCGATGGGCCAATCTCTGCAGCACCAGGTAATCGTGGCTCACACAGAGGAGCGCGGTATTCGGTAAACGTGCCACCTCCTGAAAAACCTCCACCACCCGGGCGCGAAGGCTGGGATCGAGTCCCTTGGTCGGTTCATCAACCATGACCAGCCGAGGCTGATTGATGATTCCTGCCACCACCAGTACCCGCTGTTGCATTCCTCCGCTGAGCATATGGGGATAGGCCCGAAAAATCACCCAGGGTTCACCGAAACCAAACTGCTGCAGCGATACCATCGCCTGAGCTCTTTTGTGGGATCGCCGTAGCGAGGTAGAGATCGCTTCGGTTATCTGGCTTCCGATGCGCAGCAGAGGATTCAGGGACGTCCCGGGATTCTGGGGGACAAAACCCACCTTTTTCCCCCGGAGGCGTTCCATTTTCCGTTCCGAAAGGGTCAATAACTCCTCCCCTCTCAGGAACACTTTCCCACTTACCAGGGCGTTGGAGGGCAAAAGACGCACAAGTGCCGTCAGAAGCACCGATTTTCCACAACCGCTTTCACCTAGGATACCAACCACTTCGTTCTCCCCTACCGCAAAGGAGACCTCCCGAACCGCTTTGACCGTTCCGGAGGGCATTCTGAAACTCACCGAGAGTGCATCTACCGTAAGGAGGCTCATGATTCACCGATTCCCCGCTGAAACCGGACATCCAGAGCATCCCGAAGACCCTCTCCGAGACAGTTCGCTCCCAGGATCACCACGGTGATAATCAGAGCCGGGAAAATGAAAAGGTGAGGATGGGTGAAGAGATAAGGACGAGCATCGTTGAGCATCACCGCCCAGTCCGGAAAAGGAGGCTGCACCCCAATCCCCAGATAACTCAAGGCGGCCAGTTCCAGTACAAAACCCCCGAACCGTAAGCTCCCCAAAACACCCATCGTTGGGAAAAGGTTGGGGAGGATGTGCTTCAAGAGGCAGTACCAGGCTCCTGCCCCCATCGCCCGGGCTCCCTCCACAAAACCACTTTCTCGCAGAAAGAGCACTTCTCCCCGCGCCACCCGCGCCAAACCCACCCAGCTTCCTGCATTCAAAGCCAGAAGGAGCGTCCCGAACCCCGGCCGCAAAACACCAAGCAGTGCCAGGGTGAAAACCACATCCGGAATCCCCAGGAAAGTATTTACCACAAAAGAGACGACACCGTCCACCCAGCCCCCAAAATAACCGGCCAGCATTCCCAGCAACATGCCGACCGAGAGGGTGATGAGGGTGCTGAGAACGGCAAGCAAAAGACTCAGACGCCCCCCATAGAGGAGCCGACTGAGGACATCCCGCCCCAGTGCATCGGTTCCCAGGAGGTGGGGCCTTTGAAATGGGGGCGCAAAACGGTTATTCAGACGTACCTCCAGGGGGTCAAAAGGGGAGAGAAACGGCGCCAGCAAACTGGCACCCCCTATCACCACCAAAAGGACCAGACCTGTAATCATCAATCCATTCTTTCGCATCCTGCATTTACACGATTCGTTTTCCCGGACGCACCTGGGGGTTCAGAAAGAAATAGCAAACATCGACCAGCATCTGCATTGCCACGTAGGTGACACCGAAAACTAGAACAAAGGCCTGGAGGAGGGGAAAATCCCGACCGTAAATGGCCTGCACCAGGAGTCTTCCAGCTCCCGGCCAGGCAAAAATGGTTTCCACTACCGGTGAGCCCCCCAGGATACCTCCAAGGTACAACCCGAACATGGTGAGCACCGACACAAAACCGTTGGGAAAGGCATGCTTGAGAAGTACCTTCCAGGCCGAAAGACCCCGTGCTCGAGCGGCCAGGATGTAGTCGTTTCCCAGAACCTGTAAGAGATTGGTCCGCAAAAGCCGCATGATGAGGATTCCAAAACCACTCCCCGACACCACCGCAGGTAACACCAGGTGCCGCCAGGAACCCATACCACTGGTGGGGAAGACCCGCCATCGTTCTCCCAGAAGGGTGATGAGCACCACAGCCACGAAAAAGGTGGGCATGGAACGAAAAAGAAGTGTCACCACCCTTACCAGATGGTCGACGATACTTCCCGACCAAAAAGCCAGAAACACTCCCCCCAGAAGACCGATTAGCACTGCAAAGGAGAAACCAGCCAAAGCAAGAAGCAGGGTTGCCGGAAGTCGCTCCCGGATCTCCTGAGCAACCGGTCTTTTGGTCACAAACGATCTCCCCAGATCACCCCGCAGAACATCCCCCAACCAGCGGAAATACTGTACAAAAAGGGGTCTATCCAGACCGAACCGAGTCCGGAAGAGCCTCACCTCCTCCGGACTCGGTTGAAACAAACCCTCTTTTCCCAGGAGTATCTCCACCGGATCACCGGGAATTGCCTCTCGCAGGAGGAAAGCCACCACGGTGATTCCGAGAAGCGTCAAAACCATCTGCAAAAAACGCTGTAACCAATCGTAGTGACGCAACGTTACTCGAGGTAAGCTTCCCAGAGGGTCACATCGTACTTTTTCCCCAGAGAACGGAATCCCTTAAGGCGCTTATTGTACACCAGAAGGTCCACGTTGTTGAAAAGGGGAATCCAGTGATACCCCTCTTTGGCGATTTCCTGAACCCGAGCGTACATCTGAAAGCGTTTTTCCATATCCATTTCTCGACGGGCTTGGAGAATGAGGGCATCGGCTTCTTGGTCTTTAAAGTTGAGATGGTACTCCACGTTTCCGGCTCCATCGCTCAACACATACCAGGTGAAAATGGTGTTTGGTTCGGCGTTGGGAAGACCCTGGTTACGCATGGCAATTTCGTACTCTCCGGCTTTCATCGCCTCGTTGAAAGCTCCACCTTCCAGAATCTGGATCTGGGCATCAATACCCAATTCCCGGAGAACACTCTGGATGTACTCGGCCTGTTCTTTATATGGGTAACGCTCCAGAGACCAGGAAGGAAAGATGAACCGGACCTGAACCCGTTTTTCTCCCAGGACCTCTTTCGCCAGCCGCCTGGCCTCGGCCAAATCATGTTCAATGGGTAGCGGCACCGAAAAAGGAGAGGCAGGACTCAGAATGGTTCCCATCACCTCCCCATACCCATAGTAGAGTTCCCGAACGATGAATTCCCGATCGATGGCTAAACTCACGGCCTTTCGTAACCGAACATCATCGAAAGGTGGCCGAGAACCGTTCATGAAGAGATAGTGAGCGATGGTACTGGGAGAAACCTCCACCGCAAACCGCTCATCCTTCAAGAGTTCCATCGCTAACGCCGGAGTCAGCGCTCCGATATCAATCACCCCGAAAATCTCCTCGGCTTTGAGTGCCGAAAAGCGGGTTTCGGCCTGGGGAATAACCCGCACCCGAATCGGAGAAATGGCCTTCTGACCCCAGTAGTGTTCAAAAGGTTCCAGACGACAGTATTCGTCCTTTTTGTGTTCCACCAGACGATACGGACCGGTGCCGATGGGAAAACCATTGAAGAAACCGTCCTCACGAAAATTTCGAGGACTGAACATGGCACTGCCGAAATTCACCATGAGAAAAGGGAGAGCAGGAACCGGCTCTTCGAAGGTTAAACGGACGGTATATTCATCGATGGCCGTAACCTCCTTCAGACCGGGATACGTTTCGTGGATCCGAAAGGGATAGAAGGGGGAGTTTGCCGGACTGATTCTTCGATATCGCTCGAAGTTTGCCACCACCGCTTCGGCATTAAAAGGCGTCAGATCCTGAAAAAGCACTCCCCGACGCAGGTGGAAAGTCCATACTCGCCCATCCTCCGAAACTTCCCACGATTCCGCCAGCATCGGTGCCGGCCATCCCTCTTCATCCCTGGTTACCAGTGGTTCCCAAACATGCAGGAGCGTCGAAGTATAGTAAGGGTCGTTCTCCCCGGGCACCAGATCTCGATGACCGGCAATGATCACCTCCGGTCTTTCCTGGGCCAAAGCAGAACACACTAATAGTAAAAAAACCAGAAGGCTCCACAACACTACCAGAAAGAAACGCCGATGAACGAAACTATGCATACCATACCTCCTGTCGCTCGCAAGAAGTTTTTTGGCCTTTCAGATCGGTCTCCTGGCTTGAAGGTCCAGACCTACTCAGTTCGCCTTCCCGGCAACCTGCCAGTGGCATTATGAACCTTTCGTCCCTTCTCACAGTGGCGGGACCGCACCGGATTTCCACCGGTTTCCCGGCATCTGAAAGGATTCACAATGCAGACATCGTAACAGAGGATGCCCCTCCCTGTCAAGGGGGCGAATTGAACCATCTAAAATCTTGATGAACTCCTATCGTTGCCTCAACTAAAAATCTTGATATAAACTATTCTACCTCCAGGTGATTTTTTTAAAACAGGAGGTAACGAAATGGAGCTCACCATGAATACCAGAAGGGAAATCATTAGGAAAATGGCACCTGAGTATCAAAAAGCCACCAAGAAAGAAAAAAGAAAGATCTTCGATGAACTCGTCCATCTCACTGGATACACCCGGACGTATGCCTTTTGGCTCCTTTCTCATCATGGACGGAAAGTCTATCTCACCGGATGAAACGTCAAAAAGTATCAAGTCATTGGATCCATCACCAAGGTAAAAAGGAACCGAAAAAGATCTGGCTCATCTTTGACTGTCCCTGTGGGAAAAGGCTCGCTCCCTCACTCCCTTGGATGATCGAAAAGCTGGAAAAGCATGAGGAACTGGTTCTCTCCCAAGAGGTGAGAAGGAAGCTTCTGGCCATATCTCCAGCCACCATGGATCGGCTTCTCCAAAAGGAAAAACGAAAGCTCGTCCCAGTCTTCCGGTCCTACACCAAACCCGGGACTCTCCTGAAACACCGGATTCCAGTTCGTACCTTTGCCGATTGGGATGAGAAAAGACCAGGATTCTGTGAAATCGATCTGGTTGCCCACGATGGCGGAAACCCCGGTGGGGATTTGATGTGACCGATGTCTTGACCGGCTGGATTGAAAACTCAAGCGGTCAAAAACAAAGTGAGAGACAGGGTCTTTGAAGCCCGGGAGATTCGAGCAAGGCTTCCCTTTTCTCTTTTGGGGATCGATTCTGATAACGGTGGGGAGTTCATCAATCACCAACTCATTCGGTCCTGTCAGAAAAAAACAGATCACCTTCACCCGGTCTCGACCTTCCAAAAAGAATGATAACTGTTATGTCGAACACAAGAACTGGACCATGGTGAGAAAAACGGTTGGCTATCTTCGCTATGAGACCGAAGACGAACTCCTCCTTCTCAACCAACTCCATTTCCTTCTTCGTCTTGATACTCACTTCTTCCCACCGGTTACCAAACTGGTTTTCAAAGATGATGAATCCAAAACCCCATTGAGGCGAGTGATTGGCTCACCATTGATTGATAACTCCATGAAACAAGCTCTACAAGATCAATATGAAGAACTCCATCCAGCCGAACTCAAACGACAGATTGTCAAAATACAGAACCAATGGATCGAGATGGTGACCTTTAAAAATGATTCGGTTCCTTACCCCGAGGAAGTGAATTTAGTATAGAATTTTAAACGAGGCAACGAATCCATTTCATCAAGATTTTTAGGTGAGGCATCACTGGGGGAGAACCGTTCGACGGTATCAATAAATCCAGGGAATAACCTCTCTCAAAAACGGTTTTTACCTTCAAAAGAGCATTGGGAGGGATGACTATGGTAGAGGTGAAAATGCCCCACGAAGGTCATGAGAAGCACCTCTGTTACCTTGAAAATATCGGTTACGTTCAGGAACATTTTGAAGAATATAAGAATCTGGTGCGTGATGGGAAATACGTCTGTGTGACCTGCGGCCGGGTAGCAGCCAATCCGGAAAACCTGTGTAGCGCCGAAAAACTCTAAAAACGAATAAGACCTGGGGGTAGCCCCAGGTCTTATCGAACGGTGAGAACGTGGTAACCATCTTCCACCCTTATTTCTCCAAAGGTATATTCCACCGGATATCGGTAGGTGGGACCGTTAACCACCACGGTGTGGAATTCTCCCTCTTCGGCGCACACATCCACCCCCAGAGCCAGGAGCTCTGCAACCAGAGTTCGGTCGTAACGTCGGCCAAGGAAGGAGGGGGGAAGAAATTGGTCTTTCACCACCACAATGTAGGCTTCAAAACCACGGTCGATGATTTCCGAAGCCACTTCTAAGCGCGACTTTCCCCACAGGGGAAGATGAGGAGCAAGACCTGCCTGAGCGCACATTCTCTCCACCCACTCCCGATGGGGTAAAAGGTCGATATCGCCGAAAACCCCACCTGTAAATCCCTGTTCCCGGAGCTGCAGGAGCATGTTCAGGAAATGGTTTTCATAATCCTCCCAGGAAGTGTGACGGAAAAAGAGGGGAATACCCATGGCTTCAGCCTGACGGCGCAGAAAGGAAAGGGGCAGACGGTGGGCGGCGGTGAAATCACCCCGGTCGCTGAGCATGGTGAGCAGTGCTTTGACCTGAAAACCATCCTGTAGTGCTTTGAAGAGGCTGAGGTGGGAATCCTTGCCCCCGCTGAAAGAAACGAAAACCTGCTTTCCGAAATCGTTCTCCGGCATAATTTTCCCTTCCTTTCTCTATAGCGTTACGTTCAGAACCCAGCCCACCAGAGTAGCAGAAGAAATCATGATCCCAAGCGCCCCGAAAAGCTTTTTCCACCCGAATTCCCGCAGCATCACCACAAAAGTGGCCACACAGGGAAAGAACATAGCCAGGATGACGTTGGAAATGATGAGCTGCTTCACCGAAAGATTAAGGGGTAAAAGCATTCCCACCGCCATATCCTTGCGCAGGAAACCCAGAATGAGGAAAAGAACCGCTTCTTCGGGAATCCCCCAGATACGGGCAATGAAAGGACTTACGGATTCACTCACCGTGGCGAAAAAGTTGGTGAGGTGGAGGAGATTGACCCCCAGGATTCCCACAAAAACAATGGGGAGCGCTTCCCGCAAAAATCCACGTAACCGGAGCCACAGTTTGGAAAGAATCGCCTTGGGGAAGGGTAACCGGTAAGGGGGAATCTCGGTTAAAAGCGGAGGACGGAAACCGGGAACCAGGTATTTGAGGAACACCGCCCAGCACAGCCACACCAGAAATAAGGTCCCGTATACTATGAAGACCGGGGCAAGACCGTACTTCCCCAGGGCCCCCACGATGAGGGCCTGCTGGGCAGCACAGGGAACACCGATCGAAATAAGGGTGGCCACGATGAATCGCTCGGTAGCATTCTCCAGAATCCTCGTGGCCATGATTCCCGGAACATTGCATCCTAACCCCAGAAGAGTAGGAACGATGGTATAGCCGTGCAGGCCAATCTTATGGAAAAAGCCGTCCAGGAGCACCGCCACCCGGGGAAGATATCCGATGTCCTCCAGTAACCCCAGAACCAGGTAAAAAGCCACAATGTAGGGAAGAACTACTCCAAAAGGAATGTAGATACCGGTAGAGAGAATTCCCATGGACTGCTCGAGATCGATTTGCCCCTCGATGAGTTCCCCCAGAAGGACCTTCGAAAGCCAGGGAAAAGCGAGCACATACGGCTCCAGTTTCAACAAAAGAGGGAGGTAATATCGTTCAAAAAAACTTCCCAAAAGTCCAATGAGGCCTTCTCCTATGCCCCTCACCAGGAAAAAAGCTCCCAGAAGAACCATCAGGGCAATGATAAAGCCGCTTACGGGCTGAATGGTGACCCGCTGCAACCAATCCAGAAACCGCGGTTTCACATAGGAAAGACGCTGCACCGTCTCGATCACCTGTCCAATTTCCTCCCAGCGGTGCAGATGATCCGAAGAGACCGGATGGGGGGGAGTAGCCCGGTCCAGCGCTTCGAAAAGCTCCTTGATACCTTCGCCACTGGTAGCCACCACCGGTACCACCGGCACCCCCAAAACGGCGCTGAGCTTTTCGATATCGATGTGAATGCCTCTCTTTTTCGCTTCATCCCACATATTGAGTGCCACCACGGTCGGTTTCCTTCTCTCCCGGAGTTCAAAGGTGAGGTAGAGATTCCGCTCCAGGTTTCCGGCATCCACCACATTCACCACGATATCCGCCTCATCGATGAGTTGAGCGGTGATCCGCTCGGCCTCGATCTCCGAAGAAAGCGCGTAGGTTCCAGGAGCATCGATGAGCTCCCAGGCTTCATGGTCTTTTTTGAGCGTACCTCTTAAAAAATCCACCGTAGTGCCGGGATAGTTGGAGGAAACTGCGTACACCCCGGTGAGCTGGGTAAAAACCACACTTTTACCTACGTTGGGA
>Ga0308393_1000250_pt1 | contig 29261 bp, 26 predicted proteins | sample Hotspr2Sampleee2_FD_202364 | JGI IMG/M metagenome (GOLD analysis project Ga0308393, IMG submission 202364) | Hot spring phototrophic mat microbial communities from Mushroom Spring, Yellowstone National Park, Wyoming, United States - 20050630_ee2 ... | reverse complement strand
AGGTGTTGCATTAGCGTTGCGATCGGGTACTCTTCTGCCGTGTTGTGCCGTTTGGGTGTTATCATAGTGGATGAAATTTACCCCAAGCGGCACTTTTTTTGTACCCGACCGATGTACCCTTATCAGAGGGCTGGGGTGGGGGCGTTTAAGGCGCAGGGCGTGACAATCGCTGAAAGATGTGTTATAATAGGGATAGCCGTGCGCTGGAGAGGGCGCGTAGCAGAGACTCTACTGAAGGAAGACGAACGATGAAGCACTGGGCACACAATGGGTTCAAGGCGCTGACAAGCGCGTGGGTATTGGCGTTGCTGGCGACCGCGGGCTGGTCGCAGTCCATAACTTGGCTGGGCACGCTGCCGTACGGCGATTGGAGCTGGGCTTATGGTGTTTCCGCCGACGGCGCCGTGGTGGTCGGCGTGGCTGAAAACGCCGCAGGGTGGACTCGTGCCTTTCGCTGGACGGCTTCTGGTGGGATGCAAGACCTCGACACGCTGGGCGGCAGGGATAGCGCGGCTCGGGGCGTTTCTGCCGACGGCTCCGTGGTGGTCGGCACGGACCTCGATTACTACGACTACAACGATTATTATGCGCGTGCCTTTCGCTGGACGGTGGATGGTGGGACGCAAAACCTCGGCGCGCTGGGCGGCGGTGAGAGCGCGGCTTATGGTGTTTCCGCCGATGGCACCGTGGTGGTCGGCGAGGCTCGCAACGCCGCAGGGGAGTATCGTGCCTTTCGCTGGACGGCTTCTGGTGGGATGCAAGACCTCGGCACGCTGGGCGTCGGTTGGAGCGCGGCTTATGGTGTTTCCGCCGATGGCGCCGTGGTGGTCGGCTGGGCTCAAAACGCCACATGGCAGCGGCGTGCGTTTCGCTGGACGGCTTCTGGTGGGATGCAAGACCTCGGCACGCTGCCGGGCGGCAATCATAGCGTGGCTCAGGGTGTTTCCGCCGACGGCTCTGTGGTGGTCGGCTGGGCTTACAACGCCGCATGGCAGGAGCGTGCCTTTCGCTGGACGGTGGATGGTGGGATGCAAAACCTCGGCACGCTGGGCGGCAATAGGAGCGCGGCTTATGGTGTTTCCGCCGACGGCTCCGTGGTGGTCGGCTGGGCTCAGAACGCCGCAGAGCAGGGGTGTGCCTTTCGCTGGACGGCGTCGGGTGGCATGGAAGACCTGAACCTCACCTATGCCAGCCTGCTGACCAACGGCTCGGTGCTTTGGGAAGCGCGCGCCATCTCTCCCGATGGGCGGTATATTGTGGGATATGGCTACAACGCCGCCACAAGGGGCTACGAAGCCTTCCTGCTGGATACGGGCTTCCCACTGCGCGGGGATGTGAACCGCAACGGCTGTGTGGACGATGCCGACCTGCTCGCCGTGCTGTTTGCGTTCGGTGGGCAGGGCTACCGCAACGAAGACCTCAACTGGGACGGCACGATCGACGACGCGGACTTGCTGCAGGTGCTGTTCAACTTCGGCAGCGGTTGCTAAGACGCGCCTTTGCTGCCTGTGGTGTGGGGTGCAATCTCAGTAGCGCCCCCACCACTTGGCAATCTGTGGGTATGCGCGAAAATTCGGTACCTGTCACAGCAAGCCTTTCGGCTGACGCAACTCGTCGCGCAGGCAGGCTAACTGCTCCCACACATAGCCTATGCGCAGCACGGTCATCTCGTCGAACGGCTTGCCGATAATCTGGAGACCCACGGGCAGCCCGTTCACGAAACCGCAGGGCACGCTCAGCCCGGGCAGCCCCGCCAAGTTCACGGGAATCGTCAGCACATCGGCGAGTTTCATCGCCAGCGGGTCGTCGACGAGTTCGCCAATCTTGAAAGCGGGCGTCGGTGCGACGGGGGAGACCAGCGCGTCCACCTGCTGGAACACGGCGTCGAACTGCTGGCGTAGCAGCGTGCGCCCCTTCTGCGCCTTGAGGTAAAACGCATCGTAGTAGCCCGACGAGAGGGCGTAGGTACCGATAATGATGCGCTGGATGACCTCCTTGCCGAAGCCTTCCGCGCGGGTGGCTTCCATCATGCCGATGTGTCCTTTCTCGGCGCCGACGCGCAGCCCGTAGCGCACGCCGTCATATCGTGCGAGGTTCGACGAACACTCGGCGGGCGCAAGGATGTAGTAAATCGCCAGCGACTGCTCCGCCATCGGCAGCGAGACCTCTTGCACCTCCGCGCCGACCGATTCGAGCAGCCCAATCGCCTTGCGCACGGTTTCGGCGACTTCGGGCTGCACGCCCTGCCCGAAAAACTCCTTCGGCACGCCCAGCCGTATGCCCTTGATGTCATCCACTAACGCCTCGCGGAAGTCGGGCACGGGCAGGTCAACGCTGGTGGCGTCGTGGGGGTCTTTGCCCGCGATTGCGTTCAGCAGGATGGCGCAGTCTTCCACCGTTTTGGTGAGGGGTCCGATTTGGTCAAGCGACGAGGCGTAGGCGACCAGCCCGTAGCGGCTGACGCGCCCGTAGGTGGGCTTGAGACCGACCACCCCGCAGAAGGCGGCGGGCTGTCGGATCGAGCCGCCCGTGTCCGACCCCAGCGTCGCAAATGCCATGTGCGCCGCGACCGCCGCTGCCGAACCGCCCGACGAGCCGCCAGGCACGCGCGTCAAGTCCCACGGGTTGCGCGTCGGGTGGAACGCCGAGAACTCGGTGGACGACCCCATCGCGAACTCGTCCATATTGAGTTTGCCGACGAACACCGCGCCCATCTCGCGCAGGCGACGCACGACCGTCGCGTCGTAGGGCGGGACGAAGTTGTGCAGGATGCGCGAGGCGCAGGTGGTGCGCACGCCGCGCGTGCAGAGGTTGTCCTTGAGGGCGATGGGCACGCCCAGCAGCGGGTTCCGCTCGCCCGCGTCCAGTCGCGCCTGTGCCTGCCGCGCCATCTCCAGCGCGAGTTCGGGCGTCGGGGTGATGAACGCCTGCACCTTCGGCTCGGTCTCGCTGATGTGCGTCAGCACCGCCTCGGTCAGCTCGACGGCGGACACCTCGCGGGCGTGCAGTTTCTGGCTGATTTCAGCGACGCTTAGGGTCAGCAGCTCCTTCATCTACTCCTCCACGATGCGCGGGACGATGAACAGCCCGTCGCGGGCTTCGGGGGCGTTCGCAAGGGCGTCCTCGCGGCTAAGCGTCTCGCCCACCACATCCTCGCGAAAGGCGTTGAACACGGGGATCGAGTGCGAGGTCGGCTCCACCTCGTCCAGCGGCAGCGCCTGCAGCCGCTCGAAATGCTCCATCAGCGCGTTGATGGGGCGCATCAGTTCCATAAGTTGCTCGTCGCTCAGTTCCAGCCGTGCCAGTTTCGCCGTGTGGCGCATCTGCTCTAAGGTGAGTGCCATCGCCGTCGCTCCCACAAGAGTATACCCAGCGTTCACCGACCTTCTCTCAGCCCGATTACCCACACAGGGCACGCCCGCACGCTACGGTAGACCCCTAAATCGCGTTGCACTTTGCTGAGACGCGGGGGTTCCTCCCCTGAACCGTGTCGTCGTACACGATTTCCACGCCCACCGTGATTAGCCCCAAGTTGTGCGCCAGCAGGAACTTGAGGAAGTCGTTGTAGCAATCGGCGGGGTCGGAGAGTTGGATCTCGACGGCGACTGCGCCCTTACAGAATTTCACGCTCCACACTCAGTACAGCACGCCAGCAACTCACCACCGACGGCATCCACCCTAACAACGAAACACGCGCACTCCGAGGATGCCTGTCCCAGAAATCAACAGCACTAACACAGATGAGAGTTTCTACAAAGCGACCGTGTGCAGCACGGTATAGACCGCGCCGTCAGGAGTAAGCGTGCTTTGCATTAGGCTTGTTGCCTGCAGTTTGTACTGTCCGAAGTTAGCGGGCGCGAGCTGTTGGGCAGCGCTGTAGAGCCGCTTTTTCAGCCCTTCGGTGTCACGGCAGGGCATTTTGCACCGCGCCAGTGTGATGTGCGGGCGGAACGGCTTGCCCGATGGTGCAGGAAGCAGCGTGCGTTCCAAGGCGCGCGCGATATGGCTAAGAAACGCCCCATCCTCCGAAACACCCGCCCATAGCACGCTTGGACGGTTCCAGTTGGGGAACACTCCCAGCCCCTGAACAGCTATCTCAAATGGTGGGATACCCCTCTGTGCCGACTCCATCGCCTGTATGATTGCAGGAATCCGCGTCTCGTCTTGTTCTCCCAAAAACAGAAGCGTGATGTGGTAATTTTCGGGGGCGACCCAGCGCAGGGTGCGGTCGGGCGCAGCGCGTTGGAGCTGCGCACACGCCTCGCGGAGCGCCTCGCGCACAGATTCGGCTATCAAAGCAGCGATAAAGAGCCGCATCCGTCTCCTTGCACTCCCTTGTAGAGTAGCCACAGCGCGTACTGCGTGGCGCGATACTTAATCGTTTGGCGATCGCCCACAAATAGTTGTTGCTTGACAAGGGTCGTGTCGGGGTCGCTGATGCCGATGTAGACCAGCCCTACAGGCTTTTCGGGGGTTGCACCGCCTGGTCCCGCGATTCCCGTAATCCCGATGCCCCACCAGCCGCCGAGCCGTTGGCGCACGCCTGCTGCCATCGCGTGTGCAACGGGCTCGCTGACTGCGCCGTACTGCGCGAGTAGCTCAGGGGGCACACCCACTAACGACTGCTTGAGCGCGTTGCTGTAGCTCACGACCCCACCCAGAAACACCTCTGAGCTACCGGGCACACTCGTGATGCGGTTCGCGAGCAGTCCCCCCGTGCAGGATTCGGCGACCACGAGGCTCTGTCCCGCCGTGCGGAGGCTCTCCACGACCGCCTGCTCCAAAGTTGTGTCGTCCACGCCGAAGATGTACGCGCCGAGCCGAGCGCGCACTGCGCGCTCCGTCGCAGCGATCATCTGCTCGGCGTGTTCGGTGCTATCGGCGTGGGCAGTAATGCGAAAGTGAACCTCGCCCAGTTTCGCAAGAGGCGCGAGCGTCGGGTTCTCACAGGCGATGAGGTCTCGGAGTTGCGCTTCGGCGTCCGATTCCCCGATGCCGCATAAGCGCAGCACGCGCGAGCGTATCACGCGCCCGCCTGCGCGCGCGGCAAGGCGCGGGAGCACATGGTCTATCGCCATCGGTTGAAACTCGTTGGGCGGACCAGGCATCGCCACAATCAGTTTGCCATCTCGTTCGGCGTACAGTCCAGGCGCCGTGCCATGCGGATTGGGAATGGGCTGTGCGCTAACGGGGCGCATTGCTTGGCGTAGTTGGCGTTCGGTGGCTTCGCGTCCGCGTGCGGCAAAGAACGCCCTCAGGCGCGCCGCCTCGCCATCATCCAGCACGAGCGGTTCGTTCAGCACAGCAGCAATCGCCTCGCGCGTGAGGTCGTCTTCAGTCGGTCCGAGCCCACCGATAGCTATCGCGCCGTCGGCGCGTTCCAGCGCCTCACGCAGCGCGCGGACAATCCGCTCCCGATTATCACCAACCGTCGTGCGCCGATAAACCCCTACACCAATCTCTGCCAAACGCGCCGAGAGCCACGCCGCGTTCGTATCCACAATCTGACCCAACAGCAACTCCGTGCCGACAGAAACGATTTCGATCGTCATTAATTCCAGTGTACCTCGACGCTTTTGCACCGCAATCATTTTGGGAGCCTTATGTTCCGCTTGGTGGCTGTTGGGCAGAGCAATACCGACTGCGTTTGGGGTAAACTTGTTGGTGATGCGCCAGCGCGTGGCTTATCGATTTGCGTTTGAAGCGTCGCACTTTTATTGGCTCCCGCACCTTAGCGAGGAGGAGAACGCGCGTCTTTTCGGAAAGGCGGCGCGCCATCACGGACACAACTATCAAGTAGAGGTGGTCTATAGCCTCGCGACGCAGACGCCCTCCGCCACGCTGGAGACGCTGTTCCAAGCCACACGCCAGCGTATCGACTCCCAATTTGACCATCGCTGCATCAACTTGGAGCATCCCGCCTTTCACGATCAGCTGCCTACCACAGAGAACCTTGCCGTTTATCTCTGGCGTGACCTACGCGAGGGGCTGAGTGCGTCTGTGGAAGCGGTCAGCGTCTATGAGTCCGACACCCTCGCCTCCACCTATGCGGGCGAGCAATCGACAGACCCAGAGGGCACAGCGCGCCCAGTCGTCTCCATGACGCGCCAATATACCTTCTCCGCAGCCCATCGACTATATAATCCGCAACTCAGCGCCGAGCAGAACCGCGCCATCTACGGCAAGTGTGCTAATCCCTACGGACACGGGCACGACTACAAACTGGAAATCACGGTCAAGGGCATTCCTGATCCCGTCACAGGTATGGTGATGAATCTTACAGAGTTAGATGCTCTCACGCACACGCAGGTGTTGGTACACTTAGACCACAAGTTTCTCAACGAACAGACACCCCCATTCGACCGAATCCCGCCGACTTCGGAGAACCTTGTCGCGTTTGTCGTGGAGCAGCTTGCACCGCACCTGCAAGGTCAAGTGCGCCTGAGTCGCGTGCGGCTGTGGGAAACACCACGCAGCTATTTCGAGTGGCAGTCGGAGCCTTAGCAAGGACGGATGGGCGATAGCTTCCCGCGTCTGTGTGTGGGTTTGGCAACGCTTCTGTCTGGAGTCCTGCACTGATGGTGAAACAAACTGCCTACAACAACTGCTGGCTGCGGTGTGGAATATTCCCCATGAGATGGGCTACCGACTGCAACGCGCGTTGCAAAACGCTGCCTGGGCGTGCGCAGGGGTGCTGCTGCTGCTGAGTGTGTGGGGCGTAGGGCGCGAGACTCGCCGTCTAACAACGCTTCACGAGGCGCACGCAGCTATAAGCGCGAGCATCGCACAACTGGAGCAGCACGCGCTGACAATTGAGCGGAGTCTGCTGGGGTTAGCCCATGCCGACCATCCGAAGGTGCGTTATGTCGGCTACGAGCCCGAATCGCTGTGGCGTGCGCTCCAACACGCGCGGCGCGAGGCGAACAAGGAGCTGCGTGCGCTCGAAGCACGCACGGCGCACTACGCTTCGAAGCAAATTCACGAATCGCTCATGCAACTGCGTGCGGCATGGCTGCAGCTGGACACAGAACTGGGCGAATACCTTGCGCGGGGGCAGCCTGAGCAAGTGAGTCTGTCTACCCTGCGCGTCTTTAGTTTGGAACGGCAAAGCACTTTCGTGGGTGCCATCGACCAGTTTCGGCATCGTTACCAGCGCGCGCAGCAAGCGATAGGGCAGCGTGTGCAAGGAAACTTAATCGGGCACTTCGTATTGTGTCTGGTCGGCGTGGGATTGCTCGGAGGGTTAGCGTGGTGGCGGTGGGTTGCACCCGCCCAGTGGCTGCGTGCCGCTTTAGACCAGTCCGAGCAAGCCCACCGTGCCAGCGCACGCCTGCAAGCGACCGAATGGGGCGAACTCTATCAGCGTCTTCGATTCTACGAGCAGCGATTGCGCGAAGCGGAGCGGTTCATGCACGACCTTGCGCTAGGACGCACGCCTGCTCCCCTCACGCCGACCGACGCTGCAGACCCACTGGCGCGCAGTAGCCGATGGCTACTGCAACGGCTGGAGCAAGGCGGTTCGATCCGAATCCACACGGATTAGCCACGAGCGGGCTACCCTAGCGCCGTGCGCGCACGATTGCGCCAGTTGACGATATCCGTGATGCTGCCCAGAAAGACCCAGCCACCCAGAATTCGGCGCCATGCATCCATCTGCTCGTAGACCGACATCGCAGGGCTGGGATACTCGGTTGCCATCTCCAGTTGGTGGTGGTAGTGCAGCGCGCCTTCCCGCAGCCACCGCTCCCACATCAGCACGCCGAAGCGATGTCCCATCGAGCGCGCCCACAGAATCTCCACATCTTCGTTCAGATCCCCGTAGCCGCCCCAGTACGCTGTGTTGCGCCGATCCATCACAAACTCCCAGTTCCGCGCGTTGACCCATACCGCATCATAAGAGTTGACAATTTCAATGCCGTAGCGTCGCTCGAGGGGGTTGCGAGTGTAAGGCGTGGGCGACATGAAGCGCGTGTGCGCGGAGACAGCGCAACTGCCCGACCAGATGCGTACTGCCCGCATCGGCGTCTCGTCGCGCAGGAAGCGCAAGTAGCGGTCGGAGAACTGGTTGTTTGCGAAATTTGCGTAGCGGTAATGGCTGCAGTGTGCATCGGTGAAGCCCATCTGCTGCATCTCCAGCATACTGCCCTTCCAGTGGGCGCGAAACGCTGCGGGAGAATTCATCTCGCGGAAGGTCCCAAACGGGTTCTCAAAGGTCAGTGCATCGGCGATCCCGCGTGTGTCTTCTATCATCCAGAGGTGGTCATGCATACACACGGGAAAATGGCGATGCTGCTCTGCAAGCAGCACTTCGTGGATGCGCGCCATCTGGGAATTGTAGGTGCGCGCGTTGCGGTGGAGGTAAATCCAGTCGGGGAAAAGATTACTCAGTGCGCTGGTGGTGGCACCACAGTGAACTACCAGACCCGTCCGCTTGCAAAAGGCGTGCAACCAGAGGAAAGTCTGGAGATAGTAGTCGAAGTTGAACCCTGCATATCGCGCTATGCTAATAATGTGGTCAATGTCCGCTGTCCACGGTCGTCCCCATTCGGGTTCGGCGTCTTCGTTGACCATAATCCATAGCACAATCCACAGCGAGAGTAGAAACTCGTCGCCTACGGTTGGCAGGAAGTAGCGGTTGTGCCAGCGTGCGATGTAAACATGCCTGTCGTTGATGTGGAGGTGAGGATCGGGGCGCAGGATCACCTGAAGCTGGGAGTTGCTCGAATCCACCTGCAGTCCGTAGTAGACATCGTTGATTCGGGCGGCATAGGGAGCCACATACACCCACGGGTTGCTGCCTGCCCATACGGCGCGGCGCCCGATGCGCTTGATGTTGGTCGTGCCGTTGGAGATGGGGGTCAACCCAAGAACGCCTGTGAGGGGCGTGCCTGCCGTGCCCTGAGGGATATGATAGCCACACAGGTAGAGCGGCTTGTCGCCAGGCGTATAGTCCAGCCAGCTGTTGATTGCCATCGCGCTTGTCAGGTTCTCCATCGTGGGCACGATGCCAAAGTCGTACTGGCTCTGGAACTGTCCTTTGGTCACATCCCCAGCGACAATGATTGCTGGATCTACACCTGAGAGCAGGAGCGCGTTGCGCCACTGCCGCGCCAGCGAAAGGTTGCGCCAAAACGCCCTGCTGCTGCGGTCGTTATGCGGTACAATCAGAGCAACTCGCTTTCGCGCCATAGTATCTGTATTATAGCACAGTCTTGAATTCGTCGGCGCTGGCGGCGCGCCCGATACCGTAGTAGTAGAACCCTAATTTGCGCATGCGCTGCGGATCGTAGAGGTTGCGCCCATCAAACAGGTTTGGCTGGCGCATCGTTTGGCGGATCTGCTCGAAATTGAGTTGACGAAACTCATTCCACTCCGTGATGAGCGCCAGCGCGTCGGTCTCCTCGGCGACTTCGTAGGCATTACGACAGTAGTGGACTTGCGGGAAGATTGGCTGCACGCGCGGCATCGCAACCGGGTCGTATGCCTTGACAGTCGCGCCTGCGTCCAAGAGCAGGCGAATCACCTCCAGCGAGCGCGCCTCACGGATGTCATCCGTGTTCGGCTTAAATGCCAATCCCAGCAGTCCAATCACCTTGCCCTCCAACTCGCCCAGCCGCTGCCGAATCTGCTCAACGAAGCGAAACGGGCGTGCGCGGTTGATGTCCAGAATCGTTTCGAAGAGAGTAGGGTCTAACTGATACCGCCGTGCGGTGTGGGCAAGCGCCTGCACATCTTTGGGAAAGCACGAGCCGCCAAAGCCAAGCCCCGCCTGCAGGAAAGCGTTCCCGATGCGCAGATCGTAGCCCATCGCCTTCGCGACCTGCACCACATCTGCCCCCGTACACTCACAGAGATCTGCAATCGCGTTGATGTACGAGATTTTCAGCGCGAGAAAGACATTTGAGGCATACTTGATAATCTCGGCGGTTGCTAAGTTAGTGATGAGCATTGGGCGCTCCAGCGGCGCATACAGCTCGACGATTTTCATTGCTGCACGGGGATTGTCGGCACCAATCACGATACGATCGGGATTTAGCGTGTCGTGGATTGCGGAGCCTTCGCGCAGAAACTCTGGATTTGAGACCACATCGAACTCGTGCGGTTCGGGGCAGTGTTGTTCAATAATCCGCTGCACGCGGTCGCCCGTGCCAACGGGCACGGTGGACTTGTTGACGATGATTTTGTAGCCGTTGAGCGCGCGCCCAATCTCGGCAGCGGCGGCGTCCACATACTTGAGATCAGGCTCGCCCGTCTCGGTCGGCGGCGTGCCCACACAGATAAAGATTACCTCCGAGTCGCGAACTGCCTGCGCAAGGTCGGTCGTTGCCTGCAGGCGACTCTCTGCCAAGTTGCGCTGCAAAAGGTCTTCCAGCCCTGGCTCGTAGATAGGCGGCTGCCCTTTGTTAATAGTGTCTACTTTAGAGGCGTCCGTATCCACGCAGACGACCTCGTTCCCCAAGTCAGCGAACACGACGCCCGTCACCAACCCGACATACCCCGTGCCAATCACTGCGATCTTCATAACGGTCTCCGCGTTCTACCGTTGATGCCTACCTCACAAGAGTGTACCGTATGGGCAGATTACGCCTTGAGTTCCCACACGACGCCTGCCTCGTCGATGCCCTCAGGCAGGGGCTTCGTCTCCACCACTAGCGTTGTGCAGGGCACTTTATGCCCGAAGCGGGGCGAGTACCAGCCGAGTTTGGTCGCCTCGTCGCCACGATACAACCGCGCCGTGTAGCCCGTCAGCTGCGTCAGCTGCAGCGTGCAGACGCGCACGCCGTCCGTGATGCGCCAGATACCTTCGCCCACCGCCTCCACCTGCCAGTCGGGGTGGAAGTGCCAGTACCACTGCACCGCGCCCGTTGCATCCCGCCCAACGCGGTCGCGCACCGTAAGCGCGTCGCCCGTGAGTTGCACGCGACGGGTAATCGTGTCGGGCAGGTACGCCTCCGTCTCGCCTTCCACCCAGCCCGCGCGCAGGTCGTGCGCCACAAAGCGCGAGCGCGCCTTCCTGCCCCACAGGAACGCGCCCTGTATCTCCGACTGGTTTTTGCCGTCCAGCGTGAGCGTGTTGTGCGCGGGTGTGCTGCGGAAGTGGTCGCGCCAGGCGGGGTCTTCGTGGTAGGCGTAAGTGCCCGCGTCAATCAAGAGCGGCTTGCCATCCAGCGACGCCCAAATCGCGAGCGCGTCGGCGTGCCCGTGCGCCGCCAGACTGCCCAGCCCCAGCGGTCCTGCGTCGAACAGCACCTGCCAACGCCCACTGTGCAGCACGGCGTAGCCCCCGTCGGGATAGAGGCGCGACTCCGTGAGCCTGTCGCCTGCAGGGGGCGTCTCGCCTGTCAGCCACTGCGCGAGCGCGTCGTCAGCGTCGCTGAACGCAGGCGGCGGCGCGCAGCCCAGCATCTGCGCCAGCGCACGCCCCACCACCCGATGCCGATCCGCCGCCGCGCTCCACAGCGGAACAACCGTGCCGTCGTCCTCGTCGCCGACCTGCGGCACATAGCCCGAAGCGTCCATCACATTCCGCACGAACTCGATGCTTTTCGCCAGCCGCTCGCGCACAGCGTCGGGCATCGGCTGCAGGCGATAAGCGTGCAGGTAGAACTCCCACACGAACGGTAGGTAGCCGAACGCCTGCTCCGCGTTGACGCCGTCGGGGTAGAACTGGCGCAGCGCCTCGCGTTCCAGCGTCGCGTAGCCGACCCTGCGCCAGCGCGCCGCGAGCGCGCCGTCGGGCAGCACGCGCCCCAGAAACGCCAACGCCGTCGCCTCGCCAATCAGGTGGTTGTTCGCCGACGAGCCAGGCGACATGTGCCGCTCGATGAACTCGCCGTGCTGCACCAGCGCGCCCAGCACCGTCTGCGCCTCCGCGTCCGAGAGCCTGTCAGCGATCAGCGCGAGCGCATACCCCCACGCGAAGACGCGAATCGCATGCTCCAGCGCACTCGTCCAGTGGATGCCCCACCCGCGCGGGTTGCGGGCAATCCAGTCCAGCAGCCAGCGGCGGCAGGTCTCGGCGTAGCCCGCCTCGCCCGTGAGCGCGTAGCCCTGTGCCAAACGCACCATCGGCTGCCCACGCGAGAGTTCCCACACATACTTCACCCCGCCCGCGATATCGATGCGCCGATAGTCAATCGCCTTCGCGGGGGCGTCCGCCCAGTCCTTGCCAAGCAGGTAATTGCGCTGCCAGCAGGGCGGGTCGTCCAGTTGCACGGGGTAGCCAAACAGCGTCCACGTGCCGCGCTGCAGGGCGTCCGCCTCTTCCACGAGCCGCTCCTGCTCCGCTGCCGAGACCGCCTGCGGGCACAGCGCAAGCAACTCGGCGAGCCGTCGCACCGTCGGCAGGGGCGCATAGGGCACGTAGTGGCGTCGCCAAGTCGCGTCGGGCGGCTCCTTCGGCAGCGGCTGCACCCGCTCGTGGAGCGCCCGCACAAGGCGCGTTGCGACCTCCCGCGCCGACATCGCCCGCAACCGCCGCCATTTCCAACCGAGGGAACTCATCGAGAAATTGTCGGGTCGGCTCTGTTTAGTGCAGACTTTCTAAGCCAATCGTAGAAACTGACCAGGTTCACAGCAGCTACAGGCAGAATGTAAGGAAGCGCGTGCAGAAAGAAGCGCGAGTAGGCGGCATTTCCTACGGTAAAAGCAAAGTAGACTACAGCGACAACGCTTAGAACCTTCCAAGGAGTAGGTATCCTTCCCTTGTCAAAGAACAAAGCAATCCACGCAAGAAAGAGAAATAAGTGAAACACATGAGAGTAGTAGATATAATAAACTATCTTTGGGTCGTTTTCAATCAGCTCGGCGACTCGTGATGACCTTGCTTGGACAGGACGAAACCAGAAGTTGTACAGTCCCTTGATTTGCGCCAGAAGGAATCTTGATGGCTCTTTGGAGATTTCTTCAACAGCTAAATCCAGAAAATACCTTGAAATCTCGAAAATATCGTCAACGCCGTCCTGTCTTGCTCGTTCATAAGCGGATTTTAGCAACTCGTTCTTCAACACATGGAAGGTATCGAGGTCGTCAGCTTTCGCGCTACCGACAACCAAAGCCAGTAGGTTGTACTCTCCTGACACGCTGAGGCGAAAAGTACCGTGATGAAGCTTGTTATGAATCATCCAAGGGCTTAGAAAGATTAGATAAATGATAGCAAACAAAGAGAACTGTTGTAGAGCCAAGCGCCAACCCGACTTGTTGCTTATAATCCAGCACAAAACTGCCAAGACGGAAAAGTAGAGCATGCTGATACGCGAAAAGGCGCCCAGGGAAGCTGCTAAAGCGGCGACCACAACTCCCAAAACCCACTTCTTATCAAACGGTTGTGTATAGAGAAGCCCTAATACAAAAATGGAGGCTATAAGCATAAACAGGGTCTCACTATACAGTATGGTTGAGAATCGGATGCTGTGGGGATGCAACGCGAATAGTAGCCCTGCGACGATAGCAGTTCGTTCGCCGAATGTCTTGCGTGTGGTTACCATTAATACTGCGCAAGTGATTACACTGATCAGGACATTCAATATTACTGGCGGCATCAGATTTACCCCGAACAATTTGTAAACGATACCAAGTAGAATAGGATATCCTGGCGCATAAATGGCAACAGTATTCCTGAACTCTTCCGTGATTCCGTCCTTTTGGAAAATTACGGCAAGATCATGGTACACTTGAGGGTCGTGAATGAGGTATGAGCGAAGGTATTGCTCGCTCCACGGTCGCACAGCAAGAACCGCGCCAATACGCAGCAGCAGTGCAGTTAGCAAAACTATCCCGCAAAGCGCCCAAAACTTCGAATTGGTCATGGTGGTCAATCATATTATACCGCATGCGAGCCGCCAAGGGCACACTGCTTGCAGCTGATGCAATTCCTATGGAGGCAACTTGAGCTGCAGGAAAAGTATGCTTCGCCGTGTGCAGGAACTTGTCCCGAAGAATCGAAGAGACATAGCGTGCGGAGTTTACTGAAGCAGGCTGTCCTGAATGCCTCTCGGAAGGCGCGCGCCAAAAGAGGCGAACTCTTTCGGCGACTCTTGCCCGTTTCACCAGAGGACAAGGTTCTCGACTTGGGGGGGGACGATGGCGCGCATATCGCTGCTATCCTGCCCGAACATCGGAACATCTGGGTTGCCGATATAGACCCACGCGCGTTGGAGAAAGCCTCCCAGCGCGGGTTTCACACCGTCCTGCTGCCCGAGAGTGGGCGGTTGCCTTTCAATGACCAAGAGTTCGATATCGTGTTCTGCTCTTCTGTGATTGAGCATGTCACGGTTCCCAAAAGCGATATCTACGCCTATCAGCACTGGCGTGAGTTCAAAGAGCGGTCGTTCCAACATCAGAAAGCCTTTGCCGACGAGATTCGACGCATAGGTAAGCGGTACTTTGTTCAGACCCCCTATAAATACTTCGTCATAGAAAGCCATACTTGGCTGCCATCCGTGATTCTACTGCTACCACGACACACTTTGATTCGCCTACTTGCTTGGTTGAATCGGTTCTGGATTAAGCCAACCGAACCAGACTGGAACTTACTCTCGGTGCGTGAGATGCGGGAACTGTTCCCAGAGGCGGAGTTGCATATCGAGTGGTGGTTTGGACTGCCCAAGTCGCTGATTGCGTGCAAACGGTAAGAGCAAATTGTGGAGCTGCGGCTATTGCTGAGGGGGATACCTTGTTATGGTATAATCCCGTGTAGCGGATTGACGCGGCTATTTTGTAAGCGATGACCCACTTGAGCGGAACTATGGTTCACGAAGGCAGCGGGCACTTTCAACGGCTCATCAAGGAGCATCTGCCTCAAGCGCAGCGTATCCTCGTTGTTGGGTGCGGGCGGTCAGGCAAGGAGGTCGTGGATTTGGCGCACGCGCTGCCTGCCTACATCGAAGGATTCGATGTGGAACTTGACCCCGAAGTGAACGACCTGAAGACCGAGCGTTATCATATTCAGCTTGGCGACGCCTGCGCGATGGGGTATCCCGACAGTGTGTTCGACGCAATTTTCTATCACCATGTGATTGAACATGTGCCCGACCCTCAGCGGAGCATCGTAGAATGCGCGCGAGTGCTACGAGAGGGGGGCTATCTATATTGCGGCACGCCGAACCGCACGCGCTTGATGGGCTACATCGGCGCCCGCGCCAGCCTCGCCGAAAAAATGCGCTGGAACCTCGCCGACTGGAAGATGCGCCTGCAGGGGCGTTTCCGAAACGAGTACGGCGCGCACGCAGGCTTCACCGAAGCGGAGCTGGACGCGATGATACGCCCCCACTTTCGCGAGGTGACCTGGCTCACCAGCGACTATCTGTGGTTCAAGTACGGGCGACGCTTGCCAAGCGTTTTGCTGCGGTTGATCTGCTGGCGTCCGATACGCGCGGTGCTTGCGCCTGCCGTCTACTGCTGGGCGCGGAAGTAGGTTAGCCCAGCGCCTCTCGGTAAATCTCGCCCAGCCGTATGCGGTAGTTCTGGATGTCCAACGGCTCGACGCGCTTGCGCGCTGCCATGCCCATCTGCGCGCGCAACTCGGGGTTCTCCGCCAACTTGCGGATGGCGTCGGCAATCGCGTCGATGTCGTCGGGCGGTACAAGGAACCCCTCTACGCCGTCGGTCACATACTCTGGGATGCCCCCTACAGGGCTGACAATCAGCGCCTTGCCCCACGCCATCGCCTCCAGCATCGCCATCGGCAGCCCCTCCTCGCGCGAGGGCAGAATGAAGCTATTGGTCGTGCGAAACCAACACTGTTTCTCTTCGCCGCCAATCCAATCACGCACTTCTACCTGCGCTTCTAATCCCAGTTCGTGCGCCAGTTTGCGCGTGGCGTCTACCTCGCCGTCGCCTGCCATGTGGAGGAATACCCGCGAGCGCACAGAATCGGGCAAAGTCGCCAACGCGCGAATGACTCGCGCCCCCCCCTTTCGCGCGTCAAATCGTCCAAGGTACAAGACCCTCAGTGCAGGCGAGCACTGGTCACAAGTCTCTCTCGGTAAATTGACAGGATTCGGCAGCACCCAGATGGGATAGGTAGGAATAGCCACTAACTGCTGATGGAAAATACGCCACCGCTCCGACAGTGCAATCGTTCCTTTAGCCCAGAGAAACATTTGATGGACTTTACTCTTGAGGAGTTGGGGCAATCGCGCATAGAAAATGTGGTAGTCCGCGCCATGATTGTGTAAGAGGAACGGCGCCCCTCGCCTGTGAAGACGCTTCGATATCAGATACTTGCGCAGGGTGCTTCCGTGAACGCTGACATGGATGTGAAAAAGGTCTGTGCGGCTACACATGGCGTCCAGCCCGCGAATAGTCCGCAGGAGGTGAGCCACGATACCGAACGACTTCATATAGTATTCAGGACGCCATCGGGGATAGTGCGACACAGCCAGTTTTTGAGGAAGCGTAGGAAGATGGCTCACTGCTACCTCGTCAGGGGGGGAATCTAAAATCAAGCGTATCACTTGCGAGACGCCGCCCTTCACATCCAAATCGGGTCCGACCTGCACCACGCGCAGCATGGTATAATTCTACCACCTCACCATGCATGCGGTCAAGCGTTGGGCGGCTTGGACGAAACGAACCGTGATTGGCGATGCGCTTGTCAGGCGCATGCCGTTTTGGTATCGTCCTGCGCTTCGGGTGTTCGAGCGCTTGTCAGGCGCCCCATTAGCGGAGCGGAAAGCATGGAGCCTCCAGCGCTTGGAGCGCGTGCTGCAAGCGGCTCAGCAGACCGAATACGGGCGTCAGGTCGGGCAAACGCGCGAAATAACGGACTGGCCGCTGCTGGAAAAAGACTTGGTGCGGGAATCGCCTGCGCGGTTTCTTCGAACGCCTCAGTGGCGCACGGTTCCCGCCAGCACCAGCGGTACGACAGGGCTGCCGCTGAAACTCTTTCGCTCGTATGCCTCCATTGGCGCGGAGCAAGCAGCCATCGACTGGCTGTATTTTGCCAGAGGCTATGACCCGCGCAAGTTGCGCGTCGCGGTGCTGCGCGGCGAGAACATCAAGCCGCCCTCCGACAGGACGCCTCCCTTCTGGCGGTGGGACGCTAACGGAAGACGGCTCGTGCTCTCCTCCAATCACCTGAACGCGGATACCATCGAGGATTATTACCAAATCCTCGCCGAGTTTGCTCCCGACTGTTTATTTGCGTACCCCAGCGCGTTGGAATCGCTCTGTCAGCTACTCCTGCAGCGCGAAAAATGCCTCCGCATCCCGTTGGTGGTCTGCTCTTCGGAGATGCCGACCGACTCGACGCGTCCGCTGGCAGAGCAAGCGTTGCACGCTGAGCTTATCGACTACTACGGTCAAGCCGAGCGCGTCGCCTTCGCCTACAGCTTCCAGCAGGGAGCGTATTACTTCCTGCCCGGATACGCATGGACAGAATTAGTCCCCGTCACGCGGGAGCCAGACGGCGTCGTCTACGAGATTGTGGGAACCAGCCTGTGGAACCTCGCGATGCCACTGGTACGCTATCGCACAGGAGACTTTATCAAGCTCCCTGAAGGCGTCAGCGAGTCCGAGTTAGAAGCCATCTGCTTCGGTCTGACCCCCTTTGAGAAGATTCTGGGGCGCAGCGGCGATGTGCTGATTGCCCCTGACGGTACCGTATTGACAGGGATCGACCACATTCCGCGCGATGTTGCGCATGTGGTTCGGATGCAAGTGATTCAGGAGCGTCCCGATTATGTGCGTATTCTCGTGCTGCCAACGCAGGAGTTCAACGACACAGATCGGCAACAGATACTGACGAACGCGCGACTCAAGATTCCCGAATCGATGGAGGTTGTGATAGAGATTGTCGACGACTTGGTGCGCACGGCTCAGATGAAGACGCCCTTTGTAATTCGCAAAATGAGCGGGGAGGGAACAGGATGAAGGTCATTCGGAGCAACACGGAACTCTCACGCGAGCAGTTGGGGCGCGTGAGCATCTATCGCGTCTCAGGCGCGATTCGGTATCCCACTACGCCGCCCTATCACCCCGACCAGGCGTACCCTGAGTATCCGTTTGCGGAGTATGTGTCCGCGGAGCCGAACTGCGCTTACGAGGCGGTTCGCGGCGCGTTGCACCTACTGGGACTGGACGCGGAGCGGTTCGGCACGCCCGCGTGGAACCCACTGGCGACGCTGATTGCGCCCGATGACTTGGTCGTGATTAAGCCGAACATGGTGCGCGATTTCCACGAGTTTCCCGAAGAGGGCACAGACGCGCTGATTACGCACGGCTCCATCGTGCGTGCGGTCGTCGACTATGTGTACCTTGCGAAAGGGGGCAAGGGCGGCGTCATCATCGCCGACTCGCCTCAAAACGACGCCGACTGGGACAAGCTCTGGGAGGCGTTCGCCTTCGATGCGCTTCTGGAGTTCTACCGAAAGGTCGCGCCCGACTTCAAGATAGAAATCTACGATGTGCGTAAAGAAGCAGTGCGCAAAGAGAAAGGAGTCGTCGTCTTGCGCTACAAACGCCCAGGCGACCCGCGCGGATATTCAGAAGTAAATTTGGGTGAATGGAGCACCTTCGAAGAAGTGCCCGACCGCTGGGGACGCTTGTACGGCGCCGAATATGACATCTCCGACACAAACCGCCACCACCAAAAAGGCAAGCACGAATACTACATCGGAAACACCTTTCTACACGCGGATGTGGTGATTAATGTACCGAAGCTAAAAACTCACAAAAAAAGTGGTATCACTGTTTGGATCAAGAGCGTGATTGGAATCAATGGCGATAAAAACTGGTTGCCGCACCACACTGAAGGGTTGCCTTCTGAAGGCGGCGACCAGTTTGCGGAAGAGACGCTCAAACGAAGAGTGGAACAACGGGTGACCCTCTTGACCAAGCGTCTTTTTTTGGGGATGGGACCCGCCTTTTCGCGCGGTTTTGTATGGCTAAAAAAGTTGGGCATTCGCGTGTTCGGGGACACCAACCGCGATACCATCCGCTCAGGGAACTGGCACGGGAATGACACCATCTGGCGCACCGTGTACGATGTGATGCGTGCGTGGATCTATGCGGACAAGCAGGGGCGCTTGTGTACCGAGCCGCAGCGCAAGTTTTTGTGTATTGTGGACGGGATTATCGGCGGCGACGGGAACGGACCGTTAGCGCCCAATCGGCGCGAGTGCGGGGTCTGCCTCGCGGGCTTCGACCCGATTGCTGTCGACACGGCGAGCGCAGCTCTGATGGGTTTTGACCCGCGCAAACTTAAAATCTTGACCCGCGCCGAGCAACCGCATAAGTTTCCAATCGGATTTGTGGAGAAGGAATCCATCTACTGCGTCTCGAACAACGACTCATGGAATGGGGATCCGCACCAATTCAGAGAAACTCTCGAGTTCGAACCCCATTTCGGATGGGTGAACTACTTGGAGTTGCCATATCGACTGCAGCGCGCGTCTGTTAGAAGACAGTAAACTAGGCGATAGACTTCAGGAAGTACCTGATAGTCCACCGAGGGTAGATTATGGGTGAAGTGAGGGGCTTTCGCTACGCTGTGCGGATGGAACAGTAATGATGCAGAGCGTGCCGTTGGTGCTACAGGTCATTCCCGCATTCACTGTAGGCGGCGCGGAGTGGATGGCGGCGCACCTCGCTGTCCACCTGCCTGCTGACCAGTTTCGGCGCGGCGTCGTCAGCTTGCACGGCGCGCGCGGCTCGCCGATGGAAGCGTACCTGACACACCATGCGGTTCCCGTCTACTACATCCGCAAGCGTCCTGGTTTTGATCCGCGCACATGGGGACGGCTTTATCGATTCTTCCGCGCGTTGCGACCAGCAATTGTGCACACGCACCAGACTGTTGGGCGGTATGTGTACCCTGCATGCTGGGCTGCGCGCCAACGCTGGATTGTCCACACGATTCACAATGTCGCCACAGGCGAGATCGGCTCCCGTTTTTGGCGTCGGTTTCAAGGATGGGCGTATCGGCAGGGCGTGCTGCCCGTGAGCATCGCGCAGGAGGTGACACGCACTTTCACTGAGGAGTACGGGCGCGCGCCTGTCGCGGAAATACCCAACGCCATCCCCACCGAGCGATACACGCCTGACACGCTGCGCCGCGCCGAATGGCGCAGCCAACATGAGATTTGCCAAGACACGCTGGTCTACACTTGCGTAGCAGGACTGCGCCCGCAGAAGAACCATCGCATACTGCTGCAGGCGTTCGCACAAGCCACGCCACAGCTGCCCGACGCGTTACTGCTGTTGGTCGGTCCGCCCGACCGCCTCAATCCCGCCTACACCGAGTCGCTCCAAGCGCTGGCGCAGGAGCTGGGGCTGGGACAGCGCGTGCGCTTTCTGGGCAGCCGCAGCGATGTGCCCGACATCCTGCGCGCCTCGGATGTGTTCGTGCTGTCGTCCGATTACGAGGGCAACCCGCTGTCAGTGCTGGAGGCAATGGCGGCAGGGCTGCCCGTAATTAGCACGGCGGTTGGAGGCGTGCCCGAGCTGGTGCAGCACGGCGCGACAGGACTGCTTGTACCCGCAGGTAATGCCCACGCGCTCGCAGAGGCAATCACGCAGCTGGGGTGCGATGTCCACCAGCGCACTGCGATGGGCAGTGCCGCACGACAAACCGCGCTGGAGCGTTTCGATGTGCGGGTGATGAGCAACGCTTATGCAACGCTCTACCACAACCTGCTCAACTCCTCCTCAGAAACTTAGCTTGGAGGAGATAACAAGTACTCTGTTCAAGCACACACTGGTCGTAGATCGACGCTCTTCAACCCTTCAGATGTATTGAAGGAGGTTGGATGTACAAGGGTGTGAGTGTGAACGGATGTATCGTCTTGCCTACCAGAAAGTATTGCCAGCCGACTTGTGCGACTCCCTCCACAGGCGGGGCGTCGAGGATACGCCAGCGGAGGCAGGATAGGTAGGGTGCGAGCCACTCGCGCGCGTGGGCGACGCCGACAGCTTGCAGCGCAGATCTCCCCTCAAGTGTGGCAATTGCTCCTTCTCCTGCGGGTTCCTCCTGTATGCAGGGGAAACCACTGTTCCGTGTCATCCATTCGTCGAGCGCGTGGCGCAAGACGAACGCAGGCTCGCTCAGCGGCTGGGGCAGACCCGCGTCGGCAGGCAGCAGCCACTGCAGGTAGAGCGCGTCGCGGCGTGCAGGCAAGGCGACCAGCGTCGGCGCGCCTGCGGGCATTTGCGCGGCGCACGCCTCGAGCGCGCTCACGGCGACCAGCGGCTTGCCCAGCGCGTGCGCCCAGCTCTTGGCGAGCATCGCGCCGATTTTCAGCCCCGTGAACGCGCCAGGACCGACATCCACCGCGAAAGCGTCCACCTGCGCCAGCGATAGCCCTCGCCGCGCCAGCAGCCACTCCGCCGCGTGCAACAGGCTACCCGACAGGTTCAGCCCGTGCGCGAGGCGTACTGCACCCGCCAACGCGCCGTCCTGCACCAGCGCGACGCCACACACCGCGCCTGTCGCCTCAATCGCCAGCAGGTATGCCATCCGCAGGATATTAAACCCCAGCCGCGATTAGGTATACTTATTGTGTATCCAGCCGAGCATTTAGCAGGGAGGCATACGAAATCTATGGCGGTCAAGCGGAAAACAGGCAAGTCGGAGACGCCCGCGCCCATCAGCGAACCCATCGAGACCAGCGGCGTGGAGGTCATCGGCGAGGCGACGAACGGTCTTAGCGGCGTCGTGGAAGGTGAATACACCGCTGAGCAGCTCACGGTGCTGAAGGGGCTGGAAGCGGTGCGCCGTCGCCCCGCGATGTATATCGGCGACACAGGCGTGCGCGGACTGCACCACCTGTTCGTCGAGGTGCTGGACAACTCCGTCGACGAAGCCCTTGCAGGGCACTGCGACCATATCGATGTGATTCTGCATGCCGACCAGAGCGTGTCGGTGATTGACAACGGGCGCGGCATCCCTGTGGACATCCACCCCGAAGAGGGGCGCCCAGGCGTGGAGGTGGTGATGACCACGCTGCACGCGGGCGGCAAGTTCGGCGGCGGGGGCTACCGCGTGTCGGGCGGGCTGCACGGCGTCGGCGTGTCGGTCGTGAACGCGCTCTCGGAGTGGCTGGAGGTCTATGTCGCGCGCGACGGCTACCTGCACTACCAAAAGTACGAGCGCGGGACGCCCGTCGCCCCGCTCAAGCGGCTCAAACCCACCACCAAGCGCGGCACGACCGTGCGATTCCTCGCCGACCGCGAAATCTTCGGCGACTACCGCTACGACCCCAACATCTTCGTCAAGCGGCTGCGCGAGCTGGCGTACCTCAACCCGAATGTGACCTTCACCTTCACCGACGAGCTGAACGGCAAGCCGAAGCAGACCTTCAAGTTCAGCAAGGGCATCGCGCAGCTGGTGGACGCGCTCAACGAGAACAAAGACCCCATCCACAAGGTGGTCTACTTCCGCAACGCCCGCGAAGACACCGAAGTGGAGGTCGCCCTGCAGTATCACACGGGCTACCAAGAGACGCTGCTCTCCTATGCGAACAATATCCACACAGTGGAGGGCGGCACGCACCTGTCGGGCTTCAAAACCGCCCTCACGCGCGTCATCAACCAGTACGCCCGCAAGGCGGGACTGCTGAAGGACAAAGACCAGAACTTCACGGGCGACGATGTGCTGGAGGGCTTGACTGCCGTAATCGCCGTGAAGCTGCTGCACCCGCAGTTTGAGGGGCAAACCAAGACGAAGCTGGGCAACTTGGAGGTGCAGGGGCTGGTGAACTCCATCGTTGGGGAGGCGTTCAGCGAGTATCTGGAGCGCAACCCCTCGGTGGCACGCAAAATTGTCGAGAAGGCGCTCACGGCGCAGCGGGCGCGCGAGGCGGCACGACGCGCCGCTGAGCTGGTTAAACGCCAGAGCGCACTGGACAGCGGCTCACTACCCGGCAAGCTCGCCGACTGCACCGAACGCGACCCCAGCAAGTGCGAGCTGTTCCTCGTGGAAGGCGACTCGGCAGGTGGCTCCGCCAAAATGGGACGCGACCGCCGATTCCAAGCCGTGCTGCCCCTGCGCGGCAAAATCCTGAATGTCGAGAAGGCACGCCTCGACAAAGCGTTGGAGAACGAGGAAATCCGCGCGCTGATTACCGCGCTCGGCACGGGCATCAGCATCGACACGAACGGGAGCGCGAGCAGCGGCGAATCGGACAGCCGCTTCGACATCTCCAAACTGCGCTACCATCGCATCGTGATTATGTGCGATGCGGATGTGGACGGCGAGCATATCCGCACGCTGCTGCTGACCTTCTTCTTCCGCTACATGCGCCCGCTAATTGAGAACGGGCATGTGTTCATCGCGCAGCCGCCGCTGTTCCGCATCCGCGCAGGCAAGGACGAGCAATACTACGCCAAAGACGAGCAGGAGCTGGAGGAGATTCTCAAGAAAATCAAGCGCAAGAATGTGCAGGTCACGCGCTTCAAGGGTCTGGGCGAGATGAACGCTGAAGACCTCGCCGATACGACCATGAACCCCGAACATCGCGTGATTCTGCAAGTGCAGCTGGATGACGCGATGGAGGCGGAGCGCATCTTCAGCGTGCTGATGGGCGACAAGGTGGAGCCGCGCCGACGCTTCATCGAAGAACACGCCAAAGAGACAACCGACATCGACTGGCACTGTTAGGCGGCAGGAATCGGCGCTTTTAGGCGAAACATCCGCCGCGGAGGCGACGATGCGAGTTATCTGGGCGATTGCACTGTGGTGCTTGGCGCTGACCTACGGCGCGCTGGACGCGCAGGAGACGAAGCGCGTGCAGGTCATCAAGCTCTTCAACGGGCGCGACCTGACGGGCTGGAAGGCGTACTTGGCAGACCCCAACGCGAAGATGGAAGATGTGTGGCGCGTGGAGGACGGCATCCTCATCTGCAAGGGCGAGCCGCTGGGCTATATTTACACGGAGCGCGACTATAAGAACTATATCCTGAAGGTGGAGTGGCGCTGGGCGCCCGACAAAAAGCCAGGCAACAGCGGTGTGCTGCTGCGCGTGCACGGCGAACACAAAATCTGGCCCCGCTCGGTGGAGGCGCAACTGCTGCACACCAACGCGGGCGACTTCTGGCTGATTGACGGCGCGCCGCTGCAGACCGACCCCGAATATGTTGACAAAAACGCCGAACGCCACCGCTGGCGCAAAAAGAGCATGGAGAAGCCCGCGCCTGAGTGGAACCAGTACGAGATCATCGTCTACAACGACCAGATTATTCTCAAGGTGAATGGCGAGGTGGTCAACGAGGGCACGGGCGCGGAAGTGGTGGCGGGCAAAATCGCCCTCCAGTCCGAAGGCGGCGAGATCCACTTCCGCACGGTGGAGTTGATCGCACTGGACTAAGCTGCCTAACGGCGCACTTGGCGGCGAATGAGCTGAGCGACGCGGCGTCCCGTCTCGGCGGCACCGTTCATGTAGCCTTGATAGTCGAGGCTGGTATGCTCGCCCGCGAAGTAGAGGCGTCCGACAGGCTCGAACTCTGCGCCCGCGAGCGTGGTGTATTGCCCGACCTTCCAGCAGGAGTAGCTGCCCCGCGTGTGGGGGTGGCTATGCCAGTGGAAGCGGTGCGCTGTGCCTGTGTAGTGAGTGCGTGCGCCTGGCAGCACGCGCTCCAGTCGCGGCAAGAACGCAGCCACCTGCGCCTGCGGTGTGCCTTGTCCCATGCGCATGCCTTGCGTCCCGCCCAGAAAGAGCGTCAGGCTGCCTGCTGCGCCCGCCTGCAAACGGCTGCTGTCCCAGCAGCTCTGGAACGGCTCGTCGGTGTAGAAGTCGCCGCTCAGACCCTGCTTGCGCCAGAAGCGACGCTGCATACCCAGTATCAGCTTCGCGTTCGCGCCGTAGCCCAGCTCAGCAATCGCGCGCCGCTTGACAGGAGGCAACGCTACGCGCATCTCCACCGTGCGCAGCCGTGTGAACGGCAGCGTCAGCACGACGAAGTCCGCCTGCGTCTCCACGCTACCGCCGCCCGCCCGCTCGAAAGTGAGGCGGTAGCCCTGCAGCGTCTCGCGCAATGCGACAAGGCGATGCCCCAAGTAGATGCGGTCGCGCAATCGCTCCGCCAACAGGTCAGGAATCTGCTGGTTGCCGCCGCGCACCTTGTAGCGCTCGTCGCTCTCCCCCAGCAGATCGAACCCGTCGCGCAGGTTCGTATCGATCATCAGCAGCAAGTTCAGGCACGACTGCTCGCCTGCGTCCAAGCCGTACTCAGTCACATAAGCCACCTCCAGCAGTTCATAGAGCCAGCCCGACGCGCCCACCCGTCGCAGGTACTCTGCCAGTGAGAGTGTGTCCAGTTGGCGGGCGTAGGCGGTGTGCTGTCGGTAGGTGATGGGGTAGCCTGCGCGTTGGGCATCCTGCGCCATGCGCCGTGCAATGGGGCGCAAGGCGTCGATGATTTGCGGCTCGGTGTAGGCGCGCCCGTTGAAGAAGTAGCGCGTGCGCAGGTTCGCCTCCGACGGCGCGTCGGTATCGATGAGCGTCAGTCCAAACTGCGCCGCGAAGGCAAGCATGTCGCGATGGTCGCTGTTGATGAACTCGCCGCCCAGCTCGGTGGTCAGCTCGGGCGCGAACAGCCCCTGCGCCGAGTAGATTCGTCCTCCCGTGCGCGTGCTGGACTCGTAGAGGTCGGCGGTTAGCCCGTACTGCTGCAAGTAGTAGGCGGCAGTCAGCCCCGCCATGCCTGCGCCCACAATTACGATGCGCGGCGCGTTGGGGACTTGTGTCGCCGCTGCTTGTGTGCGCAAGGTCGGCTTGAGAACGCCGAGCGCAGGCGGTTCGCGGCGCGTTGGCGAGCCGCGCGCCCATTGTTCGTAGGTTGCCTCTACCGCCACAGGCGCAGCACAAGCGCAACGCAGCCACCGACGCACCTGCCGAAACAGCGGCGTGTGTCCCGACGCTACGGCTCTGCCTCTGGTCATGCGGCTATTCCTCCCGATTCACTGTGGCTGCTGGGGCGCGTCGAGTAGAGCGGTAATCGCCCGCTTGATTGCCGCAACATCTGCCCCGACCACGAACTCGCGCACGACGCCCTCGCGGTCGATGATGAAGGTCGTGGGCACGCCGCTGACTTTATACATCTCGGCGACCTTGTTCTCGGCGTCCACCAGCACGGGGAAGGTGAGCTTGAACTCGCGGGCGAACTCTTCGGCGCGTTTCGTGGGGTTATCCTGCGCCCAAGTCGCCACGCTCAGCACGACCACATCGCGCTCCCTGTAGGCTTGCCAGATGTCTTTCTCCAATTCGGGCGCCTCTTTGCGACACGGACCGCACCAGTGCGCAAAGACATTCAGCACGACGATTTTGCCCTTGTAGTCGGCAAAGCGCACCTCGTTGCCCTGCAGGTCTTTGAGGGCGAATTCGGGCGCAGGTTGCCCCTTCAGGGCGCTTGTCTCGCCGCCAAAATCGGGCATCTTGAACTCCGAGACAATCTCGAAGCCCTTCGGGGGTTTGTAGGCGAACGTGGTCGGCTGCAGGCGCGGGTTTATCTCCTGGCGCGTGTACCGCTCCGTGATGCGCATCGAGATGCGCGAGTCGCCTTCCGAAAGATTCACCACTACTTGCGATTGCCAGATGAGGCGGTCTTGGACGCCTATCCATAGGACTTGGTACACGCTCGTTCGCGCCGACACCCCCTGCTGCGACTGAAACATTTGAGGCAGCTTGATGGGCATGCTGAGTCGGTAGACGGCACGGTTGCCCAGCCGCTCGCGCTTCACCAAACGCGGCTGCCCCGCCATCTTCCGCCAGTCGCCATACGCCATCAGGTAAATCGGGTCTAAGCCCACCATCATGTAGTTCGCCTGTTGCAGGTTCTCGTCCGTGTAGATGTCGCGCAGCGTTTTGGGCGCGGCTTTTTTCAAGGTCTGTTGGAAAAAGGAGTTCTGCATGTATAAATCCTTCCCGTCGCAGAAGATGCCTATCTCGCCGCTGGTCATGCCAAGCTGGTCGTATTGCGCGGTCAAGCGGATATAGTTGGGGCGCATTGCCATCGCTCGCTGTACACTTTTCTGCGTGAAGCGCATCTCGTTGCCCGGCACCCCCATCACAGCCGTCATCTCGGTATTCACTTCCAGGCGAAGCGATTGGAGCTTAGCGTAGGTCTTCGTCGTCTGGTCGAGGATTTGAGTCGCCGTTTGCGCGTGTAGGCAACACCATCCACCCACGAACACTGTAAGCCACACGATGCCGTAGCGTCTCATCGCATACCCTCCAAGCGTGTTGTTTGGACGCATTTGCCAACACAGCCATTCGACGCGCAGGGGGGAATTCCTGCCACTGAAGGGTAAGATTCTGTGCAGTTCGTATGGGGTACGCGCTATGATCGAGGATATTCGCAAGAGCTATGAGTTGAGCGAGTTGACCGAAGCGGCGGCGGGCGATGACCCGTTTGCGCTGTTGCGCCGCTGGCTGGACGATGCGCTGCAGGCGAACCTGATCGAGCCGAACGCGATGTGCTTGGCGACGGTGGACGAGCAGGGCAACCCCGACGCGCGGTTCGTGCTGCTGCGCGGTCTGGACGATGCGGGGCTGGTGTTCTACACGAACGGCAACAGCGCGAAGGGTAAGCAGCTGGCGCATCATCCGTATGCGACGCTGGTGTTCTGGTGGGGCGCGTTGGAGCGACAGGTTCGGCTACGCGGGCGCATCGAGCAGGTGAGCGACGCGGAGGCGGACGCCTACTTCGCGCGCCGTCCTCGGGGGCACCAGCTCGCGGCGTGGGTCTCGCCCCAGAGCGAGCCGATTCCGAGCCGTGCGTGGCTGGAGCAGCGCGCCGCTGAGGTGGAGCGCGAGTTCGAGGGGCGCGAAGTGCCCCGCCCGCCCTACTGGACGGGCTACAGGCTCATCCCCGACGCCATCGAGTTTTGGCAGGGTCGTCGGAACCGCCTGCACGATCGGATCCTGTTCACGCGCCAGCCTGACGGGAGTTGGGCGCGTGTGCGGCTTGCGCCTTAGCTATTCGGCAATGGGTTTCTCAGGCAGCTCCTCCAGGCTATTCAACCCGAAGTAGTGCAGGAACTGGGAGGTGACGCCGTAGAGGGCGGGCTTGCCTGGCGCGTCTTTGCGTCCGACCTCTTGAATCAGCCCGCGGGCAAGCAGTTGGCGCACGGTGTGGCTGCTGTCCACCCCGCGCAGGGCGTCAATCTGCGCTTGGGTGACGGGCTGTTCGTAGGCGATAATCGCGAGCGTCTCCAGCGCGGCGCGGGAGAGGCGCTTTTGGGGCGGGTTTAGCAGGCGGGCGATGTAGAAGGCGTATTCGGGCTTTGTGGCGAGTTGATAGCCGCCCGCGAGCGCGACAAGCTGAACCGCGCCGCGCGCCGCCAACTCCGCCTGTAGCGCGTGCAGGGCAGCCTCTACCGTGCCGGCAGGCTCGCCTGTCGCCTCGCACAGCGTCTGCAGGCTCAGCGGCGCGTCCGCCACGAACAGCAGCGCGTGCAGCACATCCTTCAGCTCTGGCTCTGGCATCACGCGGTGTATACGCCGTGCTGGGGGGCTTTCCTGCCTGCGCGGGGTATACTGCAGGCGGTGAGGACGATGCCTACAGCGACGGCGCGCCCCCGACGCAAACGGCTTACAGAGCGCGACCTGCTCCAAATGCCCAGTGATGGACGCAAGTACGAACTGGTGGACGGGAGGCTGCAGACTGTGCCCACAGGCGCACGGCACGGCGAGATTGTGAGCAACCTGATTGGGCGGTTGCACGCGGCGAAGACGCCGACGGTCGCGCTCTACAGCGAGGCAGTTGGGTTCCGCATGCGCAGCGGGAACATCCGCAGCCCCGACGCTTCCGTAATGCGTCGCGAGCGGTTGCCCGACGGCGTCTCGCCCGACGAGTTCATCGACGGCGCGCCTGACCTCGCGGTGGAGGTCGTCTCGCCGTCCACACGCACCCGCGATACCGTCGAGAAGGTGCGCCTCTATCATCAAGCGGGGATTGCCTGGTATTGGCTCATCGACTCGGAGACGCTGGCTGTTCAGGAGTTGCGCTGGACGCCCGACGGCTATGTGATTGGCGCAGTGGCGACGGCAGGGCAACCCTTCTGCCCCGCCGCGCTGCCAGGTTTTGAAATCGACCTGCAAGCCGCGCTGGAGGAGTAGCTTTTGACAATAGATACCTATTAGCAAAGATTGACAGTATACCGCCCTAATGCCCACGTGCTTTGGGGTAAGGTTGGCACAACTCCTGCTTGCATGGCTATTCCCAACCCAAGCGTCGCGGCGACTGTGGCGAGCCGCTGCGCGCTGTTCGCAAGTCCCGCCATCGTTCGAGTTCTCCCAACCGCGTGCGGTTTCGCCTGTTCG
>Ga0308393_1000249_pt1 | contig 29269 bp, 18 predicted proteins | sample Hotspr2Sampleee2_FD_202364 | JGI IMG/M metagenome (GOLD analysis project Ga0308393, IMG submission 202364) | Hot spring phototrophic mat microbial communities from Mushroom Spring, Yellowstone National Park, Wyoming, United States - 20050630_ee2 ... | reverse complement strand
GGGGGGGGGGGGGGGCCCCCCCCCCCCCCCATACCCCGCTTCCCCGCTTATGTGAAAGGTTCGGTGCCAGGAACATCTTTTCGCCCAGCGAGGAACAGCGAACCTGCCGGACATACCGGAAAGGAGACAGGCATGGCGGTTACCTTCGAACAGCATGTGGACATCAACGCAACCCCGGAGACGGTCTGGGAGTTGATCACCGACCCGTCGAAGTGGCCCCTGTGGATCGAGCAAATGGAGCAGGTCGAAGGACTGACCGAGGCGGCGCCCGGGGCATCCTTTCAGTGGCGCCACGGCAACGACAGCGGCGCTGGCGCCGTCCTGGACGTGGACCAGAAGCGCATGATCCTCAAACTGGCCACCCGCATGGGCAACGATGAGCGCCATCACACCTTCGACATTGACCGCTCAGGCGGCTTTCTCAAGGTTGGGGCCAGGGACTCGCGGGTGCGTTACACCTACGCCTACGATGTGCCAGGCGGCTTGCTAGGCAACTTCGTGGCCAGCGGCAATCCGGTCGATGCTCTGCGAGTCAAGAATACGCTTCAGAAACTCAAGCGGCTGGCCGAGTCGCTCTCGCGGGCGTAATCCTATTTAGATTGTGGATTGTAGATTGCAGATTGCCGCATCTGATTTCCTAACGAGCTTCGGCAATCATGAACGGCGGAGGGCGCAGCCCTCGGCGGCACCTCGTGTACGGGAGGCATATCATGGGCTTCATTCTGTGGATCGTGATGGGTTTGATCGTTGGTGGAGTGGCCGGCTGGGTGATGCGCAGCAGCTACCCCTGGTACATTGACCTGCTGCTGGGAGTGGTCGGCGCCTGGTTGGGCGGCTGGCTCACGTCGATCTTCCTGGGGGTGGACCTGACCAGCGGCTTTAACCTGACCACCTTTCTCGTCGCGGCTGGTTGGGGCGATCATTTTGATCTTCCTGAGCCGCCTGGTTTTCCGGGGCCGTTCGGCGTTGTGAGGTGCACATAAGCTTCCCTCGGCGTAAGTGTTCATATGTCTCCCGGGAGCGCGGGCAGCTTGCCCGCGGAGACGCGACGAGGGCGTCCTGCCCTCGCTCCCAGGCGCGTGGGTTACCCCACGTGTGAACAGTTACCCCTCGGCAGGGCTTCGCTCTCCGAGGAACAGCGGCTGTCGTGCCCACCTTTCAGGTTGGGTGTCGGGGAACCCCGCTTTCCCCGCGTCCGTGCCCGAGGGCGGCCCCGGGGCCGGGTGGGGGGTACGGGACAACCCCGGTTGCCCCATACCCCGGCCCAGGACGGGCCAGGAGGAGGAGCAGGAACCCTGGGCACGGTTCGGGATCGGGCGTTCTAGCTTGACCGTTGCTCCACACCTCCACAGCTCCACGCCTCTACCGAACCGGTCTGTAGAGCTGTGGAGGTGTAGAGCTGTAGAGTTGAAGGCTGGATTACCAGGTTCGTTTGAACCATGCCTTAGGCATGGTTCAAGACAGTCTGGCGGGGAGGTGTGTGGAGGGTCCTGGCCCCTCCACAGCCACCCCTGGGTTCCCGTGTCGAGGCGAACTGTCACGTGTGTTTGAAACATGCCTTGCATGCAACGCTTCCATCCCGAGGGTCGCGGGTCCCTTCGGGCATTCTCCCTCTCCTCGCTCATCCTGCTGCTGGCGCTGGCGCTTTGCTCGCCGGTGGCCCTGGCCAACCCCGCCGTTCCCGATGGGTTTGCCGACCCGGCCTTTCGCGACCTGTGGGCGCGAGCCGACCTGCCGGTAGCGGGCGGGGCCAGTCGTTCGTGGACATGGGGCGCCCTGCCTGGTGAGCGGCGCTACGAGCGCTACGATCAGGCGCCCGGCGGCGCGCGTCTGGTGCAGTACTTCGATAAGGGGCGCATGGAGATCGGCGACCCCGCCGGGAACCGCCGCTCGCCCTGGTTCGTGACCACGGGCCTGCTGGTGGTCGAGATGATCAGCGGACGGGTGCAGGTTGGAGCGACAACCTTCGTGCCCCGCGCGCCAGCCGCCATTCCCGTGGCCGGCGATCTGACCGGCAATCCCGACGCGCCCACCTACGCCATGCTCGCGCCTCTGGCCGCGCTCGACGGCGCCGGGCGCGCCCCGCCCCGCCTCGGCGAGCCGGTCAGCGCCACCTTTGGCCCCGCCGGCAGCGGCGCCGACCCGGACCTGGCGCGCCCCGAAACCGCCATCGCGCGGTATGATGAAGTGACGGGACGCAACGTGCCCCTGGTGTTCGAGCGCTTTATGGAACAGCAGCGGGCCTGGCTCGACCCGCTCTTCATCTTCGGGCGCCCGATCACCGAGCCGTTCTGGGCGCGCGCGCGGGTGGGTGGGCGCGACACGACGGTGCTGGTCCAGGCCTTCGAGCGCCGGCTGCTCACCTACACACCCGCCAACCCCGAACGCTGGCGGGTGGAGATGGGCAACGTGGGCCAGCACTACCTGCGCTGGCGCCATGGCTACGAACTGCGCTATGCCCGTCCGGTGCCCTCCCAACCGCTCAGTGTGCGCGAGACCACCCTGACGATCCCGACCTACGACCTGGCGCCGGCGCGGCGTCCCACCTCGCCCGATGATCCAATCTTTCCCTACGAACGCCTTGAGTTGAGCCAGGCAGGCCCGCCACGGCCCCGCGCCTACCGGGCGGTGGTGGTCGAAAACCGCTTCCTCAGCCTGACCTTTCTGCCGGAGCTGGGCGGGCGCCTGCTCCAGGCGGTGGATCGTGCCAGCGGGCGGGCGATCTTCTACCAGAACCCGGTGATCAAACCCGCGCCCTTCGGCCAACGTGGCTGGTGGCTGGGGGTGGGTGGGTTGGAGTGGGCCGTACCCACCGAGGAGCACGGTTATCTGGAACATCTCCCCTGGGACCTGACGGTGACCCGCGGCCGCGACGCGGTAACGGTGCGAACCTCGACCAGCGAGCGGCAGCGGGGCTTCGCCGTGAGCGGCAGCATCACTCTGCGCGCTGAGGAGGCGCGCTTCGTAGCCCGCCTGGCGGCGCGCAACCCTGCTGGCGCCGCGCAGCCGCTGCAGATGTGGACCAACGCCATGCTCAGCCCGGCAGGCGACAACCGGGTGGGGCCGGGCCTGCGCTTCGTGGTCCCCGCCGGGGAGATGATCGTCCATGCTACCGGCGACCCGGGGCTGCCCGGCCCGCGCGGGCGTATCGCCTGGCCGCGCCACGATGGGCGCGACCTGAGCGATCCCGCTGCCTGGACGGGGTATCTGGGGGCCTTCACCCCTGAACCGCCGCCATTTCTGGGGGTCTATGACGTGAATGCCGACAGCGGGGTGGCGGTGGCGCACGGTTCGGGCGTTGCTGGCGGCAAGATCTTCGGCTTTGGGCCACACAATGACCCGCGCCTGTACACCGACGACGACAGCGGCTACGTCGAACTCTGGAGCGGAGCCCAGGCGACCTTCTGGGACGACCCGTCCCTGGCGCCTGGGGCGACGCGCGGCATCGAGAGCGTCTGGCTGCCCCTGTGGGGGTTGGGCCGCCTGGTGACGGCCACGGCGGACGGCGCCCTGGGCCTCGCGCGTCGCGACGATGGCGGACTGACAGTGACCCTGGCGACGCCGCGCATCGTACCCCGCGCGACAGTGACGGTGAGCCTCGAGGGGCGCGAGGTGTTCCGCAGCGCCCCGCTGACCCTGCGCCCCGACCTGCTCCTGGCCATCGAACTGCCGCCGGGCACGGCGGGCCGGGTGCGTGTCGAGGCCGGCGGCGCGCGCCTCGAGGCGCCGTAGGGGTCGGGCGGGGTAGATCGGCCCGCGGGAGGGTTTGGGAGGGCGCAGCCCTCAAGCAGGGGTATGGGGAAACCCGGTTTCCCCATTCTCTTACTCAGCGAGAGGGTTTGGAAGGGCGCAGCCCTTCCAGGAACAACTTTTTTCATCGCGGCGTTGTGCGCCATGCGCATGACCATCTTCCCCGGGACCCGTTGCACATAAATCGGGTATGGTATACTACCCTTCGTGTCCCTCCGCAGAGGAGTCACTGATGAGCGAGCGTACCATATACCTGGATCATGCGGCCACCACGCCGCTCGATCCGCGCGTGCTGGAGGCGATGCTGCCCTACCTCACGGAGCACTACGGCAATCCATCGAGCATCCATCGCCAGGGGCGCGCGGCGCTGCAGGCCCTCGACGATGCCCGTGAGCAGGTGGCCCTGGTGCTGGGCTGCTCGCGCCGTGAGGTGATTTTCACCGGCGGCGGAAGCGAGAGCATCAACCTGGCGGTCAAAGGCGCGGCGCTGGCCCGGCGCGCGGCAGGCGCGCAGGCGCACCTGATCGTCAGCGCCATCGAACACCACGCCGTCCTGCACGCCGGGGAATACTTGCAGCAGCAGCACGGCTTCGAGGTGACGCTCCTCCCCGTAGATGAAGGCGGCCTGGTGCGCCCTGACGATCTGCGGGCCGCGCTGCGACCCGACACGGCCCTGGTGTCGGTGATGTACGCCAACAATGAGATTGGCACCATCCAGCCGATTGCCGAACTCGGGGCGATCTGCCGGGAGGCGGGCGTGCCCCTGCACACCGATGCGGTGCAGGCCGCGGGCGCACTGCCGCTGGATGTCGAGGCGCTCAAGGTTGATTATCTGAGCCTCACCGCCCACAAGTTCTACGGCCCCAAGGGCGTAGGTGTGCTTTACGCGCGCCGCGGCGCGCCATTGCTGCCGCAGATCAACGGCGGGGCCCAGGAGCGGCGGCGGCGCGCCGGCACCGAGAACGTGGCCGGCATCGTCGGTCTGGCCGCGGCCCTGACGCTTGCCGAGGAGCGCCGCCCCGCCGTCACGGAACGTATGCGCACCCTCCGCGAGCGCCTGATTGACGGGGTGCTCGCCGCCGTGCCGGATAGCTGGCTCAATGGCGACCGCGTCCAGCGTCTGCCCGGCAACGCCAACCTGGGCTTCGCCGGCATCGAGGGCGAAAGCCTGCTCCTGTTGCTCGATCAGGCGGGCATCTGCGCCAGCAGCGGCTCGGCCTGCACCAGCGGGTCGCTGGAACCCTCCCATGTGCTGCTGGCCCTGGGCCTTTCTCCCGCAGCCGCCAACGCCTCGGTGCGCTTTTCGCTGGGCCATGGCATGACCGAGGCCGACATCACCTACGTGCTTGAGACCCTCCCGCCGCTGGTGGCGCGCCTGCGGGCGGTTGCCGCGCAGGGCGCCGAACGCGAGCCCATCGCGGCGTAGCGACCCTGAGACAACCGTTCGGAGGAGCGCCGGGAGGCGCTGCCTCCCAGCAACTCCCTCGCACTGCCCGCGGCGGCAAGCGCGGCCTGACTTCGACGCCTCTGGGGCGGCTACACCGCCCCGCATCCCACCCGCTGCCGGAGGCCGACCCTGTGCGATCCCTGAAATATCACCGCCCCGCTTGACAAAGATTGCCTGGCGGACTACCCTATGGTGGAAGGTGATCAATCTTCTGCTCATCGCTTAATGGTGAGAATCTGGTGTCTTCTACCGCAGATCTTCGAAGATCTCTCATCAGCCGTCCATGCGGCTGCGCCCTACACGAACAGGATGAACATAGGTTCTTCTTGGGACTGCTACGCCCTCCCAGACCCTCCCGCGGGCAGGGGGATGGGGAAACCCGGTTTCCCCATCCCCCTGCTTGAGAGCCAGGCCCTCCCGCGGGCGGGGGCGTGAGGGAGTACCGGGATGCGGTAGGTAGATCAGGCGGCCAGGCCCTCCCGCGGGCGGGGGCGCGGGGAAACCCGGTTTCCCCATCCCCCTGCTCAAGCAGCCTATGTTCACGTTAGCACCCTGCGCGGTAGAGGGGAACCAGGTTGCTCCACATCCCTCCAGGTAAGGCCGAAGTATTGCCACAGCCAGGGCTTCGACCTTACCGGGCGAAGGCTGACCCATCAGCCTGGCTCGGACGCAGGAGTAGTGTACTATTCGACACGGAGGAATCCGCCGATGACATCACTGGATCTCGCGAAGTGCATGCGTAGCGTTGATCTTGAGCGGGGCGTCGTGCCGATCTCGAAGGCCGCTTCATCACTCGCGGCGCTCATCAAGCGATCGCAGGCCAACCATCAGCCGATCGTCGTGACCCAGAAGGGATATCCAACCGGGGTGATCATTGACATCGAGGTCTTTACCGCCATCCGCCAGTTTATTGAGGAGCACACCAGGGAAGCCGAGAGTGCGCCCGAAGGAGCTTGATGGGCGAGAGGCCGGGAAGTATGCGCGCGGGACTGGCCTTTGTCGGTCTGGCAGCGTTGATCTGGGGCACGATTGGCGTAGCGGTAAGCCTGTTGTATGCGCTGGCCGCGACCAATCCGTTTTCGATAGGCTTTTTGCGGCTGCTCATTGCCGCCCCGGCCCTGTTGCTGGCGAGCCGCCTGATGGTGGGACCAGCGCTCTGGCGCGTGCAGCGGCCCCATCTCCTGGTGATGGGGTTGATCGGCGCAGCGTTTGCCGGCTACCAGTTATGCTACTTCGCGGCGATCCCCCGCCTGGGGGTAGCCGCGGCTGTGATGATCAATATTTGTAGCGCGCCGATCTTTACCGCTCTCCTGGCGGGGTTCTTTCTGCGCGAGCGATTCTACTGGCTCACGGGCGTGGCCCTGGTCGGGGCCATTGGCGGCACGGCGCTGCTCGTGGGCGGCGCGCCTACATCCGGCGGCCCCACGCTCTGGATCGGCGCGGCCCTGGCCCTCGGCGCCGGGTTCTGCTACAGCCTGGTGGTGCTGGGCAGCCGGGTGGTCGCTCCGCATTACCATCCGTTACAGCCAATAACCATGGCCTTCACCCTGGGCGCGGTCGTGTTGCTGCCGCCGGCCCTTGCCAGCGGCCTGGTCGTGGGGTATCCTCCCGCGGGATGGGCGCTGTTGTTCTACCTGGGCCTGGCGCCGACGGCCTTCGCCTACGTGCTGTACCTGCGCGGGTTGCGCACCGTGCCGGCCACAGCGGCCGCGATTGTCAGCCTGCTCGAACCACTTGGTTCGACCATGCTTGCCGTGCTGCTGCTTGGCGAACGGCTCAGGCCGGGCGGCATCGCCGGGGCGGCCCTGCTTCTCGCCAGCATGGCCCTGCTGTATGTGGGACAGGGAGGAATGCGCCCGTCGGAGAGCGCCACGACGGGCCTGACGTGAGCATAGGCCGTTCACGCAAGGGTCTGGGAGGGCGCAGCCCTCCCAGGAACAACCTTGTGTTCATCACGTCGGGTTGCGGCGCAGCCGCATGGACATCTAACGTGAACATACGCCCTCGGCGAGGGGGATGGGGAAACCGGGTTTCCCCATCCCTCAGCGGACGCGGGCCGGAGGCCCGCGCACCCAGGCCCCGGCCCCTGGGAGGGTTTGGGAGGGCGTAGCCCTCCCAAGAAGAACCGTATGTTCATTACGGCGTGGTGCGGCGGAGCCGCATGGATGGCTGCGGTGACCATCGCGCGCAGGGTTCCGCCCCCCTCCCAGCCTCCCCCCGCCGGGGGGAGGCGCCGGGTTCCCGCCCCCGGCGGGGGGTCAGGGAAGGGGCGGTCACCGTGCCCGCGGCGCCGTGGCGCGGGCGGGACGTCCGCGCTCCCAGGAGAACTGTGAACACGTACGCCCTTCTCCGTCGTTCGACAGCAACCCGGGCCTGTGCTACAATCTGGAGCCATGGCGCCATCAACCGTACCTGGAGGGACCCATGCGGATCGAGCGTAATCTGGGCATGGACCTGGTGCGTGCCACAGAGGCCGCAGCGCTGCGTAGCGGCCGCTGGATGGGACGCGGCGACAAGAACCGCGCCGACCAGGCCGCCGTCGATGCGATGCGCTACGCGCTCGACAGCGTGCCAATGAACGGCGTGGTGGTGATCGGCGAAGGAGAAAAAGACGAAGCGCCGATGCTGTACATCGGCGAACGCCTGGGCAGCGGCGAAGGTCCTGAGATGGACGTGGCCGTCGATCCGGTCGAGGGCACGACGCTGCTGGCCGAGGGCATGCCCGGCGCCATCGCCATCGTGGCCATTGCCGAACGCGGGTCGTTCTACAACTGGCAGGGCATCGCCTACATGGACAAGCTGGCCGTCGGCGAGCGCGCCCGCGGGGTGATCGACATCAACGCGCCGGTGGCCTACAACGTGCGCGCCGTCGCTCGCACGCTCGGCAAGCAACTCGAAGATGTGACCGTGGTGGTGCTGGATCGTCCCCGGCACAAGGAGTTGATCAAAGAGATCCGCGAGACGGGGGCGCGGATCAAACTGATCCTCCACGGCGATGTCAGCGCCGGGATCATGACCGCCATCGAGAACCCGCCAGCCGACATCCTCATGGGCATCGGCGGCGCGCCCGAGGCGGTGATCACTGCGGCCGCGCTCAAGTGCCTGGGGGGCGAGATCCAGTGCAAGGTCTGGCCCCGCAATGATGAGGAGCGCGCCAGGGTCGCCGAACTGGGCATTGATGTCAACAAGGTCTACACGACCAGCGATCTGGTCAAAGGCGAAAATGTCTACGTCGCCGCGACCGGCATCACCCCCGGCGAGTTCCTGCGCGGCACGGAGTACTTCGGCGGCGGCGCCCGCACCCACAGCGTGGTGATGCGCTCCCGCTCCGGCACGGTGCGCTATATTGATGCTACCCATCGCTGGGATAAGCTCATGCGCATCTCGAATATGCCCTATGGATGATGGGTGTGCGGGTTGATACCGGGGCGCGCCGGCGCCTGAACCTGGCGCAATCGCCGGGGCGCGTCGCCGCGCTGGCCCTGGCGCTGGGCGGGATCGTCGGCGGAGCGGCGGCCTTCGGGCCGCTCTATGTTCTGGCGGGCATGCTTGCGCTGCTGGCCGGCTATGCGATCCTCGTATCCACGTCGGCCGGCCTGCTCAGCGTCTTCGCCATCAGCGCCGTGCTGCCCTTCGCTGCCCTGCCGTTCAAGGCGATCATCACTCCCAACTTCCTGACCCTGGCCCTCCTCGCGCTGCTCGGGGTGTGGGTGCTGCGCATGCTGGCCCACCCCACCGGGTTCGAACTGCGGCTCAGCCCGCTGGGCCTGCCCATCCTGGCCTTCCTTGGCCTGACCTTCTTCTCGCTCTACCTGGGCGCCCGCGGCCTGCCCGATCCGGCGACGCTGCACAACTACGCCAAGTATGTGCTGGGCGTGCTGCTCTACTTCAGCGTGATCAACTGCGTGCGCACCCGCGCCGAGGCCCGCCTGATCCTGCGCGGCCTGATCCTCAGCGGCAGCCTGGCGGCCCTGATCGGCCTGGTCCTCTGGGCGTTGAACGCCGACCTGACCCTGCGCATCTTGCTCAGTCTCGGGCCGCTGGGCTACCCCACCAGCGGGCGCGTCCTGCGCTTCGTCGAGGACGACCCCGCCGGGCTGGAGCGGGCGATTGGCTTCGCAGTGGACCCGAACAGCTTCGGCGGCATGCTGGCCCTGGTGCTGGCCCTGGCCGCGGCGCAACTGGTGGCCCGCCGGCCGGTGATGCGCCGCTGGCTGCTGGGCGCCCTTGTCGCCGTGATGCTCCTGGCTCTGCTGCTCACCTTCTCGCGGGCGGCGCTGCTCGGGCTGATCATCGCGGCGGCCTACCTGGCCACGCTGCGCTATCGCCGCCTCTGGTGGGGCATCATCGCCGCCACCCTGCTGGGCGCCCTGCTGCTCTTTGGCCTGGGGTACGCCGGGGCCTTCATCGAGCGGCTGGTCAGCGGGTTGCAGTTCCGCGACCAGGCTCAGCAGATGCGCCTGGCCGAGTTTCGCAACGCGATCGCCATCATTCAACGCTACCCCTTCTTCGGCATCGGGTTCGGCCAGGCGCCTGATCTCGACCTGACCGCCGGGGTGAGCAACATCTACCTGGCCATCGCCCAGCGCATGGGGCTGGTGGGCCTGGCGGCGTTTCTGGGCATCGTCGCCGCCTGGTTCGCGCGCACCATCGCCAGCCTGCCCGCCCTCGATGATGAACGGGTCAACTGGCTCCTCGGCTGCCAGGCCGGCGTGGTCGCCGCCCTGGCCGTCGGTCTGGCCGACCACTACTTCTTCAATATCGAGTTCAGCCATATGAGCGCCTTGCTCTGGGGGACGCTGGGGTTGGGGATGGCGGTGGTGGCCCTGCCGGGGCCTGAGGAGCCTGGGGCAAGCCGCTTGCCCGGTTGATTCGGCAGGACCGCGCCGGTTGGTATGCTATAATCGCGACACTTCTCCAGGCCCTTCCACAGGGCGCACTGCGCGCCAATGCCACTGCGCCGGAAATCCTCTCGCTCCATCGGCGCAGGGTTGCCCGGCGCTCACGTGAACCGTAGGCCCTCGGAGAGGGGCATGGGGAAACACCGGGTTTCCCCATGCCCCCACCCGTGGGAGGGTCTGGGAGGGCTACGCCCTCCCAGGAACAAACGTATGTTCATTGCGGCGTTGTGCGGCGCAGCCGCATGGACGGCTCACGTGAACATAGGCTCTCGAAGAGGGGTGTGGGGAAACCGGGTTTCCCCACGTCCCCGCCCCGCAGGGGCATGGGGAAACACCGGGTTTCCCCATGCCCCCACCCGTGGGAGGGTCTGGGAGGGCTACGCCCTCCCAAGAACAAACGTATGTTCATTGCGGCGTTGTGCGGCGCAGCCGCATGGACGGCTGAAGAGGAGTTACGCCGATGAAGCTGACCTGTCTGCAAGAGAACCTCAAGCGCGGCCTTGCCACCGTCAGTCACGCTGTAGCTGGCAAGAGCACGCTGCCGATCCTTGCGAACGTGTTGCTGGCTACCGATGGCGGCCGGCTCAAGCTCGCCGCGACGAACCTGGAGATCGGCATCACCCACTGGATCGGGGCCCAGGTGCAGGAAGAGGGAGCCATCACCGTCCCGGCCCGACTCCTTGCCGATGTCGTGGGGGGCCTGCCGAACGATCGCGTGACCCTCACCCTCGACGGGCGCACCCAGACCTTGCGGGTGGAGGGCGGGCGCTTCGTCAGCAATATCAAAGGCGCCGACGCCGATGATTTTCCCACCATCCCCTCGATCGCCGATCGCGAGGCGACGACGAGCCTGCCCGCCGATGTGCTGCGCCAGGCGATTGAACAGGTGGCCTTCGCCGCCGCCACCGACGAGTCGCGCCCCGTGCTGGTGGGCGTCCTGGTGCGTCTGCGCGAGCAGACCATGTTCATGGCCGCCGCCGACGGCTTCCGGCTGGCGACCCGTCAGGTCCCCCTGGCCGAGGTGGTCAGCAAACCGGTGGAGTTTATCGTGCCGGCCCGCGCCCTGCTGGAGCTGGCGCGCATCGCCGGAGAAGTCGAGGGCAATGTCGGCATGATCGTAACCCCTGGCGGAGGCCAGGTGCTCTTCCATACTGCGACCACCGAGTTCGTGTCCAGCCTGATTGACGGTAAGTTCCCGGACATCGAGCGGGTCATTCCCCAACAGTACGCCACACGGGTGCTCGTGGACACGGCGGAACTGGCCAAGGCGGTCAAGCTGGCTTCGTATTTTGCGACCGCCAGCCAGAATGCGATCAAGCTGACGATGGAAGCGGGCGGCGAGCTGGGCCCGGGGCGCCTGGTGATCAGTGCCAATGCCGCGGATGTGGGCGATAACCGGGGGGAACTGGACTGCATGGTGCAGGGCGAGGGCGGCCAGATCGCGCTGAACGTGCGCTACCTGAGCGATCTGCTGGGGGTGGTGAAGACCGCGCAACTGGCGATCGAAACCCAGTCCCCGCAAAGCCCCGGCGTGTTCAAGCCGGTGGGGCAGGAGGGGTACCTGCACATTATTATGCCGATGAGTATTCGCTGAGGCGTGGTGCGTCCGGGAGCAACTCGTCGCGCCCCTCCCCCCGGCGGGGGGAGGCTGGGAGGGGGGCGTACCACCGCGCGCGGCGCGCTGCCGCGGGTCAACCCGGCAATCAGCGGCCCGCCTCCCCATCGGCAGCGCCCCCGCCGCCGGCGGGGAGGCGCTGCTTCTCAGCGCCCCGCCACCGCGCACATCCGGTCGTTGAGGCGCAGGCACGGCGCAACGGAACCAGCACGCCGGTCTGGGGCTTCGCTCTCCCGAAACCTCCCGCGGGGCCGGTCTTCGCCGCGCGTGTTCACCTTGCTCCTGGGAGCGCGGGCAGCTTGCCCGCGGAGAGGCGACGCGGGCGGGCCGCCCGCATCTGCCGCGGGGGCCGCGCTCGCCCACACCCTCCCGGCGGGTGAGAAGATTGGGGAACCCGGTTTCCCCGGCTCCCCGCGCGCGGGCCGCGCCCGCCCCAACCCACTCACCGGGTGAGAAGATGGGGAAACCCGCTTTCCCCGGCTCCCTGCGCGCGGGCCGCGCCCGCCCACACCCTCCTATTGGGTGAGCGGATGGGGAAACCAGGTTTCCCCAGACCCCTGCCTTGTAGAACATAACGCGATCGGCTATAATGGCCGCAACCGTAACCCTGTACATCCGTTCATGTCCCGTGGCTCTCCGCGTGTCCCGTCGCGCGGTGTCGGGCCGATCTTCGTGAGGAACGCTGATCGTGAGTGTAACCTCAGTTGTCGTTGTGCATGCCCATACGCTGTTCCGCGAAGGCTTGCGGCAGCACCTCCTGGCTCATCCGGAGTTCCGGATCGTGGGTGAGGCGAGCAATGGGCAGCAGGCCATCCAGATGGTTGACTACGGCGATCCCGATATTGTCCTGATGGAAGTGGATCTGCCCGGCGTCAACGGCCTCGAGGTGTCACGGGCGATCAAGCGCGCCCACCCGCACATCGGCATCATCCTGTTCAGCTCGGATATGGACGGCGACCATGTGGTCAAGGCCATTCGCGCGGGCGTGGCGGCCTATCTTCCCCGAAATGTGGATTGGAGCGCTCTGCTCGCCACGCTGCACGAGGTGCGCCGTGGGGGCTACCCGATCAACGACCTGGTGCTCTCCCTGCCCGATGTGGCCAGCCAGGTGCTGGCCGCCTTCCGTCAGATGGTCGTTGATGAGGACGTTCAAAACATTTATTCGCCCCTCTCGCCCCGCGAGCTCGAGGTGCTCGAACTGGTGGCGGCTGGCCGCACCAATAAAGAGATTGCCCAGCAGCTCGACATCAGCAACCAGACGGTGAAGAACCACGTGTCGTCCATCTTGCGCAAACTGGCCGTCAACGACCGCACCCAGGCCGTGGTCTACGCCATGCGCCGCGGCTGGATCAAAGTGGTGCTGCCCGGCGAGTGAGCGCGCCCGTGGCTCTCTCTGGGCGGACGCGCGCCGCCCGATGCCCCCACGCCTTGCCCGCTCGAGGCGCCGCCAGGGGGAGAAGGCTACCGACCCGTGAAGCCGTTTTCGCAGAGACTCTCCCGCACCCTGCTCGTTCTCCCGCTCGCCCTGCTCCTGGCCCTCTCCGCCTGCGATCTGACCACTGTTGGCGAGACCGAGCAGATCGCCAATATCGAGACCATCCGCGCCGGCACGCCCTCGCCGACGGCTACGCCAACGGCTACGCCGACCCCCTCGCCCACCGCCACGGCCACCCCGACCGTTGGCCCCACGGCGACCCCCAGCCCTACGCCGTTGCCGCCCACTCCCACGCCTAACCCGGCCCTGCTCGGTTTCGGCTTCTGCGACCAGCGCGTCGGGCCGCTCGATGGGCGCTTCTCCGCGCGCCTGCTCGCCGCCGATGCCAGTGGCGCCCCCGCCTTTGAACAGGTCACGCTGCGCTTTGAACTGGCGCCCGGCTCCGCGCCCCTCGGCGCCATGGCTGACTGCGCTCCGGTCACCGATCTGGACGCGCAGGTCGCGGCGGACCTCGAGGGCGCCTATGCCCTGCGGGTGCGCCTGCCCGGCTGGCTCCGCGATGAGGCCTTCCGCTCCTCGCCCATCACCGCGACCCTGACCTTCAGCGGGACGCGCCTGCTCACCGGCGCGCGCCTGCTTCCCGCCGCGGACCCCGATGCCGGTGTCGATCTGCTGATCGGCCTGCCCGAACCCCTGCCGTTCCGCCTGACCGTCGAGCGGAACCCCACCCGCCTGACGCTGGCCGTCGCCCGCAGTTCGCCGATTGTCGCCGCCAGCGACCAGTTGCGGGCGCCCACCAGCGGCGGCCCGCCCGACCTTGATGGCCCCGCGTTCATCATCTTCGACGGCGACATCTGGCGCGTCGAGGCAGGGCAGCGGGACGCCGGCCCGGGCCTCGCCCCCGTCGCGGCCGGGGCGACCAATCTCACCGCTTCGCCGGACACCGAGACCGCCCTGGCCGTCAGCCCCGATGGGGCGCGGGTGGCCTTCTGTCGCTCCGCGCCCGGCCTCGACCCCGCCGACGCCGAACTGCCCGTGCCGGGGGTCCTCTGGATCATGAACGCCGACGGCTCCGGCGCGCGCCCCCTGGCCCAGGTGGGGGTCGGATGCGCCGATCCGGCCTTCAGCCCCGATGGGGCGCGGGTGGCCTTCGCGGTTGATGAGACCGGCGTCACGCCGATCCAGCGCACGCTCTACGCCGTGCCGCTCGAAGGCGGCCGGCCGCAGCGCCTGATTGATGGCAATGATGAGTGGAGTCGCTTCGCGCCCCAGTGGCTCGAAGGGGGGGCGGTGATCTTCGCCGCCGAGGCGCAGGATGGGCGCAGCACCCTCTTTTTGCGGAATCCGCGCGGGGAGATCAGCGACGTGGGCGCCAGCGCGCTGGTGAACGATACTGGCGAGGCGATCTACCGCGCCCTGGGCCGGCCCCTCGCCGCCCCCGACGGCAGCCGCTTCGCCGTTGAGGCGCTGCGCAATGATGGCCTGGGGGCGGATCTGCTCGTGTTTGACGCTGGCGGCGGCATCGTCGAGGTCATCGGCGCCGCCAGAGAAGTGCTGCCGACACCTACGCCGACGCCTTCGCCAACCCCGACGACCGCCGCCACCGGCGAACCCGCAGCCACCGGCGCCCCGACCGATGGCGCGGCTGAAGGTGGCTCCACCGCGCGCGCCACCGCCGCTGCTCCCACCGCGGCCGCCGCCGCCACACCGGCGGCAGGCACCGCGACCCCACCCGCCGCCACGGGCAGCCCGACCGCGCGCGCCGCCGCCACGGGCAGCCCCACCGCGCCCGCCGCCGCCGCCTCTCCCACTGCGGCTAGCGCCGCCACGGGCAGCCCGACCGCGCGCGCCACCGCCGCTGCTCCCACCGCGGCTGCCGCCGCCACGGGCAGCCCCACCGCGCCCGCAAATGTGACCGCTTCACCCGCGGCCACCGCAACGCCAACGGCCAGCGCCACCGTCACCGCGACGGGCATGCCGACTGCCAGCGCCACCCCTGAGCAGGGCGGCACACCTACGGCAACCCCGGCGCCATCGCCCACCCTGGAACCTGAACCCCCGGCCGAACCGCGTCGCGAAGGCCCGTACTGGACTCGTCCCCTCGCCTGGGACGCTCAAGGACGCCTGATCTACCTCACCACCCTGTGCGCGAGCCAGGTCGTGCAGGAGTACCAGGTGTACCGCTGGGCCGGCGCGCGCCGCAGCGAGATGATCCTGACCGGGAGCGGTCTCGGTGGCATCGGCGCAGCGGCCATGGAAGGCCAGCGCCTCCTCTACGTCCTCACCGACACGGCGCCTCCCGGCGCCCGCGGCCCCGAGGCACGGCGCCCGCGCGGCCCGGCCAGCCTCTGGGCATGGGACATCGCCGGAGGCCAGCGCGGCGAGTTGCTCCGCGGCGAGCGTGGCATCAGCGCACTGAACATCGCGCCCTGAGGCCACAGGCGCCGGCTTGCCCCCTCCCTGACTCTCCCCCGCGCGGCTCCGCCGCACACGAACAGCACGAACATAGGTTGTTCCTGGGAGGGCTACGCCCTCCCAAACTCTCCCGCCGGGTGAGGGTAGGGGGAAACCAGGTTTCCCCCTACCCCTGCTTGAGGGCGCAGCCCGCCCAAACCCTCCTGCGGGTGGGGGTACGCGGGAACCTTTTGGCGCTCCAGAGCGTTTATCCATACGAATGGCGACAAACACTCACCGAAGGAGCCACCCATGCGACACCTGCGAATTCTTCTCCTCCTGGCGGCTCTGTTCCTGGCCGGATGCGGGGCTATGGCCCGACCCGAAAGCGTCCCGAACCCGGCGGTCGGGGGCGTCTCAAGGAGCGACTCGGTCGAGGCCGGCGCGCCGATGCCCATGCCGACGGCGGGGCCGGCGGCCATCGAGCCGGCGTATGGCAACGAAGCGGCGGGCAGCGCGTCAAGGGCGCCTGACGCAGCGGCCCAGCCAGGCTTCCCGCGCCTGGTGATCAAAACGGCAACCCTGAGCATTGAAGTCGAGAACGTCGCCGAAGCCGAAACGCGCATCAGCGCCCGCGCGCAGGAACTCGGCGGCTACGTCGTCTCCCTGGAGACCAGGGGAGCCGAGGCGCAACGCACCGCGGTGATCACCATCCGCGTGCCGGCCCAGCGTTTCGACGAAGCTCTCAGCGGCGTCGAAGGGCTGGCGCGCAAGGTCTTCTCGCGGACGATCAGCGGTGATGACGTGACCGAAGAGTTCGTTGATCTCGAATCGCGGCTACGTAACCTCGAAGCCACCCGCGACCGCTTGCTCGACCTGTTGAGCCGGGCCGATGAGGTGGAGGACGCCTTGCAGGTCAACCAGGCCCTCACTGATGTGCAGGGGGAGATCGAGCAGATCCAGGGGCGCATGAAGTACCTGCAACAGAGCGCGGCCTTTTCGACCATCACGGTCGAGGTGCGTCCGGTGCCGCCCCCGCCGGCGATCATCGAGGAAGATGGATGGAAGCCGCTCAACGTGGCCCGCGAGGCCCTGCGCGACCTGATCGCCTTCGGGCAGGGGCTGGTGGATCTCGGCATTATCTTGCTGATCTGGTCGCCGGTCTGGTTGCCGCTGCTGTTGCTGGCCCGCTGGGGCTGGCTGCGGCTGCGCAGCGGCCGGAAAGGGCGCGCCACCGCATGAATGTGCATGCCGCCGGGCGGCACACCGCCCAATGAAAACGGGGGTATGGGGGAACCTGGTTCCCCCATGTTCACGTCAGCCGTCCATGCGGCTCCGCCGCACAACGCCGTAATGAACATAAGGTTATTCTTGGGAGGGCTGCGCCCTCCCAACCCCTCCCACCGGGTGGGGGGATGGGGAAACCCGGTTTCCCCATCCTCCTGCTTAAGCGGCAATCCGTTGCAACGAAGGTGATGGCCCCCTCCCCAGCCCTCCCCCCGCTGGGGAGGGAGTCCGGCTCCTCCCCCCAGCGGGGGGAGGTTGGGAGGGGGGCTGGGGCGCCGCCTGCGCTGAGGTGGAAGGGATAGGCTCTCGTAGCCTATGGTCACCGCAGCCGTCCATGCGGCTCCGCCGCGCGCCGACGGGATGAATACCGGTTGTTCCTGGGAAGGCTGCGCCCTCCCAGACCCTCCCACCGGGTGGGGGGATGGGGCAACCCGGTTGCCCCATCCCCCTGCGGGCGGGCTGCGTCCTCCCCGACCCTCCGGCGGGCGGGGGCAAGGGGAAACCTGGTTTCCCCACACGCCGGCACTCTGTTCAACCGGAATTGATATTATACCGCCACGCAATTGGTGATTATATTGAAATACCTGCATTTATGCAAAAGGAGGCAAATTCCGAATTTTTCATATTCATTGGATATCAGCCTCCCAAATTATTGAAATCTCAATCGAATGCTGCTAAGATAGCCCTACACACCTGTGAAACTTTAACCAGGCTTTAAGCGATGACAGCGTGGTCACGCTTCTGGCGGGATCTCCGAAGCGTAGCGCGGCGTATGGCCAGACGTTACGCCAGGAAGTGGACAATGTGCGAGGGATCGCACGGGGAGGAACTATGCGCGACCTGGTCATCATTGGCGGCGGCGCGGCGGGTCAGGCGGCGGCGATGTATGCGCTGGGCAAGGATCTGGATTTTCTGTTGATCTGTGATCAGCTTGGTGGGCGCGTTGAGCGGCCGGCGCCTGTCGAGAAGGATTATCTGGTAGGCAGCATCCTGGTCCACTATGACGGCCCCGACCCCGAGGATGAGGAGCGCGCGTTGATTGGCAGTTCAGCGGTGCATCTGTTCGAGGATCTGTTGCGTTCGCATCAGGAGTTCATGCTCAACGACCGCGTCAAAGCGGTGCGCCGTGAGAGCGATGCGTTTCTGGTCGAAACGGAACGTTCCGGGCCGATTGCCACCGCCAGCGTGATTGTCGCCACCGGCGTCACCCCGCGCCGCGATCTGCGGCTGAACGGCAGCGCCGGTTTGCTGGCCGACCTGGGCCATAGCGCGACGCAGCATGCCGGCGCGCTGGTTGGCAAGCGGGTGGTGGTAGTGGGTGATACGTTGCAGGCGCTCTACAGTGCGGCGGAGTTCGCCGCGACCGCCCTGCAGGTCTATCTGGTGCTGCCCACCGAGGCGGCGGCCGACCGCGCCGAGGTGCGCCTGCTGCAGCAGCGGCCCAACATCGCCGTTCTGCCGGGCTACCAGGTGATTGATGTGGCAGCCGAAGGCGGCATGCGCGTCCTGGTGGTCCGCCGCGGCGACGAGGTGAGCCGGCTGGTGGCGGATGTGGCCTTCGCCGATCTGGGCTATGAGCCGGCGAGCGCCGTGGTGCGCGACCTGGGGGTGGTCGGGCCAGGCGGGTTTGTGCAGGTGGATCGCGATGGCGCCACCCGTATCCCCGGCCTCTTCGCCGCCGGCGACGTCACCCGCCCCGAGGGCGAGCAGGTGCTCACCGCCATCGGCGATGGCGCCCGCGCCGCCCGCTGCGCGCATTTCTACCTCTTGACCCGCACCATGCGCGGGAGTGGCCAGGGCGTGGGTGTGGCCTGGGGCGCCGGGCAGGACACCTGAGCGGGTGTGACGAAACGTTTTGTTAGCGCGAATGACCGCCGGGTTATGGTCTTTGAGCAATTCATCCGCTATGCCGGGCTGGCCGTGGGGCTAAAGCCCTCGGCTACGGAATGCGAAGCCCGCCTGCGCGGGCTATAGAGGGCTGTGCCCTCCCAACCCCTCCCGCGGGCGGGGGTATGGGGAAACCCGGTTTCCCCATCCCCCATCCTCACCCGGCGCGTGGGCGCGCGGCCGCGCGCCGCTGCGGCGGGGCGGGTTCCCAACCCGCCCCTACTCTTCCTCGAACCCCGCCTGCGTAAACTTCAGCGTCCGGCTGTTTTCGGTCACCACGCGCACGACGTGGTCGGGGACGCCGTCGGGGATGTCGGCCTCGATCTCCAGGGTCACGCGCACCCTGGCCCCCACCAGCGCCGTCAGGTGGGCGATGACCTCCTCGGCGATGCGGCTGGCGTCGCGCCCGGCGCGCTCGGCGCTCAATGCGACGCTGCCGTGGAAGCGCCGCAGCAGGCGCGGCCGGCCGCTGACGCCGCCGGGCCTGGCGGCGCCGGTGTCTGCGCCCACACCCTCGCCGGCGATGGTTGGGGCGCCGCTATCGCCGGGCATGGCGACCGCGGCGCCCGCTCGTTGCTGCTCCTCCTCCTCGCGCCGCCAGCGCGCGGCGGCCTCGGCGTCGAGCTGGCGCCTGGCGACCTCCGGCCGGACGATCAGCCCCCCGTCGTGCTCGCCAGGCTCCACCAGGGTCATCGCGCGCAGCCCGCGGTAGCGCCCGGCCGCCTCGTCGTAGCCCTCGGCGTAGGCGAAGGCCTCCGTCTCCCAGGTCACCGAGTTCACCCCCGCGCGGATGGCCGCCAGCAGCACCTCCGGGTCGCGCAGGCGCGGCAGGTAGTGGTAGCGCCCGAAGTCCTCGATGAGCTGCCGCACGCTCACGTGGTCGCCGCGCCACAGCGGCACGCGGTCCAGCTCTAGTCGCAGGCTCGAGGGAGCCAGGCTGAGGATGAGCAGATCGTCGCTCCGCAGCTTCTTGCTCGCCCGCGCAGCCAGCGCCTCCTGCCCGCTCAGGCGGAGGGCCTTCCACTCCACCGGGGCCTGCGGCGTGGCCTGCGTCGGCGCCAGCAACCACTGGTAGGTCTCCGGCAGGCGCGCCGTCACCACGCTGTCGGCGTTGACCCGCTGCGTCTCGGCCTGCCGCACCTGGTTGGGCGACAGGTCGAGGGTCTCCTTGTCGGCGAGGATCGACTCCCAGGCCAGGTATTTGCGCAGCGCCTCGTCCAGATCCTGCACCCGCATGCTGTCGGCGGCCAGGAAGACCAGGCTGTTGCGGTAGAGCCGCGGGGCGTTCCCGCGTTGCTCCAGAATCGCTCTGGCCCGGGCCTCGGCGGGATTGTCCGCGGCTTTGCTGTAGGGCGCGTCAACGCCCAGCACCACCAGCCGGGCGTCGAGATCGTCGGGCACGTCGGCGCTGGCGCCGGGCAGCGGGTGGATGCGGCGGAAGTCGCCCGTGTGGCGCAGGTCGGCCCGCAGGCGCCGCTCCAGTTCGGCCAGCACCCGGTCGGGGTCGCGCCTGAGCTGCTCGGCGCGGTCCTCGGCGAGTCTGGTGACCGTGGGCTGGGTGGCGTACCAGTAGCGCGGCCCGTCCTGGTAGAGGTAGGTCGCCGCGGCCGCCAGGCGGCGCAGGGCGTCGCCAAAGATCGCCGGCGACTCGCCCGGCATCACGCAGCCGAGTTTGATGCGCCGGTCCTCGATGCCGCGATTGGCCGCGGTGAACGTCGGGGCCGAGCCGAGGTAAATGGCGCGCGCCACGCGCCGCGTGGCGGCATATTTGCCCAGGCCGGACACCTCGCGGTCGATCTGCACCGGCAGCGACGCCGGGCCGTCCACGTCCTTTTCCAGGATGGGCGCCCAGTTGTCGGAGAGGTAGCGGGTCAGTTCGAACTGCACCCGCGGCTCGTCGAGCGGGATGTTCGCCGGCATGATCAGCGGGTTGCGGTCGCCCTTCTCCCACAGGCTATGGATCACCGCCGCCATCAGGCGCAGCACGCCACGGGTGCGCTGGAACTTGACCAGGGTCGACCAGTCGGTGTAGAGGCGGTCGAAGACCTCGGGGTGGATGGGGTAAGCGGCCTTGAGGCGCTGCTCGTAGCTGCTGTCGCGACACTCGGGGGGGAACTCCTGGGCCTGGCCGCGGTAGAGGTCGGCGAAGGCCCGCGCCACCACGTCGCGGTCCTTGAACTGGGCCGGGTCGCGCAGCGGCTCGAAGAGCCGCCGCCGGACGATCTCGAAGCCCTCTTCGGCGCTGGCCGGGCGCCACGAGGACTCGAGGCGCCCGATGACGTTGCGCAGCCGGTCGAGGGCCTCGCGGCCCCGTTGCCCGCCCACCTCGGCGTCGTCGGCCCGGGTGTAGGGCGAGCCGGCGGTGTCGGAAGCGGGCAGACTGATCACCAGCAGGCAGTTCTTCGCCAGCCTGGCCGACTCGGTCAGGGCCTGGGCGAAGCTGAACTGGGTCTCGAAACTGCCCCCCGGCAGGTCGCTCTGGTCGTGGAGCTGGCGGGCGTAGGCCACCCACTCATCAATCAGGATGAGGCACGGCCCGTAGTCGTTGAACAGCGCGCGCAGGGTATCGCCGGGGCTGGTGGCGCGCTCGTCGTCGAGGCGCACGCGCTCGAAGGCGTCGCGCCCGCCGAGTTGCCATGCCAGCTCGCCCCACAGCGTGCGCACCAGCGTGCCGTCGGGCTTGCGCGCAGGGTTGCCGGGCGAGATCTTGTTGCCCACCAGCACCACCCGGCGCGCCGTGGGCACGGTGATCGAGCCGCCCTCGCGCTCCCCCTCTGGAGGAGGGCGCCCGACTCCTCCCCCCAGCGGGGGGAGGGTGGGAGGGGGGCCGGCCCCCGGCGGGGGGAGGGTGGGAGGGGAGGATGGCCGTTGCTTCTGCCCTGCCGCCTCCTGCAGCACCCGGTCAATGCCCGCCAGTTCGGTGGGATTGACCCCGCCGAAGAGGTGGTAGAGGGCCAGCATCGAGTGGGTCTTACCGCCGCCGAAGTTGGTCTGGAGTTGCACCACCGGGTCGCCGCCGGCTCCGCTCAGCCGCTGGATGGCCCCGGCGAGCAGGCGGGTCAGGCTCTCGGTGAGGTAGGTGCGGCGGAAGAACTCCACCGGGTCGCGGTACTCGTCGCCGCCCTCGCCGAGGTGCACCTGCCAGAGATCGGCGGCGAACTCGGCCTGCTGGTAACGCCCGCTGGCCACGTCGGGGTGGGGCGTCATCACCTCGCGCCAGGGCTTGAGCCCGCTCACAGCGCGGCTCTCCAGGGGGCCGGTGGCGACCTTGCGGCGCTCGCTGCGCACCTGCTCATCGAAGCGCAGGCGCAACAGTTCCATCTTCATCCGTTCCAGCTCATCGGCCTGGGGCGCGGAGATAGCGGTGAGCAGGCGCGCGGCCGAGTCGAGGGCGCGGTAGGCATCGTCGGTCGAGAAAGGCTCCTGGTGGGCCCACTTGTTGCGAAACTCGCGCAACTCGCTCACCAGCGAGCGCTCGGCGTGGCCCAGCGTCTTGCGGAAGACCTCGTGCCACTGCTCCCACATCAGCTTGAGCAGCGCGGCGATGTCGAGGTGCGGCGTTTCGTCATCGCGCCAGGTCAGTTCATTGGGCCATTTCTCGGTGACGCGCGACACCCAGTACTTGCCGTACTGGGCCTGCAACTCGCGCTCGATGAAGGGCTGCAAGCCCTGGCGCAGCAGGTCCATTGCCTTGCCGACGCGCTCGGAGTTGGTGGTGGCCACGGGGTCTCCTTTTTACCGCAGAGGGCGCAGAGGTTCGCAGAGGTTTTTTTATATTTTTTATTTCTCTGCGTTCCTCGGCGTCCTCTACGGTAAGATCATAACTTATGAACGATGCGCTTGATGCCATCTTTCAGATGCAGGACATGGAAGTTGATCAGCAGGCCAAGCTTACAGCCACTGAGTTTCAGGTATGAGAGCAGCTGGGCCTCGTGGATCGGCAACACGTTAGCGACTGCCTTTAGCTCCACGATGACCGCATCTTCAACTAACAGATCCAGCCGATAGCCAGCATCAATCTCGACACCATCGTACACAACTGGCAGGGTGACCTGGGTGAGCACCTTGAGGCCGCGCTTGCGCAACTCGTGCGCCAGACAGACCTCATAGGCGCTCTCGAGCAGCCCCGGCCCCAGGGCCGTATGCACCTTCATCGCCGCATCCACGATCTGGCCGCTAATCTGGTTCAGTTCCATAGATGCTTTTCTCACCGCAGAGGACGCAGAGGCGCGCAGAGGTTTTTGCTTTATTCTTGCCCTCTGCGTTCCTCTGCGTACTCTGCGGTAAACATACTACTCTGCACCGCCGCGCCCCCTTGCGCCGCCAGCCGCGCCAGCTCCGGCCAGCTCTGCGCCAGCGCGTTGTAGCTCCACGCCTCGGCGGGGCGCTTCTTGCGCTCGCAGATGGCGTAGAGCCGGTAGGCCAGCTCGCGGGCCACATCGGCCTGGCCGCCCAGCTTCGCCGCCAGCTCCGCCGCCGCCGTCTCGCCGCCGCGCTCCAGCGCGCGGATCAAGGAATGCACCCCTTTCCAATGCGTGACGCGCGCATCGCCGGACGGGTCCCAGTCGGGGGCCAGTTCGGCGGGCTTGAGCAGCCGCACCTTGCCCCGCTTCGCCGCCACCATGCCCGCCCCGGCCAGCCCCTCCACGCTGGTGTTCTTGGCCTTGGAGAGGGTCTCGGCCACCCCGAACTCGCCCTCGCCGAAGCCGTGCTGCTCGAACCAGGCCAGCGCCCAGCGCGTCTCGGCGTCGAAGTCGCCCTCCTGCTCGGCCAGGGCCTCGTCGAGGGCCGCGTTGATCAGCGCCAGCGCCTCGCGCACGCTGAGCGGCGCGCCGCCGGCGTCGAGCACCTTGCCGTAGCGGGTGAAGACGGCCATGCCGGGGCCGATGGCCGCCTGGGCCAGGTCCACCGGGGCGATGCTGCCGCGCTGCATGGCCTTGAGCGCCGCCGGCAGCTCGGCCCGCAGCGCGGCCACGAAGTCGCGCCGGGTGACGGTGGGGGCATCTCCCGGGCGCGGCCGGCAGACCAGCACGATGCTGGAGGCCAGGGCGTTGGTGTCAAGGCTATTGGATCGCGCACTCCGCTCCGTGCGCATCGGCCAGGTGCCGCTGATGGCGAAGCCGGCCTGGATCACTGCTTCCAGGAAGGTTTCCCACCCGGTGGAGGAGTGAGGGGAGAGGAGTGAGGAGTGAGAGGCGTGAGGGGAGAGGAGTGAGGAGTGAGAGGCGGGAGAGGAGTGAGGGGAGAGGAGGGAGGAGTGAGGGGAGAGGAGTGAGGAGTGAGAGGAGGGAGAGGTGTGATCGAGCGAAGCGCTCTGCTCGCTCTGCTCGCTCTGCTCGCTCTGCTCGCTCTTCGCGCTCTTCGCGCTCTTCTTGCTCTGCTCGCTCTTCGCGCTCTGCTCTTCCCGCACTTCTTGCTGCTTGTAGGCGTAGTAGATGGTGACGGGGAAGGCGGGGTGGGCCTGGGCGGCCAGGTTGCGCAGGGCGCGGGTCATGCCCTCCATGAAGAAGCGCTCGGCCTGCTCCTTGCCCCCGTGGCGGTAGGGCGTGGCGACCAGTTCCTCGGTCTTGGGCACGGCCAGGGTGGCGAAGAGGTCGGGGAAGACCGGGCGCAGCGCCCGCCGCAGCCAGACGTAGAAGAAGTCGGAGAGGTCGGCGTAGCCGACGTTGTCGTAGTAGGGCGGGTCGGTGGAGATAACCTTCGCGTATGACACACTCTGAACTGTTGCATCATAGTGCTGCGCGAGTCCAAAGAGTCTGCTCGGTAGTATCTCAATAGATCTCGCAACCCACTTAACTGCTTCATGCCAAGCACAGTGAAACTCTGAAAGAGGATTAGCTTCAGGATAATCCCATGTCATCGGTATTGCCTGTCGTGCGAAGAGATGTCCTACTGTACCTCGCGGCATCCAAGTCGCAATTGTGTTCCAGTAGTCCAAACACTTATCCACCGCAAACGCCAAATACACCCCCACGGCCTGGGCATACGCCGTCGCGCCGGTGCCGCCGGCGTGGAGGGGGCGGTCGTCGCTCCCCGGGTACGCGGGCGTCCCGCCCGCTCCTGGCGGGCCAGAGGCCCGCGCACCCAGCGGTTCCCGCGCCGCCATGGACGCAGGCGGCCCGCCCCCTCCTGGGTGCGCGGGCGTCTCGCCCGCCCCCGGGTCCGCAGGCGTCTCGCCCGCTCCTGGGTGCGCGGGCGTCCCGCCCGCACCCGGGTGCGCGGTCGTCTCGCCCGCACCCGGGTGCGCAGGCGTCCCGCCCGCTCCTGGGTGCGCGGGCGTCCCGCCCGCACCCGGGTCCGCAGGCAGCCAGCCCGCTCCTGGGTGCGCAGGCGTCTCGCCCGCACCCGGGTCCGCAGGCGTCCCGCCCCCTCCTGGGTCCGCGGGCGTCCCGCCCGCCTCCGCTCCCACCGCCGCCGACGACCACCGCCACTCCTCCGGGCGGGCACAGAGCCCGGCCTTGACCGGATTCTCTCGAATATAGGCGCGCACAGCGGCCAGGTGCGCCTCATCGCGCACATAGCGATCATAGTAATCCGCCATCCAGAAGGCCCCGGTGCGGCCGAGCAGCCGATTGGCCTCTTTGGCAGTAAACGACTTCCAGGCGTGGACGATCTCTGACAGCCGGTATCCCGGCAGCGTCTCGATCAAGACGTGGACGTGGTTGGGCATAATACACCATTCGAGCAGACGATAGCGCTCGCCGTCGAAGTGCAGCAGGGTGTGTTCAACCAGTTCAGCGATGCGCGGATCGCGGAGCCAGCAGGCGCCGTGTCCAGCGTCTTCATAGGCGTCCAGGCGGCGACGTAGCTCGGCCATGCGCGCATCGTCCTTAGTGAGACCCTCGATGATGCGCAGCTCGTCGCGCCATTGCTGGAGCAGTGCGCTCGGGACGCTATCGTGCAGGCGGAAGGTGATGCTCTGGATCACAGCGGGCTGATCGACGTGCGGGTGGTAGCCGCGTGAGTGCCAGCCCTTGTGGGGGGCTGGCGGTTGGGACACTGGGGATGGGGGGGACGGCGGGCGAGACGCCCGCGCACCCAGGTAGTCGCGCTTCACCCGCTCCATCGCCTCGCCCACCAGGTCGGCGAAGGTGGTCAGCGCCACGAGCTGGCGCGGGGTGAAGAGGTGTTTGAAGTGAGTCAATCCATAGAGCGGTGTAAACATCGAGCGACGATCCGGTGCGATTTCGGCTTCCGGCTCCCACTCTGGCTGCGCCTGCCGTGCCACCGCCTCATGTTCCGGTGTCGGCGGGAGGTAGACCCGCCCACTCGGCCCCTCGGCGACGATGGCCATCAAGCGTGCCCCCATGCGCCCGGCCTGACCTTCGGCCTTGATGTAGTCGCCGGTGATCGGCATATCCGACATCAGGCAGCGGAAGTTGGCCCCACGCGCCAGCTTGGTGCCGTTCCTGGCCCACTCCGGCGGCTTGCCCACCCGGACGGTGAAGCGGTAGCCAGTGGTAGGAGATAGAAAAGAGGAAGTAGGAAATAGCCTCTCGTCGCTATTTCCTATTTCCTCACTCCTATTTCCTATTTCCTCACTCCTATTTCCTATTTCCTCACTCCTATTTCCTATTTCCTCACTCCTACTTTCTATCACCGGCTCGACATACGCCTCCTTGCCGGGCTTGCTGGAGAGGATGAAGGTGGAGGCGAGGGGCACGTCCACGTGGGCGAAGGCGGGATTGGGGCTTTTGACCGTGCGCGCCCAGAGCCAGGCGATCACGGTGAGCTTCTGCCCCAGGTAGGGCTTGAGGTCGGGGCGCTCGCGCACCATCTCGGCCGTAATCTCAATCTTCGGGTAGAGGTGACCGATGCGCTTCTCGGCCTCGTCGCGCATCCACCGGCCGTAGTAGCGCACATCTTCGGCCAGGCCTTGCGCGCCTTTGTAGGAGAGAGGGAAGAGGAGTGAGGAGTGAGAGGTCAACCCTCGCGACGTCTCCGCCGCATCGTTGTCAACATCCGACTGACCTCGTCCAGCATCGAGCGCAGCCGGCTCGTTTCGGGCGTCGGGAACCAGTCCAGGTCCTCGCAGAGCGTCAGCAATGTCTCCACTTCCGCCAGGGACCCCTGGGCGACCGCCAGGAACTGCGCCTTGTCCTTGCTGGATTCGCGGGTCCAGCCCTCCGCTATGTTCGCCGGAACCGAGATTGCTGCCCGTGTGATCTGCGAGCGCATCCCGTAGGTTTCCTCCCTGGGCAGGCGCGGCGCCAGCCGATACACTTCGCGCGCTACCTCCATCGCTTTCTGCCAGAGGATCGTTTCCCGATAATGCATCTTCCTCTCCTATCTCACTCCTCACCCCTCGCTCTCCTATCTCACTCCTCACTTCTCTCCCCTCACTCCTCACTTCCCTCCCCTCACTCCTCACTTCTCTCCCCTCACTCCTCCCTCCCACCGGCGGCATCCCGGCGAACTTCGGCGGGATCTCGATCATCGCCTTGTTAATCAACACCGCCACCGGGTTCAGATCGCTGGCGTAGGCTTCCAGGCCCAGGCGCTGGGCCTCCAGGGGCAGCGCGCCGCCCCCGGCGAAGGGGTCGTGGAAAGCAGGGAGCTTGTCGGGATCGAACAGCGCCAATCGCCCTCCATCCTCGTCCACGCCTCGCTCCTCCCGCTCCTCACCCCCCTTCCCTCGCTCCTCCCGCTCCGCTCGCTCCTCACTCCTCTCCCATCTCCCCGCACTCCTCTCACTCCTCGCTCCTCGCTCCTCACTCCTCACCGCGGCACAGGTGCGCCGCCAGCTCTTCCAGATCTCCTCGCGGGCCTGCCGGAGGAGATCCTCGTTGGTGGTGTTCTCCCACTGCACGAGTTGCTCGATCAGGCGGAAGAGGCGCTGGCGTTCGGCCTCCTGGTCCGCCTCGGTGGGGAACAGCTCCGGCCAGGCGGAGGGGTCATCCACCATCTGGGCGAAGATCACCGCGCGGGCCGCGGCCAGCGGGCGCCGCGCCCACCAGAGATGCAAGGTGCTGGGGTGGCCGTGGCGGATGCTCTTCTCGCGGGCGCTGGCGGCGTTGATCGCGTCGAGCGGCAGGGCGACTTCGATGAGTTTTTTGGGCTGCCTGAACTGCATCATGACTCACCATTCGTCTATGCTGGCGGGAACGATACGCTACGCTGCATGACCCGGCGCGCCAGGGTCAGCGCTTCGTCAGCATCGGCTTCATCTGGCAACTCTTCCGCCAGGGTTCCGGGGAGCGCATCAGGATAGCGCGTGGGGATGTAGAAGCGATCCAGCAACTGGAGATCAAGCATGATGTCGGAAAACGGGTTTGGCTGAAGGAGCGGCAACAAGTCGCCAGGACGGTGGGTTCGTGGAGGAAGCACACCCTGCTGACTCAGCATGCCCTTCACCACTTTTTCTGCGCACTGGTGGGCGTGAAAACAGACCTGGTTAAACATGCCGGCCTGGCGGGCAAGCCCGGCCATCGCCAGATCTTCGCGAGCAAACTGAATCCAGCGCTCATACTCGCTCATACAGAACTTTTCCTTTCCCCAGGATCTCGTCGCGCACAAATGCGCGTTCCTGGGCCAGGCGCGCAAACTCTGCCGGCGTGTAAACCAGCAAATCGACGCCGACGCGCGGTTGAAGAAGTCGGAGGATCGTTTTGACCCGATCAAGAAATCGCTGGTCGCCTGGACACACAACCACCAGATCGATGTCTGACCAGTCGTGCAGCGTATTGTCAGCCAGCGATCCGAAGAGGATGATACGCTCTGGATGGATGTGCTCTTTGAGCAGTGCCACATAGCGCTCAAGCTCTTGCTCGAGCAGGGCGCGGCGCCCGGTGTGGTTGTGGTTATCGCCAGCCGATGCACTCATGGCCTTTGTTCCCCGGAGCTGCCCTAGATCTCCTTCCGCACCTCGGCGATGCCCGTATCATTGACCGATCCACCGGCCCAGGGGCCGCCGAGGGCGACCGGGGAATACATCGGCTGGGCCGGCGCATGGGTTGTGCGGAGAAACTCAATGAAATCCGCTCCTTCTTCGAGGCGTTCAGCGGGGAGGGCATCAAGCACGGCGATGATCTGTCGTTTGAGCTGTTCTCGCGTCGTCACCGGTTGCTTCCCTTCCTCACGTATCGCAGCGGACGCAGCGGTTTGCAGAGCATTCTACCATTCTCAAAACGCCCCGCGCCGCTGCGCTGCATGCCCTCACGATGGCTCAGTCGCCCGCGCCAGCAACTCGGCGAAGGAGTAGTTGACACTGGTCACGGCGAAGTCCGGCTCGCGCTGGAAGGGCCGCCGCAGGTAGGCCACCCGGTGCGTCCCGTCCGGCTGGAACTCGACCAGGGCCAGGATGTACTGATCGGGCGTGTTGAGCGAGGAGAGGATCTCGTTCCTGGTGACGGTGATCGTCTCGGCGCCGGCGACGCGGCCCTTGACCTCGATGAAGCGCAGGCGGCCGCTGGCCGGATCATGGCTCTCGATGTCGTACCCCAGGCGCTCGCGCTCGCGGTCCACCGGCTCGAAGCCCAGGCGGCGCTCGATCTCCATCACAATCGCGCGGGCGCGCGCGGCGGAGGCCTGGGTCTCGACGGGGTGGGACGCCG
>Ga0308393_1000245_pt1 | contig 29479 bp, 26 predicted proteins | sample Hotspr2Sampleee2_FD_202364 | JGI IMG/M metagenome (GOLD analysis project Ga0308393, IMG submission 202364) | Hot spring phototrophic mat microbial communities from Mushroom Spring, Yellowstone National Park, Wyoming, United States - 20050630_ee2 ... | reverse complement strand
TGTTTGGACTCCGTCCGAGTAGCGCGGTCGCGTCAGCGTCGCGTAGTGACAACGGAAACGGACAGAATGCTATCGCTTCACCGCTGAGCAGTAATGCTCAGCAGTGTTCAGCGTAAATGTATCAGCTTCCCTGACTGGTTTCCGCCGTGGGTTGCACGGTGGCAGCATGCTGAGACAAGTCAGTGAAGCGTGAAGCCGGTACGCTATCGGTTCGCGCAGCGTGGCGTCACCCATGTTTGAGGGTCGGGAGTCATCCCCCACCTAGTTTGCAGGAACTGCTCAACGCTGAAAGGGATTTTGGTAGGGGTTGGGGTTCTGGCCCTTGTTGCGGTACTTGGGATTGATGGTCAAGGTGCCGGATCCCAGGCCCCGCTGCGCCAGAAACTCCAGGTTGCGGCGGCGCATGGTGGTGTCGTAGTCGTTCTTGACGCGATCTTCCAGGATGGCCACCTGCTGCAACGCGCTCAGCAAAATGGCAGCCGCCTGTTCGGAGGTGTAGCCATTTTGGGAGGCGTAGCGCACGGCAAACTCGTCGGCTGCCACCTGGGCCTTCTGGCCTTTCTCTGCTTTGCGCAAAAGAAACACCGCCGACGCCGCCAAGCCGGCTGCCAAGCCCACGCCCAGGTTATCCCCCATCTGCAACTCCACCAAAATGCCCATGCTGCCGGCCCCGATCAGCGCGGGATACAGCAACAGGGCCGACCAGTTATCCCCCAAGGCCAGCTCGGTGGCCATCACCGCTTCCCGCAAAAAGTAGATCTTTTGTTGGTCAGGGCTCAGCTTCTGCCAGCGGCTGAGGTCAATGGCGAAGCGGGTGTACTTCTGCCAGGGGAAGCGCCAGAGCGGCTGCACAACCCGAGATTGGTCAGGGGTGCCGATCTCGATCTGCACCTCGGGGCGGATCTCCACCGGGAGAAACTGGATCAGGCGATCGAACTCAGAGATAGTGTACATACTGGCACGGCAGAGTCGCGGCTGGAGATGGAGATCATCCCCATAGTAAGGGATCCTAGCTTTTTCTGCAGACTGGTTCCAAGAGAGGCTGTGGCGATGGGATGGCGAGAGCCGGGATCGCTCTGCACCAATCCTTATCATCAACCAGGGATCCCCCCGACTTTGTATCGGCTCTCTATCGGTAATTGACAAATTGGAGCGCCACCGGGTAATCCTGCTGCTTGAGCATTTGAATGACCGCCTGCAGCTCATCTTTGTCTTTGCCGGAAACCCGCACCAGATCCCCTTGAATGGAGGGCTGCACTTTTTTGAAGTTGTCGCGGATTTGTTTGGCAATCTGCTTGGCCAGCGCCGCATCGATGCCCTTTTTCAGCCGAACCACCTGGCGCACCCGGTTGCCGCCGGCACTCTCCGGAGGTTGAAAGTCGAAGATCTTTAGGGAGAGGCCCCGCTTGGCCGCCTTGGTGAGGAGGAGATCGCGAATGGAGTTGAGAGCCATCTCGCTGGCGGTGGTGATGGTCAGGGATCCCTCCTCCAGCTCGATTTCTGTCTGAGTATCCTTGAGGTCATAGCGCTGTTTGATCTCCCGCCGGGCTTGATCCACGGCATTCACCAGTTCCTGCCGGTCGAAGTCGCTGACGATATCGAATGAGTAGGTAGAGGCCATAAACTGTATCTTCGCTACCGCTCCGTATCTTAAGCCCTCAGGCCAAGCAGGGATCCCCAACCCCCAAAGAAGCTACAACAGGTAAAGGGATCCCAGTCCAGATTTGCGGAGAAGCAGGATGGCCGATGTTGTTTTAATTACAGGCGCTTCCGAAGGCATCGGCAGGGCCACGGCCTTTACCTTTGCCCGTGGCGGCTACCGCTTGGCGCTGGCTGCCCGTACCGCCGAAACCCTGAGACAAACCGCCATCGAGCTGGAGCAAAGCCTAAACGCCGAGGTCTTGGCCGTTCCCACCGATGTCACGCAGCCAGAACAGGTGCAAAACCTGGTGGAGAGAACCCTAGAACGCTATGGCCGCATCGATTGCCTGATCAACAACGCCGGCATCTGCCTGAAGGGCCCTTTTTTGCAAACCACCCTGGAACACTGGCAGGCGCTGATGGCGGTCAATTTTTGGGGCTACCTGTACACCATCCGGGCCGTGCTCCCCGATATGCTGAAGCGCAAAAAAGGTCAGATCATCAACGTGGGATCGGTCGGCGGCAAGATGCCCCTGCCCCAAATGAGCGCCTATTGTGCCAGCAAGTACGCGGTCAGTGGGCTGACGGAGGCGCTGCGGCTGGAACTGCAACCCCACGGGATCCAGGTGATCGGCGTCCATCCGGGCATTGTCAGCAGCAATTTTCTCAAGCGAGCCATTTTTTTGGATGAGGGGGGGCCGGAGTCCTCTCCCGATGGCCAATCGCAAGCCTCAGGTGGGAAAGCCCGCGAGCAAATGCAACAGGCGCTGGAGAGTTTTTGGGCCAGCCGGCCAGAAGAAGTGGCCGCAGCCATTTGGGACGCCGCTCGCCAGTCCAAGTCGGAGGTGGTGGTGGGCATGGCCCAATGGGCAGTAGGAGCCTATGCCCTTTTCCCAGAGCTGGTGGGCCCGCTGCTGCAAAGGGCCGCTGGCCGACCTTGAGATTTGGCAGGTCATCTTAGGCGATTCTGCAGCTCTGCCAATTCTGGAGTCGAGCTTCTATTCTATAGTATGGTGCTAAGGTTAGATTCGGGCAGTTGCAGCGGAAGGGATTATGGTTGATTCTGCGCCTTCTCCTCCGAGTGCTCAGCAGCACATCTTGGTCGTGGAGGATCGAGATGGCCGCCGCAGCCAGGTGCTGACCTCTGCGAAATACTTCATTGGTCGCGACCTGGCCAACGACATCTGCCTTAACTCCCAGTACGCCTCCCGCTACCACGCCATGCTGCTGCGCGTTCCTGCTGAGAAGGAGGGAGAGTACTACTACCGCATTCTCGATGGCGATCTGGAGGGTAGGCCCAGCACCAACGGCCTGCTGATCAACGGCCAGAAAATTTCTACCCACCAACTTAAGTCGGGGGATGTCATCAGCTTTGGTCCGGACGCCAAGGCCACCTACATCGTCAAGACCTCCTAGTTCGAGCTGGGTTGGCCTCCCTCTGGAAAGCGCAATTGCTGTCGAATTAGCAGCAGCAAGGCCAGCACCAGCGCCACTTCTGAGAGCAAGGTGGCCGAAGCCGCCCCTCGCCAACCCCACCTCGGGATCCAAACCGCATTCAAAAGCCCGTTGAGCCCCAGAGCCAGCAGTTGCAGGCGGCTGCGGGGCTTTTGCAACCCTGACCCGGTGAGCAGGTGAGACAGCAGCAGGTGGATCCCCTCCAGCAAGATCACCGGGCTAAGCCAGCGCAGGATGAGGGCCGTCTCTTGGTAAGCCGACCCCAGCACCCAAGGGATCCCGTAAGAGCCCAATGCCACCCCCAAGGCGGCCAAACTGCCGTAGCCCGCCACCCAAGGGGAAAGGTGCCAGGCGTAGCGGCAGCCCTGCGGCAGGCTTTTCTGTCCTTGGCGGCACAGCTCGGCAAAGTGGCTGGTGAGCAGAGCGATCATCGGCGTTTGCGAAAAGTTGATCACCCGGTAGGCAGCGCTGTAGAGCCCCCCCGCTGCTGCCGAGGCCAGGCGGGGCAAAAGCAGCTTGTCCAGGTCGGTGAAGGTTTTGGCCGCCGCCAGCCCCACGGCAAAGTCCCAGCCCGCCACCAGCCGTTCCCCCAGATCTCTCCAGGCCAGGGGGGGAGAAGGCTTGCTCCACCGTCCCATCCCCCGCGCCATCAGCAGCAGCACCGCCAGCACCATCAGCCCGTAGAGAATGGCCCATTGGGTTAGGGATCCCCAGCCCAAGGCCACCGCCAGCAGCACAGCCCCCAATCGCCCCAGCGCCATGCCGGTGTCGATGAGGGCCACGCCGGCAACTTGCTCTTGCCCAATCAGGATCCCTCGGTACACCTCAGGAATGGCGATAAACAGCAGGTCGCTGGCCAGCAGGATCCCTACCAGCAGGGGAGAAGTCTCCGCCAGCCAGAGGCTCAGGAGGGGCGCCAACAGCAGCGCCATCCCGCCGCAGCCCAGTCCGGCCAGCCACAGGCTGGGACTGATCTCCGGGGCAGCCGCGGCAGATCTCCGGTTGCTTAGGCGCTGGATCAGCAATTCCGATTGGCCCCAGTAGCCAAAGGGGGCAGCTAGGTTGCTGCAGGCCAAAATCGCGGAGAACACTCCAAAAGCTTCCGGCCCCAACAGCCGCGCCAGCAGGATGAAATAGGCCCCGGACAACCCCAGGCGCAGGCCATTGCCCACCATCAGCCAGGCAGCCTGGCGCAGCCGTTGTCGTTGCCCTGCCCTATCCACGCGGCCCTCCTGGACGAAGCTTGCCGCAGCCGGGGATACTGGAGGGAGGCCGAGACGGCCCGCCCAGACGTGTGACGTTGTGCGCTGGGTGGATGAGTTGCAACTTTTGCAGCAATTCTTCATGGCCAAACTTTACCCTGTTGGCGGCCCCGCCTCATCGGCGGGACGGGATCCGAAGACCCTGTTTTCTCTCCACTCCAGGCCCCCCGACCCGCGCCGCGTCCTTCCCCCGCCGCCCAGGAGCCCTCGCTGGCTGGGATCCCCGCCAGCCAAAGCGGTGGGCCAGGGCTACCGAGCTGTTGTCTTGCTCCTGCTGGCCAGCGTGTTGCTGTTTGGAGGGCTGGGATCCCGCCTGGCCTACCTGCAACTGGTGCGCACCCAGTATTACCGCCAGTTGGCCGATACCAACCGCATTCGTCTCTTGCCCCAGCCGCCGGAACGGGGGCGCATTGTGGATCGCAACGGCGTGTTGTTGGCGGGCAGCCAGCTCTCCCACTCGGTCTTCCTGTGGCCGCTGGTGCAATCGCGGCAGGGCTGGCAGGAGACGATCCCCAAGCTGGCCCGGTCCTTGAACATGGCTCCCGAAGAGATTGCCCAAAAACTGGAGCGGGCGGGCTATCGCTCCCCGTTTCCGGTGCGCATCCTGCGCAACGCCAGCCCCCAGGTGGTCACTCAACTGGAAGAGATGAGCCGCGAGCTGCCGGGGGTGATGGTGGAGGCAGAGACGGTGCGGTTTTATCCCCATGGCGACCTGGCCGCCCACCTGCTGGGCTATACCGGCGAGATCTCGCAGGAACAACTGCGGGCCGATCCCAGCTATCGCCTGGGGGATATCGTCGGCCTGATGGGCGTGGAGGAATTGTTCGAGAGCCATCTGCGCGGCCAATGGGGCGGGCGCCAGGTGGAGGTAGACGCCATGGGAGAAGTGCTGCGGGTGCTGGGAGAGCAAGCGCCTCGACCGGGCAACACCCTGCAGCTGACTTTGGATGTACGCCTGCAGCAGGCAGCGGAGCAGGCCCTGGGCCAGCAGAAAGGAGCAGTGGTCGCCATGGATCCCCGCGACGGCTCGATCCTGGCCATGGCCAGCTATCCCACCTTTGATCCCAACCTCTTTTCCAGCCGCATCACCCAAGCCCAGTGGGAGAGCCTGCAACAGCGGGACTTCCCCTTCCTCAACCGCGCCCTGCGGCCCTATCCCCCCGCCAGCACCTACAAAATCATCACCACCGCCGCCGGGATCGAGTCGGGAGCCTTTCCCCCGGATACGGTGCTGCAGACCGGCCCCTACATCCAGGTGGGCGGGTGGAGGTTCTGGGACTGGAACCGGGCCGGTTTCGGGCGGCTGAACTACCGCCAGGCGATGGCCTACAGCAGCGACACCTTCTTCTACCAAATTGCCCTGGGCACCAAGGCCGCCCCCCTGCAAGAATGGTCGCGCCGCTTCGGGCTGGGGCAATTGACCGGGATCGGCCTCAAAGGGGAAGCTGCTGGGCTGGTGCCCGACGCCGAGTGGAAACAGCGCCACTGGCGCGAGCCCTGGTACATGGGCGATACGGTCAACATGTCCATCGGCCAGGGATTTATCACCGCCACGCCGCTGCAGATGGCGGTGGTAACAGCAGCGGTGGCCAACGGCGGCTGGCGGGTTCGCCCCTTGCTCTCGCAGCAGGTGATCCCGGAAAGCCCCGTGCCCCTGCGGCAGAAGGTGGGTCTTTCCCCCGCCACGCTGGAGATCCTGCAGCAGGGGTTGCGGGATGTGGTGGTCTACGGCACCGGCGGCAACGCCAACCTGGGGCCGGGCTTTCCCCCCACCGCCGGCAAAACCGGCACCGCCGAGGATCCGCCGCGGCGCTCCCACGCCTGGTTTGTCGGCTATGCCCCCTACGACCGGCCCGAATTGGTAGTCGTGGTCTTTCTGGAAAACAGTGGCGGCGGGGGTGGATCCCGGGCCGCCCCGATCTTCCGCGAGGTGATGCGGGCCTACTTCCAACGTGACTCGTGAGGCCCTGGGCGCGACTTGCCCCGGCATTCGAGGGGAGTGGATATTAGGATTATCGGTTGATCTCTCTTTGTTCCCAAAAAATTCCACTCAGCCCCCCTAAAATCCCTTCTCCAACCGGCTTCTGCCCTAACTTGGCTGTAGAATATGTCAGTGATTTGGAGCCAAACTGCCACAATCCTGCCATTCGCGCCAGCGGCGCCTTGGCGCAGTGCAGGGCAAGCCCCGCTCCTAAAAACTGAGAACACTCTGGGCCGTGGTTGCTTCGCAGCACCTCGCAAGTACGCGGCCAGAGTCTGTTTTAACCCTATTGCCTAACTCACGAGGAGATCAGGATGAACAAGGCAGAGCTTGTGGATGCCGTCGCTCATCGCGCCAACGTAACCAAAAAAGAAGCTGAAGCTGTCCTGACGGCGGCGCTGGAGATCATTGTCGAAGAGGTCGCATCCCGCGATGAAAACGGTGAACCCAAAGGAAAGGTGACCCTGGTGGGCTTCGGCTCCTTTGAGGCCCGCAAGCGCAAACAACGGGAAGGTCGCAACCCGAAGACCAACGAGAAGATGGTGATCCCAGCCAGCATTGTCCCGACTTTCACTGCAGGCAAAACTTTCCGCGATGCGGTGGCAGGTGGCCACAAGTCTTCGGGAGTTTGACGGGATCCCAGCCGTTCGCGCTCCTCAGGCGGAGTTCTCTCAGCGAACCTGGGCTTTGGGATGGACAGGCGTGCAACGGCCTCAGCATGGTGGCAATCGCGCTTGGGGGGCAGCCATTGCCGGCTGCCCTGCCGAGGCTATTTTGGATTTTTCGGCCAGCCTCAACCCCCTGGGTCCGCCGCAGTCGGTTTTGCAAGCTCTGGCTCGGGCCCTGTCGGCGTCGGATCCAGTTGCGATTAGCCGCTATCCGGATCCCGACTACCGCGAGCTGCGGGCCTGTTTGGCGCAGCGCTGGGCGGTCGATCCGGAGTGGATCTTCGTGGGCAACGGGGCGGCGGAATTGCTCACCTGGGCGGCCCGCGATGCCCAGGGACGGGAGGTTTGGCTGCCCCGGCCGGCTTTTGGGGACTATGAGCGGGCCCTGCGGGCGGCGGGTGTAACCCTCAGGGGTTTGGATCTTTTGCCCTCTCAGGGATCCCCCCCCTTGGCCTTGCTGCAGAAAGAGATCCGGGCGGACAAGACAGGCCGGGTGCTCTGGCTAAACAATCCTCACAACCCGACGGGCCGGCTTTTCCTCCGGCAAGACATCTTGCCCCTTCTGCCCCAGTTCGAGCAGGTGGTGGTGGATGAGGCTTTTATGGACTTTTTGCCAGGAGACGCCCCGCAGGAGCTGCCCCCTCTGGACGCCAGCTCAGAGGTGGGAGAGCTGCCCCGCAGCCAGACTTTGATCCCTCACCTGGAGGCCCACCCCAACACCATCGTCATCCGTTCGCTGACCAAGTTCTTTACCTTGCCCGGCTTGCGCATCGGCTTTGCTGTGGGGCATCCGGATCACTGGCGGCGCTGGCGGCAGTGGCGGGATCCCTGGAGCGTCAACGGATTGGCGGCGGTGGCGGCGGCGGCGGCTCTGGCAGATGAAGACTTTCGCCGGCGCACCCTGGCCTGGCTGCCTACGGCGCGGGAGCATTTGCTGAGAGGTCTACAGGGGCTACCCGGCTGGGATCCCTGGCCCGGCCAAGCCAACTTTGTGCTGGTGCGCTGCCCTGGCTCCGCTACGCAGATTCAAGAAAAGCTGTTGCGGCAGCACCGCATCCTGGTGCGGGATTGCCTGAGCTTTCCAGAGCTGGGGGATCGCTATCTGCGCATTGGCCTAAGAACCCTGCCGGAGCAGGAGCAGTTGCTATCGGCCTGTCGAGAGATCTTGGAAAATAGCTAGAGAGCTTCTTTCTGGCGAGAGGGATTATGGTTGAGGTGGTGACTCCCCTTTGGCGGGAGTGCGAGGCCTCTATCGTGAAGGGGGTGGCCCACCACAGCGATCTGGAACTGCTGCGAGCCTTTCAACGGCAGCCGCAGGCGGCGCGCTACTTCATCGCCCTGTTTTGCCGCTACTGCGCCTGGGTGGATGGGATCCTGGCCGAGCATCTGCCCCCGGAGCAGCGGGCTGCTTGGCGAGAGGAGGTTTGGCTGCGCCTGTATGCGCGCCTTCAGCATCTCGATGTCCGCACGCTCCAGAGCGAGGGGGGCGGGGATCCGGTGCTGGCACCCTGGCTGGCGGCGCAAATCCGCGAGCTGATCTGGCCTTTTGCGGGGCGGTCTGACGGCGCTGCTGAGGGTGAGGCTGCCCCTCCTCAAACTGCGAGCGCTGGTGCAGCGAAGCCCCCTCTTTCGCCGGCATTGGCCTGTTACCTGAGCGCGGCTCTGGACAACTTGCCGGGAGATATGCGCTTTATTCTGCTGCTACGGGATCGGTTTGGTTGGTCGCCGGAGCGCATCGCTGCCCAGCTCAAAGCTGACAGGTACTACCTCGCCCCAGAGGAGGTGGATGCCATTGTTGCCTCCGCTCGCCAGCTCCTGCTTCAGCATCTGCCGGCAGATGTGCGCGCCCTCTATCTTGCGGCCAATCCCTAGAAGAAGGCCTTCGGCTTGTGGCATGGTAGTGATGGCTTGCCTTTGTCCCTGGGGTTGGCTCTGTGGTTAAGCGGTTCTCGGGTTCAGCACCGGATCGGTTCTGCTGGCTTCCTAGCTCTTAGTCTAGCGAGGGTGAGTTGCCTATGAGTTTTTCTCCACTTCCCTCAGATGCTACTCGACCCCTACCGAGGGCCCCGCAAGCCCAGCCGACTCCTCAACTGACGCTTCAGGAAGCGCTGAGCTGCTTGCATCTGGATGAGCTCAAGGAATTGGAGCGATTTCGCCTCTGGCAACGTTTGCAGCGCAGGCCATCTGTCCCCTTGCCGTGGGCAGATCCCCTTGGAAGCGATATCCCCGTGGAGCGCTCTTCACCTGTGCTGATGCAAGAAGTCGTGGAAGACTTGGAGGAGGAAGAAACGCCACGGCCGGCGGGGGTGCTCTCCCCTCTTTGGGTCTTGCTGGTGTGGGCCCTCTCCTGCGCGGGGATCGGCTTTGGGGTGCGCTGGCTGATCTGGCCGGAAGAGCTGTCGCTTCCCCAAACCGCTGTCCTGGCCCACAAGACGGAAAAAGGGATCCCTGCCCAGGTGGATTTGGCCCGGTTGCCCTTGCTTCCCCTGGAGCCGCTGCCAGGACAGGTAGGGGAAGAGTTCTATTCAGGTGGGCTGGATCCCAGTCAGTTGGCGCTAGGGTTGGCCAACACTCCCAATCTGGAGGAGCTGCGGGTCGATCCCCTTCAGGATGTCGCCAACTTGTTGGACAGCCTACAAACCAACTTGGCCGCGGCTGCACAGAAACCTGCTCCTTCCCGCCCGAAAACAGTGGAGAAAGTGGCAGCCAGCCTGGAGCGCCCCTCCCAGCCCAAAGTGGCCACTGTTTCAGAATCTTTGCTCACGGTGCCCCTGCACAGCAACGATCTCGATTCCTTGGGGCCTAACCGCGGCGAAGGAACTTTTTTGGTGCTGACCACCTACTCCGGAGAGGAAAGCTTGGCGCGAGCTCGGCAAGTTGCCAATGACGCTTTTGTAAGAGATGTGAACGGCCAGAAGTTCGTGCAGTTGGCAGCATTTGAACAACTGGAATATGCCCGCTACCACGCTGAAACTTTGAAGAACAAGGGCTTCAACGTCACCATTGCCGAGCAGTAGCTTTGGCCAGCGGTCGGCAGGATACCCGAAGGTTAGTTACAGCCATTCATTGACAAGTAGCAGTGGAGCAGTGAGATGCCTAGTCCCCCTCTCCCAAAGGGAGAGGGTCTGGGGGTGAGGGCCTTTGGCAGAGCGGAACGGTCGGCAGCCCCCTCCAAACCGATGCAATCCCCTCCCCCTTCCCTTTTTTGCAACCTGACCTAGCTTTTGTAATAGGCAGTGCCTTTATTGACAAAGTCCAACGTGTAGGCGGCTTGGTAGTTAATGGTTGGCTCAAAGACACCCGCCACTGTCATGCTCTCGAAGAAGCTTTGCCAACGCTCGTGGGTCATGGCGCCAATGCCCTTTTCCAGGGCATCGCCAGACAAAATGATGCCGTACTCCTTCAGCTTCCCAAAGCTGTAGGCCAACTGCTCATCAGTCATCTCCGGGTTATCCTGCTTGATGAGGCGGTAGGCGGGGCGGGGATCCTCCAAAAAGCTGTACCAGCCCTTGATAGAAGCATCCACAAACCGCTGCACCAAGTCAGGCTTGCTTTCCACCAGTTGGCGCCGCGTCTCGATGGTGGTGGCATAGGGGTTGTAGCCGTAGTCGGCCAGGAGGAAGACCACTGGCTTAAAGCCTCCTTGTTTTTCAATGGCAAAAGGCTCAGAGGTGAGATACCCCTGCTGGGCCGAGCTGGGATCGGCCAAGAAGGGGCCAGGGTTGAAGTTGTAGGGGCGGGTTTGGTCGTCAGTAAAGCCGTACTTGGCTTTCAGGAAGGGCCAGTAGGTGGTAAAGGCCCCCTTGGATACGAAAATGGGTCGGCCCTTGAGCTCCTCCAGGCGCTGGGTGCCGGGATGGGCGAGGAGAACCTGGGGGTCTTTTTGGAAAATAGCCGCCACGCAGATAAGCGGGATCCCTTCCCGCACAGCGTTGATGACCCCTGCGCTTCCCCCCATGGCAAAGTCGGCGGCTCGGCCAGCCAAAATCTGGGTGATGTTGACGCCAGGGCCACCCATTTTGATGGTGACGTCTAGCCCATACTCGCGGTAAATGCCTGTGGCCACCGCCTGATAAAAGCCGCCATGCTCGGCCTGGGCATACCAGTTGGTAGCATAGGAAACTCGCTCGAGCTTGGATCTCTGGGCCACTATCAGAGTGGGGGAAGCCCGTCGTTGAGCCTGAGCCCCTGCTGCGGCCAGCCAACTGCCTCCAAGAGCGGCAGCTCCTGCTTTGAGCAGCTGACGACGGCTGAAGGTGCCGCCCTTGGGTCTAGAGGATCCAACCGAGGCCATAGGTAACTAAAGCGAAAGATGACGCAAGCATTATACATCCCGGAGGAGACCCTGTGTGCCTGGCTACAAGAAGATCTCGGCCACGGCGATCTCACCAGCGAGCTGACCCTGCCCCCCAGCGTTGAGGGGGAGGCGGTGATCCTGGCCAAGGAGCCAGGGATCCTAGCTGGCCTGGAAATTGCCAGGCGGGTTTTCCGGCTGGTGGATCCCCAGCTAGCGTTCGCCTCCCAGGTAGAGGAGGGAGCCTCTGTTGTCGCTGGCCAGGAGGTAGTCCAGATCAAGGGATCCCTGCGGGGCATTCTGGCGGCAGAACGGCTGGCGCTGAACCTTCTCCAAAGGCTTTCCGGCATTGCCACCCTCACCCGCACCTACGTAGAGGCGCTGCGGGGAACCTCAACCCAGCTTCTGGACACCCGCAAAACTACCCCCGGCTTGCGCGCCCTGGAGAAATACGCCGTGCGGGTAGGGGGCGGCAAAAACCACCGCTTTGGCCTCTTCGACGGCATCTTGATTAAGGAAAACCACATTCGCGGTGCCGGCGGCATCTTGGCAGCCGTCCAGCGGGCCAAAGCAGGTGCCCCCCACCACCTCAAGGTCGAGGTTGAGGTGCGCAACCTCCAGGAGCTGGAGGAGGCTTTGGCGGCAGGCGCCGATCTCATCCTTCTCGATAACTTCCCCTTGGAGCAGATCCGGGCTGCCGTTCAACGGGTAGGGGGGAAAGTTCCCCTAGAAGCCAGCGGCAACATGAACCTAGAGCGCGCCCGGAAAGCGGCGGAGGCAGGCGTTGACTACATCAGTGTGGGGGCCCTGACTCACTCGGCCAAGGCCCTGGATCTCTCCTTGCTCGTGGTGCGGCCCTGAGGTTTGCCCCAGGGAGCGCTGTTTCTAATGCTAGGCTAGGTAACGATCCCGCCTAAAGCAGGAAGGCCAGTTGCTGCCTGCTGGCAACTTCTCCTTAGCCCCGCACCAGTCCAGCTCTGCACCCGTGGCCGGCCCAGCCAAAACAGAAGGTTCACCATGACCCAAGAAACCCTTGTCCAGGAAATTGCTCGACTCAAGCAGGAAAGGCAGGCCGTTATCCTAGCCCACTCCTACCAACTCCCCGAGGTGCAGGAAGTGGCGGACTTTGTGGGAGACTCCCTGGGCCTGGCCCGCGAGGCCCAAAAGACAGATGCCCAGGTCATTGTCTTTGCTGGCGTCCACTTCATGGCCGAGACAGCGGCTATCCTCAACCCGGAAAAGACGGTGCTGCTGCCGGATCTGGAGGCGGGCTGCTCTCTGGCCGACAGCATCCGCCCAGAGGACGTTCTGCGCTGGAAGGAGGCCAACCCCGAGGGGCTGGTGGTGGCCTATGTCAACACGGCCGCCGAGATTAAAGCCATGGCCGATGTCTGCGTTACCAGCGCCAACGCTGTGCAGGTGGTGGCCAGCCTGCCGCCGGATCGCCCCATCTTCTTTGTGCCGGATATGTTCCTGGGGGCCTATGTAGCCCAGACAACGGGGAGGGAGTTGGATCTGTTCCCCGGCGAGTGCCACGTCCATGTGGGCATTCGCGAGGAGCACCTCAAGGCAATGGCAGAGAAGCACCCGGAGGCGGAGTTCCTCATCCACCCCGAGTGCAGTTGCGGCTCCAGTTGTCTATTTCTCAAGCCGGACGCCAAGCTCCTTTCTACCGAGGGGATGGTGCGTTATGCCAGAACTTCGGCCAGCCGCGAGTTTGTGGTTGCCACCGAAGTGGGCATTCTCCACCGGCTGCAAAAAGAGGCCCCCGATAAGACCTTTATCCCCGTCAAGGCGGACGCCGTCTGCGAGTATATGAAAAAAATTACCCTGGAGAAGATCTACCGCTCCCTAGTGGAGATGCGCTACGTGATCCAGGTGCCGGAGGCGGTGGCCGAAAAAGCCCGCAAGTCCATCCTGGCCATGCTGTCAGTGCCTGCTGGAGCCTAGAGGGAGCACCCTTGGCGAGGGTCTGTTTTGTCCAGTGTTGTCTACGTCTTTCCTAGCGGAAACAGACCTCTTGATCCTGGGGGCAGGGGTGGCAGGGATCTATGCAGCCCTGTGGGCGGAAGCAGAGGGAGCCAGAACCCTGGTGGTAAGCAAGGATCCCTTGCCTTCTGGATCCACTCCTTGGGCGCAGGGGGGGATAGCTTTTCCACTGGATGCAGCAGATGTGGAAGCCCACCTCCAGGACACCCTGCAAGCAGGCCGTGGCTTGGTAGAAGCAGAGGTGGCTCGCTCCATCTTGCAGGAAGCGCCCTTTCACCTGGAGAAGCTCTTGTCCTGGGGGCTCCCCTTCCATCCGGAGCCGGTGCGGGAAGGGGGACACTCGCGGGCGCGGATACGCCACCTGGGAGGGGATCGGAGCGGGCTGTGGCTCCTCAAGGGCTTGCTGGCCCGCCTGAGCAAGCCGCCTTTGCAGGGGTACACGGCCCTCAGTCTTTTGATGACCGAGGGGAGAGTGGCAGGGGTCTTGCTCCTGGGTCCTGAGGGACTGGTGCAGGTGAGGGCGGGGGCGGTTCTCCTGGCTACAGGCGGGTTTGGCAGCCTCTTCCCCCTCTCTACGGCGCCGCCGGGAGCTAGCGGCGATGGCATGGCCTTGGCCTGGCGGGCAGGGGCCATCCTAAGGGATCTGGAGTTTGTGCAGTTTCACCCCACCGTCCTGCCCAATGGAGCCCTGGTCAGTGAAGCTGCCCGAGGGGCAGGGGCCGTGCTCCTCAATGCCTGGGGGGAGCGCTTTATGCCTCGTTATGCGGAGCTGGAAGAGCTGGCGCCGCGGGATGTGGTGGCCCAGGCGGTGTTCTGGGAGCGGCAGCGGACGGGGGGAGTTTACCTTGACCTCCGGGCTGTGCCCCATCTGGAAGAGCGCTTTCCCACCGTGGTTGCCTCTGCCCGCGCTTTGAGGCTGGATCCCGGCAAGGATCCCCTACCGGTTGCTCCTGCTGCTCACTACGTCATGGGGGGGGTGCGAACGGATGCTTTTGGCCGCACTGGCCTGCCGGGCCTCTATGCTGCCGGGGAGGTGGCCTCCACAGGGTTGCACGGGGCAAACCGTTTGGCTTCCAACAGCCTTTTGGAAGGGCTGGTCATGGGCAAGCGAGCTGCTCTGGCTGCCCTGCGGGACCTCCAGGAGCCCCCCCTTCAGGTGCAGGCTCTACCTGTGCTGACAGCGCCGCCCTCTCTACTTCCCCAGCTCAGGCAGCAAGCAGAAGAAGCCCTGGGGGTGGTGCGGGAGGGAGAGCGGCTGCGGGCTTTTCTGGCTTTTGCGGAAGCCCTGCCCCTGGAGGAGAAGCCGTGGGCCAGTCGGGAAGAGGTCGAGGCCGGGAGTTTGCTGTTGCTGGCTCGCTGGGTAGCCCAGGGGGCTTTGCTGCGGGAGGAAAGCCGGGGATGCCATTTCCGCAGGGATTTCCCCCAAGAAAGGGAGCCTTTCCACACCGAAGTGTGGGGCTCTACGTTTAAGCAAGCGCCGCTGGATCTGGCGGCTGCCCCAGGGCGGGGCCCTGCCTAGGCGTTCCAGGCGTGGTGGAAAACCCCCGGCCTGTCGATGCGCTCAAAGGTGTGGGCGCCGAAGAAATCCCGCTGGGCCTGGGTGAGGTTCTGGGGCAGCTCGGCGGTGCGGTAGCTGTCGTAGTAGGCCAGGGAGGCGCTGATGGCCGGGATCGGGATCCCCAAGGCTGCTGCAGTGGCCACCACTCGCCGCCAGGATCCCTGCCGTTCCTGGATGGCCCGCTTAAACTCCTCATCCAAAAGGAGGTTGACTAGCTCCGGATCCCTTTGGTAGGCCGACTGGATTTTGCCCAGGAGGCGGGCGCGGATGATACAGCCCCCCTTCCAAATGCGAGGGATCTCGCTGAAGGTGTACACATAGCCGTGGGCAACGGTGGCTTGCCTGAGCAGGGCCATCCCCTGGGCATAGGAGCAGATCTTGGAACAGTAGAGGGCGGCGCGCAGATCCTGAAGGAAGCTGTCGGGATCCCCTTCCAAGGTTGTTCCTGGCCCTGGCAACTGCTGGGAGGCGGCCACCCGTTCCTCTTTCATCGACGAGAGGATGCGAGCCTGCACTGCCGCCTCGATGGTGGGCACCGGCACCCCCAAATCCAGGGCGTCCTTGACCGTCCACAGGCCCGTGCCCTTCTGGCCTGCCTTGTCCAAAATGAGATCCACCAGCGGCCTGCCCGTCTCCGCATCCAGCGTCCCCAAGATCTTGGCGGTAATCTCAATCAGAAACGACTCCAGCTCCGTCTCGTTCCAGGCCTGGAAGATCTCCTGCATCTGGGGTGCCGAAAGCTTTAGCCCCCTGCGCATGAGGTCGTAGACCTCGGCAATGAGTTGCATGTCGCCGTACTCGATGCCGTTGTGCACCATCTTCACGTAGTGCCCGCCCCCTTTGGGCCCCAGGTAGGTGACACAGGGCCCGTCTGGCCCTTGGGCGGCAATTTTGGTGAGGATGGGCTCCAGTAAGTGGTAGGCTTCCAGACTGCCGCCAGGCATGAGGCTGGGGCCGTTGAGGGCGCCTTCTTCCCCGCCGCTCACCCCCATGCCGACAAAGTGGATCCCAGTAGGCTCCAGGGCCGCGGCGCGCCGGTCGGTGTCGCTGTAGAGAGAATTGCCCCCATCGATGAGGATGTCGCCCGGCTCCAGCAGCGGTTTGAGCTCGTCGATGAGAGCATCCACCGCTGGGCCTGCCTTGACCATGATCAAGATTTTACGGGGCCGCTCCATTTGTTGCACCAACTCCGGCAGGCTGTAGGCGGGGGTAATCTGTTTGCCCTGGGCTCGCCCTTGGATGAACTGCTCGGTTTTGGAGCGGGTGCGGTTATAGACGACAACTGGAAAGCCGTTGCGTTCGACGTTGAGGGCCAGGTTTTCCCCCATCACCGCCAGGCCGATCACCGCAAAGCTGGGCTTGCTCATGGCTGAGGTACGATCAATGCCTCACCCAATCTAAAGGTCAATCCGGCTGGCGAGGGTCAGGGATCCTGTTTTCTTTACCTTTGCCAGCTTTCAAGGACAGCCGAGACTTGCGCGAGTGGAAACTCCGGTTACGGGATGGGATCCCTCTGCCCGCTGGCACAACTGCCGCAGGGCCGCCCGATCCACATAGGCCTCGCTGAAGTCGGCGCCGGCAATCTGGGCCCCTTCCCAAACGGCCCGCGCGGCGATTGCTCCCCTAAGGTTGGCCCCTCGGAGGTCAGCACCCGCTAGGTTGGCCAGATCCAGCAGGCTGTTGCTGAGATCTGCCCCCGCCAGGTTGGCTCCTGCCAGGTTGGCCTTGGTGAAGGCCACGCCGGCCAGGTTGGCCCCCTGCAAGTCGGCGCCCTGCAGGTTGGCGCTGACAAAGCTACTGCCCCGCCAGTCCTGACCCGACAGATCCTGCCCCTGCAGATCGGCGTTGCTGAAGTTGAGACGGGTCTGGCCACCCGCCGGGGATCCCCACAGGCCCCACAGCAGCAGCGTTGCCCCCAGCAGGATCCCTAGAAGGATGCAAAGTGTTGACGGCATCTGGGATCCCCCCTTTAGTACCTCAGGACGCTTCAAAGGGCTCAACTCCTTCCGCAAGTTCTTATCAGAAAATCTAGGTCTAAAACCCTGCCCTCTAGGGCAGCTTTTCTTGGTTTTGGATGTAGGCCACTAAGAGTTGCAGAGGAGCACCCCCAACACTAGAAGCCAAGTAGCTGGGACTCCACAAGGCATTCTTGCCGCAAGGTTTAGGTAGTTTAGCTTGCCCGTACTTGCGACTCGAAACTCCCTTAAGCACATTCACCATTTGAGAGATAGACCACTTGGGCGGGTAGGCAATTAGAAGGCGGACGTGGTCTGCCTCGCCGTTAAACTCCAAGACCTCAAAGTCCATCTTTCGGGCAACACTCTTAAACGCCTCCGCAATCAAGTTCAAACTCTCTTGAGTGAATATCTTTCGCCTGGATTTGTGACAAACACCAAATGGGCCTGCAGGCTAGAAACACTGTTGCGGTCTCTCCTTAATTTCATGTGCTATCTTGGAAATGCCAACTTGACTCTAGCCCATGAAAGCTCGATACAGGTATAGGTTCTACCCCACAGACCAACAGCGGCAGAAGCTTGCCAAGTTGTTTGGCTGTGTCAGGTACGTCTGGAATGAAGCCTTAGCCCACTGCCAAGCCGTTGGGAAGTATCCAGGGTACAACGCTTTGGCCAAGCGCCTAACCGAGCTCAAGCAATCGATTCCGTGGTTGGGCGAAGTTTCAAGTGTTGCTTTACAGCAATCTCTCAGACATTTGGACAAAGCTTACCAGCGTTTCTTTGCCCAGGAAGGAGGTGCGCCGCAGCTCAAAAAGAAAGCAGCCAAGCAGTCAGCAACGCTAACTAGGGGAGCTTTTTCTATCAACGGTAAGCGGGTTTACTTGGCCAAGGTGGGAGCCATTAAGCCTATTTGGAGCCGACCTTTGCCGAGTACCCCTAGTTCCGTCACTGTAATTAAAGACACTGCCGAGCGTTACTTTGTCAGCTTTGTGGTGGAGACGGAACCTGTTAGCATCCCTGCTCGCTCACCCAGTATTGGAGTGGATTTGGGGATTAAGACCTTCGCCGCCACAAGCGATGGGGCCAAGTTCCCCAGTCCCAACTATAGGCCTCTGTACAACCGTATTGCCCAGCTGCAAAAGCAGCTTGCCAGGCGGGTGAAGGGATCCCATCGGTGGGAGCGAACCCGGCTGAGGATTGCCAAGCTGCACAACCGCATTGCCGACATGCGGCTCGACTTCCTGCACAAGTTGTCAACCCAGCTCACGGTCGAAAACCAAGTCGTGTGCTTGGAAGACCTCAACGTTAGCGGGATGTTGAAAAACCGTCGGTTGTCCAAGGCGATTAGTCAGCAGGGGTGGCATACCTTTCGGGCTCTCTGTGAGGGCAAAGGTGAGAAGTACCAGAGGGAAGTGCGCCTCATCGACCGGTGGGAGGCTACAAGCCAGTACTGTTCGGCTTGTGGCTGGCACTGGGGCAAGTTGGATTTGGCTACCCGTGTGGTGGTCTGTGACGGTTGCGGGGCAGTGCATGACAGGGATGTGAATGCCGCCAACAACCTAAAGCAAGTCGGGATGGGGCATCGCCCGACTCTAAAACGGACGTGGAGACTGCGTAAGACTGGCTAGCCAGCAGCAGTCTGTGAAGCGTCAAGAATCTCTCGCCTTTAGGCGAGGGGAGTATGTCAAGTCAACATGCTTTGGTATGAAAGTAGCTTACTTTGACTGCGCAGCGGGCATTGCCGGCGACATGTGCCTGGGGGCGCTGCTGGATTGCGGGGTGCCCCTGGAGTATCTCAACCAGCAGCTCCAGGCCTTGGGCATCGGGGGGGAATACAACCTGCAGGTGAGTCGCGTGCAGCGCTGTGGGCAGCCTGCCCTGCAGGCGGTGGTGGAGGTGCTGGACGGATCCCTGCCCCCTCGCTCCTGGTTGGAGATCCAGGCTTTGATTGCCGGATCCCGGCTGGCCCCCGCAGTCAAGGCCCGCAGCCTCAAGGTCTTTGAGAAGCTGGCCCAGGCGGAGGCAAAGGTTCACCAGGTGCCCCTGGAAACAGTGCATTTCCACGAGGTGGGGGCTGTCGATGCCCTGGTGGATATCGTCGGCACCTGTGTTGGCCTGGAGTGGCTACAGGTGGAGCGGGTGATCTCCTCTCCCCACCCCATTGGCGGCGGCTGGGTGGACACTGAGCACGGCAAGCTGGCCGTGCCGGTGCCGGCGGTGATTGAGCTGTGGGAAATGGGACGGGTGCCAGTGTTTAGCAATGGCGTAGAAGCCGAGCTGGTCACCCCCACCGGCGCGGCCTTGGCGGTGGCGCTGGCAGAAGCGTTTGGGCCCTGTCCGCCGCTGCGGTTGGAAAAAGTGGGGCGTGGGGCCGGCAGCCGCGAGCTGCCCATTCCCAACATCTTTCGTCTCTGGATTGGCCAGTCCCAGGGGGAAGAGCCGACCGAGATCGTCTCGGTGTTGCAAACTCAGATTGACGACCTCAACCCTCAAGTGATTGCCTATACCTGCGAGCAGTTGCTGGCCCTAGGTGCCTGGGACGTGTTTACCCAGCCCATCACCATGAAGCAAGGGCGGCCGGGAGTGTTACTGACGGTGATCTGCCCGCCGGAGCGGGTGCCGGAGTGCCAAGATCTCATCTTCCGGGAAACCACCACCCTGGGCATCCGCCACTCCCAGCAGCAGCGCACCGTCCTGGAGCGAAGGATCGAGCGGGTGGAAACCCCCTACGGCCTGGTGGACATCAAGGTGGCCTGCCGCCACGGCCACATCGTCAACGCCCAGCCGGAGTTTCGCGACTGTGTGGCCCGCGCCCAAGAGTTCCGCGTGCCGGTCCAGACGGTGTGGCTGGCAGCCCAAGCGGCCTGGCAAAAGCGGCTGCAGGGGGATCCCGCCTAAGAAGGTTGGGCCTTGGACAAGCGCATGCTCGTGCATAAGGTCTGGCTGGATATAAGGATTTATGGAGCCAGATCGGAAATGTTCCAGAGTAGGCAACGGGGCTCTTCCTCAGATTCCCGATGGATTGGCTCCTGTTGGACAGAGATGCGGATCCCTGACCTGCTAGCCTGAAAAATATCAATACCCCGCGCTCTTGCCGACAACCGCAACCATGGAATCCCAAGCCGCCCAATTTAACTTCGACCGCCAACTCTGGGATCGCTTTATCAGCGTAGCGCAACCCTACTTCTACCCGCGGGTGCGCTACGGGGGCTGGATCTTCTTCGGCTTGCTAGCAGCATCCATGGTGTTTGTGGTTGCCCTCATGTTTTTTGTCGAGATTGGGGTAACCCTGGTTGGACAGGCTCTTTTTCCAGAGTTCTTCCGCACCCTAGCAGCAGGCTTGGTCGAGCAAACAGAGAGGAATTTAGCCTCGCCGGTGCTATGGGTGGCCGCAGCCAGTTTGGCCCTGAGCAGCCTGGCCTTTGGGCTGGTGTGGCGCCAGATTTGCCGCCGTTGGCTGCAATGGGTGCTGCTGACCTTTTTGCTGTTCCTGTCGCTAACGGTAAACCGGCTGAACGTGATGATCAGCTTTATCTTCCGGTTTATCGACACGGCTCTGCAGCAAAAAGAAGAGAGCACCTTCTGGCAATTTTTGATCATCTATGGCGTGCTGATCATCTCCGCCATCCCCATTTTGGTTATTTACCGATATACACGGCTAAAGCTGGCCCTGTTTTGGCGGGAATGGCTGACCGACTACTTTCTGGATCGCTACTTTGATCGGCGGGCCTACTACGAGCTGGATTCCAACGCCGCTAACACAGAGATCGATAACCCTGACCAGCGCATCTCGGAAGATGTACGCTCCTTTACCGGCACCACTCTTTCTTTTTTGTTGGATATTCTTGACTCCATCCTCACCCTCTACGCCTTTACTGGGATTCTCTACAGCATTTCCCGCCCCCTAGCGGTGGGGCTGGTTATCTATGCTACCATCGGCACCGGGATCGCCATTTTGGCCGGCCGCAAGCTGATTAAAATTAACTTCGATCAACTGCGCTACGAGGCCGACTTCCGCTACAGCCTAGTCCACGTGCGGGACAACGCCGAGTCCATTGCTTTTTACCAAGGGGAAGACCTGGAGCTGAGACAGATCTTGAACCGCTTTGCTGCCGCCTTGCGCAACTTTAATTTGCTGATCATCTGGCAGGCCATTATCGACATTTTTCAGTACGCCTATAACTATTTCACTCGCATTGTGCCCTACGTAATTGTGGCCCCCCTTTACTTTAGCGGCGTGCGCGATTTCGGCACCATTACCCAGGCTACCATCGCCTTTAGCCAGGTGCTGAGCGCCCTTTCGATTGTGGCCAACCAGATCCAGAGCATTTCCAGCTTTGCCGCCGGGATCAACCGCCTGGGATCCTTTTACGAAGCTTTGGAGAATCCTGCCCTGCGCCAGCTGCGCCCTCGAGAAAGTACCATCCAAACCCGCATTGCTCCCCAACTGGCCCTGCAGCAGGTGACTTTGCTAACGCCTAATTCGGAACGAACCCTGGTGCGGGATTTGTCCTTGACTTTAGAGGCGGGCCAACGGCTGCTGATTGTGGGAGCCAGCGGCAGCGGCAAGAGCTCCCTCCTGCGGGCCATTGCCGGCCTGTGGAACAACGGCCAGGGATCCATTGCCCGCCCCGATACCACCGAGATGCTCTTCCTGCCGCAAAAGCCCTACATGCTGCTGGGATCCCTGCGGGATCAACTGCTCTACCCGGGCCGCCGCCGGGATCTTAGCGACGCAGATCTCCTCCGGGTTTTGGCCCAGGTGAACCTGGCCGATTTGCCGGAGCGGGTGGGCGGCTTCGACGTGGAGAAAGATTGGGCTAGCACCCTCTCTTTGGGCGAACAGCAGCGCTTGGCCTTTGCCCGCATTTTGATTACTCAGCCCCGCTACGCCATTTTGGACGAGGCCACCAGCGCCCTGGATGTGGCCAACGAAAAGCTGCTCTACCTGCAACTGCAGCACCTCAACACCACCTACGTCAGTGTCGGCCACCGACCCACTCTCCTGGCCTACCACGATCTGGTCTTGGAGCTGCAGGGCAACGCTGCTTGGAAGCTCTGGTCGGCGGCAGACTACGGCGCCCGCCTGGCGCTGGCCGGCTAGAGATGCTGCCGCAGCTCTCAATCTGCGGCGGCACCCCTCACCCCCATCCCCTCTCCCTCTGGGAGAGGGGGGCAGGCTGTTCTAACCCCAACCCACAGAACTGGACGCGACCCAGGGGAGATGCTACCCTGTTTCACAGGTATTCCGACCGGATTACTGGAGAATCAGATGACTCCCTTTGCCGCCTCTGAGGCCAAGCGCTCCAAGGTGGAGCAGATCAAAGCAGATAGCCACTTCCTGCGGGATCCCTTGCAGCAGGAGTTGGCCCAAGACACCACCCACTTCAGCGAAGCGGCGGTGCAGGTGCTCAAGTTCCACGGTGTCTACCAGCAGGACGACCGGGATCTGCGGCAGCAGCGAAAGCAGGAGGGACTGGAGCGGGCCTACCAGATGATGCTGCGCACCCGCATTCCGGGGGGGCATGTGCCGCCACAGCTTTACTTGACCCTGGATCGGCTGGCGGAGGAGTACGGCAACGGCACTTTGCGGGCCACCACCCGGCAGACCTTTCAATTACACGGGATCCTGAAGAAAAATCTCAAGGCCACAGTGGCCAGCATTATTCGGCAGATGGGATCCACCCTGGCCGCCTGTGGAGATGTTAACCGCAACATCACGGCGCCGGCTGCCCCCTACAAGAACCGGCCTGCCTACCGCTATGCCCAGGAGTATGCCCGCAAGCTGGCGGATCTCTTGGCTCCGAAGACTTCTGCCTACTACGAGCTGTGGGTGGATGGGGAGCCAGTTCCCATCCCGCCGGTGGATCCGGAAGTCCGGGAAGCCGAGCAGTTTGTCGGCAATGGGGTAAGGCTGGAAGGGCCGGAGCCTCTGTATGGCCCAGTCTACTTGCCCCGCAAGTTCAAGACCGCCATCACCGTGGCTGGAGAGAACACGGTCGATATCTACGCCCAGGATCTGGGCCTAATTGTGCTCACCGACCGCAAGGGCAACCTCAAGGGCTTCAACATCGTGGTGGGCGGCGGCATGGGGCGCACCCACGGCAAGGAGGAGACCCAACCCCTTTTGGCCCAGAAACTCTGCTTTGCCCCGCCGGAAGCGGTGTACCGGATTTGCCAGGCGGTTTTGGCGGTGCAGCGGGATCACGGCAACCGCTACGACCGCAAGCAGGCGCGGCTGAAGTATCTGGTGCGCGACTGGGGGATCCGCAAGTTTCGCCGCGTGGTCGAGCAGTACCTGGGGGAAAAGCTATTGCCCTTCCGACGGATGCCCAAGTTTGTCCCCAATAGCGACGACTACCTGGGCTGGCACGAGCAGGGGGATGGCCGTTGGTTTTTGGGCCTCTCCATTGAAAATGGCCGCATCCAGGATACGCCGGAGCGGCAGCTGAAAACGGCCCTGCGCAAGATTGTGGAGGAATTTTCCCTGCACCTGCGGCTTACCCCCACGCAGGACGTGATCTTCATCGACATCGAGGAGGGCCAGCGAGAGGCCATTAACCAGATCCTCAAGTCCCACGGGGTGCTCTCCAAAGAGGAGATCCCGGAGCTGGTGCGGCTTTCCATGGCCTGTCCGGCGCTGCCCACCTGTGGCTTGGCCATTACCGAGTCGGAGCGGGCCCTGCCCACCCTGATCCGCCAGTTGGATCAGGTGTTGCGGGAGCTAGATCTGCAGGATTCGCCCTTTTTGGTGCGCATGACCGGCTGTCCCAATGGCTGTGCCCGCCCCTACTTGGCAGAGCTGGGACTGGTGGGATCCGCTCCCGATCACTACCAGATTTGGCTGGGGGCCAGCCCGCAAGGGGATCGCCTGGCTCAGCCGTTTCAGGATCGGGTGCACATCAGCCAAATTGTGCCTTTGATGAGGATTCTCCTGCAGCTCTACAAACAGGAGCGCCACCCCCAAGAGCGCTTTGGCGACTACTGCCACCGGGTGGGGATCCCCTACCTACAGGCCCAGGTGCAGCGGCTCCAGCAGGTTCAAAGCTAAGGGGACTGCCCCTCCCTTCCTCACTGAGGGCAAAGTGGGTCACTGGTTCAGGAGGCTGCTAGGCTTCCAGGGGAGCGAATGATAGAGTACAAAGAGGTTTTGTGCGAGCCCCTTCATGCCTCAGTCCAAACCTGACGAACCTTTCGTCCGCAAGGTCTTCAAAGCGCTGGTGCTGGTGGTCGGCGCAGCGATGTTCCTAAGCTTCTCCTTTGGCCCCATCCTCCAGGCGCTGGGGCCTTCGGACTCGCAAGACACCGCCAACTTGGTTACTGAGCAACTGCGGGCCCAGGCGGACGGCTACCGGGCTGTGCTGGAACGGGAGCCGGATAACCCCATCGCCCTGCGGGGGTTGATCGACACGCAACTGCAGCTCAACGAGCCGCAAGGGGCCATCGAGCCGCTGAAGAAGCTGGTGGAACTGGAGCCGGAAAATCGGCAACTGCGAGCTTTTTTGGCCCAGATTCAGCAAGATACAGGGGATCTGGAAGGGGCATTAGAGCAGCTCCAGATCCTTCACGAGAAGGATCCCAAAGATAGCCAAGTCCTGCAGGAGCTGGCCGACGTTCAACTAGCGCTGGGCCGCCCTTCTCAAGCCATTGAACTACTGGAGAACTATCTGAAGGAAGTCCCGGAAGATAACGATGTCCGTCTGCGCTTGGCCTTTATCTACGTCCGCAATAACCAGACGGAAAAGGCTGTCGCCCTCTACGACGAGATGATTGCGGCGGATCCCAGCGACTTTGCGCCCGTGTTGGGCAAAGCAATAGCCCTTAGCTCCGCCACCGATGAAAACCTACGGGCAAAAGCCCCGGAGCTATTTGAGCAAGCAGCCCGCCTGGCCCCACCCAAGCTGCGGGAGCAGATCCGGCAAGAGGCCGAGCTCTCTGCCCAAAGAAACCAGCCTCAGGCTGTTGAGAGCCAGGAGACTGCTCCCTGAGGAGAGTCGTCCCCCTCAAGACTCGGAGACCTCCTTGAGGGCCGCTTCCACCGAGGGATAGATCTCGAAGAGGGAATCTAGGTGGGTAACCTTGAGAACCAGCTTCGCTTGTTCTCCCAGGCTGCAGAGCTTGAGAGGACAGCCGGCAGCGGAACAGAGGCGTCTTGCCCACACCAAAGCCGACACCCCCCTACTGTCGATCAGCGGAACCTGACTTAGATCCAGCAAGAGATGTCTTGGTTTCTCGGCGAGAACCGTGCCCAGCTCTTGGCGCACCAGAACCGGATCCAGCTTTCCTGGCGGAAGCTTGACGAGGGTAACAAGGGATCCCTTGGGGCTGAGCCGGGTGGAAAGATTAACAAAAGGCTGAGAAAGTCAAGGGCGGGAGCCACATTGATTCTGAACCAAAGCCGCCGGGTTGGGTTCCGCCGGGCAACTTTTATTTGAGATGTGGGAAGGTAGCTCTAATGGATACGCACGGGATCCCGGATTGGTTGGGGGATGCGGCTGCCCTGGGTTTGTTGGCCCTGCAGATGCCGATGGCGGCGGTGTTGCTGGCGCGGCTGCTGCCCTCTTTGTGGCGCCCTTCCCCTCTGCCCCCTGGCCAAGCGGGGATCCCCTTCCCGACGGGCCTGGTCAGCGTCTTGCTGCCCACCCTCAACGAGGCCGAGCGCCTGGATCCCTGTCTGGAAGGGCTGCACCGCCAGGGAGCGGTTGTGCGCGAAGTTCTGGTGGTGGATAGCCGCTCCCAGGATGGCACCCGCGAAAAAGTGCTGCAAATGGCCGCGCGGGATCCCCGCTTTCGCCTCGTTACCGACGATCCCCTGCCCAGCGGCTGGGTCGGTCGCCCTTGGGCGTTGCACTATGGATTTCTCCAGTCGGATCCCGCCTCTGAGTGGATCTTGGGCATTGATGCCGACACCCGCCCCCAGCCGGGCCTGGTGGAGCGGCTGCTGGAAACTGCCCAGGCCAAAAAGCTGGATCTCATCACCCTGGCGCCGCAGTTTATCCTGCAGCACTGGGGGGAAGGCTGGCTGCAGCCAGCTCTTTTGACAACCCTGATCTACCGCTATGGGGCGGCAGGGGAGACTCCCCACTTGCCGGAGCGGACGATGGCCAATGGGCAGTGTATGTTGGTGCGCCGCTCGGTGCTGGAAGCCATGAACGGCTATACCCTGGCGCGGGCCTCCTTTTGCGACGATGTCACCCTGGTGCGGCAGATCGCGGCAGCCGGCTTTAAAGTAGCTTTTTGCGACGGTCGGCACCTGCTCAAGGTGCGCATGTACACCTCTTTGGCCGAAACTTGGCGGGAGTGGGGCCGATCCCTGGATTTGAAAGACGCCACCCCCAGGGCCCAACTGTGGGGGGATATGGCCCTGCTGGTGCTTACCCAAGGGATCCCACTCTTGGCAGTGGGGGGGCTGGGGATCAAGGCCGGGCTGGGGTTCCCCTTTTCCCTAACAGAGCAAGTGTTGTTGGGGCTCAACCTGGGCTTGCTGGCCCTGCGACTGGGGGTGCTGATGGGCATTCGCGGCTCTTATCAGGATCCCCCCTGGACGTTTTGGGCTTCGCCGCTGGCGGATCCCTTGGCTGTCCTGCGGGTGATCTTGTCAGCCCTCAGCCGCCCCCGCTCTTGGCGCGGGCGCACCTACTAGTCGACTGCCTCAGGATCTCACCTGCCCCGCGAAGCGCAGCGGAGTGACAGCAGGCGCAAGCGAGTGTTGGGTGGCCCTCAAATAAGGCAACCCCTGATCGAGTAAGCCTAGCTGCACCGCTCTTTCAACAGGGTAGTTTGTGATCACTAGCTCCGTGATTTTGCCTCGTTTTGTCCCCTTGCAGTTGATAGCCCGGTTTGCTTGAACTTCATCAATAGCAAAGAAGGGCATAGCGTACAAAGAGCGAATGATTGCGGTGTCAGAATTAGAAAGCATGATGTACACCTTATTCTTGCTTAAGTCAATGCAAATGTCTCGTAATCGCTCTTGATCCTCTAGGCCGAAGCCACTGGCATGATAGGAGGTAAAGTTTGATGTTTGCGAGACAGGAACGTAAGGCGGGTCGAAATACACCCAGTCGCCTGGCTTGGCCCTCTCAACAACCGTATCAAATGGCACGCACAAAATTTCAACATTTTGTAGAGCAAGGGATGCAGCTAAAAGATTGTCCTTGTCTAGATACTTTGGAGCTTTATATCGCCCAAAAGGAACATTGAACTTTCCTTGCCGATTGACGCGATACAAACCATTATAGCCTGTCTTGTTCAGGTAAATCATGCGCGCTGCTCGTCCTACAAGACCCATTGACCAAGGATCTTTCTCTCGAATCTGGTAATAAAAACTTTCATTGTGTGGAAATTCGGAGAGTAGTTGAATAACTTCCCAAACATGATCGCGAATAGCCAGGTAAGTATCTATCAGCTCAGCGTTGATATCGGAAAGGATCGCCTGTTTGATTTTGCATTCTCTATACAGGCGAAAGAAAAGCGCGCCACTCCCAACAAAAGGCTCGTGGTAAGTTCTGAAATAGACCGGCATCCGCTCTAATAGGGCGTCTGTCAGTTGTGTCTTGCCACCGGCCCATTTTAGAAAAGGTCGCGGAAGAAGCAAATCGCTCATGTTACAATCCAAAATACAAACGTAACCAATCTTCTAAATCGCTGAACCAAACCACTTTCTCAGTAGACATCAGTTATCCTTGCATGTTCTTTGAAAACCCTTCGCCGTCAATTACCTCGATCCCTGGAATAGGCCAGTGCTCCATATCTTGAATGGTTGCAGGGATCTTCTCTTCCGCTGTGCCTGACGTCGCCTGAAACTTACACTCCACTCCCAGTCGCTTGCCGCTTTTTTCATCGCTAATGACCACATCAATATACCGCTGTTGCCCCCACAGCCTTCGTGCTGGTCTTCAATCCAAGAGATTGTGCCAGAGCAACAACTCGCTGCTTTAATTCGTCACCACTTTTAGGCGCTGTTCTTTTTCCTGACATAGAGAAAACTCCTCACAGACAATCAGCTTCGTTTGTTTTCACCACCCCTGCGCTCTCCCATCGCCACCCAACTCCCGAAGCTTTGCGGCTAGGCGCTGCTGTTCCTGACGGACTTGGGCGAGGGCTGCTACTGCCGCTCCTGCCCTACTTGTTCAATTCCCCCAGAAGCAAATTCCCGTCGGCAGTCCACCACTGCAAGTAGGTGGCTGTGGTTTCTACTTTTTGTCGGTGCCACACCCTCAAGAACCAGCCGATCTCCGGAGTCCAGTAGCAGTGGTTTTCATCTGCTGTTGCAGAAGCACATAGCAACCTTAATACAGATTAGTGATCGGGGGCAAGATGGATTTAATGCAGGGGCTCGTGGATTTCGTAGACAGCAACCCCGATCTCCGAGAGCTGGGGCAAGCCTTAGCTGTCAAAACAACACTCCAAGGCCATACTCACCCCTAGGTCTGTGACGTGTTGCAAGTGTCATCAAGCTTTATCAGCAACCGGAACTTATACTCCCAAACCAAGGAGCTGCTGGACTTGCTCTAGCTTATCGAGGCTCAAAGCCCTATCTCTCTCCCGAATAAAAAGCTGCTGCTATTGCGATGAGCTGAAGGAAAGTTTAGAAGAGGCAGTCCCAGAAGAATGAGGAAGCAGTTGCTCAAAAAAAGAGATACGGCATAAGGCAAAAGAGTAGAAGCTCCTGATGGACAAGGGGGAGCTAACAGTGTTTATGGTAGATGAGCGTCACCCGCTATGAGGTTACCTTTGTGGATAGAGGTGGGGGGTAAAGGAGAACAGATTGCGGCCGATATTAAGAATATCAGGGGGAGGCGAAGTTACTTTGGGGCATTAGATTATGACAAGAGAGAGTTTCTGTTGCAAGTATATAATAAGGCAGATTCTCAAAGCATGAGAGCGTTTATAGAGTACTTAAGACTTGAGAAAAAAGAACAAAGGATAGCGATTTTTTGGGATGGGGCGGACTATCGTTGCTGTAAATAGGTTAGGGCGTATTTAGAAGAAGTGAGCCAGAGGTTAAGAGAAGAGGAGTGGCCAGTCAGGTGCATTCTTTTTGTTCCTTATACAACGGAACAGAATTTTGATTTTCCTATCATGAATATCTTAGGAATGCTACGATCAGCAGGGAAGTTACAGGAGCTATGCTATGCTGGGGTGTTAGTCATCGAAATCAGCATGCGTGTCCATTACTTACAACATGTGCCCTTTGAAGGTCTGGGCTATATAGAGTCCTGGCTCAAAGCCAAGGAATACCCTGTAACGGGCACAAGGTTTTTTGAATCGACGAGATTGCCGAGCCTAGATGAATTTGACATGCTCATCGTCATGGGTGGCCCCATGAGTGCCAATGACGAAAGTGCATTTCCTTGGCTAGGTCAGGAGAAGGAGTTTATCCGCAATGCCATCGAGGCCGGCAAGTCCATTTTGGGCATCTGTCTGGGGGCGCAACTGATTGCCAGCGTAATGGGTAGCCGAGTGTTTCCAAATCGTGTTAAGGAAATAGGCTGGTGGCCGGTACGAGGGGTACAGCCCCCTGATGAGCTAACCTTTCGCTTCCCGCCCTCGATTGAGGTTTTTCACTGGCACGGGGAAACCTTCGAGCTGCCCCCTGGTGCAATTCACCTTGCCAAGAGCGAAGGCTGTGAGAACCAGGCCTTTCAGCTTGGACGCTCAGTGATCGGCCTCCAGT
>Ga0308393_1000243_pt1 | contig 29702 bp, 23 predicted proteins | sample Hotspr2Sampleee2_FD_202364 | JGI IMG/M metagenome (GOLD analysis project Ga0308393, IMG submission 202364) | Hot spring phototrophic mat microbial communities from Mushroom Spring, Yellowstone National Park, Wyoming, United States - 20050630_ee2 ... | reverse complement strand
TCATCTGCGTTGACCTCCGCCAGCAGAGCGCGAATTTCGGGGTCGGCGTTCCACTGCGCGGCCTTCTCTTTGAGCATGAGGTAAGTGCGCATGCAGCCGCGTGCGAAGTCCTTGACGCCCTCGTAGTCCTCGGTGCGGTAGGCGTGCGCATCGAAGTGGCGCGAGCCCGCGTAGCCTACGTCTTCTAAGAACTTGACCAGGAAGAAGGCAGCCTTGAGGTCGCGGGAGCCAAATCGAAAGTCCTGGTCGTAGCGACCGGCGTATTGGTCGTTTAGGTCAATGTGAAAGAGCTTACCGGCTTCCCATGCCTGAGCGACCCCGTGGAGGAAGTTCAACCCCGCCATGTGCTCGTGAGCCACCTCGGGGTTCACCCCGACCATCTCTGGATGATCAAGGGTCTCGATAAAGGCCAGCATGTGGCCGGTGGTGGCGTAATAAATGTCACCGCGCGGCTCGTTCGGCTTTGCTTCCAGCGCGAACTTGAGGTCATACTTCTTATCCAGCACATATTCGCAGAGAAAGTTGATCGCCTCGCGGGTGCGCTGGATGGCGGTCACGGGGTCTTTGGTGGCGTCGGACTCGGTGCCCTCCCGGCCACCCCAGAAGACATACACCTGTGCGCCGAACTCGACGCCCAGGTCAATCGCGCGCATGGTCTTTTGCAGCGCATAGGCGCGCACGCGCGGGTCATTGCTGGTAAACGCGCCGTCCTTGAAGATCGGGTCGCTGAACAAGTTGGTGGTGGCCATCGGGACCTTGAGGCCAGTTGCCTCAAGCGCCTTGCGGAACTCGCGCTTGATGGCCTCGGCTTCTGAGGGGGTGGCGTCAATTGGGATCAGGTCGTTATCGTGAAAGTTGACGCCATAGGCGCCGACTTCGGCCAGTAGATAGACCAGCTCCGCCGGCGATTTTGGGTCGCGCACTGGATGGCCAAACGGATCGCGGCCCACGTTGCCGACGGTCCATAGGCCGAACGTGAACTTATGCTCTGGTTTAGGGGTGTAGTCAGGCATGGTGCATATCCACAGTTTGCTTAGTTCGCTCTGGGGTGATTATAAGAATAGCCCCGCCCTGTCTCTTCACCAGCGCTGCATTTGCGCGATGCCGAGGCTGGGGCTAGAATCGCTGCTATTAGCTTAAGGCTTGACAACTGTGAGGACACCATGAGCATGTTAAACCGCACCTCTTTCAGCGCGTTTGCTGCCCTTTCCGTATGTGCGCTGGTGCTGGCTGCCTGCGCTGCGCCAACGCAGCCGGCTGCCCCTGCCCAACCGACGCAGCCGCCCGCACCCGCCCAGCCGACTGAGCCGCCAGCACCACCAGCCCAACCGACCGAGCCAGCGGCTGATTCCGGTGTCGTCGTGGTTCCTGTCGGTAGCAAGATTCGCATTGGCGGGTCGTTCGCCCTCACCGGCCCAATCCCCGACCCTGGCAAGGACATTCGTCAGGGCGCGGAGATCGCCATTGACGACGCCAACGCCGCCGGCGGCGTGAATGGCTTCCTGCTGGAGCTGGTGGCCGAAGATGGCGCGTGCTCAGGCGACCAGGGCACGGTTGTGGGCAACAAATTCGCTGCTGATCCCACTATCGTGGCCGTGACGGGCGGCACATGCTCCGGCGAGACATTTGGCCTCAAGCCTATTTTGCAGCGCGCGCGCATCCCCTTCGTCTCCCCCAGCGCCACCAATCCCGCTGTCACGAGCGAGGATTGCGACGTGTGCAATCGCGTGGCGCTGAGCGACGCGCTGCAAGGCCAGGTGGATGCCGAGTTCGTTTACAACGAGCTGGGCTTCCGCAAGGTGGCCGTGATGCACGATAGCTCCGACTACGGCAAGGGCGTGGCGGAGATCTTCCGCGATGCGTTTGTAAAGCTCGGTGGGGAAGTGGTGGCCTTCGAGGGCGCGAAGGTGGGCGACACCGACTTCCGCGCGCCGCTCACCAAGATCGGGGTCAGCCAGCCCGAGCTGATCTTCTTCGGCGGCTATGCCACCGAGGCCGCGCTCATTGCGCAACAGATGAAGGAAGTGGCCGGCCTGGAGAAGACGAAGTTCATGGGCACCGACGGCGCTTACACCCAGCAATATCTGGACACCGCCGGCAGCGCCGCTGAGGGCACGTTCATGTCCTACGTGGCTGGCGACACCCAGGCCGATAAGCTCAGCGTCTTCAAGGAGAAGTATGTCGCCAAGTTCGGCATCGAGCCGGAGAAGCTTGGGCCGTTCCATGCCCAGTCGTATGACTCTGTGCTCCTCATCGTCGAAGCGATCAAGAAGGTCGCCAAGACCGACAGCGCCGGCAATCTGCGCATCGAGCGCGAGGCGTTGATCAAGGCAATTCGCGGGACGAAGGACCTGCCCGGCATCACCGGCACGCTCACTTGTAGCCCGATCGGGGAGTGCGGCGCGGGCGGCGTGCAGGTCTTTACTGTGGAGAACGGCGCGTTCAAGCAGGTGTTCGGCTTTGGACTGCGCTAGGACTTAATCGCCAGCTCCTCTCACTCCGGCGCGGCGCAGCGGGCTTCCCTGCGCCGCGCCCTTTGATCGCACAAGCGAGCGTCTATCCGTGGTAGCGACATCTCAAGCCCACCGCTGGGGCACACTGCGCCGACGCGAGCAAGCGTTGCGCTGGACCGCACGAGCGGTCGGCCTGCTGATAGTCGCTGCGCTCCTGGCGCGCGCGGTCAGCGTGAGCATCAGCGAGAACTACCCGCTCACGTTCTGGGTCTCTCAGTTGGTGAACGGCCTGGTGTTGGGCGGCGTCTATGCCCTGGTTGCGCTGGGTTACACGCTGGTGTATGGCATTCTGCTGATGATCAACTTCGCCCACGGCGAGGTGATGATGGTGGGCGGGGTGGCCGGCTTTTTCGGCTTGCAAATCGCCAGCAGCCTGGGGTGGCTCAGCGGCGCCACCGCGGCGCTTGGGCTGCTTTTCGTGCTGCTGGTGGGCATGGTCGTCGCCGCGCTCACCGGAGTGACGCTGGAGCGCGTCGCGTATCGCCCGCTGCGCGGCGCGCCCAGGCTGGTGCCCTTGATCAGCGCTATCGGTGCATCGCTGTTCCTTCAATACTCCGTGCTGCTCATCTTTGGCGTGCGGCCGATGTCCTATCAGCGCCCCGCGCTGATAGCCGATGGGGTGCGCCTGGGGCCGGTGTTTGTGCCTTATACGGGGTTAATTATCTTCATCACCTCTCTGCTGCTGATGGGTGCGCTAGTTGCCATCGTGCAATACACACGTCTAGGACGCGCCATGCGCGCCGTGGCCACCGACAAGGAGGCTGCTGCGCTGATGGGCGTGGACGTGAACCAAGTCATCGCCTTCACCTTTCTGCTTGGTTCAGCGCTGGCCGGCGCGGCAGGCGTGATGCTGGGCTTTCACAACTCCGTCATCAAGTTCAACAGCGGTTTCATTCCCGGTCTGAAAGCTTTCACTGCAGCCGTGCTGGGGGGCATCGGTAACATTCCAGGTGCAATGGTCGGCGCGCTGGTGCTAGGCATTGCTGAGTCCATTGGGCCCAGCGCGCTGGGCATTCCGGCCGAATACCGCGACATCATCGCCTTCTCGGTGCTGGTGCTGGTGCTGATCTTCCGCCCAGCTGGCCTGCTCGGTGAAGTGGCGGTGGAGAAGCGGGCATGAGCGCTGCCTTGAGCGGGCTGCGGACTGGCGCAGTGCTGTTCGCGGTGTTGGCGTATCTCATCCTGGCTGGGCTGCCGAGCCGGCTGGGGGACGCCTCGGCGCTGCTCTTCGCGGTCTTGGCCGCTGGCTTGTTTGCCTTGGCTTGGCAGCGCCAGCACCCTGGGCGATCGCTGCCCAAGCTTCTGTTGAGCGGGATAGTGGGAGGATTAACGTTGAGCACGCTGGTCGCGCTGCTGATGGAAAGCATTGCTGGGTTGATCGCCAGCGGGACGCGTGTGCAGACCGTCCTGGATAAGATGACCCCGCCCGCGATTGCTGCCTGGTTCGGCGTCCCACCTGTCGCGATCACGCGCGGCGAACTGGAGGCCGCCGCCGTCTTGAGGACTTGGCTGGTCTTGGCCGCCGCTGGGCCGCTCAGCAGCTTGCTGGCCTTCGGTTGGCAGCATCGTCGGGCTATCGAGCAAGCGGACCTTGAGCAAGTCCGCCGATGGCTCGCGCGCCTGTTGCCATTTGCGTTGTTGGGCATGGTGATCGCGCTTGGTGATCCGGCTGTGACGATCGGCGGCAACCAGAGGGGCACGCTGCGCTTATTGCTGGCGATGTTCAGCGTAGTCGCCGGCCTGGTCGCCTGGCGCACAGCGCGATCTGGCCGCGAGCAGGTCATTCTGGGCGCGCTGCTGCTGGCTGGTTTGGCCAGCCTGCCCTTCAGCTTAGACCAGTTCCAGAACTCGGTGATGGGCATCGTGTTCATCTTCGTCATGATGGGGCTGGGTTTGAATATCGTGGTCGGCTATGCCGGCCTGCTCGACCTGGGCTACGTGGCGTTTTTCGCCATTGGTGCATATATCTATGCCTTCCTATCCGCGCCGTTTTCTTCGCCCTGGTTCTCGCAACAGTTGGCGCAGTGGGGGCTGCCGACCAATCAGCCCCTGCTCAGCTTTTGGCAAGCGATCCCACCAATCATGGTGTTGGCCGCGTTCGGCGGCGTCCTGCTCGGCACGCCGGTGCTGCGCCTGCGCGGTGACTATCTGGCCATCGTCACGCTGGGCTTTGGCGAGATCGTTCGCCTGTTCATGCTCAACCTGGCCGACCTCACCAACGGACCGCGCGGATTGCTGAACATCGCGCCGCCGACGATCTTTGGCTACGACCTGGGCAACCCGCGCGACATCTTCATCCTGGCGCTTGTCGGCTCTGGATTAATCGCCTTCGTCTCGCTGAGGTTAGAGCGTTCGCGCCTGGGCCGCGCGTGGGTGGCCATCCGCGAAGATGAAGAAGCAGCGCAGGCGATGGGGATTCACCTGGTGCGCGCCAAGCTGCTGGCGTTTGCAATAGGTGCGACCTTCGCTGGCCTGGCCGGCCAGCTCTATGCGGCACGGCAGGTGAACATCTTCCCCGATAACTTCACGCTCTTCGTCTCAATTGACGCCCTCGCGCTGCTGATAGTGGGCGGGATGGGGAGCATCCCAGGGGTGGTGCTGGGCGCGCTTGCTCTCAAGGGGCTGCCCGAAGTGCTGCGCGGCGTGGACGAATATCGCATTGTGGCCTTTGCTGCGCTGCTGGTGATCATGATGATCGCCAAACCAGAGGGCATCCTGCCGGCCCAGCGCACAAAGGCTGAGCTGGGCGAGGCTTAGCTGCGCCTATCAGTAGAATCCCCCGCAATGCATGGGTGGCCAGTGCGTTTCTTCTCGCGCGAAGATCTCATCGCCTTGCTCTTGTGTCTGTTGATCATCGCGCTGGTGGTCATGTCGGCTGATCGCGCGCCGGAGTGGATCTATCAGGGGTTCTAGCATGGCCAGCGCTGCAGCAGCGCCATCGTTGACTGAGCGCTACACCCAGGCGCAAGCGCGCAACGTAGCGCTGTTCGTGCTGAGCGTGCTGGCGGTGTATGTGCTTCAGCCAGCCACGCCCATTCGCCAGATGGACTTCTGGTTGCCGACCGCCTCGCTGTTGCTGGCGGTGATCGCTTGGGCAGCGACGATGCCACTGACGCATGGGCCGCTCGCGCGGGCCTCGGCAGCGGATATGCTGATCGTCGCCGGGATCGTGCTTGCGATCGCAGCGACCCGCTACGTCGATCCACTGAGTGCGCTGATCACCCGCACGCCTGCCCCCGACGTGCTTCTGGTCTTGCCCATGCTGGTAGTGGGGATGGTCGCTGCGTTCTTGATCGCCCGCTTGATCGGGCCGCGGCCGGCCTGGACGTGGGGCATACTGGTTGTACTGCTCGTCCTGCTCGTCGCGCTCAAGCTGGAGCCGCTGACGCAACTTTTGGCTGGTGCGCTGCGCGCCTGGCAGGGTCAGTTGATGGCCGCCGCGTCGGCTGCGGATGTGCGCTGGTTGGGTTTCTCATATCTCTTCTTTCGGCTGGCCGCGGCGTTGCGCGAGCGCGTGGCTGGCAAGCTGCCGGCCATGTCGCTGCGCGAGTTCATCACCTATGCCCTCTTCGCGCCGGCGTGGATCGCCGGTCCAATTGACCGACCGGAGCGCTTTCTGAGGGACCTGCGGGCCGACTTTCGCTTTAACCTGGCTGATGCGACCGAGGGCGGTCGGCGGATCGCGTTGGGGGCATTCAAGAAGTTCGTGTTGGCCGACTTGCTGGCCCTGTTCGCGCTCAGCGAGGCCAACGCGGCCCAGGTGCGCGGCGCGGGTTGGGCCTGGTTGCTCGTGTATGCCTATGCCCTGCGGATTTACTTTGACTTCGGCGGCTACAGTGACATCGCTATTGGCATCGCGCGGGTCTGTGGGATTCGCCTGCCGGAGAACTTTGACCGGCCCTACCTGAAGCCCAACCTCACGCAGTTCTGGAATAGCTGGCATATATCGCTGGCGCAGTGGTTTCGCGCCTATTACTTCAACCCGCTCACGCGCGCCATGCGCACGCGCGGCTGGCGCGTGCCAGCGATCATCCTGACCGGCCAGCTCTCCACCATGCTGCTGATCGGCTTGTGGCACGGGGTCACTTGGAACTTTGCCTTCTGGGGGCTCTGGCACGGCCTAGGGCTGTTTATCCACAACCGCTGGGCCGACTTCGCCAAAACGCACATCGCGTTGTGCCCAGCGCGGCCAACCTTCCAGCGCGCGCTCAACCTCCTGGGTGCGGCGCTCACCTTTCACTTCGTCGCGCTAGGCTGGGTGTGGTTTGCGCTGCCTGATCCTGGGCTGGCTTGGCAAATGTTTGGGACTTTGTTCGGCCTATGGACCTCCGCACCCTAACGCGCATCCTCAGCAAAGCGCTGACCTGGTTTGTGGCGTTCAACGCGCTGTTTGCTTGGGCGAACACGCCGTCCAACGCTGGCGTCGCCGCGTTGGGGCAGCTCTCACTCTACAACGTCCTCTGGCCGGGCCGGCTGCGCCTGCCCTATGGCGACGATCCTGACCGAGCATACAACCTCAGCCTTTATAGCCTAGAGGCAATGTTTGCCTCGCATGTGGTGAGCAGGCCAGCGGACGAATTCCGCGTCTTCCTGATCGGCGATTCGGCTACTTGGGGCTGGCTGTTGCGCAATGAGGACACGCTGGCCGGCCAGCTCAACGCGCTGGGGTTGCGCGCGTCGGATGGCCGCGCGGTGCGCGTCTACAACCTGGGCTATCCAATCATGTCGCTGACCAAGGATTTGCTGATCTTGCGCCATGCGCTGCGCTACCAGCCCAGTCTCGTCGTCTGGTTGGTCACGCTGGAGTCCTTTCCATCCGCGGCACAGCTTGACCACCCGATTGTCCGCAACAATGCGCCGGCTGTGCGCGCTTTGATCAACGCGCATCACCTGCGCGCCGATCCAGATGACCCGCGCTTCGTCACCCCGACGCTGCTGGAGCGCACCATCGTCGGCCAGCGGCGCGCGCTGGCCGATTGGCTGCGGCTACAGGCCTACGGCGCGCTATGGGGCGCAACGGGCATTGACCAGCACTACCCAGAGACTTTTGAGCCGGCTCAGCGCGACTTCGACGCTGACCTGCGCTTCAAACAGTTCGCGCCGCCGGAATTGCCGAAATCGGCGCTGGCTTTCGACGCGCTCGACGCCGGTGTGCGCATGGTGACTGAGGCCGGCATTCCCGTGCTGATCGTCAACGAGCCGATTTTGGTGAGTCAGGGACGGAACAGCCACCTGCGCTACAACTTCCTCTACCCGCGCTGGGCCTACGATGCCTACCGTGACCTGCTGCGCGCGCACCTGGCTCAACGAGAAGTGGCATATATTGACGCATGGAATGCTGTGCCCCAGGAGGAGTTCACCAATAGCGCAGTGCACCTCACGCCGCGCGGGACGCGCCTGTTGGCCGGAGCGCTCGCTCCGGCGCTCTCTGCCCTCGCTAAGCAGCGATAATCGTCGCCATGGGCGATGACATCATCCGCTCGCTGGCTGGCTATATCGCTACGGAGATTCTCAAGAACCCACAGCGGGTTATCCGACCCGATGAGAAGCTAATCTCCAGCGGGCTAATAGATTCTTTTCACCTGGTGGACCTGGGATTGTTCGTCGAGGAGCGCTTCGGCGTGCGCCTGGATGACAGCGAGCTAAATGCGGACACCTTTGATACCCTCGAACAGCTCGCTGCGCTGGTCGCTGCGCGAAGGGCCTGATCGTCCTGACCGATGCCCACCTTTGCGAGCGTCCTGGCCGAACACTACTGCTACGCGGCTGATCGGCCTGCGATCTACCTGCAGATAGCAGGGCAGCCAGATCGCGTCATCACCTACAGTGACCTGGTTTGCGGCGCGGCTGGCTTTGCCAGCCTCTTGGAGCAACAAGGAATCCGAGCGGGTGAGGTCGTAGTCATCATCCTGCAGCACGGCGAGCCGCTGGTCTACGCTTTTTGGGGCGCGATCTTGCATGGCGCCGTGCCGGCCATCCTGCCGCCGCTGACGGAGAAGCTGCTGCCGGCGCGCTACCGCGCCGACCTGGCTGCCTTGATCCGGGTCACCCGCCCGCGCGCGATCGTCACCTATCCAAGGTTTGCTGGTGAGGTTGCTTATGCCGTTCGCGTAGCGGCTGAGCCTGCGACCGCCATCATCGAGTTTGCCGAGCCAATCATGCGTGCGCCGGACTTCGGGGCGTTGGGCGGCCTGCGCCGGCGCAGCGACGACCACGTCCTGCTCCAGCACTCCTCCGGCAGCACCGGGCTTCAGAAAGGGGTTGCACTTTCCCATCGCGCTGTGTTCAACCAGCTAGACGCCTACGCGCCTTCGATTGGGTTGACGCACGATGACGTGATCGTGAGCTGGCTGCCACTCTATCACGACATGGGGTTGATCGCGTCGTTTGTCATGCCGGTGCTTCAGCGCGTGCCTCTGGTGCTCATGTCGCCGTTTGACTGGGTGCGCGCGCCAGCCCGCCTGATGCAGGCAATCGCCCGCTATCGTGGCACGCTGACCTGGCTACCTAACTTTGCTTATAACTTCTGCGCCACGCGCATCCGCGAGCGCGAGCTGGAGGGCGTGGACCTCTCTTCGTTGCGCGCTGTGATCAACTGCTCCGAGCCGATATATCACTCTAGCCACCAGCGCTTTGTGCAGCGCTTTCGGTCCTGTGGCCTGCGCCCCGAAGCGCTGGCTACCTGCTACGCGATGGCGGAGAACACCTTTGCCGTCACCCAGAGTGTGATCGGCGCGGAGGTCTCGCGCAATGAGGGCGGGAGAATCGGTCATTCCGGTCAGGTGTCCTCTGGTCGGCCGTTGGCGAACGTGTGCATCCGCATCCTCAGCGAGGAGCGGCGCGACCTATCTGAGGGCGAGATCGGCGAGATCGCGCTGCGCAGCAATTGCATGTTGAGCGAGTATTACCATCGCCCAGATGCAACAGCCCAGGCGTTCTTTGAGGGCTTCTACCTCACTGGCGATCTGGGTTACATGCTCAACGGCGAGCTATACGTCACTGGCCGCAAAAAAGACCTGATCATCGTGGGCGGCAAGAACATCTACCCACAGGATCTGGAGGCGCTGGCCAGCGAGGTGGAGGGCGTTCACCCTGGTCGCGTGGCCGCGTTTGGCGTCTTCAGCGAAGAGGCCGGCACCGAAGAGGTGGTGATCGTGGCCGAAGCCGAGAGTGAAGACCTGTCTGAGCGCGCGCGCATCGCCGAAGCTGTGCGCGCTTACGTCACCCAGAACTCCGACGTGGCTGTGCGCCGCGTCGTGATGGTTGACCGCCACTGGCTGGTCAAGACCAGCAGCGGCAAAGTGGCCCGCAGCGCGAACAAAGCGAAATACCTGAGCGAGTTTCTAGGCTAGGCGTGAACTGGGCGCGCTGTTAATCAAGCGTTAGCGCGCCGCCAACGACGCTCCGATCAGCGCCTTTATGATGAAAAGCGCGTTGTGAATAAGGGGAAGTGACCATGAACCTGAATCAGTATACGGAGCGGGCGCAAGAGGCGTTCTTCAGCGCCCAATCCCTAGCCCAAGAATACGGCCAGCAGGCGATTGAGCCGGAGCACCTGCTCCTCGCCCTGCTTCAACAGGACGGCGGCATTGTGCCGCCGATCATCCAAGCTGCCGGCGCAAACCCGAACCGCATCGCTGAGCTGACGCTGCGCGAGATCCGCAATAAGCCCAAGGTGAGCGGCGATGTGGGCGAGGTGCGCATCTCCCGCGAGGTCGCGGCACTGGCCGAGCGCGCCGAGGCGGAAGCCCGCCAGATGCGCGACGAGTTCGTCAGCACGGAGCATCTGCTGCTGGCGCTCGCCGATCCATCGGCCACGCGCACTGGCCGGCTCCCAGCAGCAACGCAGATCCTGAACGCCAACGGCATCACCCGCGACACTGTCCTGCGCGCGCTCGTCCAAGTCCGCGGCAGCCAGCGCGTCACCTCCCCCAACCCGGAGGCCACCTACCAGGCGCTGGAGAAATACGGCCGCGACCTGACCCAACTGGCCCAGCAGGGCAAGCTCGATCCGGTGATTGGACGCGACGAAGAGATCCGGCGGGTCATTCAAATCCTCAGCCGGCGCACCAAGAACAACCCCGTCCTGATCGGCGATCCAGGCGTGGGCAAGACGGCGATCGCCGAGGGGCTGGCGCAGCGCATCGTGCGGCGCGACGTGCCAGAAGGCTTGAAGGACAAGCGCATCATCGCCCTGGACATGGGCGCGCTGATCGCCGGCGCGAAGTATCGCGGCGAGTTCGAGGAGCGCCTGAAGGCTGTGCTCAAGGAGGTCACCTCGTCCAACGGCAAGATCATCCTGTTCATTGACGAGCTTCATACCGTAGTCGGCGCGGGCAAGGCCGAGGGGGCGATGGACGCTGGCAACCTGCTCAAGCCGATGTTGGCGCGCGGCGAGCTGCACTGCATCGGGGCGACCACGGTGGATGAATATCGCAAATACATCGAGAAGGATGCGGCGTTGGAGCGCCGCTTCCAACCCGTGTTCGTGGACGAGCCGAGCGTCGAGGACACCATTAGCATCCTGCGCGGGCTAAAGGAGCGCTACGAGATCCATCACGGCGTGCGCATCCAAGATGCCGCGGTGATCGCTGCCGCCACGCTCAGCGCGCGCTACATCAGCGATCGCAAGTTGCCCGACAAGGCTATCGATCTGATCGACGAGGCAGCCAGCCGGGTGAAGATGGAGATCGACTCCAAGCCCACCGCGCTGGATGAGATTGACCGCCGCATCTTGCAATTGGAGATCGAGCGCGAGGCGCTGAAGAAGGAGACCGATGACGCCAGCAAGGAGCGCCTGACCAAGCTAGAGGCGGAGCTGGCCAGCGAGAAGGAGAAGAGCAACGCGCTGCGCGCGCAGTGGGAACAGGAGAAAGCCGCGATCCAAGAGGTGCGCGCGATCCGCGAGCAGATCGAGCAGACCAACGTCCAGATCGAGCAGGCCGAGCGCGACGCAAACCTGGCCAGAGCGGCTGAGCTGCGCTACGGCCGGCTGCGCGACCTGGAGGCACGGCTCAAGCAAGCCCAAGCTCGCCTGGCCGAGCTGCAGAAGGGCAACCCGCTGCTCAAAGAAGAGGTAGGCCCTGATGAAATCGCCGCGGTGGTCTCGCGCTGGACGGGTATCCCCGTTTCGCGGCTGATGGAGGGCGAGATGCAGAAGCTGGTGCACATGGAGGAGCGGCTGCGCCAGCGCGTGGTGGGCCAGGACGAGGCGCTGCGCGCGGTGAGCAACGCCGTTCGCCGTGCCCGCGCCGGCCTGCAAGACCCCAATCGGCCGATCGGCTCGTTTATCTTCCTCGGCCCCACCGGCGTCGGCAAGACCGAGACGGCGAAGGCGCTGGCCGAGTTCCTCTTTGACGACGAGCGGGCGATGGTGCGGATTGACATGAGCGAATATCAAGAGAAGCACACCGTCAGCCGGCTGATCGGCGCGCCGCCAGGCTACGTGGGTTACGAGGAGGGTGGTCAGCTTACCGAGGCTGTGCGCCGCCGGCCCTATTCGGTGGTGCTCTTCGACGAGATAGAGAAAGCCCACCCAGAGGTCTTCAATGTGCTGCTCCAACTGCTGGACGACGGCCGGTTGACCGACGGTCAGGGCCGCACAGTGGACTTCCGCAACACTGTGGTGATCATGACCAGCAACCTGCTGGCCGGCCAGTCGCTGGAATTGATGACGCGCGACCAGATCGTGCGCGAGCTACAGCGCTTCTTCCGGCCGGAGTTCCTGAACCGGATTGACGAGATCGTGGTCTTCCATCCGCTGACCGCACAGCATATCGAGCAGATCGTGGACATCCAGCTCAGCCGGCTGCGCAGGCTGCTGGCCGACCGCAAACTGTCGCTGGCGCTGACGGCGCGCGCAAAGCAACACTTGGCCCAGATTGGCTATGACCCAGCCTTTGGCGCGCGCCCGCTCAAGCGCGCCATCCAACATGCGCTCCAAGATCCGATCGCGCTGGCAGTCTTGCAAGGTCAGTATCGGGAGGGCGACACAATTTACGTAGACGCCCGCGACGGCGAGCTAGTGATTGAGTCGTCTGCCGTGTCAGCCCAGCCATCATACTGAGCGAGGTAGCGCAGGGCGCATTCACGGTTTAGGCCATTGCGCCCTCTCCCGCTCCTCGCGTGCTGGGATGGTTTTAAGGTGGTGCGTTTGCGAGGTCGGTGCATCCACCCTCGACGCATCGCTGACGCATTGGTGCGCCGGATAAGCAAGCTGGGAGTGCGCCACTTGAAGGTGCTGTAAGAAACGTGCACCGCGGAGGCGCCGAGGACGCAGATAGGCTTCAGCTTGTCTCTCTGCGCGCGCTGTGCCTCGGCGGTGAGAGCAAGAAACGTGCACCGCGGGGACGCCGAGGGCGCAGAGGGCTTTAGCTTATCTCTTTGCGCGCTGTGCCTCGGCGGTGAGAGTAAGAGACGTGCACCGCGGGGACGCCGAGGACGCAGAGGGCTTCGGCTTGTCTCTCTGCGCGCTCTGCGCCTCGGCGGTTAGATTCAGAAATGTGCACCGCGGAGGCGCCGAGGACGCAGAGATGCTTCAGCTTGTCTCTCTGCGCGCTCTGTGCCTTGGCGGTATAAGCCAAGTCACCCCAAAATTGAGCATCCCCAGCAAGTTGGCTGTGCTATAAATCTGACGGAGATCGGTCATGGCCGTTGCACATGCCACGCGCACTTCCATCCGCACCCAGCACTTCCCCGAATCCGTCATCCGCGAGATGACCCGCATCGCGCTCGACGTGGGCGCAATTAACCTCTCACAGGGCTATCCTGACTTCGCCGCGCCGCAGTCAATCAAAGAAGCAGCCATGCGCGCGATCCAGGAGGACTGGAATCAATACTCGGTGACTTGGGGGTTGAGGGCGCTGCGCGAGGCGATCGCCGAGCACTATCGCCGGCGCTATGAGATGGACGTTGACCCGGAGCGCGAGGTGGTGGTGTGTTGTGGCGCCACCGAGAGCATGCTCGCGGCCATGCTTGGCGTCATCAACCCCGGCGACGAGGTGATCATCTTTGAACCATACTACGAGAGCTACATCCCGAACTGCTTCATCACCGAGAGCATGCCGCGCTTTGTTTCACTGCGCCCGACCGCTGATGGTCAGTGGGTCTTTGACCCCGCCGAGCTGCGCCGGGCGTTCAACGAGCGCACGAAGGCTATCATCATCAACACGCCGCACAACCCAACCGGCAAAGTCTTTACCCGCGAAGAGCTACAAGTGATCGCTGACCTGTGCATTGCCCACGACGTCATTGCGATCACGGATGAAATCTACGAGTTCATCACCTACGACGGTGCGCGGCATATTCCAATTGCCACGCTGCCGGGCATGGCCGAGCGCACCATCACAATCAGCGGCATGAGCAAGACCTTTAGCGTGACCGGCTGGCGGCTGGGCTATGCCGTAGCGCCGGCCGACTTGATGATCGGCATCCGCAAAGCGCATGACTTCATGAGCGCGTGCGCTGCCACGCCGCTCCAGGTCGCAGCGATCACCATGATGAACTTGGGCGACGCCTACTATCAGCAGCTGCGCACCGAGTATGCGCAACGGCGCGCCTTCGCTTTGGAAATGCTGCGAGAAACTGGTTTCAAGCCAGTAGAGCCCCAAGGCGCTTACTACATCATGGCTGACTTCAGCGCGATCAGCACCGAGGATGACATGACGTTTGGGTTGCGCATGGCCAAACAGATCGGCGTGGCCTGCGTGCCTGGATCGCCTTTCTTCAGCCGGCCGGAGTCGAGCCGCAACGTCGTGCGGTTCGCGTTTTGCAAGAAGCTAGAGACGCTCGCCCAGGCCCGTGAACGGCTGCGCCGGCTGCGCAGCTAACGGCATAGCTTGCGCAAGTGCTCTTCAAAGGTCACCGAGAACTGGTGTGAGCCATCCCCATTGCACGAGGCGACAAAGTAGAAGTAGTTCGTCTGGGCCGGCTGTAGCACGGCTTGGATGGATGACAGACCGGGGTTGGCGATCGGACCCGGCGGCAGTCCAGGATTGACGTAAGTGTTATAGCCGCCGGAATCTACGAACTTCAGGTCGTCCAACGTCAACCCCTTCTTCCACCAGGTCTTCTGGTCGGGCTGATAGCCCAGCGCATACTGCGTCGTGGGGTCAGCCTGGAGCGGCTGGCCGACCCGCAGGCGGTTGAAGTACACGCTGGCGATCAGCGGGCGTTCCGCAGGGAGCACGGCCTCGCGCTCGACGATCGAAGCCAGCGTCAGGAGTTCGTGTGGATTACGGCCCTCGGCGCGCGCCTGCTCGAGCAAGGGCGCAGCCTTGGCCCCGAAGGCGTCCAACATGCGCAGGATCACGTCCTGTGGCGTTGGGTTCTCTGGCAATCGGTAGGTATCGGGGAAGAGATAACCTTCCAGCGAAGCGTCATCGGGCAGCCCGCGCAAAAAGGGATAACCATAAGCGCGCGCGCGGCTAGTGAGACGGATGAACTCATTGGCGCTGACGCCGAGCTGTTCTTCCAAAAACTGCGCGATTTCCTCACGGCGCCGGCCTTCTGGGATTGTCACCTGCACTTCGCGGCCCGCGCTGCGCTGCAGGGCCAGGGCGATCTGTTCGACGTTCATGTTAGGACGCAGGGTGAAGGCGCCGGCGTTGAGCGTGGCGTCTAGCCCTTTGTAGCGCACGTAGAGGCGGAATAACTCTGCATCCCTGATCAGCCCCTGAGCTTGTAACCGGCGCGCGATTGCGGCTACCGACTCGCCGGGATTGACGACGAATGTTTGTGGGGTTGGGTCGTTGCTCGCCGGCCTTGTCAGATCGTTACCGCGCAGCAAGTCCAGATACGTGCCGATCACCCAGCGATCCAGGTCGGTCATCTGCTGTGGGCCGGCCAGGTTCACCCCGCGCACGCGCTGCGTCCACACCCAACCGGCAACAGCTAACGCAGCCAGGGCTATCGCAAAGATAACGCCTCTGAGTATTAATGAGCGCGTTCTGCGCATGTTTCTTCGATAAAGGCTACCACGACGGCGCGGCGTCTGCCTCTTGCGTCGGGCGTTGCGCATCTAGGTAGCGCTGCAAGATCACCGCCGCAGCCACGGCATCCTCACTCGCCCCAGACCGCTTACGGCCGCGATTCAAAGCGATGATCGCTTGAGCATCCTGGGTGGTGTAACGCTCATCCACGAAGCGCAACGGGATATTCAGGCAGGCACGAAGACCATCGGCGAAAGACTGCACATGCTGAGCTTGTCCGCTCAAGCGGCCATCGCTGTGGAGTGGCAAGCCGATCACGACCTCGTCAGCGTCGTGCTCAGCGACCAGTGCCGCGACGCGCGCGATGGCATCCTCGCGCGCGCGGTCAATCACGCACAGCGGGCGCGCGATAAGCTTGGTGCGGTCGCTGATTGCCACACCGATGCGGCGGTCGCCGATGTCCAGGGCCAGCGCGCGGGCCATCACTCGCGCTCCACCTGCGTATGAATTCGAATGGTCAGGATGGGCAGGCGGTTGATCAACGCCATCAGCCAATTCGGGCCAACTTCGATGCGCGGGTTACGCTTGAGCGAGAACGACTGCAAAAGCGCCGACTGGGCCTCGGTCGGCGTCTTGCCGCGCACTAGCCGGCGGACGACGTTCTCGTCTATTGCTGCGCCCACCAGTCCGCGTGCCTCCACGAACAACACTACGTCTCTGCCGGTGCCCTCTTCGGCCACTTCGCCGCGCCGCGCCTCGGCTGCGAGTAGGTCGAACCCCTGCGGCACCTTAGGCTTGAGCGCCTCACGGGCTAGCGTCTCCAGGTCGCGCGGTGAGATGGCCAGCCCAGCCACCTGAAGGCGCATGTTCATATTCACGGCATCTGCCTGTTCGCCGATGAAGCGGTCGAACGACTCATCCTGGCGGTCGGCGATGAAAAGCGTCTGGGGCAAGACGAGCAGACCGCCATTGAGCACTTCGGGGAGCTGTTGCATCTTTGCTGCGGCATCCTTGAGTAACTTCTTCTGTAGCTCAGCGCGCAGCCGGCGATAATCCGCTTCGGTCACCGCGGGCAGGATGACGTTGCCCCCGCCGCTGGTGAGCGTCTCATTGATGACAGTGACGGCCAGCGATGGCACGCCCTCGACGCGGTTGATCTGGCCAGGGTTGACGTTGCCCGCTGGGCCAGCCTCGACGGCTTCGACCTCCACGCTGGCGCGGCCTGCAGGCGGCACTTCGACGTCGTTCAACGTGACGAAGCGCACTGGCACGCTGGTCGCGCTGGTGCGCACGACGGTATTGCTTGGCACGACGTAGGACGTGGTGAGCAGATTGAAGAACGTCACGCTGCCGCGCGCTTTTGAGCTAGGCATGCTCTTCTGGCCGGTGGCCGGCGTGCTTGCGCGGTCTTCGACGATCACATCCAGGCGCACAGCAGGGATGGTGCGCGTCCTTATATCCACCTGGCCTGCGCTGGTATCCAACCTCACCGGCACGATGGTGGCAATGCGCTCGCTGGACGCCGTGAGGGTGATCTTTGCCTCGTGTATCACGATGAGCGCCAGGCCCGCAATCAACAACAGCGCGGTCAGAGTCAACATACCAGCAGCCAACCGCGCCAACGGATGGCGCTGAGGGAAGAAGCGCGCCAACGAGTTTGTCACGAAGCGGCGTGGCGGCGTCAGCCGGCGCAGGGGCTCATCATCTGCGTCGCGCCACCAAGGGCGCGCCTGCGCGTCGGCAACTGTCGAGAAGGCGGGCAGGCCGGCCTCGCGCGCCATCATCTGATGGCGCGGATTAGCCGCGACGATCGCCAGCATCACCCCCAGCGCATCGGCGGCGCGGCGCAGGCGCACAAAGTCCAGCACCTCCCAGGCTGCTTCTTCTGGCAAGACCGCGATGACAAAGCTAACCTTGGTCCAGGCAAGGCGGTCGGCTGCGCTGGCAGGGTCGTCAGCAGGGTCGAGCAGGACGATGTGGCCGATCATCGCCGACGTTAGCTCGCCAGCAGGCCGAGCACGATCTGGCGTGCCTTATCTAAGGCAGCCGGCAGGTTGGTAGCGTCCTTGCCGCCGGCTTGGGCCAGCGTCGGCCGCCCGCCGCCAGTCCCGCCGATCAAGGGGGCGATCTGACGAATAATCTGGCCAGCATCTAGGCCTTTCTTCGTCAGATCAGAACTTACTGCGGTGAGCAAGGCGGGTTTGTCTTCGATGATCGCGCCCAGCACGACTACGCCGGTGCGATACTTCTCGCGGTACCAATCGCTCATCTCGCGCATCAGCTCAGGCCCGTCGGCTTGCACCTGCGCAGTCAAGATGTGCGCGCCGTTGTGCAGCTCGGCTAGTGACATTTGTTCAGCGAAGCGCAGCCTGGCCAGTTCGCGGCGCGCACTTTCCAGCTTCTTCTGGGCTTCGTGGAGCTGCGCGGTGAGCTTGCTGACCTGGTCGGTGACGTGATCAGCAGGGACGCCCAACAGGCGGGCAAGCGCGCTGAGCTGCTGGGACTGTTGTCGCGCGTAGTCCAAGGCAGCGCGACCGGTGAGGACCTCCAGCCGGCGCACGCCGGCGCTCACCGAACCTTCGCCCACGATCAACGCGCAGCCGATCTCGCCGGTCATTGGCACATGCGTGCCACCGCAGAGCTCCATGCTGAAGGGCTGCTCGGTATCGTGCCCCACGGTGACCACGCGCACCAAGTCGCCATACTTCTCGCTGAAGAAGGCCAGCGCGCCGGCAGCGATGGCTTGTTGATACGGCATGTGGCGCGCCGTCACCGGCAGGTTGCGCAAGATCGCCTCGTTGAGCATGTCGGCGACCTGATTTAGCTCGTCCTGCGTTAGTGGCTTTGGATGGGCGAAATCGAAACGTAGGCGGTCAGGGCTGACCAGCGAGCCTTCTTGGCGCACGTGATGGCCAAGCACAGCGCGCAAGCTGGCTTGCAACAGGTGCGTGGCAGTGTGGTTGCGCATGGTCGCCTGGCGCCGCGCCTCATCTACCCGCGCGACGCAGCGGTCGCCGACCTCTGGCTCGCCCCACTTCACCTCACAGACGTGAACAATGAACTCTGGCGCAGGGCGGCGCATCTCGTCGACGACCAGGCACCAAGCCGGCTCTTCATCGCTGCTCGGATCGGTATAGGCGCAGATCAGGCCGGTATCGCTCACCTGGCCGCCGCTCTCGACGTAGAACGGTGTGGCCTGTAGCACTATCTCCACGCGCTCGCCCGGCACAGCGCGGTTGGTCATCTCGCCGTCGCGCAGAATCGCAATGAGCGTGCTCTCGCGCATCAACAGCCCATAGGGATCGTAGAGCACGCCGCCCTCCGTCAACTTCCCCTCTCTGCGCAGGGTCTCAAAGACCTCTCGATAGGCTTTCGCTGCGTCATAGTCGCCAGCGAATTTCTCTTGGCTGGCAGCGCGGGCAAGCTCGCGGGCGCGCTCACGGGCGGCGAAGAAGCCGGCTTCGTCTACCGTCATCCCGCGCTCCCTGGCCACATCGCGGGTGATCTCTAGCGGCAGGCCATACGTGTCGTACAACCGAAAGGCTACTTCGCCGGGAATAGTGGTCCGACCGCGCCCTTCCTCTGCCAGGAACGCATCCAGGCGCTCCAGCCCTTGGTCGAGCGTGCGGATGAATTGCTCTTCCTCAGATTGGATGGTCCGCAGGATGTGTTCGCGCCGGCTGAGCAGCTCGGTGTAGTGATTGCCCATCGTGTCTACCACAGCGTCGGCCACGCGATAGAGGAACGGATCACTCAGGCCGAGCTGACGGCCAAAGCGCATCGCGCGGCGCATGATCATGCGCAGCACATAGCTGCGGCCTTCGTTGCCGGGCAACACCCCATCGCCGATCAGGAAAGCTGCCGCGCGAGCGTGATCAGCGATCGCGCGATAGGCCACGATGTGCGCCTGGCGTTCCGCGTTGGTTTGGCCGGCCAGCGCTTGCAGCCGATCCATGAGCGGCAGGAAGAGGTCGCTATCGTAGTTGCTTTCGCCGCCTTGCAAGAGGCGCACCAACCGTTCAAAGCCCATGCCGGTGTCCACGCCTGGGTTCGGCAACGGTGTCAACACCCCATCCTCGCTTCGGTCGAATTGCATAAAGACCAAGTTCCAGACTTCGACCGTGGTCTCGTTCGGGTCGTTGTCGTTGTTCACCCAACGTGCGTCGTTATCCTCCAGCTTGCCGGTGAAGAAGTGTATTTCGCTGTTCGGCCCGCAGGGTCCGGTTGGGCCCATACTCCAGAAGTTGTCCTTCTCGCCGAAGCGCAGGATGCGCGAAGCCTTGACACCGACTTTCTGCCACAATGCAAACGACTCGTCGTCCTCTTTGAAAATAGTGAACCACAGGCGCTCGCGCGGAAAGCCATACTCACGCTCCAGCAGCTCCAGGGCGAACTTCATCGCGTCTTCCTTGAAGTAATCGCCAAATGAGAAGTTGCCCAGCATCTCGAAGAAGGTATGGTGTCGCCGGCTGGGGCCGACGTTCTCCAGGTCATTGTGCTTGCCGCTCACGCGCATTACCTTTTGAACGGTCACCGCGCGCGTGTAGTCGCGCTTCTCCAGGCCGAGGAAGACGTTTTTGAACTGGTTCATGCCGGCGTTGGTGAACAAGATGGTCTTGTCGCCGTAAGGGATGAGCGAGGACGACGGCACGTGCCGGTGGCCGTTGCGCACGAAATAGTCAATGAACGTCTGGCGGACCTGACTGCTGAGCATGGGACTGTGATTATAAAGTTGGTGCATCGTTTGTATGATTGCTGGTCTAATGTCTCGCTGGCTGGCCGTCGGTCTGCTCGTGATGAGCTTGCTCAGCGCGTGTGCTGGCTTTGTGAGCGATCGGACGCCGGGGCCAACCCCAACGCCGGCGCTCCCGACACCCAGGCCGACGTTCACGCCGCGCCCAACCCCTACGCTGGCAGTGGCCACGCCGCTACCGGTCGAGCCGTTGGTCACGCCCACGCCTGTGATCTACATCGTCCAGGCTGGCGACACGCTTATCCCGATCGCCAACCGCTTCGGGGTGAGCGTCGCTGAGCTGATCGCCGCCAACGGCATCCAGGACGCCACGCGCTTGCAGGTCGGCCAACGTTTGGTCATCCCTCAGCCCAGGTCGGGCGTTGGCGCTGCGGGAGACAACGCGCTGCTGCCTTCGCCGACGCCCGTGGCACTTGAGATCCGCGGCCTGAACGCAGTGCGGTCGCCCGCCGGCAGCCTGGACGTGATGGGCGAGGTGTTCAACCCTGGCCCTGGCGGCATCGGCAATGTGAAGGTGCAAGTGACGCTGCGGGACGATGCGGGCACTCCTCTGCAAAGCGCGGACGCGACGATCCCGCTCAGCGTGCTGCCCGCCGGCCAGGCCTCACCGTTCCGCGTTCTGTTCGCCGACCCACCCAAGGCGTTCACCAGGTATACGGTCTCGCCGCTGCGCGCTGAGCGCAGTGACCCGCGCGCGCTGATCGTGCCGCTGACGATAGCGCGCGTGACTGGTCGCCCTGACCCGCCCCAGTTTCGCGTGGTTGGCGAGATCGCCAACGCCACAGCCGACGCTGCGCGCCAGGTGCGCTTACTCGTGACGATCTACGACGCCGAGCGGCGCATCGTGGGCTATCGCTATCTCGTGTTGAGCGAAGCCCCGCTCCCCGCCAACGCTACGCTGCCCTTCGACGTCTCGCTGACCACCGCGACGCTTGACATCGCCAGCTTCGCCGTTTATGCCGAGGGCATCCGCTGATCACGGCTCAGGGTTCAGCGTTTGAGTGGCGTCGGGAGTAGCCGTATCCGTCGGCGGAGGTGTGGGCGATGGCGTGAACGAAGGGGTGAGCGTCGGGGTCAACGTCGCCGTTGGGGTCGGGGTAGGTGTGGGTATGAACGTAGGTGTAGGAGACAGCGTAGGGGTCGGTGTTGGAATAGATGTAGGTGTAGGTGTGAATGTAGGCGTGGGCGTGGCCGGTGGGGTGACGAGCGCCCATACCAGGTTGAGGCTGCCCGGTCCGGTGTAGTTGGCGTATTGCACTTGGAAGGTGTGCGGGCCGGCGCTGAGCGCGCGCGCCCCCACCAGCGTCTTGGGACCAACCGAGAAGTCGTCCATGCCAGGGACGATCTGCCCGTCAATGATCAACCGCGCCCCGTCGTCCACAGTCATTGTGAAGATGTAACTGCCGGCCACCGCAAAGTCCACCCTGCGCCGCCAGTCCACCGAGAAGTTGACGGGACTGACGAGCGGCGGCGGCCAGCTTGCGAAGACCGCCGTGTTCAAGAAGCCGGGCGGGTTCGGCGGCGCTGGCGGGTCGTCGCGCTTGGCAACGACTGGGCCGGTCAGGTTGGGCGTGTTGTAGTAGCGCCCCTCCCAGCCGCTGTAGTTCACCCGCCAGCTCAGCGCCAAGAGCGCGCTGGAGTTGGCTTTGTAGTACTCGATCCGCACGTTGTGCTGGCCAGCGCTGAGCGGGACGTCGGCCGTGACGGTGCGCGGCCCAGCGCTGAACCATTGGTTAATGACTAGCTGTTCATCTACGAACACGCGCGCCCCACCGTCTACGGTCAAAACGAACTGGTAGTTATCCACCGTCGGGAACGAGACCTCGGCGACTAGGATGGCCGACCAGTTGTTGCGCGGCATGCCAGGTCCGGGCGGGTTCGTCCTCCAGTTCACGTTTAAGAAAGGCCCGGGCAGGTTCTGGTCGAAGAGCACGGGTGGCGTCAGGTCGGGATTGCCAAAGTACTGCGCATACCACCCCCTGCTTGGGCTTGGGTTGGGCGTGGGCGTGGCGGCGGGCGTGTTGGCCGGCGGCGGTGGCGTGCAAGTGGCCGGCAGCGTCGGGATCGGCAAGGGCGCGTTGAACTGGTTGTTGTCGCGCCGGCTCTCGTTCACTAGACCGGTGGGATCGACGATGACCAGGTTGGGGCCGGAGGCGTAGCCAGCGAACCATTTGGCAATGGCCTCGTCGGGCAGCAACCCGTTCGGGACGAGCTGCTGCTGGTTATTCACCTGTATCAGGAATGGGCCAGCGGGCGCAGCGCCGGCATTCCTGACGACGACGCGGACCCCAAGCTGCGTAGAGACGTAGGCGCAACTGGCGCCGGTCTCCAGCTCGATTGCGACGTTGCTCACCACCAGGTCGGGCAGCGGACCCTCAGGCGTCGGCGACGGTGGGGGCGTTGGCGGCTGATCGCCGACTGTGATCAAGGTCAGGCGGGAGAAGCCGCTGTTGCCGCCGCGCGCCGTGATGTAGTACTGGCCGGCTGTGCCGGGCGCGACCAGGTCGTCTTTCTGGAAGCTGCCATCTGGGCCGGCGAACGTCTGACCCAGCTTCTGCAGCTTGCTGCTGGAGAAATCGGCGACGGGTGCGACGAAGATCTCGACCAGCTCATTAGGCTGAAAGCCCAGGCCGCGCACGCCAAACGCAGCGCCAGCGGCTGGTGAACTGCTCAGCTCAAGACGGGCGGTGTTGCCTGGCGTGCGCGTGGGCAGGGCTGCTGACCGGCCCAGCGTCTGGGACAATAAGAAGAAGGTGAGCGCGCACAGCGCCACGATTCCCGTTATCACACCGATGCCGGTCAGCACGTAGCGCGAGGATGAGCCGCTGTCTATCACGCTCGCAGGCGCTCCCCCTGCTGAGCCATCCTGTGGTGGTGGGCTGTAGCTGTTCACGCCTTTCTCATTTAAGATTATAGGGCGTTCGCTGCTTTATGGCGCCCTACGATGCCTTGGCGCGCGTCTATGACTTGCAACACGCTCACTTCCTCGACGACCTGACGCTATACCTGCGGTTAGTGCGTTCGTTTGGACCAGGAGCGATGATCCTGGAACTCGGTTGTGGCAGCGGCCGCTTGCTGCTGCCGCTGGCCGAGGCTGGCTATCGCGTGGTCGGCGTGGACGAGTCGGCGGAGATGCTGCGCATCGCGGAACAAAAACTGCGCGCCAGCCGCCATATTCCTGCCGAGCGCTGGTGCTTGGCGCACGCCGATGCGCGCGCGTTGCACCTAGATACGCAAGGAACGTTCAACTTGGCGTTGATCGCCTTAAACACGTTTCTACATAATCTAAGCCGCGAGGACCAACTGGCCATGCTGCGTGCCGCGCGCCGGCATCTGCGCAGCGACGGGCTGTTGATCGTTGACTTGCCTCCCAACGATGAAATGGTATATCAGCCTGACGACGGCGCGTTTCAGCTCGAGGCAACGCTGATCGACCCGCAAGCGAATAGCGAGATATACAAGTATGTCGCCAGCCGGGTCTTCTGGGCCACTCAGGAGCAAGAGCTGACCTATCGAATCGAAGAAAGGCGCGCCGGCGGCGAGCTGCTCAGCGAGCAACTGGTCACGTTCCGCCTGCGACACGTCTTTAGACATGAGATGGAGCTGTTGTTATTAATGTCTGGCTTTGCGGAGCCGGCCTGGTATGGTGACTACCAGATGAGCCCCTACGGGGAGGGCAGCCCGCGCATGATCGCGCTTGCCCAGGCAGCAGTGTAATCAGCGGCTTCTCAGTGTACCGTCGTATAGTGTTCACTTAGCTATGCCCATCCGTGAACGCCTCACGATCTGGTATACGGCCATCCTGACATTTATCCTTTGCGTGTTTGGCGCAGGGATTTACTTTTATGTCACCTGGCAGACGATCCAGAACTTGGATTCCCGCCTAGCGCAGTCCGCCGAAGCAGCGCTCAACTTGGCGCTGACGCGGCGACCGACATTTGAACAACGCAATGGTCGCCAGGTGTTGAGGCTACAAGGCCTTGACGCGCTTCGGGCCTCGCAGATCTACGTTCAGCTAATCGGCCCAAGCGGACTGATCCTTGCTACATCGCCCAATATCACTGACGAGTTCCTCAGCTTACCCCTCGATCCACGGGCGCTCAATACCGTAATGCGTTCAAGTGATGGGACGACTATATTCAGCGAATCCCAGCACCGCGGCGCCCCGCCCATCCGCGTCTTCACGAAAGCGCTGATCACGAATAACGGCGACGTCGTGGGTTACATCCAGGTGGCCACCTCGCTGGAGGAGTTGAAAACGGCGCAGAACAACTTGCTGTTCGCGCTCTCGATCATGGGCGGGAGCGGAATCCTCTTCTCGGCGATTGTAGGTGCATGGATGGCGCGCAGGGCGCTGCGACCCGTTGATGAGCTGACGAAAACAGCGATGGCCATCTACCGTGCTGAGAATTTGGAAAGGCGCGTGACCGTGCCGAAGACCAACGATGAGGTGGGCCATCTCTCACAAGCGTTCAACGAGATGCTCGAGCGGTTATCGCAGCTCTTTCGCGCCCAGCAGCGCCTGATCGCGGATGTGTCACATGAGCTGCGCACGCCGCTCACTGTGATTCGCGGCAATGTAGATCTCCTGCGCATGGGAGAGTGCTGTGACAGGGAGCTATTGGACGCGATCACAGAAGAAAGCGACCGCATGACGCGCATGGTGAAGAACCTTTCGCTGCTCTCTCAAATGGACGCCGGCGTGCTGCAGTTGAACCTCAAACAGATAAATGTCCAGCAGTTGCTCGCCAGCATTCTGCGCAGCGCGCAGATCATCAGCGCCGGCAAGGTGAGCATCTCAGCCGTGTCGGAGCCTGATCTAACAATCGAGGCTGATCCTGATCAAACTAAGCAGGTGTTGCTCAACTTGGTTGAGAACGCGATTAAGTACACGCCTGAAGGGGGAGAGGTGAAGATCGAGGCCACGGGTAGTTACAACAACTATAACTATGTGCGCATCAGCGTAAGCGACAACGGCCCAGGCATTCCCGAGAAAGATTTGCCACACATCTTCGAGCGCTTCTATCGCGTGGATAAATCGCGTTCGCGCGCCCTCGGCGGGTCTGGACTGGGTCTCTCGATTGCATACTCAATTGTGCAAGCGCACCACGGCCAGATCGTCGTTTGCAGCAAGGAAGGCGTTGGCACCACCTTCGACGTCTATCTGCCGATCAAGCAGCTCGCTACAACAGCCAAGAACGGCAGCGCGTCGGCCTAGGTGATGTGAGTGAGCGCAGCCCGCATGCGTTCCAGCGCTTCAATCATTTGCGCGCGCGGGCAGCCAAAGTTGAAGCGCACAAACCCCTGCCCTCCAGGACCAAACATCGCACCATCATTCAGCGCGACGCGCGCATGCTCCAGCAGGAAACGATAAGGCGTATCCGGGAGATCCACTGCGCGAAAGTCAAGCCAGGCCAGGTATGTAGCATTCGGGAGCGTGGTCCGCACTGCCGGCAGGTGCTGCGCCAGATAGTCCAACAGGGCGTTGCGGTTGTCCGTCAGATAGCGCCGCAGGGCATCGAGCCATTGGTCGCAGCAGCGGTAAGCGGCTTTCGCCGCAGCCAGGCCCATTGCATTAGGGTATGGCAACACGCCGTTGTTGGCTGCGATAAAACGCTGGCGCAGCGTTTCGTTCTCGATCACCGCAAAGCCGAAGCCGAGGCTAGGAATGTTGAAGGTCTTGCTGGGCGACATCAACGTGATGCATCGCTGGCCGATCTCTGGCGCGAGGCTGGCGATCGGCGTATGCGACGCGCCGTCTAGGGTGAGGTCTGCCCAGATTTCGTCAGAACAGATTAGCAGATCGCGCGAAAGGCAAACGTCCGCGAAGCGCTGAAGTTCGGCGTGCGTCCACTCATGGCCGGTAGGGTTGTGTGGATGGCAGAGGAGGAAGAGCGATGTGCGTGGGCCAATGGCGCGCACGAGCGCCTCGTAGTCCACTTCGCCATACACCTTCTGCCCCTCCACGCGCCAACCCATAGCGACCGTCGTCGCTGTCATGCCCTGGTTAACTGGCACGGATAAGCAAGGCTGATATATCGGCGTGAACATCAGGACCGAGTCGCCGATGCGCCCGAAGGCGCGGGCGACGAGATTCATCCCGCTTACCAGGCCAGGCAGAAACACGATCGCCTCGGGTCGGACCAGCCAACCATGCCGCCGCGCGAGCCAATCGCAGACTATCTCGGCCAGCTCATGCGTTGGGAACTCATAGCCAAAGAGGCCGAGCGCGACGCGCTCGGCCAGGGCATCGCGCACAGGCTGTGGCGGGAGAAAGTCCATGTCAGCGACCCACATCGGCAGCACGTCGTCCGGGTAGCGCGTCCACTTGACGCATCCCGGCCGGCGGCGGTCAAGGATGCTGTCGAAATCAAAACGGGCGGAAGCAGTGAGCGTCTCCATGAGCGCGACCAAAGCTAGATTCTAGCTATTCCCGCTTCTTGTCCCTCGCGCGCCAGCGCACGCTGATACGCCTCTGGCGTATCTACATCTAGTAGCACTGAATCGGTGTTCACCAGAAGATAAGCGACGGCCTGGGGATGGGCACGCAGCAGCGCGCGCACGGGCACGCCATCTGGGAGGGCCTGTACTTCCGGCCACCACGCGCGCCCCAGCAGCACTGGATGGCCGCGACGCGCACCATGGCAAGGCGTCAGAATGCTGCCACAGCCGTTTAGAAATGCCTCTCGCAAGCGCCGAAAGACCCAGGCCGGCAGCAAAGGCTGGTCCCCAGGCACGATAAAGGCCCCGACGGCGGGCGTCGGTTCAAGGTCTTTGAGGCCGGCTTTGATCGAAGAGGACATTTCGCCCTCCCGATAGCGCGGGTTATGGATGAATCGCAGCGGCAAGCCGCTGAGCGCCGCCTCAACCCGTTCGCGCTCATGTCCAGTGACAACCACAACGTATTCCAACGCTGCGCACAGGACAGTCTGCGCGACGCAGCCGATGACCGTGCTGTTGCGAAAGGGCAGGAGCAGCTTGTTGCTGCCCCCGCCGTAGCGCGAGGAGAGGCCGGCGGCCAGGATGATGGCGGCGAATGGGGGAGCAGTCGCGGGAGATGGGCACATTGCAGGCGTCACATGCTAAGCAACCCAAGCTGCGACAAGATGGTTTGCGCGCAAACCTGCCAGGAGAAGCGCTGGAGGTTTCGCCGACCGGCGGCGATCAGATGGCTGCGCATTCCCTCGTCGGTGATGATAGCCCGCAGGGCAGCGGCCATCTCTTCTTCGTCAAGCGGGTCGAAGTACAAGGCCGCCTCACCGGCGACTTCCGGCAACGCCGACGTGCGGCTACAGGCCAGCGGCAGGCCGGCCAGGTGTGCTTCCAGCACTGGGAAGCCAAACCCTTCGTAGAGCGACGGGAACACGTAAGCGCGCGCCCCGCCCAGTAGGGCAGCCTTCTCGACGTCGCTGACGTAACCGGCCAGGATCACTGTCCCCTCGGCACCGGCTGCGGCGACCTCTGTGCGCAGGTTCTTGCGCCCCCAGCCAAGGCCACCAGCCAGCACCAACCGCGCATCTGCTAGGTCGGGATCGCGGCTCAGGCGCGCCCAAGCGCGCACCAGCCGGCGCAGGTTCTTGCGCGGCTGTAGCGTGCCCACGTGAACCACATACGGCTGGCCCTCCGTTAACCCAAAGCGCGCGCGGATGCGCACGGCTTCTGCTTCGCCGACCGCTGGCAAAGGGAGCGGCCCAGGATGGGCCACGACGATCCGGGTGCGACCAGGATAGAAGCGCGCTAAGTCGCGGCGGGTGGTTTCAGAATCCGCGATAACAACGCTCGCAAAGCGCAGCGCGAATCGGGTGCTTAGGTCCAGATACATGCGCTGGGCCAGGGTGTGCGCAGCTGGAAAGTGGCGGTAGCCAACGTCATGCACGGTGACCGCGCTGCGGACGCGCCTGCGCAGCGCAGGATGGCAAAAGGAGAACGGCAGGACGTGTGCGGGGATGATCAGCGCGTCCGGCGGGTCGACCAGCAAGGCGCGGCCAAGGCCAAGGTGCGTCCAGAGGCGCGGCGGGCCAAGCAGCGCCTGCTCGGCGGCATGCTGGCTCAGCCAAGCGACCTCGTCTTCGGCAGGTGGCCGGCGCAGATAGAGGCGGAAGCGGTGCTGAGGGGCTAGGGCGATCAGCGCGCTGGTGATAGCGCGCGCGTAGCGCTCGGTGCCAGTGAGGCGCGTCCCGATGGCGCGGCTGGCGTCGATGCCGATCAGCACGCTGAGATTATCACGCTGTGTTAACATCTCTTGCTGTCGAATGCCCGCGAAGCCCGTGCCTGATATCGTCGTCGCGCGCCTGCCGCTTTATCTGCGCGCCTTGACAGCGATGCACAATAGCGGCAAAACCTTCACCTCCTCTAAGGAGATGGCGCAGTGGCTGGGCATCGGCTCAGCGCAGATCCGCAAAGACCTCTCTTACTTCGGTGAGTTTGGCAAGCAAGGCATGGGCTATGCGGTGGCCGACCTGCTGGAGAAGCTGCGAAAAATCCTTCACCTGGATCGCGAGTGGCCGATGGTGATCATCGGGGCGGGACATATCGGCAGCGCAGTGGCAGCTTATCCTGGTTTCGCCCATCGCGGGTTTCGGGTATGCGCGTTGTTCGACAACGACCCAGCCAAGATCGGCACATCCATTGCCGGCCTGCGTGTGTATGACGTGCATGACCTGCCGGAGTATGTGCGCGCGCATGACATTCGCCTGGCGATGATCGCCGTGCCAGCCGAGGCTGCTCAGGCAGTGGCTGAGTTAGCCGTGTCAGCGGGTGTTTTGGCCATTCTGAATTACGCGCCTCTCAACCTAGCGCTCCCCGAGCACGTGCGCGTGGAGAACATCGACCCAGTCCTCCATCTCCAGCACATGACCTACTACCTGGGCTGACCCCCTTGGTGTCTCTTCAGCACAAAGGGTTGACAAACCCTAGACAATGACTAATAATTGGATGTATTCCACTAGAGGGAGGATTGACCATGAACAAGCGCGTGATTAAAGTGATCGCTGCCGGCGTTGGTGCCGCTTTTGTGCTTACGGCTTGTGCTGTAAGCAGCCGCCAGATTGTGACGGGCCCGAATGGCATGACCGTTCAGTCGTTCAGCCTCTCGCCGTCTCAAGAGACCGTTCTGCCCGCCGTGACCGAGGAGCGCACAACGCTGCCAGCGGTGGTTGTCCCGGATCGCGTCGCGGAACCTGCCAAGCTGCCCGCACCGGAGACTGTGAAGCACGCCGAACAAGCCAAGTCGGCCGAACAAACCAAGACCGCCGAGCAAGTCAAGGCGACCGAGAATAGCTACAAGGCATATGGCTGCGCAGGCTACGGCGACTAAACATCTCTAGGACTAACCTGACGAGAACCCTGAGGGTGCACCCCTCAGGGTTCTTTATTTTGGACGTGCCAGAGGCCGCTATCGGCGGTGGCCGCAATCAGCGTGCCGTCATCCAGCAATGATAGACAGAGCACATCGGACCGATCCAGCGCAATATGCCACGTATCCGCGCGCGCGATGAACACGCCTGC
>Ga0308393_1000239_pt1 | contig 29917 bp, 22 predicted proteins | sample Hotspr2Sampleee2_FD_202364 | JGI IMG/M metagenome (GOLD analysis project Ga0308393, IMG submission 202364) | Hot spring phototrophic mat microbial communities from Mushroom Spring, Yellowstone National Park, Wyoming, United States - 20050630_ee2 ... | reverse complement strand
ATTAGATAAACAAAAAGAAACCACAGACAAACAAAACGAAACTGCCCAAATAGATGACAAAAAAGAAAATCAAAATGCTAAAATCGTACCTACTTCCGACAAAAAAACCTCAAAAAACGAGCCTGTAAAATTCGGAAAACAAGAAGATAAAAATGAAAATTTATTTGTTTTTGCATTAGGGGCATTTCTGGCGGGCTTATTGGCATTACTTACACCTTGCGTGTATCCGATGATACCAATGACCGTAACTTTGTTTATGAAAGGTGATAAACCCCTCAATCCGCAAGCAAGTGCCGAAGAACAAAACGCTATACTACGAACTAATCGTCGTAAAGGTATTGTCAAGGCTATTATCTACGGACTTTCTATCATCGGCATCTACGGACTTTTGGGCTTGCTTGCTTCTTTGGCATTTGGGGCAGAATTTGTAAATGATTTCAGTACGCATTGGGTTTCTAATTTGCTATTTTTTGCTGTTTTCGTGATTTTCGGAATGTCGTTTATGGGAATGTTCGAGATTGTACTTCCCAGCAGTTTTGTAAATAAAATAGACCGAAAAGCCGATGGCGGCGGCTACGGAGCAGTGTTTTTTATGGCTTTTACACTCGTGTTGGTGTCGTTTTCTTGTACTGCTCCTATTGCAGGAAGCATCATTTTGCTTGCTACGCAAGGCGAGGTTATCAAGCCATTAGTCGGAATGGTTGCTTATGCTTCGGCTTTTGCGGTACCGTTTACATTTTTTGCTTTGTTCCCAACGGCAATGAAAAGCCTGCCCAAATCGGGTGGTTGGCTCAATACCGTAAAGGTTTTTTTGGGCTTTTTGGAACTTGCTTTGGCTTTTAAATTCCTAAGCACTGCCGATTTGGCGTATGGCTGGGGAATTTTGAACCGCGATGTGTTCCTTGCCATTTGGATAGCTATTTTTGGGGCATTAGCTTTGTATCTTTTCGGAAAAATTCAACTGCCACACGATAGCAAAATAGAAAAACTTTCTGTACCAAGAGCGTTGGTTGCTATATTTGTTACGGCTTTCACTATCTATATGATACCCGGCTTGTGGGGAGCAAATCTGAAAATTTTGAGTGGCATTATCCCTCCCGAAACTACGCAAGAATTTAGTATCGATACGCAATTACAAAAAATCCAAAATCAAGACGATACTTTTCCGAAAAGTGTAAAATATGGCGATTTTCTGCATCTACCCTACGGCTTAAAAGGTTTTTTCGATTACAAAGAAGGCTTAGAATATGCCAAGAAAGTTAATAAACCCGTGTTTTTGGATTTTACAGGACACGGCTGTGCCAACTGCCGCAAAATGGAAGAATACGTTTGGACAAAACCCGAAATTCTTTCTATCCTAAAAAACGAATACGTGATTGTTTCGTTGTATGTTGATGATAAAACAGAAATTCCTGAAAATGAATGGATTACCTCAAAGGTAGATGGAAAAGTAAAAAAGACTATCGGAAAAGTAAATTTAGATTTTGAGCGTGAGCGTTTCAACAACATTGCCCAACCTTATTATTGCTTGCTCGATACCGAAGGCAATCTTTTGGTAACACCGCCTATCGGTTACGAACCCGATGTAAAAACCTTTGAAGCCTATCTGAAAGCAGGAATAGAGGCTTTTAAAGCTAAAAATTAGAGATTTTGATTTTCGGAAAAAATTTATTTGAAAAATCTCAAAAAACTGACTTGTTGTTTTGTGAATTTCCTTTGCTTTTTTGTACAATTTTGAGCATTTTGGCACAATTTATTATTACTTTATTGCCGTAATAATCAAACCTCGTTATGAAATACATATATTTTATTCTGAGTATTTTACTTTTATCGGCTTGCTCTGGCTCAAAAAGTTATTACAAAAAAGGGTTGAAATTGGAGCAAGCAGGAATGTTTGAAGAGGCTTCACAAATGTATTTGCAGTCTTTAGCTCGTAATAGCAACAACATTGATGCAAAAATTGCCCTCAAAAAAACAGGACAAGCTGTTTTAGATAAACGCCTTGGCGATGTGTTCAAGGCTCATAATACCGACAACCACAAAGGAGCTGTCTATGCCTACCTGAAAGCACAAGATTTTGTCAAAAGTGTTGCTCAATACAACATAGAACTTTCTGCCCCGCCTCAATACGAGCAGTATTTCAATATTTCCAAAAACAAATACTTAGACCAACTCTATGCCCAAGCCGTTGATTTGCTTGCCGAAGAAAAATTCGAAGCCGCCGACCCAATTCTTGCTGAAATCAAGCAATTAGACCCCCACTACAAAGACGTAAGAAACCTGAAACGCACTTCTGCCAACGAGCCTCTATACCGAAATGGTAAAGCCGAAATGCAAGCCAAAAATTACAAGCAAGCCTATTATTATTTTGACCAAATTTACCAAAATGACAAATCGTACAAAGATGTTGCTCAATTGCGAGAAAAAGCACGCAAAGAAGCCTCTATCACGGTTTCGGTATTGCCTTTTCAGAACTACACGCGTTACAACAACGTAGAACGGAGCATTCAGTCGGGAGTGGTTTCATCAATTTTAGCACTCAAAAGCCCTTTTATTGATTTGGTAGATAGAGAAAACTTACAAGCCATTTTAGATGAACAGAAATTTGGACTTTCGGGGCAGGTCGATGAGGCAACCGCCGCCAAGGTCGGAAATTTGCTTGGCGTAAAAGCCGTTTTGATAGGCAAAGTAACCAATTTTTCCGAAAATACAGGCAGGTTGCGTAGCGAAGAAAAAATCGCTTACGAAAGTTATCAGGTAAAAGAATGGAACTCTACGCTCAATCAGTACCAAAATGTAACCAAATACAGAAGAACAAGCTATCGCGAATTCTACAACGATAGAGATGTAAATGTTACGTTTGAGTATCAACTTATTTCCTCGGAAACGGGAAGAATTTTGGCCTCGAACGTGGTTAATAAAAATATAAAAGATGAAGTTCGTTATGCCACTTATCAAGGCGATACAAGAAATTTGTTTCCTGGTGATGCGAATGGAGTGTTTTTGGGAAATAATGAAAAAAATAGATTTGACAGGCTATTTCAAGGGCGTAGAGAGCTAAAAAGCACACAAGAAATGGCACAATTGCTCTACAAACAAATAGCTGATGAAGTCGCCGCCGACGTGTATAGAGCTATCGGAAAGTAAATAAAAACTGCTTACTCATAGTTTCAAATTTCATAGCATTTTGTAGTACTATAAAATTTGTTTATGATTTATGAGCATTTCCAAAAAACACTCATCTTCACTGGGCGAACTACAACGCCCTCTATCCCATTAGTCATAAGACAGTTTGGGATTGCCTTTGTCTTTGTTATTCGCTATCGGTATGTTGCCTAAGAAGGGACAAGGCATGCCTTGTCCGTACAGACAAGGCATGCCTTGTCTCTGCTATGTTAGCACCTTTGGCTACCGATATTTAGCGTTCAACTTTTACTGGTTTCACGCAAGCCGAGTTTTTGACTTGCAACCGCTTACCAATGTATCAAAGATACCATAATGCAAAGATAAACATTTTTTTAATACAAAAAACAAAAAAATATATTTTTTTTAATACACTATAAATACTACACCATACTATGTTTTTAGTGATGTTTTAATTATACTCGCAAATACCAACCAGAGCGTCATTACGAGCCGTAGGCGAAGTAATACTTTTACTCATTCACCAACAGATTACTTCGGTTTGCTACCGCAAACCTCGTAATGACGCTTGTTTTTGACCTTCAACATTACTTGTTATGCACTATTCTATTAGGTAAATAGTTACGAAAAATCTTAAGAATTAAGTTTATCCGAAACGAAGAGAAAAGATGTAATGATTTACGTTTTTTTTTTACAACTTTCCTGTATCCATATAGATATTGCCTAAGCCTGTTCCTCTATCTATTTGTTTAAGGCGTAATCTTTTGGCTTCCTCGAGTTCGTTGCGTAATTGAGAAAAACTATATGCAGTCTTTCCGTCTTCGTTCATGATTATCTCACCTTGCCAGTCATAGACAAGTTCGTTCATCATTTTTTCTACTTCGGGTTTAGTGAGTTTTTCGGCATTTTGGGCATTTAGTTCGCTCAATATTTCATCTAAGGTCAAATCTTTGTTTGCTCCTTTCAGATAGATTATTTTGATAAGGCGTTTTCTAATATTATTGTATCGGCGTTTGGCACGCTTGGGCAAAATAGCAAAATAACGTAACACAGGAACTGCAAAGAATATCAAGGAAAAAAGAAAAGGAACAACTCCTAAACCGTAGAAAATAATTTTTTCGGTTTCGCTTGTTGGGTCTCCAAGTTCTGGATTGAAAGTAAAAATACTTGCAAATACAAGATTAAAGGCATTGAGGAAAATAATCCCTGCATTTCTGCTTGCGGTGTTGCCTGTGAGTTCGTATTCGGGTTCGTACTCGTCCCAGTACCATTCTATTTTACTATCTTGATTTTGGGTAGCACTTCGGGTGAGGTCGTAAAAATCGGCGTATAGTATGCCATTAGGCGAGATTTCAGCCGAACCATTGAAACGAGCAATACAATCACTCATAAAATCTTGTGCCTCACGATGATTCCACCCTGCTAAGGCTTTGAATTCGGGTAGCACCATAATTCCTTTGTTTTGGCGGGCATAAGCGGCTACTTCTTTTTGGTTGGCAAAGGGTTCAGGTTCTACGCGTGGAGGTCCGAAGACAAAATCATACACCGAAGAGATGAAATTTTTTTTAGCTTTCGGAGATTGAGCCTTTGAACCAAAAAGATTGGACTCAATAGGTTTGTAATGTTTATAGGGCTGTCCGTAGCGGTCGCGTTCGTAGTAAGTTTCCTGATAACTTTTAATAGTGTTCCAACGGAAAATCGCATAAAAAATATCTCCAATAAGCCGAAACATTGCTCCTGAGTTTTTATTATTGCCTTTGTTGTCTTTGTCGCCTGCAGACATTACAATAATAGCGGCAATGAGAATGGCTACGAAAATGATAAAATATACCACCAAAGTAACCGTTATCCAAGCCTTGAAAAATATTTTAAAAGCCTTCCAAAGCCACTGTCCTATTTCGTTGAGTATTTCGGCAAAGGTTTTTGCATTTCTACGAGTAGGATTTACCCCAAAATCGTAAATCAAATCTCCGTTTTCGCTTACTTGCAAGTAGCAATGATATTTTGCCATTAGCTCATTGAGGATTTCGCGTGCTTGTTCTACGGGTACGCCTGTGATGGCGGCGGCATCGTTGAGCGTAAATTTGCCCTTTACTTCCTTAATCTTTTTTTCTAAGAGTTGGGCATTGGCTTTGAGCGTAATGGTTTCCATTTGTTTTCTAAAAATTTGTGAAAATAACTTAATTTATCATTCATCATTCACGCTTCGGCTTCGCTCAGCGTTCATCATTTATCATCAATCTTTATCCGTGAACTTTTAATTTGGCAAAACTTAGCAGGAGTGTTTTTTCGCCTACCTCTTCAAAATTGATGCGAGCCTTTCGCTCTTTTTCGTTGCCTATTACTTCCAAAACCAGACCGTAACCAAATTTAAGGTGTTCTACTTTCATTCCCGGTGAAAGATAAGTGGTATCGCTGGGCTTGAAGTCGGGAGAAGGTTTGTAGGAAGTTTTTTTGATAGCATTTTGCTGTGTAGCCAATGATTTGAAAGCTGTTCCCAAACTTCCTGTATCAGAATTTACGAGAACATCGGTATGTACTCGTTTCTGTTTGATACAGCGGGGGTCAATTTCATCTAAGAAACGGCTGGGTTCGCAGTCTTTGATACGCCCAAAACGATAACGTGAGGTAGCATAAGTAAGCGTAAGTTTGCGTTCAGCACGGGTGATGGCTACGTAGAAAAGTCTGCGTTCTTCTTCTAATTCGGCACGGCTACCAATCATCATTTGCGAAGGAAACAAATCTTCTTCCATGCCTACCACAAACACATTTTTAAATTCCAAGCCTTTTGCCGAATGGATTGTCATAAGCGTTACGGCATCTTTTGTGTCTTCGCCTTCTTCGGCTGGCTCGTCGGCATTGGTGAGTAAAGAAACTTCTTGCAAAAAAGCAGAGAGACTTTTATCCTGATTTTCAGGATTATCCACAAATTCTTTGATACCATTGAGCAATTCTTGTACGTTTTCGTAACGAGCCAAACCTTCTATGGATTTATCTTCATACAATTCTTTCAGCAAGCCTGAATTTTTAGCAATTTCCATTGCCGCATCATAGGCATTTTTTTGAGCAATTGCTATGGCAAAAGATTTGATAAGCATCGCAAAATTATCCAAGGCAACAGCGGCTCTGCCTCCGATATATCTAATAGCATTGCTGATTACGTCCCAAATGGGTATTTTGTTTTCTTGGGCAAGCACGATAATTCGGGCAATGGTAGCATCGCCGATACCTCTTTTGGGCAAATTGATGATACGTTTGAAGGCTTCCTCGTCGTTATGATTGAGAGCCAAACGCATATAGGCAATCAGGTCTTTGATTTCTTTGCGTTGATAGAACGAAAGTCCGCCTACTACTTTGTAGCGAATACCGATTTTACGTAGGGCTTCCTCAAAAGAACGTGATTGGGCATTGGTACGGTAGAGAATAGCAAAATCGGAATTTTTGCATTTAGAACGCATTTTTTCTTCAAAAATAGCCTGAGCCACCATTCTGCCTTCTTCGGCATCGGAGCTGGCTTTCATAATCTCGATGGGTTCGCCTGTTTCGTTGTTTGTCCAAACGTGTTTTCGGAGTTGGGCTTGGTTTTTGGCTATTACGGAGTTTGCGGCTTGTACGATGTTTTTGGTAGAACGATAATTTTGTTCCAAACGAATGATTTTGAGATTGGGGTAATCTCTTTCAAAATTCAAGATATTCTGAATATCGGCACCACGAAAAGCGTAAATACTTTGGGCATCATCACCTACAACGGCAATGTTCTGATGCACGGCGGCTAATTTGCGTGTAATCAGGTATTGCGAAACGTTGGTATCCTGAAACTCATCTACCATTACGTAACGGAATTTGTGTTGGTACTTGTTGAGTACGTCTAAGTGGTCGCGAAAGAGTACGTTGGTATTGAAGAGCAAGTCATCAAAATCCATTGCATTTGCCTTGAAAAGTCTTTCTTGATAGATTTGATAAATCTTACCGATTTCGGGGCGTTGGTAGCTTTGGTCATCGGCGTAATAGATAGGATTGCTGTTGTATTCTCGGTAAGAAATCAATCGGTTTTTTGCACTCGAGATGCGTGCAAATACGGTAGAGGGTTTGTAGAGTTTATCGTCTAAGTTGAGTTCTTTGACAATGGCTTTTATCAGCGATTTGGAGTCTTCGGTGTCGTAAATGCTAAAATCGCGTGTATAGCCCAAACGATGCCCTTCGAGGCGAAGGATTTTCGCAAAAACAGAATGAAACGTTCCCATCCAAATATTTTTAGCTTCATTACCTACGACTTTCTCGATACGCTCACGCATTTCGTTAGCGGCTTTGTTGGTAAAAGTGAGGGCTAAAATGTGATAAGGATCTACGCCGTGATAGATAAGGTGGGCAATACGATACGTAAGCACGCGAGTTTTTCCTGAACCTGCCCCTGCAATAATCATCAAGGGACCATCGGTGTAAATAACGGCTTGTCTTTGTGGTTCGTTTAGTCCTTCTAAATATTCCATAGGGTATTTTGCTCTAAAACATATTTCTTTGCATTGCAATTTAAAGAGTTTTGGGAATATTTACAAAAAAGACCCATTAGGTTTTCAAAACTGGTTTAAATTTGTACAACAAGCCCTCCCGATTTTATTTTTAGCAAATGCTTTGCTACTTTTTTAGTAAAAATCACTAAATTTGAACCATAAAACCCGAACTTCAAAAAGACAATTTCTTGCATTTATGAAAAAAATCATCAAAAGAGTTTCCATTGGCATAGCCATTTTCTTGGTTTTGCTCATTGGCTTTGCCGTAGCTGTTCCGTTTTTGTTCAAAGACAAAATCAAAGCCGAAATTGATAAGCAAATTGCTCTCTACGTAGATGCACAAGTAAATTTTCGCACCGAAGATTTTAGTTTGAGTGTTTTCAAGGAGTTTCCTCACGTTACCGCTTCACTTGATAATTTTAGCGTAGTGGGTAATGCCCCTTTCAAAGGTGATACACTCGCCTCGATTGGCTCTTTTAGAATAACAGTTGATATTTGGAGCGTATTTGGTGATAAAATGAAAATCAATAAAATTTCATTGATAAAACCTCGCCTTTTCGCCAAAGTCAATAAAGACGGCAAAGCCAACTGGGATATTGTACGCCCACAACCCATCGATACCACCAAAAAAATTGAAGATACTACTTCCAAATTTAGTTTGGCTATCAAGAAATGGGAAATCAAAGATGGCTTCATCGTGTATGAAGATAAAACTATCCCTACCAAAGTAGTCCTCAAAAACCTTAACCACGAAGGCTCGGGCAATCTCGAAGCCGATGTATTTGATTTGTATTCCGAAACCAAAATTGATAAATTTTCATTCGCTTTTGATAATACCGAATACATCACCGACAAAGTCCTTAAAGCCGATATTACGCTCGGAATGGATTTAAAGCAGTTTAAATTCACCTTCAAAGAAAACAAAATCAACCTCAACGACTTCGGAATGAAATTCGATGGCTTCGTGGCAATGCCCGATACCAATATCACGATGGACATCAAATACGCCACTACGAGTAAAGATTTCAAAACCTTGCTTTCGCTTGTGCCGGGCATTTATACCGAAAACTTCAAAAACATCAAAGCCGATGGCAAAATTTCTTTCGAAGGCGATGTAAAAGGCACGTACAATGCCCGTCAAATGCCTGCTTTTCACGTAGATTTGCTCGTAGAAAATGGTTCTTTTCAGTACCCTGCCGTGCCTTCGCCTGTCAGCAATATCAACGTAGATTTGAAAGTTGGCACCGACGATGGTGTTTTAGAAAATCTGAAAATTGATTTAAAAAAATTTCATATTGATTTTGGACAAAATCCTATCGATGCTACCGCCTTGGTGCAAGGCATCAGCCGAATGAATATCAACGCCAATGCCAAAGCCAAACTCAACTTAGCCGAACTCAACAAAATGTTCCCGATGCCCGGGCTTACAATGGCAGGTCTTTTCAGCCTCGATGGCACTGCCAAAGGAATTTATGATGGCAAACAAATGCCCGTTGTCAATGCACAGATGAGCCTTCAAAATGGCTATATCAAATCCAAAGATTTTCCCGAACCCTTAGAAAAACTCAACTTGCAAGCAACCGCCCAAAGCGATGGCTCGCTCCGAAATAGCGAATTTACCCTCAAAAACCTCTCAATGATGCTTCAAAACGAACCTTTTAATGCAAGTGCTATTATCAAAAATTTTGAAGACATCAATTTTGATGTAAAAGCTAACGGCATTGTAGATTTAACGAAAATCACAAAAATTTATCCTTTGGAAGGAATGAAACTGGCAGGTAGAATACAAGGCAATATCGCCTCGCAAGGCAAGATGTCGGATATAGAAAAATCACAATACGAAAAAATCACAAATAGTGGCGATATAACACTCAAAGATTTTGTCTATGAAACTGCCGATATGCCCGTAGTGAAAATTTCGCGGGCTCATTTGCAGTTCAATCCCAAAGAAATGATTTTAGAAAAATTTGAAGGCTCGGCTGGGCGTAGCGATATGAACCTGACAGGCAATTTGAGCAACTATTTAGGATATTTGTTCAAAAATGAAACTATCAAAGGCAAATTTGTTTTCAAATCTAAAAAATTTGATGTAAATGAATGGCTTTCCGATAGCCCCACACCCGCCCAACCTACCGAAGAAGTGCCGATGACCGTCGTGCCTATTCCTAAAAATGTAGATTTCTTACTCAATAGCTCTATTGATGAAGTAATTTATGATAATCTCACGCTCAAATCGTTGCAAGGCGATATTTTGGTAAAAGATGGCAAAGTCTCTTTGCTCGATGCCGCTTTCAATACTTTGGGGGGCGATTTTACCCTTACAGGCACTTACGACACCCAAGACGAAACCAAACCCAAGTTTGATTTTGATTTTGGCATCAAAAATTTGGAAATAGGCGAAGCCGCTAAGAAATTTAATACTATCAAGCAGTTAGCTCCTATTGTCGAGAATGTTGCAGGTAAGTTTTCTACCAAATTCAAACTTGCAGGTGACTTGGGGCAAGATATGATGCCACTTTTCAACACGCTCACGGGTGAGGGCGTGGTAAGTGTATTAGAGGGGGTAATTCAAGATGTACCTTTGATGAACAAAATTGCCGATGAAATCAAAATGCCCGAATTTAAAAAAGCAAGATTTCAAGACCTACTCGCTACAGCTAAAATAAAAAATGGCAGATTTTTGGTTGAACCTTATGATGTAAAAATTGATAAGTATGTAATGAATGTAACAGGTAGCAATGGGATTGTTGATGGTTCGTTGGATTACACTATCAAAACAGATATACCTGCCGAAAAAGCAGGACAGCAACTCAATCAGTTGGTAAAAAGTCAAATCGGGGCAAGTACCAGCTTTGATAAAGTACCTCTGATAATTTCCGTAGGTGGCACTTACACCAAACCGCAAATCAAAGTGAGTATTGATAAAAACAATTTGAAAGGTGAAATCAGAAATATTGTAGATGCCAAAAAAGATGAACTGAAAAATCAGTTGCAAAACGAATTAGACAAGAAAAAACAAGAAGCTGAAGAGAAGGCTCGTGCTGAAGCCGAAAAACTCAAGAAAGAAGCCGAAGAAAAGGCTCGTGCCGAAGCCGAAAGGCTCAAACGCGAAGCCGAAGAAAGAGCTAAAGCCGAATTAGAAAAACTCAAAAACGAAAAACTCAAACGCGAAGCCGATAGCCTTAAAAAATTGGCAGAAGAAAAAGCAAAACAAAATTTAAAAGATAAAATTCCACCGATTAAGATACCAAGATAATCAATTATCAATTATCAGTTATCAGTGAGCAGTTATCAATGTTCATTGTTCATTGACAACTGATAATTGATAATTTTCTTGCATTTTTTTAATATTTTTCTTAACTTTGGGGAAACATAATTATTTTTCGGTTTTACCGAATTAAACTTAAATGATGTTTAATTTTTAATTCAGTTTAAACAAAAAAAATTATGGAGCGTCATCTTTTAGAAAATGCCTTGAAAGAGGCTGTGCAGGCTTGCACAAACGAGTTAGGTTGGGCTAACTTAGCCGAAATTGGAGCCGTTTTGAGAAAAAAAGGAATCAAATACGGCAAACTTTCTAATTTTATTGGAGGCTTCCCTCATTTGGTAGAAACCCGTATTGATACCTCGCTTACGCCTCCTGTGGTGTATGCACGCCTCAAACAACAATACCAAGCCTCTGCCTCGTAGCGGAGGCTTTTTCACAATATTCCGACTAATAAAACGTTTCATAAAATAAATCTGCTTCACAATCTAAAAAACATAAAAAAATGAAAAAAATAACATATTTTATTCTTGCCTTTTTCCTTGTTCTTGACTTACAAGCACAAATACAAGGCTCAAAATTTGAGCAATTAGGGCAACTTTTGCCTACCCCCAACAACTTCCGTACCGCCGATGGCTCACCCGGACACGAGTACTGGCAACAACGTGCCGACTACAAAATCAACGTGAGTTTAGATGACTCCAAACAATGGATAAAAGGCTCTGAAACAATCACTTACTACAACAATTCGCCCAATGAATTGCGTTACCTTTGGCTACAATTAGACCAAAATATGTTCGCCAAAGAATCAAACACCTACCGAACTAATACGTTTGACCTAGAAAACGATACACGCAGCCTAATGGGCTGGGTAGCGGGAGTTAATTCTATTCACGGCTTCAAAATCTCTAATGTAGTTGATGCCAAAGGAAAACCGCTCAATTACGTAGAAAATTTTACGATGATGCGAGTAGATTTGCCCGAACCCCTCAAAAAAGGACAAAAATTCACTTTCTCCTTAGACTGGAATTTTTATGTAATCGATGCCGAAAAAATGGGTGGCAGAAGTGGCTACGAATATTTCCCCGAAGACGGAAATTATCTCTACGAAATAGCTCAATGGTTTCCGCGTATGTGTGTGTATAGTGATGTGTATGGCTGGCAACACAAACAATTTCTGGGGCGTGGTGAGTTCGCTTTGGTGTTTGGCAATTATGAGGTCAATATTGATGTTCCTGCCGACCACGTCGTAGCCGCCACAGGCGAACTGCAAAATCCGCAAGAAGTGCTTACTCCTACCCAAATCCAACGTTTGGAACAAGCCAAAAATGCCCAAGCTCCCGTTCTCATCATTACTCCCGAAGAGGCTCTAAAAAATGAAAAAAGTAGAGCCACCAATCGTAAAATTTGGAAATACAAAGCCGAAAATGTACGTGATTTTGCTTGGGCAAGTTCAAGAAAATTTATTTGGGACGCCTTCCAAGTGCCTAATGGCAATAAAAAAGTTTGGGCAATGTCGTATTATCCCAAAGAAGGTAACCCCCTTTGGGGCGAAAAATCTACTTGGGTAGTGGCTCATACGCTTAATGTTTATTCAAAATACACTTTTGAATATCCTTATCCCGTGGCTATTTCGGTTCATGGACCTGTTTTTGGTATGGAGTATCCGATGATTTGTTTCAATGGAGGCAGACCTATTCCCTTACCCGAAAAAGCAAGTCGCGAAGAAATTGAAAAAAACAAACAAGCCAATGAACGTATCAAATACGCCATGGTTTCGGTGATTATTCACGAGGTAGGGCATAATTATTTCCCGATGATTGTGAATTCTGATGAACGCCAATGGTCGTGGATGGACGAAGGGCTCAATTCTTTCCTACAATACCGTGCCGAACAAGAACTACCTGATGCTCCTTGGACAAAAGATTTGCAACGAAATCCTTATCCCTCTCGTAGAGGTCCTGCCGCTAATATCGTGAGCTATATGAAATCTGCTCCCGATACACAAGTACCTATAATGACTAATTCCGAGCAGATAAAACAATTTGGCAACAATGCCTACGGAAAGCCTGCCACTGCCCTCAATATCCTTCGCGAAACCATTATGGGTAAAGAACTTTTTGATTTTGCCTTCAAGCAATACGCCAATAAATGGAAATTCAAACACCCCGAACCTGCCGATTTCTTCCGTACTATGGAAGATGCCTCTGGCGTTGATTTGGATTGGTTCTGGCGTGGTTGGTTTTATACGGTCGATTACTACGAGCCAAGTTTAGAGGCAGTTACACTTTTCAAGATTTTGGGTAAAGGGCAAAGTCTGCCAAGTTCATCGGTATTTCCAACCAAAGAACTCAAAATCGAGACCGCCATCAAACGTATGGAAGAAATGGGCTTGAAAATGACAGAAGCCGAAAAAAGAATGTTATCGCCCGATAGGTTTTTCTATGTGCTTAAAATCAAAAATAATGGCGAGCTGGTAATGCCCGTGATTGTAGAGGTAAATTACAAAGACGGTACCAAACAAATAGAACGTTTCCCTGCCGAAATTTGGCGTATGAATCACAAAGAAATTGCTAAACTTATCGTTACCGAAAAAGAAGTAAGTTCCTTCCGCCTTGACCCTAATTTAGAAACCGCTGATGTAGAAACTAACAATAATACTTTTCCGAGAAGTGTAAGTAGCAATAGTTTTGAACAAATGAAATCGGGACAGTAGCAAGGAAAGCAAGTCCTGTCAGGTTTGTAAATCTGACAGGACTAAAAATGAACTATACTTTATATGCTATTAAACTTTTTGTAAGTCCCCAAAATTTTTCTTCCAAGATAGTTGCTTCTGCAAATAACTTTGAGAATTCAGACTTGCTTAATAATTTTAGCCGTGAAAGTTCCTCAGGGATATTCTCATTATTTCTTTTTAAATGTGAGTATTTCCATCTCAAACCTACCCATAATTGTAAATTTTCGGGCAGATATTGAAAAAATGGAAAGAGGAAATGAGATTCTATGGGGAAATGTTTGTTAGGAGTTTGTATCCAATACCTTTTTCCAACTCTTTTCACTTCTTTTGCAAAATCAGCTTGCTCCTTTCCTTTGCCTACGTGTTCGATAACACTATTTGAAAAAACCACATCAAATTGTTTATCTGCAATTTCCTGCATATTGCAGGCGTTTCCTACAATGTATGTAAAATCGGGGTGCTTTTTTTCTTGAAAACCAATGTTGAGCAATGTAACATTTTTTTCATAACCCGTACCTAACCACGTGCCTTCGGTACCACCAACGTCTAAGATTTTATCGTTTTGTGAAACCTGTAATTTTTCTAAAAACCATTGAAATCGTTTTTTACGAGCTTTGTAGCTAAGAGACTGGGGATTGGTGTTATCAGCAAAGGTAAAAATAGACATAAAAATTGCTTTCTTGAAGTATTTTAAGCAAATTTAGAAAAAAATGAACTCCTTACAAGTTTTGCAAGGAGTTTTTTAGTAGCGGAGACAGGACTCGAACCTGTGACCTTCGGGTTATGAGCCCGACGAGCTGCCAACTGCTCCACTCCGCGATAAATTGTGGTGCAAAATTAGAAAAAGTAAAATAAAAAAACAAACTTTTTGTAAGAAAAATTACATTTTTTCAGCAATCCATATCATTCTTTCCGAATTTTCGGCATCGTACTCGGCAAGCTGATAGCTTCCAAAACATTGTTTTACTCGTAAGTTAGCCTCATTGAAGTAAGCAAGGAAATCCTGATAGCTAATTGCCATTACACGCTCTTGGAAGTGCTTTTCTTCAAAAAAAATATCTTTCACCACAAATTTTCCTTGTAAAGATTTCTCTATTCTGAAACTTATCCCTTCAATAATTTTGCTTTCGCTTTGAGGCAGAGCGTTTATCACTTTGGCTGTATTGAAAAAATCTAACACCAACACTCCCGATTTTTTCAGGCTTTTTGCTAAGGCATTGATGGCAAGTTGGTTTTCTTGTTCGGTTTCAAAATATCCAAAACTTGTGAAAAGATTAAACACATAATCAAAACTATTTTCGCAGAAAGGCTCACGAATATCGTGAATGTAAAAATCTAAATGAAAATAAGGATTTGCAATCAGAGCCTCGTAATTTTTTTTAGCTTCTGCGATATTGTTGGGAGATAAATCAAAGCCCGTAACCGAAAAGCCATTGCTTGCCAAGAAAGCCGAATGTCTGCCCTTCCCACAGGCGGCATCAAGAATAGTCGCTTTTGGGGGAATAGCCAGATACTCGGCTAAATTACTCATAAAAAGTTTTGCCTCGTTTTCATCGCGATTTTTGTAGAGAATGTGATAATACGGCGAATTGAACCAAGCCGCAAACCACTCATTAGCAGACATATTACTTTACTTTTTATGAAAAATAAGTAATTCAAGAAAGTTGATGAGGGGCGAGTAATCGTTGCCTACAATACGTATTTCGGTGAGCGAGGGCAAATGATTGGCGAAATGTACTTGTAGATGAGCCGTTTCCAGAATAGTGCTACTAAGTGCGTGTGGATAAGGATAATCGGGAAAAATCGTCTTTATCATCTCGGCTAATTTTTTACACAAAGCCTTATAGCTTTTGAAAAAACCTTCTTTGTTGTCGTTATCTACTTCTTTGGTATGGTAGGCTTTTGGCGATTCGGAAATGATGATACGATGCAAAACTTCTTTGGAAATCGTACCGCTTACGTTATGTTCCGAAGAGGTGGAGCTAATTACACGTAAAGCTATTTTTAACCTCTGAAAAGGGTCTGATATGTTATTCACTTCGTAATCAATCTGATACGAAAGCCAACTCCAATACATATTGACGATATAAATCAGGAAATTGTGTTTATTTTCAAAATAACGATACACAGAGGCTTCGGTAGAGTTGATACGTTGGGCTAATTTCTTGAAAGTAAAAGCCTCAAAGCCGATTTCGTCAATCATCAAGATGCCTTGCTCTACGATTTTTCTGCCTAAGGCAGTCATTTCGGGGTCGCGTAGGTAGATTTTTTCGTTGATGTTAATTTTGATAGTAGCATTCATATGTAAAGTAAAATTTTAAGTAAAGTTGAAAATACTATATTAACGATACAAAGTAATACTATTTTAAACATTCAATCTTACGCAAATGTTTTCAAATAAAAAAATCCTAAGAAAAAATATTTAAAATTTGTACTTTTGCCAAGTAAAATTCCCCGCTTAAAATCAAATTTTACTTACACCTTACTCAAAAAAATACAATGCTCACAAAAGAACTCATCAACGAACTCAAAAACAAAAGTAATGGAGATTTGGGGTATCTTATTGATAAACAAAAAGATAGCGGAAGTATTGTGTTTATTTTGGAGAACTTGGGTTACTTGCCTAAAAACTTTAACGGTGCGTTTTTAATCCCTTTGCTCAAACACGAACACCCACAAGTAAGACTATTGGCAGTTAAAAATATTGGTAAATTGGGTAGTGAAAAATTTTTACCTGAACTTTCTCAAATGCTTGATAATGAAACGAATACAAGCGTAAGGCGTGAAGTAGTTTCGGCAATCGGCAGAATGAGAAATCCCAAAAATAAAGAGATTTTATACAAAATTTTGCAAGACAAAGACCCCAAGATTGTTTGTCAGGCAATACGTGCTTTGTTGGTTTTTGAAAATGACAAAGAGGTTGAGGAAAACTTAAAACCTCTCGTCAATCACCCTAATGAAATGGTGCGGACAGTGATTTACAAAGAGTTTTTTGCAAACCAAGCAAACACACCACAACCCGCTCTACCTCACGCCCAAACATACGATTTTCTGAAAAATGTTGTTGTCAATGGCGATGTGTTGGAAGTGTTGAAGTATGTACCCAACGAGAGTGTGCATCTGACTTTTACTTCGCCGCCGTATTACAATGCTCGTGATTATTCCATTTACCCGAGTTATCAGGCATATTTGGAATTTTTAGAAGAAGTTTTTAAGGAAACGCACCGAATTACGAAAGAAGGTAGATTTTTGGTAGTGAATACCTCACCGATTATTATTCCTCGTGTAAGTCGTTCTCATTCAAGCAAAAGGTATCCTATCCCGTTTGACTTGCACCCTTATTTAGTCAAGAATGGTTGGGAATTTATAGATGATATTATTTGGCAAAAACCTGATTATTCAGTTAAAAATCGCATTGGTGGCTTTATGCAACACCGAAAACCGTTGATGTATAAACCTAATGCCGTAACCGAATATTTGATGGTTTATCGCAAAGAAACGACTAAGCTAATTGATTGGAATATAAGAAGTTACGATAAAGAAACCACGGAAGCCAGTCGAGTTCCCGAAGGCTACGAAACGACTAATGTTTGGAAAATTGACCCTTGTTTTGACAAAGTTCATTCAGCGGTTTTTCCTGTGGAGTTGTGCAAAAGAGTCATTCAGTATTATTCTTTCAAAGGTGATTTAGTATTTGACCCTTTCGCAGGAAGCGGTACGGTAGGCAGAACCGCCAAAGCCTTAGGCAGAAAATTTTTTTTAACAGAAAAAGAACCGACATATTTTGAATATATGAAAAGCAAAGCGAAACCAAACCTTTTGGGAGAATTTGAAACTCAATTTTTTTGGACTTTGCAAGAGTTTGTTAATCACGTTTTACCATAAGTGATTAGACACAAGAGACAAGAGGCAAGAGACAAGACAAAAAATTGTCTATCAGCATTTTATACCAATGAGAGTGTCCGTTTAATTTTGTTGAGGCACTTAAGTATTTCAACTTTTTTAGTCGTTCTTTTTCAAAATTTAAAATGCGGTTCTATTTTGTCATTTCGAGCCTTCGGCGAGAAATCTATAAATTAAAAGGTGCATTTAATTTTGTTGAGGTACTTAAAATTTTTTCTTCAAATACAAACTAAACTCTTAGATTGATGCAAACATTCATAGAGCATACGTTACGCAAACATCGGCTTCGCCACACCGATTGCAGAGTAGAAGTGCTTCAACTTTTCAGAAAATATACTTTTGCTCTCGCTCACAGCGATTTGGAAAATGCACTTACAGGGCGTTTCGATAGGGTTACTTTATACCGAACACTCAAAACTTTTTTGGAGAAAGGTATCATACATAAGGTTTTAGATGACGAAGGCACACCCAAATACGCCTTGTGTAGCCACCAATGCGATGACGTGGTACATCATCATAACCACGTACATTTCAAATGTAATGCTTGCGGGCATACACAATGCCTTGATGATGTAATTATACCTGCTGTTACTTTGCCCAAAGGCTTTGAAGCCAAAGAATTTAACCTACTCATACAAGGCTACTGCAATGCTTGCCTGAAAAAATAAACTTTTATGACTTCAAGAGCTTACATCATTTTACTATTTTTCTTATCAATTCTTTTTTATTTTAGTTTTTTGGGCAGGGTACATCTATTTGATTGGGACGAAATCAACTTTGCCGAATCGGCACGTGAGATGCTCGTTACGGGCAATTTTACACAAGTTCAAATCAATTATCGTCCTTTTTGGGAAAAACCTCCGTTATTTTTTTGGTTGCAAGCTCTCTCGATGCGGGTATTTGGCATCAATGAATGGGCGGCTCGCTTTCCGAATGCTTTGTTTGGTGTTGTTACGCTACTTACTTTATTTGCAATTGGCAATCATTTGTACTCATTACGAATGGGGTTTTGGTGGGCGATGGCTTATTTTGGAAGTTTTTTACCTCATTTTTATTTCAAATCAGGCATTATTGACCCTGTTTTCAATTATTTTATTTTTTTGGGCGTGTATTTTCTTTCGCAAAGTGTGGAGCAAAAAAGCACTCGGTATGCTGTTTTTTCGGGCATAGCAACAGGGCTTGCCGTACTTACGAAAGGTCCAGTGGGTTTTTTACTTGTTTTCCTAAGTTTTTTGTGTTTTTGGGCAAGCGAAAGATTTCGAGCAGTTACAACATTCAGAAATGTATTACTTTATGCTGTCGCGGTAGCGGTAGTTTCTTCGGCTTGGTTTGCCGTAGAGCTTTGGCGTGGGGGGTGGTGGTTTTTCAAGATGTTCATAGAATATCAAATTCGCTTATTTTCAACGCCTGATGCAGGACACGAACAACCTTTTTTCTACCATTTTGTAGTTGTCTTTTTGGGGTGCTTTCCTATGTCGGTTTTTGCTTTGTCGGCTTTTGGTAAGAAAATAGACAAGCACCCTGTTTTCCGTAAAAAAATGATTTTTTTATTTTGGGTAGTGATGATTTTGTTTTCTATTGTAAAGACAAAAATCGTTCATTACTCCTCGATGGCGTATTTACCACTTTCGTTTCTTGCGGCTCAAAGTCTTGATAGAGCTTTCCAAAGAAATAGTCTTGCAAAATGGCAAATTTGGCTTACAGGCATTATTGGGACAATTTTTTCGGCATTGCTTGTAGGCTTACCGCTATTTGCTTACAACAAATCCGAGTTCTATCGTTACATCAAAGACCCTTTTGCCGTAGATTGCCTCAAAACGCCTGTGGTTTGGGGGGGCTGGGAGTATTTGATAGGCGTGTTTTATTGGTTACTTTTGCTAATGGGCTTGTTGCTCTTACGAAGGCACTTACAGACAGGCATTTACACAATTTTTATGGCAACGGCTCTATGCCTGCTGATTTACACGGCGGTAGTTGTACCCAAAATAGAAGGTTATTCGCAAGCACCAGCAATCAATTTTTACAAAAAATTACACAAAACAAACCCAAACAGCTACGTAACAACGATTTGGTTTAAGAGTTATGCTCATTATTTTTATTTTAGGTATCCACGTTACAGCCGAAAAGATTTTTATCAGGAAAACACCTATCAGGAAAATCAGCAATGGTTGTTACACGGAAAAATAGATAAAAATGCTTATTTTGTGGTAAAATCAAATGATATTGAGCGGTTCAGGCAGGAGTATCCGCATATTAGTTTTTTGAAAAAAGAAGGAGGCTTTGGTTTTTTCAAACGCGAAGTATATCCACCTCCGCGAAGTGAAGACTAAAAAAGGGCTTTATTTTTTAAGCCCTTCGACAAGTACCTGAATGTTATCTTTCAATACTTCAACTACGCCTCCTGTGATTTCTAAACTTGTTTCTCCTTGTGCAGTTTTGTACTTGATAGTTCCTGCTTCTAAGGTAGAGATAATGGCGGCGTGGTTTTTAAGAACCTGAAAAGAACCTTTTTTGCCAGGAAAAGTAGCTGAAACTACCTCACCTGCGAAAATATTGGTATCAGGAGTAATGATTTCTAAGTACATAATTTTTGGCTAAGATTAGAACTTTTTGAAATTTAGTGATTTGCTGACCTCACCCTAAATCCCTCTCCAAAGGAGAGGGACTTTTTGTGTATCAAGTAAATTGAAATACTATTTTTTAGCTTCTGCAAGGAGTTTTTCACCTTTTTCGATGGCTTGCTCAATAGTACCCACCAAGTTGAAGGCGGCTTCGGGCAGGTGGTCTAACTCGCCGTCCAAAATCATATTGAAACCTTTGATGGTATCTTTGATATTTACGAACTCACCTTTTAGCCCTGTAAATTGTTGAGCTACAAAGAAAGGCTGTGAGAGGAAGCGTTGCACACGTCTTGCTCTATTTACGGTTTCTTTGTCCTCGTCCGAGAGTTCGTCCATACCCAAGATAGCGATAATATCTTGCAATTCTTTGTAACGTTGGAGCGTTCTTTTCACGCGTTGGGCGGTGTTGTAATGTTCTTCGCCCAAAACTTGTGGGTCGAGGATACGAGAGGTAGAATCGAGCGGGTCTACGGCAGGATAAATACCTAACTCAGCAATTTTACGCGAAAGTACCGTTGTAGCGTCTAAGTGAGTAAAAGTAGTAGCAGGAGCGGGGTCGGTGAGGTCATCGGCAGGAACATAAACAGCTTGTACCGATGTAATAGAACCTCTTTTGGTTGAAGTAATACGCTCTTGCATCAAGCCCATTTCGCTGGCAAGTGTAGGCTGATACCCTACTGCCGAAGGCATACGTCCTAAAAGTGCCGATACTTCCGAACCTGCTTGTGTAAAACGGAAGATATTATCAATAAAGAACAAGATGTCGTTTCCTTTCCCTTCGCCATCACCATCACGGAAGTACTCGGCGATAGCAAGTCCTGATAGAGCCACTCTTGCTCTTGCTCCGGGGGGTTCGTTCATCTGTCCAAATACCAGCGTAGCCTGCGATTTGGTGAGTTCTTCCATATCTACTTTGCTCAAATCCCATTTACCTTGCTCCATTGCGTGTTTGAACTCCTTGCCGTAGCGAATAATATCCGACTCGATAAACTCACGCAAGAGGTCGTTTCCTTCACGAGTACGCTCACCTACGCCTGCAAACACAGAAAGCCCCGAATAGGCTTTGGCAATGTTATTGATAAGTTCTTGTATAAGAACCGTTTTGCCTACACCAGCTCCCCCAAACAACCCAATTTTACCACCTTTTACATAAGGAGCGAGCAGGTCAATTACTTTGATACCTGTGTAAAGCACTTCGGTAGAAGTTGCCAAATCCTCAAAGCGTGGGGGGCGACTATGAATAGAACGCCCTTTGGCTTTGCTGGGCTGAGGGATTCCGTCAATAGCATCGCCTACTACATTAAAAAGTCTGCCTTTGATTGCATCGCCAGTGGGCATTGAGATGGTTGTACCTAAATCTACCACGTCCATACCTCTTTGAAGCCCATCGGTGCTATCCATTGCGATAGCTCGCACGCGGTCTTCGCCAAGATGCTGTTGGCATTCTAATATAAGTTTCTGACCATTAGGTTTGGTAACTTCAAGTGCATTGAGAATTTCGGGTAGCGTAGCTCCTTCCGCAGAGAAACTTACATCTACTACGGGTCCAATCACTTGCGTAATTTTGCCAATATTTGCCATTTTTTATGAATGATATAAGAAAATGAGAACTGATATTACTTTTTGCCTTGCAAATTTAATGGAAATATCTGTACTGCAAAATTTTTCAAAAAACATTTTTACAGAAAAATTACAACTTTGAGAAAAAGCCACAAGGATTTTATCTGTTTTGAAAGGCAAATTTAGCAAAATCAAACAAACTATCTAAAAACGTTTTTCCGACTAAGTCAAAAAATACATTGGTAATTTTCTCGACAGCGGCGTCGGTTTGTTCAAAATTTTTACTTTTGTCTTTTAACCAAAATCTAAGCAGATACATCGCATTTGCCCAAAGTAAAGAAGGATAGGCTTGGTTGAGGAAATTTCTATTTTCAGCTTCACCAGTTTCTACGGCTTCGTTGAGCAATTCTTGGGCGTATTGTTTGAAGTTTGTCTTGAAAGTATCGAATTGTCCTTTATTTTCCCACATTTTTTTACCATCGGCTACCAGTATAATGAAACTTCGGTACTTTCTTAAATTTTCTAGCCAAGTGTAGAAAAATGCCAAAAGTTTTTCGCGAACCGAAAAGCTTTGGTATTGCTCATCGGCTTGGATTTGGTTTTTGGTATCTTCAAAAAAGCCATTCCAAATATCGCTTGCCAAAGCATTGATGTTGCTGTATGTTTCGTAAAAGATTTCCTCGTTTGTTCCTGCAAATTTGGCAAGTTCGTAAGGACTTGCAGGCACACGATTATTTTCTAGAGTGAATTGAATAAAAGCCTCACGCCAGTTTGTGGTGCTTTCAGCAGTCTTGTTTTTGTTCTGTTTAGCCATAATGGAAATTGTTTAAAAAAATAACTTATTTTGTTGGTATAAAGTTTGGTTTTGTCATAAAGTTTTCGTTTTTTTGTTATGTCAAATATACTTTGGCACAATTTTTTGTAAATTTTTTATCAAAATCATATTTTTGCAAATCAATCTTAGAAAAAATGTTATGAAAGTTGCTAAAATCTTTTTGCTCGCATTATTTGTGTTGTGCTATGCAATGGGCGATGTAAATGCTCAAAAATCTGCCAAACCTAAAAAGGGCGTAACGCCCCGTAAAGTGAATGTGCCTGCGGTGTATAGGGTAGATACGGATAACGATGGTGTACCCGATGTACGTGACCAATGCCCTAATACAATAAAAGGAACAAAAGTTGATGACTACGGCTGCCCTATTGATACAGACAAAGATGGCGTACCTGATATAGAAGATAAATGTCCTGGTACGCCTGGTGATGCTGTGGCAAATTCTGCTTCAATGGGGCCCAAAGAAAACAATGGTTGCCCTTGGGGAGATAAAGATGGAGACGGAATCCTTGATAATGTAGATAGATGTCCAGATATTGCAGGAACAATGCGTTATTTTGGCTGTCCGCCTCTCGACTCCGATGGCGATGGCGTACCTGATGATGAAGACGAATGTAGAGACAAAAAAGGACCTAAAAGCAACAGAGGTTGCCCTGAAAACAAAGATACTGACGGCGACGGCTTGTTAGACCAAGACGATGCTTGCCCTGAAAAACCAGGACCAAAAGACTTGAAAGGTTGTCCTCCTGCCGTTACTGCCGCTGAAGAGGCAGTGCTTAGACAAGCAAGCAAAATTGAGTTTGAGTCAGGAAAAGCAACTATTTTGCCTGCCAAGAAAAAAGCTACCGAAGTCATTCTTGATAAAGTTGTTGATATTCTCAAAAGCAAGCCCGAAACATTTATGCTCATTGAAGGACATACTGATAACGTAAAACCCAAATTATCTCCATTCAAAGATAATAAAGAACTTTCGGAAGCAAGAGCCAAGTACGTAATGGATTATATGATTTCCAAAGGTATCAGTGCCAACAGACTGAAAGCCGTAGGTTATGGCGATACTAAACCTTTTGACATAGATTCCCCTAATGCCAAACCTCTCACAGATGCCTCAGCAATAGCAGAGGCGAATAAAACCGCAGAACAAAGAGCAAATAATAGACGCGTAAAAATGACCATCTCCTCTGTAAAACTCTGGTAAGTTTAGAATTGCATAGTAAAAACATAAAACAGGACATTGAGCGAAGTCAGAATGTCCTGTTTTTTGTATATCAAAGAGTTTGTTCTATAAGTTGAGCGTAGGGCGGTGAGCGAAGCCAAACCGCCGAAACGTACAGAACAAACTAAAAATCTTCATCTAAACTAAATTTTTGTTCTTCTTTTCCTGCCATTACGCCTGATTTTTGGTATTCAGCAACTCTTTTTTCAAAGAAATTAGTTTTACCTTGCAAAGAAATCATCTCCATAAAAGGAAATGGATTTGCTACCCTATAGTGTTTCTTACAACCCAGAGCCACCAAGAGCCTATCTGCAACAAATTCAATGTATTGGCTCATCAAGCGGGCATTCATACCGATTAAATCCACAGGAAGAGCATCTGTTACAAACTCCTGCTCAATTTTTACAGCATCGGTAATGATTTCTAAAATTCTTTCTTCGGGCAATTTATTGACTATGTAGTTGTTGTAGAGCATACAAGCAAAATCGCAATGTAAGCCTTCATCTCTTGAAATGAGTTCGTTGGAGAAGGTAAGCCCTGGCATTAAGCCACGTTGTTTGAGCCAAAAAATAGAGCAAAAACTACCCGAAAAGAAAATCCCCTCAACAGCGGCAAAAGCAATAAGTCTTTCTACAAAGTTACCATTTTTAATCCAACGCAAAGCCCAATCAGCTTTTTTGGTAACACAAGGAATGTTATGAATGGCATTGAGCAAAAAATCTTTTTGTTTGCTATCTTTGATGTAAGTATCAATCAACAAAGAATAGGTTTCGGAATGGATATTTTCCATCATAATCTGAAAGCCATAGAAACATTTAGCTTCGGCAACTTGCACCTCGTTGATAAAATTGAGAGCAAGATTTTCATTCACAATGCCATCACTTGCGGCAAAGAAAGCAAGTACGTGAGAAATAAAGTGTTTTTCCCCTTCGTTGAGACCTTCCCAGTGTTTGAGGTCTTGCGAAAGGTCAATCTCTTCGGCTGTCCAGAAACTAGCTTCTGCTTTTTTGTACATTTGCCAGATGTCGTGATGCTTAATAGGAAAAAGCACGAATCTGTTTTTGGTCTCTTGGAGCAGAGGCTCGTTGAGTAAGGCAATGTTTGCTTGGTTTATCATAATTTATATTTTGGTTTGAGTTATGCGAAAATCAACTCAATGTAGCAAAAAATAGTTTTTGAGAAAAGAGATTTTTTGAAGTTTTTTTACAAAAGCCTGTAAATCAAGAGGCGGTTTTGTATCAGATTTTTTCATTAACGAACCAGTCTACGGTTTTTTGCAGACCTTCTTTCGCAAAAGTAGTCGGCTGATAATTCAAAAATTTTTTTGCTGCGGAAATATCTGCTAGGCTGTTGCGTATATCGCCTTTACGAGTAGGAGCATAGGTAGGTTCAACTTCCACTCGTAAGATTTCTTTAAGAATTTGAAAAATCTTATTGACCGATAGGCTTTCGCCACAGGCTACATTATAGACTTTATTGCCTGCTTCGGGGTGCTTGCTAAGAGCGGCTTTGATGTTGGCTTGTACAGCATTTGAAACAAAAGTAAAGTCGCGGCTTTGCTCACCATCTCCGTATATGGTGGGGCTTTGTTTTTTCAGTAAAGCCTTGATAAACAAAGGAATAACTGCCGCATACGCTCCTTCGGGGCTTTGTCGGTAGCCAAAAACATTAAAATAACGCAAGCCGATACAATCTATCCCATAATTTTTGGCAAAAACTTCGGCATATAGTTCATTGATGTATTTGCTAAGGGCATAAGGCGAAAGAGGCTTACCGATATGATTTTCTTGCTTGGGCAAGACAGGGCTATCGCCATATACCGAAGAGGAAGACGCATAGACCAAACGTTTCACATTCATTTCTTTACAAGCCCAAAGTATATTCAAAAAGCCTGTTACGTTGGCTTCGTTAGTTGCTATGGGGTTTGCCAAACTTCTCGGCACCGACCCCAAAGCCGCCTGATGCAAAACGTAATCCATTCCTTTGCACGCTTGCATACAAACATCTAAGTCTGTAATGCTTTCCTGAATAAACTCTACATTGGGCAGACTTAGAAACGGCTCTATATTTTTGAGAAAACCTGTGGAAAGATTATCTACAATCCGTATTTTTTTCGCCTGATAGTCAATCAGATATTCTACAAGGTTAGAGCCTATAAAACCTGCTCCGCCTGTTATCAGAAAACTATAATTTCCTAAACTCCCTTCGTGATATTTTTGAAACATTTTTTTGAAGAAATTTTCCGATGTCTAAAATTTATCTTCCGATTACATAAATTAAACTTGATGTGTTATCTTTTTTTCCAGCCCAATTAGAGCGAAACCCTTGCCAAAGAGCCTTGATGTAATTTACTTTTCCTGTTTGGTATTTGGTGCTAAGCATACTGATATAATAAGCATCGAAAGGCATCGGATAGATTGCTTTAATTGTGAGCTGGTGTTTGGCAAAGAGATTTGCTACATCTTTTTTCCTAAAATGCCATAAATGTCTTGGCACATCATAAGCCGCCCAAAACTTACCAAAATATAAAGCATCTTTGCTTTCTCTGTTGGGTAAAGCTACAAATAACAAACCTTTTTCAGCTAAAATTTCTTTCATTTTATTGATAGCTTCATCAAGGTCAATGATGTGTTCCAAGACGTGCCACATAGTTATTGCATCATATTTGCTTTCTTCGGGTAATTCTTCAAGTTTGGCAAAGATAGATGTTTTTGTTTGTTTTCCTGCCAAAATTCGTGTTTTTTCATCAGGTTCAATTCCTTCGGCTTGCCATTGATTTTTCAGGCAGAAATTTAAAAAAGCCCCTACTCCACAGCCATTGTCTAAAAGTTTCCCTTTCTGTGGAAGATATTTTTCCAACAAATTGAGTTTTGCTCTCAAAGTTACTTTCCTGACCTGATGATACAGCCAATTGAGCAGACCTTTTTGTGTGTTGGAATGTGAAATGTAGTCTTCGGATTGATAATAAAGACCTATCTCCGTTGCGATAGGACGAGGGGAGGTAAAAACAAAACCGCAGTTTTGGCAACTTTGTAGCTGAAAAGTTTGCTTGCTTACGGTGTAGTCTTTGCAAGTAAGAAAATGAGCCAGTTGCTTGTGTAAGCAAATAGGGCAAGCCGCTAAGTTTTCTAAGTTCAAAATAGCAACAGGTTTGAAGTAAATATTAAGCCCAAAAATATAAATAGGATTGTACAATGACAAGGCTTTTCCGAGTATTTCTTGCTTGTTAGGCAGAGTTTGGTAAAAAATTTGATGTCTTTTTGTGATTTTGTTTTTCTTTTTTATATTTGAGCGATTAAAACAAAAAAATTATGTACAAACCTCATATCAACCCACTTTTTATACTTTTTTGGTTTCAACAAGAAGAACCACTAAGAAAAATCTCCATAGCTCGTGAAGATGATGATGACTACGACGACGAAGATTTTGAAGATGATTTTGATGAAGATGAGGATTTTGACGACGATGACTGGGAAGATGATTACGACGAAGAAGATTTAGAAGAATTGTTTGACGAGGAAGACATTGAAGAATTTGATGACGAAGAATTTGATGACGACGACGAGTGGGACGAAGAAAATGATGATTATTATTCCGATGATTTTTAGAAATAAGCAAACACAACTTGCTATTGTTGTTTTGTGTTATTTCTTTTGCGTAGGGCTTTTGCCGAGTTTGGCACAAAGCCCTAAAATTTATTTTGGCAATAAATATCTTGAAGTGCTTGATTTTGTGCAAATCAATAAACAACGCTGGATAGATGGCTTCGGTAGTAAAGACGCCGCCAAAATGATAGCTATCGTATTTCCTGAAATGTTACGATACAACGAAAATTTAGAAGAGATTGAAACACAACTGCTTAAATCGCTCTATGTTCGTTTTGGCAACCGATACGCCGATTTCTCGATAGGTTACTTTCAAATGAAGCCTTCGTTTGCCGAAAAAATTGAAGAAAGCAAAGGAAAAAAATTAGAACATACGCCCCCAAGAACGCTCAGAACGTATAAAACGTATCAGAAGCATAGAAGGACAAATAGAATATTTGAAAGATTTTGTTGCTATCACTTACCAATGCTTTCCCGAAATTGCTCAAAAAACTGAAAACGAGCAGGTAATTTTCTTAGCAAGTGCCTACAATCTTGGCTTTTGGCTCTCGAAACAAGCTATCGAGCGTTGGATAGGACAAAAAGCCTTTCTCTCGGGCAAAAACGCCGCTATCCGCTTTGCTTATACCGATATTTCCAATGAATTTTTTACCATAGAAGCTCCTAAAATTTTTCAAAATAAATAACTGAAAATCAATGCGTATTGTACCTGCCATAGACCTCATAGACGGCAAATGTGTAAGACTTACCCAAGGCGATTACTCCCAAAAAAAAATCTACAACGAAGACCCATTGGCAGTTGCTCAGATGTTCGAAGATGCAGGTTTGCAGTACCTACATTTGGTTGATTTGGACGGAGCAAAGCAGAAAAAAGTCGTAAATCTAAAAGTGTTAGAAAAAATCGCTACGCATACACGCCTGCATATAGATTTTGGCGGTGGTGTGCAATCTGATGAAGATATTGCCAACGTTTTTGAGGCAGGAGCAAAGCAAGTTACAGGAGGTAGCATTGCGGTTCGCAATCCCGAAATGTTTGAACGATGGCTTCAAAAATATGGTGCTGATAAAATTATTTTAGGAGCAGACGTGAAAAACGAACAAATTGCCATTAGTGGTTGGGCAGAAGTCTCGCATCTGCCTATTCTCAAATTTCTTGAAACCTACCGAGCCAAAGGTATAAAATACGTAATTTGTACCGATATTAGCAAAGACGGACTTTTGCAAGGCATTGCCAAAGAATTGTATCGGAAAATACGGATACATTTCCCCGATTTACAACTAATTGCCAGTGGTGGCGTAACTACTCTGCAAGACGTGCAAGACTTAGCCAAACAAGGTTTGGCAGGCGTAATTATTGGCAAAGCTATCTACGAAAATCGTATCAGCTTGCGAGAACTTGCACAAGTGCATACTTCTATACTCGCATAAAAAACTGAAAGATGTTTGTTATTCAGCATAATAATACTTGGACAATTACTTCTTCAAAATTTTCAGTCCTTTACCTTTCAATTTGGATTTTTCTTCCAAGTTTTTTTCTTCTTCATCTTTTTTATGAAAACTCATTTTGAGTGTAGAACTTTTGGCATCGCTTTCAGCCTTGACAGTTTCTTTGTCTTTGCTTTCCCAATAAGTTTCTACATATGATTTGCGTGGTTCTTTTTCCAATTTTTCTAACTCGGTTTCTTTTTTTAGGTCTAAATTTTTCAATAGGTCAAAAATTTCTTCTGCATCGGGGCGTTGGTTTGGCTCGTAGTGTAGCATCTGATTGACCATTTTTTTGAGTTTGTTGGGCAAGCGAGCATCTACGAGTTTTAGTTCTTTGCCCTCGTTGGCAGCCAGACAGGCATAAGGAAATTTCTTTGGAAAATCGGGTAAATCGCCTTGCAGATAGATACAATACAGCAAGCCTAAGGCAAAAATATCGGACTTGGTAGTGAGATTTTCGGGCTTTTCACGTCCCTGAATGTAGCGAGCCAATTCGGGTGAGTAAAACACCATATCACCAACCATCTCTTCGTGTATTTCGGGCGGTTTCCCTGAAAAGTAGCTATTATCAAAATCTATGAGTTTGGTAGTGTAAAAATTAGTGCGTGTTTGTTTGATAAGCACATTATCGGGCTTCAAATCTCCATGAACAATACCAGCTTTATGTAAAATATTAAGGCTATGAGCAATGGTTTTGAGAATAAGAATTTTTCCTGCAAGCGGCAAACGATACACTTCTTGCGTAGATAGCGAAGCTACATCTATTTTTTCGGTTACTTTGTAATAAGTGCTTCCCGAGCGAAAAAAGTCTAAGGTAAAAACCAAATTTCCACCAATACCACATTTTTCATTGATTTGTTCCATTAAGGTTCTATGGTGGTTTTCAAACTTTTCACATTCTTTTCTTTTGCGTTCTTTTGAAGCAGGGCTTCCGGGGGCAGTTTCGGTAGGGTATTTTGGGGATAAAAATTCTTTCATAAAATAAACTTTGCCATCTTTTTCGGCAAAAGTCCATTTGCTAAGTCCTCCGCCTGCGGT